>Ga0233425_10001119_pt1 | contig 62458 bp, 37 predicted proteins | sample Watercolumn_Towu_2_FD_181712 | JGI IMG/M metagenome (GOLD analysis project Ga0233425, IMG submission 181712) | Freshwater microbial communities from Lake Towuti, South Sulawesi, Indonesia - Watercolumn_Towuti2014_140_MG | ecosystem: Environmental > Aquatic > Freshwater > Lake | place...
GAATGGTGCCACGACTGGTACGCAGAATACGCTGACGGCGCATCGGTGGGCAATCCGATGGGTCCTGCAAAGGGCTCGTACCGGGTGGACCGGGGCGGGAGCTGGGACGACCCCGCCAGGTTCTGCCGGGCGGCGTTCCGCAGCAGGAACGGGCCGTCGCTGCGCAGCTACCTCCTGGGCTTCCGCCTGGCCCGAGTTCCGGTGAGCCAAGCGGGTGCGGAGCAACCCGTCCGCGGAGCGAACGGAGCCGGGAGCGTAGGCCCGTAGGGAGGTGGCGGTAGCCCCGACCGGAGGTGCCGTAGCGAGAGGCGCAGTGAGCGGAGCCCGGGGCCAGTAACCCCGACCCCTGGGCTGATAAAAAGTCTTCATTGATCGGTGGGAAACGTGTTGCGCGCGACATGCCGTGTTCGCGCGATCGGACTCCGAGAGAGGACCTGGCAAGCCTGTAGGGTGGGTCGAGGTACTCCGAGGCCCACCAGAACTCCCAGGTATTTCCTGGGAGAGGGTATCGGACGTGACGTAGCGCAACGCTACCGGCCATTTCGCGACCTTGCCTTGCTTGGTTATGCCGAATGCAATCGCGGAGTGCGACCTGAGCTTGTCAATCTTCGCCAAAAGTCCGGTCACGTAGCGCAACGTCCACTCCGTCCCCCCTCACCCCCGACCACTCTCCCCCGGAAATACCGGTGGCGAGGGGAGTACAGGTTCGTTGCGCGCAACGGCAACTCTCATCGTTTGCGCCTCAATCCTGTAATTTCGCCGCCTTTTTTATCAGCCCCCCCTCACCCCCGACCAATCTCCCCCGGACATACCGGGGGCGAGGGGAGTACAGGTTTGTTGCGCACGATGGCAACTCTCATCGTTTGCGCCTCAATTCCGTAATTTCGCCGCCCATTTTGTCAGCCCCCCGACCCATCTACCATGACATACATGGGCGAGGGAAGTGCAGGTAGTCACTTGCGCGCGACGATCCAGGTAGTCGCTTGCGCGCGACGATCATTTTTCATCTGCGGTAACCAATTCTGTAGGACAGATCGTTCACGCGGATTCGAACCGGAACTTGACGCAACGGTGTCCTTTCCGTGCACGGAGGACAGTAATCCATACTTGAACAAGATTGGCACCTGATCTGCCTCACCCGTGGCACCCGTGGCATACAAAGCGTCAGCGCAGTGCTTGGAGGGAGGTTGGTCCCAGGACGGTTCGCAGCCAGGATTCCAAGGTCAGCAGCAGCCAGATTTTGGCTCCGTGTCTTGGACGGACTCCGCCCAGGGAAAAGTCGAGCAGTTTTTGCAGGTAGTCGTCGCGAATCAATCCGCGCAGGCCGTCGCGCAGGCGTTCTTCGGCCGCTTTCTTCATCGGTGCTTGAAACCAGGCCTCGACTGGCACCAGCATTCCGCTTTTGGGTCGGTGGATGATCGATGGCGGCAACAGGTCCTTGACGGCCTCTTTGAGCAGGTACTTTTCGATGCTGCCGTGCAGCTTCCAGTGCGCGGGGATCCGCTGGGACAATGCCACGATGCGGCGATCGAACAGCGGCGATCGAGGCAGGACGCCGAACGGTCGACTGAGCGCGTCGACCTTGGGCAGGATGTGATGGGCGCCCTTGAGCACGATGTTCATTGCTTGCAGCCGCGCCACGTACGATTGCCTGTTCGCATCGGCGAACGACGCCGCCCATCCCGGTTCCAGCGGCGTTGCGCAGAGTGCGTCCCGCGGCTCACGATCGAGCATTCTCGGCAGATCGTCATAGCATTTCAGGTGCGCTCGCAGGTAGCTGCGCGCCCGTGCTAGCGCCAACTGTTCGTCGCTGTCGGCATCATCGTCGTACAGTTCCGCCAGCAACATCGGCAGGTTTTTCGGGCCTCCAAAACAGGGATCGCCGCCCTCCCCGTTGAGTACCACGCCGACGTCGCGGGCCGCTTCGCGAAACAGCACGGCATTGGGAACCGTCAGCGGGTCGCCGATCGGGTCGCTGAGCATCCCGATCACGTCGTCCAGGCAATGCAGCACCGTCTCGGGTGGCAATTCCACGATACGGTGCCGCGTGCGGCAGTGTGCGGCGACCTGCGAACTGAATGCGAGTTCATTGGCATATCCATCGCCAAACGACAGCGAGTAGGTCCGCAGCGGCGGACCATCTCCCGAGGAAACGATCGTCGATGCCAGGGCGACCACGAGGCTGGAATCGAGTCCTCCCGACAGGAAGGCCCCGGCCGGTTCGCCGACCGGCAGCCGCCGCGCGACGGCGCGGTGCAGGACCGCGCGTAGCTCGTCTCGCAGTTGCCGCGGCCCGAGCCCCTCGTCCACCTCCGGCGGAAGATGCCAATAACGGTGGCGTGTGATCCGGCCCTGCCGCCATCGGAGCGTCTCGCCCGGCAGCAATTCGAAAACGCCGCGTACCATCGTTTGCCGGCCGGGCAGATAAGCGCACGACAGGTAGTTCGCAACGGCGGACAGGCAGAGCGCGCGGTCGATCCGGCCGCTCGCCAACAGGTCGCGAATCGACGATGCGAATAGTAAGCCTCCGCCGACCTCGGCATAGTACAACGTTCGCTCGCCGATCCCGTCTCGCGCGAGCGTCAAATCGCCCGTTGATGATCGCCAGGCCACGGCGAACGGTCCGTCCAGTTCTCCCAGCCGCCCGTCACGGAGAATCGCAAGCCATGCATCGCGGCCGCACAGCAGGGTATCGTCGATCCAGCAGCCATCATCGTCGACCAGTACGGTTTCGCTGTCGCCGGCATCCAGCAACTGCACATCCGCGCGTAATTGCGTCCGCCAGGCGTCAAGCCAGCCCGCTTCCACGCCGATGGCACCCGCCAGCGGTCCGACTCTGCGGCTGCGGCCCGGGCTGCGGTCACGTTCCCAGCGGTCGACCGAGTAGACGATCGACGTCTTTTCCGTCTCGGTTTCCGCGGAACGTGCACTCATCGCGCTGCCGTAGGGAAGAACTGTCATGTCGGACTTGCGCGCCCCAAGTCGCCGATCGATGGGGTGTGGCGATCAGCCGAACGAATCTCCGCCGTCACCCGAGTCGCTGGCGTCGCTGCCAAACGAGGTGGAATCGCTGATGACGAACCAGCCACCGTCGCCGCTGCTGTCGGTGGCAGGGGTACGGTCGACCGTTCCGTCTTTGGTGGATTCATTCGGGTCGTACTGCCGATTCAATGCACGGAACATCCGTTTGAGAATCTGCTCGGGTCGAATCGCGGCCAATTCCAGGCGGTAGCGACATAGCCATTTGGCTTCCTCGACGGAGAGACCCTCACCCGGTTCGACCTGGCGTTTTTGAGATCGACGAAACAGGCCTTCCAACGGCGTCGCCTGTCCTGGCCGAAGGCCGACATCGACGACGGGGATCTTTCCCGCGAACCATTCCGGGTCGCGCGCCAGGCGAGTCGCCAGTTGGCAGCCGTCCGGCGTGGCATCGTGCAGAACGAAGACCTGCAGCCGCGGATTGCGCAACAGCATTTTGCGAATCGTGTTGAACGGTCCGGGCGGATAGCCATCGTGGGAGAGAATGGCGCAGTTGTTCTCGAAATGGAAATTATTGGCCAGCAGAATATCGACAGTACGGGCCCGATCGCAGATCACCACTCGATCGAAGGAGTAGTGAGCGATATCTTCCTCGAGCCGCGGTGACTTTCGTTCGAGTGGGTTCTTGCGAGTGATGACTCCAGCAGGCTTGCCGTGGGCGTCGACCCACCGCTTCCACATCGTGTTGAAGTTCTCTTCGGTTCGCCGCGCTAGTCGCGTATCAGCGAACAGGCCGACCAGGAATTTTCCGACCGGTCCCCACCGCTGCCGGCGGCACAGCTCGTAGTACAGATGTTCGACTCCCCATTGCAGATGTCCCTGCGACGACACATGTTCGATGGCGTGCTGGAACTGCATGTCCGTGGTCCAGTCTCCGGTGCGTGGCTCGAAGGCGAATCGGCCGTTGCAATTGGGGCACCTTTGATTGGACCGTTCCTTGTACTTGCAGTCGTTCTGGCAGCGGATGCACTTCATCCGATTCCTCCTGGCCGTTGGCCTCGTCCGTCAATAAACACGCGCATCCAGGCCTCCGCCATCGCCAGTGTCCAGAGGCGTTCGCCGATCCTGCGCTTGCGGACTTCATTGGGAACGTTGCCGCCGCCGCGCAAGTGCGCGACGAATTCGGGGCGAAACAGGCCGCGACGAGCGAGCGAATCGGGCCCCAGCAGGTCGGCCATGGTCGTCGCCAGGGGGCCGACCACCCAATCGGTAATCGGGACGCTCATCCCGAACTTCCGCCGCCAGACGACCTCGGGGGGCAGGGATTTTTTCAACGCCAGTTTGAGCACATATTTTTCGCAGGCGCCGTTCAGCTTCATCTGTGGCGGCAGTTGAAACGAAGTGGTCGCCAGTGCCCGATCAAACAATGGCACGCGCACGTCGAGTCCCCAGCCGTTCGACATCCGTTCGGCCCGCGGCAGGATGTTCTGGGAGCCCTTCAATGCCAGATCTGCAAAACGAAGGCGGTTGAGAAACGTCGTCGCCAGATCGCTCTCCAGGTAAGGCTTCAAGTGCGCCCGCCGCTGGCCGGGCGTACCGACCGCTGCGCGGAACTCGGGCGTATAGAGTTTTTCCTCGAGGCCATAGAACCGATGATAAGAACGCAAGTAAAGTTCTTCGCGACTATCGTCGCCATACATGCTGGCGTACAACTGGGCGGTGATCATCGGCTTATTCGTCCAACCGCCGAAGAGCTGGTCGCCGCCTTCGCCGTTAAACACCACTTCCAGGCCGGAGGCGCGCGCGGCGCGTCCCAGCAGGTACTGCGGGCCGGTCACCGGATCGCCGAACGGCAGGTCGAGTTTCCAGACAAGATCGGGCAGGATCCGCGCCACGTCGGCGCCATCGACGGGGTGAAACTGCAGCGCGATCCCCAACCGGTCAGCGACCGCGCGGGCCTGGTCTTTTTCGACGCTGGCGGCTCCAAAATCAAGGCTCCAGGCTTGCACTTCGGCTCCGGCCTCTTTCAGCCAGACGGCGATCCCGGACGAATCGAGCCCTCCCGATAGATAGAGGCCCACCCGCGACTCGCCATGCAGCCGCTTGCGGACCGCCTCGCGGCAAAGCGTGCGAACACGACGCACTGCCTGGCGCTTGTCCTGCAACGCCGGATCCAGGTCCTCGCGCAGCACGGCGTACGGCGTGATCTGCAAATGCCCGTCGCTCCAAGTCGCCACGTGACCGGGCAGTATTCGCCGCACACCGACCACGGGCACATCTTCGCCTGGAACAAAGGAGAAAGTCAAAAACTTGTGCAACGCCACGCGATCCAATGCGATCGGCAGGCCCGGTATCGCCAGCAGTTGCTTCAGTTCACTGGCGAAGTAGAAAACGCCGGCATGCCAGACGTAGTAAAGGGAGCGAACACCGAACGGATCGCGCAGCAATTTCAATTGTCGCCGCTGGCCGTCCCAACACGCTCCCGCGAAGGCGCCGTCCAGCTTATCGAGTCCGCCGACTTCCCCGCGCAGCAGAACGGGCAACGCCATCGCCGGTGAATCAACATGCGGGGCAAACGTGCCGGCACACACGGCAGCGACTTCTGGTCCCCGATAAATGCGCGGCGATTTTCCTGGTCGACCGCCCCACCATCGATAGCCTAATCCGACACGGTCCGCTTCGAACAGATCGTTGCGATCGCCCCGATAGTCGATTGGCGCCAGCATCGCGTCCAGAATCCCCGGCGGTGCCGATCCCACGTAGCCACAGATGCCGCTCATTGGTGATCTCCAGGTTCGGAACCGCGACCTTCGCGCAAGTTGAATTCGATGGTCTGCAAGACGCGTTCCTGCAGCGACAGCCTGACTGTCCAACGGCCCAGCGGTGCGTCAGGTGGAAACCGAAATCGCGCGTGCGTCTCCCAGGGCAAATGATCGACCGGCTTCGTCTCGTAGCGATTGCGGTGCGCAACGTTGCCAGAAGGGTCACGCCACTCGCATACCAACGGTAGCCGCGCTCCGAGCGGCACGCGATCCAAAGTCACGCGAAACCACCATTCCGCTGCCGTATCGCGGTCGATTTCCTGCACCGTGCCCGGCTCCGACTCCCGATTCAGTCGGCCGTCGATCGCCTCGACTATGCCGAAGTCGGCTTGGGACGGATTGCGCTCCAGCACCCCCAAGCCGATCGCAATCGCGATCAGGGCGATGATCAACGCGATCAGTATCGGCGCAACACAGCCCATGCGACGAGCGCCGCGCGTTGTGTCGTTCAAATCGGCCGGCCAATTTGCCATCAGCGATGCAGCTCCTGAATTCCCAGCACAGTGCGATTGATCATCGGGTGGTCCGCATGCGTCGGACCCCAATCGGAATCGGGGTGGTAAGCCACGATCAGCAACGGTGCGTCCCTTGTTTCGAAACAGTGTGGTTCATCAGCGGGAATCATGAAGCAGCTCTCCGGCCGCAACGGTACGCGCCCGCTCTCTGTGAGGCACTCACCCTGTCCTCGCACCACGATCCCCACGCGCAGCGACGGATGGGTATGACGCGTTTGATGTGTTCCCGGCGGCAGATGCAGCAGATTCAGGCACGGGTCACCTCGCATCACGGGGGGGATCAGCAGCGAGTCGCTGCAGCCGTCGATGTACCGCAATCGCCCCGTTTCCTCGATCGGACCGCCGACGTGAAAAAAGCCTGCATAGCCGAGCCGTGTGACCAGCAGACCGCGCCCTCCGTCGACTTGGATTGCGCCCGGTGCCGCGAAGTACATCCCGGCCGCCAGCGAGAATTCGCCCGCGGCGACTCGCAGCGTTGCCGGGCCCGCGACCACGAATCCAAAATGGGTGTCCCGATCGAGTCCCGACTGTAACCGGCCCGACCAACTTCTCACAAGCGTTGGAAACGGATCGGCTCGGTAGTCATGGACCGTCGCATCCCGTAATGGAAACAGTGCTACCACGGCTGCTCCGGCACCGATTGGATGAAAGCAAGGCGGCCACCAAACGGCGTTATCAGACTGCGCTTGGACCAGCGCAGTCAATATGGGGAGCGCGTGGCCGAGTCGCTCCGCGGCTCGGCGTCGAGTTGCGGAGCAACTCGACCACAAACTCGTGCCGTAAAACAACGCGACAACGGGCGTAGGACGGGTCTCCCGACCCGTCCGGAACTGTGATTGAACGTCGCCTTACCGAAGCGAAGCTCGCTTGGAAGGTCGGCGTCGAGTTGCGGAGCAACTCGACCACAAACTGGCGTGGGACGCGTCTTGACTCGTCCGGAACTGTGATTGAACGTCGCGTTACCGAAGCGAAGCTCACCTTGGAAGGGTCGGCGTCGAGTTGCGGAGCAACTCGACTACAAACTGGCGTGGGACGCGTCTTGACCCGTCCGGAACTGTGATTGACCGTCGCCTTACCGAAGCGAAGCTCGCTTGGAAGGGTCGGCGTCGAGTTGCGGAGCAACTCGACCACAAACTGGCGTGGGACGCGTCTTGACCCGTCCGGAACTGTGATTGACCGTCGCCTTACCGAAGCGAAGCTCGCCTTGGAAGGTCGGCGTCGAGTTGCGGAGCAACTCGACCACAAACTGGCGTGGGACGCGTCTTGACCCGTCCGGAACTGTGATTGAACGTCGCCTTACCGAAGCGAAGCTCCCTTGGAATGTCGGCGTCGAGTTGCGGAGCAACTCGACCACAATCGGCGTAGGACGGGTCTCCAGACCCGTCCAGAACTGTGATTGACCGTCGCGTTACCGAAGCGAAGCTCCCCTTGGAAGGTCGGCGTCGAGTTGCGGAGCAACTCGACCACAAATCGGCGTCGAGTAACGGAGCAACTCGACCACAAACCTCGCCCCATTCTACTTTTGTTCCAGTTTTCGCAAGCGTTCCTCCAGCGACTTGTTTTGGCGTCGGAGGTCCTCCAGTTCTTTGCGCAGCGAGGCGGCGTCCTGTTGTTTGGCGCGTAGTCGGTCGATCGACAGGTCGATTGCCTGGATGGCTGCCGGCGTGATTTCCTTGGCGCGGCGTTCCTGGAGCCATTCCAGTGCGGAGGGGTTACCGAGTTCGACCAGGGCATCAACGGCGGCCCGGCGCACATTCCGTCGCTCGTTGTTGAGTTGGCCGCGCAGCAAGTCCAGGTAGCTGGCATCGTCCGGCTTGAGGCGAGCGAGCGCCGCGATGTAAGTCATCCGCCGCTCGGGCACCTGCGGCTGCCGCAGCAACTCGGCGATACGATCCGCGCCTTGGGTGGAACGGCGTTCCACCAGTCCGTCCACGGCCGCCTTGGCGATCACATCCCGCTGGCTGGGAACCGTCAGTGCCTCGAGCAAGTCGGGTTCGCATTTCTCTCCGTCGACGCGCCGCAGCGCCCGCAGGGCTTCGGCGACGGCCTGATAAGATCGATCCTGTTTGATGGCCGTTCGCAGGAAACTTCGTACCTCATCGTGCGCGAAGTTCCCCAGTGCCGCGATTGCCTCGCGCCGTACGTGGGACTTGGCGTCTCGTGCGGCAATCTCCAGGAGCGCGGTGCGGACGACATCGCTGCTCTTCTTGCCCAGCAGTTGCACTGCTTCCTGCCGCACACCCCAGAAGACATCGGACTTTGCCGCGCGGATCAGCGCCGCCACGACATCGTCATCCTGTGCCCAGTTTGACAGTCCTTGAACTGCTTGCGCCCGACAGATCAGGTGCGCGTCGTGCGCCAATTGGTTCAGGCACTCCTCCTTGCTCTTGTCGAAACGCAGCGTTTTCAACACCCAATCGCGCGGATCGAAGCAGACGCGGTCCGGTCGAGCCTCCAGGGGGAAATGAAAAGTCTCTTCGCTCTTCGAGACCTGTACCCGCCGCAGCAGATTGAATGTCGGGCCGGCAAGTTCAATTTCGATACTGCTGCGAAAGATCGGCGTCAGTTCATCGACCTTCTGGGTCTGTTTCACCTGTACGGTCGCGACTTTGGTGGCCTGGTCCCAATCCCAGGTCACGTGAAATTCCGGATGTCCGCCATGGTAGAGCCACTGGTCGAAGAACCAGGTCATTCCCACTCCGGTTGCCTCTTCGATCGCGGTCCGCAGGTCGGCGGTTTCCACCGCGCGATGCTGGTTGACGGTGACGTAGCGATGCAACGCGCGCCAGAACAGCTCATCCCCCAGTTCGAATCGCAGGGCGTGCAGCACGCGCGAACCTTTGGGATAGGAGTGTCGATCGAACATGTTTTCGGGGGTGCTGTAGCGATAGTTGACGATCGAGCGGCGGACGAGACGGTCCTCGTCGAGGTAGGCGTTGGCTTCGCCGCGTCGCTGCCAGGTTGCCTCGTCCCCGCCTTCATCGTGCTCGGTCCAGAGTGAATCGAAATAGGTGGCAAAGCTCTCGTTCAGCCAGAGTTCCGCCCAGTCCTTGCATGTCACCAGGTCGCCCCACCATTGATGGGCCAGTTCGTGGGCGACCAGTCCATCGCTGTCGCCGTCCAGATGCGCCCGCTCGTCATGCAGCGTGTCCAGGTTCAGAGTGGTCGCGGAGGTATGTTCCATTCCACCCCATTCGTATTCGTCGACGCAGATCTGAGCGTATTTGGGCCACGGGTAGCGGAACCCGATTTTCTCGGAAAAGAATCGCATCATCGCCGGCGTCTTTTCGAACGACCGGGGGGCGTCGGCCAGCCTCCCGCGCGGAACGTAGGAAGTGATCGGAATTCCGTCCCACTGTTGTTCGTAGGCCTCGAAGTCACCCACCACGACCGACATCAGGTAGGGTGCATGGGACTGTTCCTGGGCCCAGTGCCAGGTCACGGTGCCGTCGGCGTTTTCGCTTTTTTGCTGCAGCTTTCCATTCGACAGCACGAAGTAGTTGGCGGCGGCGGTTACATACGTTTCGCTGGTGATGCGGTCGCCCGGCGCGTCGAGGCAGGGAAACCAGAAACGGGCGTATTCCGGTTCGCTCTGTGTCCAGACCATGCGTGGCTGCGTCGGCTCTTCCGTATCCGGCACTACGAAGTGGGCGCCTTTGCGAGGCTGTTCGACTTCATAGTCGATTGCGAGGCGCAGTTCCGCGTTGGCCGGATATTCGCGGTCGAGTTCGATCTTGAGCGAATTGGCGGCCAGTTCGTACTTCAGTTCCAGCGGCGTGCTGGCGGCATCCGCACCAAGCAGCGCGACCTTGGTGACCCGCATCTCGCCCGCATCCAAGGTCAGTTTCGTCAGGGGGCGAAAAGCGGCGATGCGATGCGTGGCGCGGCCGGTGAATTTCTGCTTGTCGAGATCGAACGACAGGTCCAACCGGATATGTTGCTGATCGACTTCGCGCGTTCGCAGCGATCGCGGTTCGCGCGTGAAGGGTCCGCGGCGATCCTGCGCCTGCATCGAGGGATCGATAGAAAGCAGAATCGCCGTACTGAAACAGGCGAGCAGTCGAACGGCTTTCGACGGCTGGAAAAGAGTTGTCAGCGATTTCATGCGCGGTGCCGATTTCGGCCTCCAAGGTGAACGACTCGGATCGCCCCGCGGACAGGTCGACCGATTTCCAAGCCTAATTACGATCGGTCGTCAAGGGAAGCCGTTGCCGGCTGTCATCAGCCGCAAACCGCGCGGCAGGGATTCGCCAAACGCGCGACTTTGTTCGTCGCTGTCCAACGTGCCTCCATTCTCGACCAGTTCTCGAAAATGGCTCGGGACGTCCGCCGCCGCGCTCAGCCAGCCCGCGACCTGCGCGCGGAGGGGGTCCGCGATATCCCGGTACCGGTCCCGTGTGCGACGCGCCAGCAGCATCAGTACAAATGGCAATTGCGGGTCGAGCGGCTCTTCCAGGAGCCGTGCGATCCAACGGGAGACGACTTCGACGGGCACGATGGAGTTCAGGGGACCGTACGTAGGCACGCGCGCACCCACGCGCCCGAGCGTCCAGAGCATTGCGGAACGCATCGGCTCCAGTTTCTTTTTGGCGACCAGATCGAGCAGCATGCGACCCAGTTCGTTCTTCAGGCCGAGTGGCAGAAGTTCCAGCGATCCCAGCAGCCGCAGCACCTCGTTGGCTTCATGGGGGCTGAGCGTCGGTTCGACGCCTTCCTTTCCCGAGTGATACCGGCGATGGATTGCCCGTACCGCGCCCAGCAGCGGTTCGGCCAGCGCCTTCTGTTGACCGGCGGTCAACCCGCCGGCGACGCGCCGCCAGAGGATCAGGGACTCGGTGCGGCAGTGTGGCGAGGAATGCAGCAGCTTGCCCTGCAGCAATCGCCAGGATTCTTTCACTCGCCAGTCGTCGACCGCGACGCCATATCCAGGACGCAGCGCATAGCCCAGCAGGTTGAGCCAGCGGGCTTCATGGATTGCCGAGCGTTTGCGGCCCGCTTCGAGTTCAAACAGTTCCGCCCAGATCCGGCGCAGGAGCGTCGGCGGCCATTCCTCGCGCGGCATGCCGCTGGCGGCGACCAGTTGCCTGGCAATCGCATCGGGTGCGCAGCGCCCCTCGGCGGAAAATAAGTCGCGCAGCGCTTGCCGGATCGCGGTCCAGGTCTGTTCGTCCAATGTTCCGGATCGCTCCGCGGTCGATTCGGTTGCTTCGATTTCGGTTTGCGTCGCGGAACGGATATCAAAGTCCAGCCTCCAAGCGCGATCGGAGTCCACTTGCCGGCAGAACAGTTCCAAGGTGCCGATCTCGGAGAGCCGCGCGTGAATGCGCACGCGCACCAGGTCGCCCTCGTTGCGGCCGCGGGTTTTGAGCGCCGTTCGGATCGGCGGCAGCGGCTTGATCTGGGAGGGATCGAACGGCACCAGGTCGCCCGGCAAATCGGTCAACCGCACACTCGAAACGTAGAGCGGAAACTCGACCGGCTGCGCCAGCCGCAACAGAAAAGTGCGATCCGGCGCAACGATTTCCATCCCCGGTTCGGCGTTGCCCGGCACCAGGCAGAGCAGCGGGTGTTCTTCGACGCTGGCATCGCTTGAGCTGTGCGATTCTTGCTCGACGCCGATGTAATAAGAACGCGCCAGGCTGGCTGCGATTCGCACGCCGGCACCGCGACGCACCATGCCGTAGTAAGCGGCACCGCGGGCCACGGCCAGGTCAAGACGGTCGTTATCGAGCAACTGCGGAGACCAGCTTGAGCCCGGTTGGGAAAACCACTGGCCGATCACTTCCAGCAGTCGCTGGCGGACGCGTGGCGACTCAAACATGCCTCCGTTCAGCAGCACGATATCCGGGCGGGCCGGGTCGGCGTTCGATTCGATTCGACCGTCCTCGATCGCCACGTGGCGGTGGGCGGTGAGAAATTCGGCCAGGTGTCGGGTCACTGCCGGGTCCGCGGCGAAGGGCAGCCCGAATTCCTGGAAACCGGACTGCCGCGCCCGCGGTCGATCCGTCAATGCGACCTGCGGAAAGAACCCGTCCAGCAGCAACGATTCCACCTCGGCTCGGGTCACGACGCACTGCGCGCCGCCGCCGATCAGTTTCGCGCCCGATCCCGGAATGTGTACGGTGATGCTGTCGGGCGGTTGGGCGCCGAGCAGTTCCTCTTTGACGCGGCGGCTCGATCGCAGCAGCGCATCCCATTGCCGCGTATCGACAGCGCCTCCCATTCGCGATTCCAGGTGGCGGGCCAGCGCGAGGTCGAGATTGTCGCCGCCGAGGACCAGATGGTCTCCCACGGCCACGCGGTGAAACTGCACGCGATCGTGATCGCCTTGGCGAACTCGAATCAGCGTAAAGTCGGTCGTTCCGCCTCCGATATCGCAGACCAGAATTTTCTGGCCGAGGTCGACGCGCGCTTGCCAGTCGCGAGCATGTTTGTGAATCCAGGCGTAGAACGCGGCCTGTGGTTCTTCGATCAGCGTAACGCGGGGCAATCCGGCTTTGTTCGCGGCCTCGACCGTCAATTCTCTGGCGACTTCGTCGAACGACGCGGGCAGCGTGAGCACGACGTCTTGACCGCTCAAGGGATCGTGAGGGTGGCGAGCGTCCCAGGCTTCGCGCAGGTGAAGCAGAAACCGCGCGCTGACTTCCACTGGGCTGAGCCGTTCGACGCTTTCCGCCGCGTGCCAGGGGAGAATCTCACCGCGCCGGTCGACGCCCGCGTGGCACAACCAGGACTTCGCGGACGCGATCTGCCATCCCGGGAGCTGGGTGCCGGCGTCCCGGGCATATTTGCCGACGGAGTAATTCGGGCAGTCGCTTTGCCAGGGAAGCCGCACCGCTCCCGCCGCAATTTCGGCCGGTGTGGCCTGCAGGTGAAACGACGGGAGGATCTCCAGCGATTCGACCTGTCCCGCCGACGTCACCTGGGGAATCGAGAAAATCTCCACGTCCCAGTTGCTTTGTGAAGTGTCTACCGCGGCGATCGCGGAATTTGTGGTGCCTAAATCGATACCGACGACATAGCGACTGGGAATCGGTTCCGTAGCGTCGTCGTGGTTCACGGCTCAAGCCTCGGAATCGGGGCGAACGCTGAATTCCAGTTTCCAGCGCCGATCGTCGCGCAGGCTGACGCACCACAGCTCCAGCACGCCAAGTTCGGTGATCCGCGACTCGAACTTTACTGGCAGATATTGTTCTTCCTGATCGTCGGCGGCGGGCAACGTTGCCTCCATGGAGTCGGTTTCCAGCAGTTCGTCGTCGCTCCAGCGATCGAGCAGATCGCCGGGCCGATCTTGGGCCCGTGTCGAGGAACTGAAGAAACGGAACTGCGCCGGTTCGCCGACCACCAGTCCGATTTCGGCGGAGGGGACGCTGCTTTGCGTGCCTTCCTCCATTCCGCGTGGCACGACGCACAGGGCTCGCATCGGACGCGCCAGTCCGGGAATGGCCAGCCCGGACGTTTCGATGCCGATGTAATAGGAACGCGCGGTGCCTCCGCGAATTCGCACGCCGCCATGATCGCGGGTCCAGCCGTACCAGGCCGCGCCTCGGGCGACGGCGAAGTCGAGGTCCTGTTCGGCATCCAGTTCGCGCACCGGATTGCGATCCGACCAGCTCGAAACCACTTCCATCAGGCGTTGGCGCAGCGCCGGCGCCTTGAATACGCCGCCGTTGAACAGCAAGTGCGTGATCGGCATCGATTCACCCTGCGTCTGAGCGCGTACGAACGACGCCACATGCCGCGTGATTGCCGTGTCGGATTCGAACGGCAGCCCCATCTCCTGAAAGCCCGAACCGCGTCGGCGCTGGGGCTTGTCCAGAAACTGACAACGCGGAAAGAAACCGTCGACCAGCAGTTGTTCGAGCTGGCTCTTCGCTATCTGTACCGTCACCGTGCCGCCGATCAGTCGACTGCCGCGTCCCAGGATCGAGACCGGGAATGAATCCGGGCCGGCCGGTTGCAGCAGGGCTTCCTTCGCATTACGGCAGGCGTGCCAGAGTGAAACCGACTGCCAGGCGTCGAGTTGCAGGCCCTGTTGCGCGAACAGCTGCGCGGCGAAATGCGCGAGTGCCAGGTCCATGTTGTCGCCGCCGATTAACAGGTGATCGCCCACGGCAAGCCGGCGCAGCTGCAGTTCGCCCGATTCGTCTCCCACGCCAATCATCGTCAGGTCGCTGGTGCCGCCGCCGACATCGCAAACCAGCAGCGTATCGCCCGGCTTCAGCGACTTGCGCCAGCGATCGCCCGACTTGGCCAGCCAGGCATGGATGGCGGCCTGCGGTTCCTCCAACAGCAGCAGTCCGTCGGCCAGTCCGGCCGCGATCGCCGCTTCGCGGGTCAGTTCCCTGGCAGCAGCGTCGAAAGATGCGGGAACCGTCAGCACGACGCGCTGCTGCGCTATCGGCGCTTCGGGAAAGTGCTGGCTCCAGGCTGCCACCAGATGTTCGAGGTACCGCTGCGACGCTCCCACCGGTGAAATCCGGCCGCTCGTCGGCGCGTCCGCGGCAAGCCCGGGCCGCCACGGCAGTAAGGGCTGACGCCGGTCGACCTTGGAGTGGCAGAGCCATGACTTGGCACCGGCCACGGTTCGTTCCGGGACCGTCGCAGCGTTGGCGCGTGCCCATTCGCCGATGGCAAAATCGTCGCCGGACCGCCACGGCAAGTCAAACTGACCGCGGCCTTTCTCGTGTTCCGCTGCCAGATAAAGAAACGACGGCAATTGGAGACGCGCGTCGACCGTGTTGGCACTGACCAGTTGCGGAATCGGAAGCAACTCGATTCGAGCGTCCTCCGCACCCAGATCACAGTAAGCCAGGACACTGTTGGTCGTGCCCAGATCGATCCCGACCGAGAACCGTGGACCCATCACTTATTGCACCTCAACTTCCGCGGCCGTAATCACCGACGCGGCGTCGAGGCTCCCGGACCAGGACGGGAGTTGGCACTGCTGCACTTTCCAACCGCGGTGGACCACCTTTCCCGGATACGCCTTTCCGCTCGCGGGTTGCAGATCCGATCCATCCCGCGTGGCAACGTTGCCGACAAGTCGGAAAACGCCCGGATCGTAACCGCCCGGAACGGCGTAGGATTGTCCTTCGGGAGTTTCGCAGACCGGGCCGATTTTGAAGCACTGGTCGAGCACTTTGCGACAGTCTCGCAGCACTTCGCGAGCCGCCGCGCCGATCTGCGCATCGGCGTAACCATCCAGCGACTCGTGGACCAGGTCGACGAATCGGGCCTCGCGCTGCAGCGTTGCCAAGAGCGTCAAGGCGTCACTGCGCGCCGCTTTGGGCGGCCCGACGGAAATTTGCTCCGCGCGCGGCGGAGTGCCGGGGCGAGGGGGCGGCTTTGCCGTCGCGGGGGATGGATCGGGACGTTGATCGGTAAGGCGTTCGGCGCCTGCCCGAGCCGATCCCGCCGTGCCGGTCGCTAAGGCGCTGGCAACGCGGTCCGCCGTTTCGCGGCTCGCCAAGACACGGAAAAAGGCGGCAATCGCCACTTGCACTCGACCCATGATTCATTGACTCGCTTTTCTTCAAAAATAGGGGCCCCGAGATCGACGCCTTCCGGTCCAAACGCCTCCCCTGTGGCCGGACTCCAGGTCGCAGCCAACCAGCAGTCGCCCCCAGGGGGTCGACGACGTGCGTTCCGTCGATCTGGAAATGCTCCGGCCGACGGACTTGGGGGTGCCCCGCCCTTGGAAATCGCCGCGGCACGGGCGTGGTGGTGCAACACGTTACGAAATCAAATGACCGGCTCAAAACCAGTTTCGAGCTCCGGCCGTACCGCCTGATCGGCTCCAGGGACGGAGGTCCTTGTGGGACCTTTGCACCCAGTACAACGGATCGAGTGTCGGACTGTCAAGGAAGGTAGTGCCGCCTCAGCCTGTTGATTTTCCGCGACGGTCGCGAAAAATTATCATCGTACGTCCGGGCTGGAAGCACGGCGGCGGTCGTGCCAAGCCGTTGCCCGCCGGAATTTTCGCGGCGGATTGTGACGGATCGACCGGAGACACGGTTCCTGGCATCGGTCGACAGGCAATTACCGATTGAGCTGGAATTGACATTCGCCAAAAGGCCGGTTTGGCGGTCAGTTTGTCGAGTGGCCGGCAATTTGCACTGATTGAGTGCCAAATCCGCATTCTTGGTTAGGATGGATAGGTGCGGGACTTCCCGGGCGTCGGCGAAAAGCCGGCCTGCCTGGTGAAAGCAGCGAGATTTCCGTATCAGGTCCCATGGTTGCGAGGCATTCGATCAATGAAAAAGTCGGCACGTGCTTGGTCCCAGTTCCGGCGGATGTTTTCCGGTAAGCAGGTCGTTCGAGGTCCACGAGACAATCGTCGCGAACGGATCCGTTTCGAGCTGCTGGAACCGAGGCTGGCGTTGGCCCTTTCGCCGACCGATCATATCCATCCCTATTTTTCCATATTCCTTGACGGCCAACAGCTTACGATCCCGAACAATTTGGGGATCACGGACACCCAGCTATTCAATCCCCACGTGCACGATTCGACCGGGAAGATCCACGTCGGCGAAGACGGGCTTACTGCTGGAACGAGTGGCCTCGTCCGCCTGGTTACGATGAAGGATTTCTTTGACGTATGGCGGACCCAGGGAATCGGAACGACCTGGAACAATCCCAATGCGTTTTTCGACTCCACGCACCTGATGGACAAAACGGCCGACGCTGGCCATGTGGTCCGGATGTACGTCAACGGGGTACCGAATACTCAATTTGAGAATTTCGTCCCGAACGACGGCGACCGCGTGGTGTTGAGTTATGAATCGGTAGTATCGGCCGGGACCCCTCTGTTCGCGCCGATTGAGACGCAGACTGTGCTCGGCGGCTCGCCGCTGTTTCTACCCGTGGACGGGTTTGACGCCGAAGGAAACAGCCTGATTTACACGATTTCCACGACGAATCCGAGTTTGCTGGCGGTGTCGCAGGCGGCGGGCAATCAGAGCCTGAAGCTGTCGATCCAGCAGCAGAAGTCGGACAATACGACCGAGAACTTTGGCGACATGGTGTTCCAGCTCTTCCAGGACCTGGCGCCGCGACCGGCGAACCGTGTTGCCCAACTGGCCAGTTCTGGATTCTATAACGGCACGATTTTCCACCGCGTGATCGACAATTTTGTGATCCAGGGCGGCGACCCCACGGGCACGGGCAGCGGTGGATCGCCGTTGGGCAATTTTGATGATCAGTTCCACGTTGACCTGCAGCACAATCGTACAGGGTTGCTCTCGTTCGCTAAGTCATCGGACGATACGAACAATTCCCAGTTCTTTGTTACGGAAGGTCCGCAGCGGCATCTGGATTTCAACCACTCGATCTTCGGTGTTTTGACTGAAGGTGAAAACGTCCGGGATCGAATCAGCAACGTGGCGGTGACGAATTCCAGGCCGGTCGAGTCGATTGTAATCAGCTCGGCGACGGTCTTCAGTGACAATCAGAATACGGTATTCAAGCTGAAAGCGGCCGAAGGCGCCACCGGTTCGGCCGACGTAACGATCACCGCGACGGACTCAACCGGAAAATCGTTCAGCCGCACCTTTCGCGTCAACGTGACGCCCGATACATCCAATGGCGGCCCATTTCTCAACGACATCGCGGCGGTTCGAACGACCGTTAATCAGCCCGTGACCTTTCAACTGACGTCGCAGGACGTGGAAGGCAACGCTGTCGCATTTACGGCCACCTCGACCAATTCGTCGGCGACGGTTTCGGTATCACCCACGGGCCTGGTCAGTGTGACGCCCCCCACCGGTTTCACGGGCACGCTTCCGGTTAATGTCTCTGTGCGTGCTGGTACCGGGGTGCCGAACAACACGGGCGATGCCTCCGACGTGCAGCTTGTCAACGTCACGGTTGCACCAGCGACTCCCGGCACTCCGGACCTGGCTAACGCATCCGACACCGGGTCGAGCAATACCGATAACCGTACGAACCTCAAGAATGGGCTTCAGTTCTTGGTTTCCGGTGTCGCCAATGGTGCGACGGTCGAACTTCGCGAAGGCAGTACTGTGCTCGGATCCGCAATCGCGGGGGCGACCGGCACGGTGGCGATTACGACGAACGTCGTGTTGAACGATGGGGCGCATAATATCACCGCGGTTCAGACGCTTTCCGGCGCGGCCAGCAACGCGAGCAGCGCCCTGACGGTCAACGTCGACTCGGCCGCTCCCACGTTCAGTTCCACCGCGCCGACGCAGGCAACCGTCGGAACGTTGTTGACCTATGACGCCAACGTGAATGAAACGGTGATCTTCAGCCTGGTGAATCCGCCTTCCGGCGCCACGATCGATGCCAATACCGGTATCGTGACCTGGACTCCCAGCTCGGGACAGTCGGGGACCCAGTCATTCGGCATCCTGGCGACCGACACGGCTGGAAATGGCACAACGCAAACGGTGACGCTGTCCGTCGCCGACGGTAAACCGGTGCAGTTCCGGCTGGAGATCACCAACACCAGCGGCAATCCGCTTTCCGGTCCGATCGACGTCGGCACCGTGTTCGACGTGCGGATGTTCGCCCAGGATTTGCGGACCACGCCTGACATCGACCTGGGCGTGTTCAGCGCCTATATGGATATCACGTTTGATCCATTGAAAGCGGAACGTACCAGCGATCCGCTGGTGCACTCCTCAACCTACAGCGTTGCTCCGTCGCCAATACCTGAAACGGCGACCGCGGGCCTGATCGATGAATTCGGCGGTACGGCGGGAAGCCTTTCGCCTTTGGGCGGAGACGAACTGCTGGTCGGGACGGCCCGATTCCGAGCGAAGGGCTCCGGCTTGCTGGTCTTCGAGGGCAACCCGGCGGACAATCAGGACCAACACGGCGTTTTGCTGTACGGGCTCGGTACGTTCTTCCCGAATGATCAGGTGCGATATGGCATCGCATTCATTCAAGTTCAATCGGCGATCGGCGCGAACGCGGACACGTTTTCCGTGGAAGAGGATTCCACCAATAATTCACTGAATGTGCTGGCGAACGACAAGTCGGGAGGGAGCGGCACGCTGACGGTCACGGGCGTTTCGGCCACCACGAAAGGCGGCGTGGTTGCGGTCGCCAGCGGTGGAAAGGCGGTTACCTATACTCCGGCGCCGAACTTTACCGGCACCGATCAGTTCACCTACACCGTGCAGGAGGGCAGCGACACCACGACGGCCACGGTCGATGTGCAGGTCTCTAACGTCAACGATGCGCCGGTCGGCAAAAACGATAGTTTTACCTTCGAGGAAGATACACCCAGCCAGACGCTGGACGTTTTGGGGAACGATACCGATATCGATCCGGGCGATTCGTTGCGAGTGCTGTCGTTCACGACGCCCAGCAAAGGCGGCATCGTCTCCCTGGGGAATAATGGATTGAACCTCAGCTATCGTCCCGCACCGAATTTCGTGGGCACGGAGACATTCACTTACACGCTGGCCGACCGCGCCAATCTTGTTTCCACCGCCACGGTAACGTTGACGATTACCGAGAAGAATGACCCACCCCAGGCATTGAACGACGTAGTAAGCGTCGACGAGGACAGCCAGGCCAACACGCTCAACGTCCTTTCCAACGACACGGACGTCGAAAACGATCCGATCACAATCACCGCCGTTGGTAGCTCCACGAATTCAACGATTTCGGTCTCGGCCGACAAGAAGTCGTTGCTCTACACGCCCAACAAAAACTTTGCGGGCTCCGATTCATTCACGTATACGGTGACCGACGGAACCAGCAGCAGCCAGGGGACGGTGTTTGTTACGGTCAAGAACTCGAATGACCCACCGACCGCGGTGAACGATACGCTGGATGCGCGTAAGAATTCCGCGGCCCAGTCATTCAATCTGCTCGCCAACGATAGCAGTTTTCCGGACGCCGATGAAACCTTGACGATTACCGCTGTCAGTGCGCCGAGCAGCGGGGGTAGCGTGACGATCGCGGAAAACAAGCTGACCGTAAACTACGCTCCGGCCAAGGATTTCGTCGGTGAGGAGACGTTCACCTATACGATTTCGGATGGTAACGGCGGTACGGCGACCGCGACCGCCTCGATCAAAGTGCTCGACTTTATCCCCAGTTCGCTCTCCGGCAGCGTCTTCATGGATCGGAATAACGACGGCATCCAGAACGACGGGGAAGTTCCGATCGCGGGAGTCAAGATCACGCTGAGCGGCACGGACTCGATTTCCAACAAATCCGTGCAGCGCGAGGTTTTCACCGACAATAATGGTGTTTACCAGTTCGCCGACCTGGCGCCCGGCACGTACAACCTGATCCAGACGCAGCCCGCGTTTATCAACGATGGACTGGAGCGCGTCGGGAGCCAGGGGGGTACGATCGAGCAGAACGACCAGATCCGCGTCACGCTTCCGGAAAATGTCACCGCCAACAACTACTCGTTTGCCGAACGTGGCCGACCGGCGCGTTTCCTGACGCTGGCCGATTTCACGGCTCGCAACAACACCGGGCTGGTTTACGCGGCGGTTGCCGACAATCAGGTTCTTTGGACAGCGGCGTCGACGAATACGACTCCGCAGATCACCAGCCTGGCCGCAAATAATGCCGGATTGGAACTCAACGCACTGCTGGCGCAAGGGAACAGTTCCACACCGGTGCGTGCTATTCTGCCGTATACCGACACTCGGTTGCGTACGCTGGCCCATGATGGCAGCAGCCATCTCTATGCGATTGCGGGAAGTGTTCAGGATCTGAATTTTCAGCCGATCACGAATGGCGGTTCCGGCGAAGGGGAATCGACGGCAAGTGCCGGGCGAATTGCTGCTGCAGTTCCGATCGCCTCGACGGCCGCCAGTTCAAGTTTTACACTCAACGTCACGCCAGAAGTCCCGGCGCTCGCGGCGAGTTCGCTGCCGGCCGGCTCGAACGTGGACGGCGTGTTTTCCCTGTCCCAGGTCACGTTGCCGGTCGCGGGATCGACCGGCAGCTCCGCCGATCGTGTTGGATCGTCCGACGGGCCGGCTGCGGTTGACGGTAGCCAGGGCTTGGCGCCTGCGTTCGTCGACGCGGTGATGTCCGAGTCCGATGCGGATCGGCAATCGGTTGCCGACGAGTCCGAACCTCACGATCACCTGCACGCCGACGCCGGCCACCTGGCACTCGACCAATTCTTCGCATCCTGGTAAGGCAATCGCTAGCGGCAAACTACCGGGCAAGCTGCGTGAACTCGAACAGTTCCGTCTGCGGGACCGCAATTGATTTCCGGCGCTGTTCCGCGAACTGAAAGAAGCGAGCCGACTCGCAGTTCAATACCGGATCGTTACCAGCGGGGAGTCCCGATTCGACGATCACGTCGCCCGACTTGTCCCGGGTAATCGTCCATTGACCGCCGCCAGGACCGGTCAGATTGAATCCCAGCGCCAAATGTTGATGGCTCGATTCGCGGTGCGTTGCCAGGAACGAGCCGACGATTTCGCACGCCAGCGAGGCGATCTCGGCGTCACCCCAACCGGGAATCGAGGGTTCCATCGGCTTACGCCTTCCCCAGCGATCTTCTTCGCCAAACTGCAGGAAGCGACGCAACATTGCTTCGTCAATTTTAGGACAAGGCAAATCGGGCGCCATCCGCCGCAGGTTGGTGGTGTCGAATACCGGATCGGAATGTTCGTACGCCTCGTACATGGTCTTGTTGTCGTAGGTGGCCCGTTCAGCGCGGGAGATGGCATCCTCGGCGGCATGTTCCGGTCCGCAGAATTCCACGCCGCAGGAATTGAAGAACTTATAGCCCGCTTCGATAATCTGGCGCGGCGTGACCGGATCGAGAGGACTCAAGTGGTAGGTCAGGCCATGGGATTCGTCGCGGGCCAGCAAATGGGCAATCACCGATGCGACCCAATCGACCGGCACGATATTGCGCGGCTCATCCCCCGACATGTTCAAGCGGATATTGGTATGCCGCACGCCATGCTCGTCCGGTTCCGTATTGCGATTCAGGACGGCCATCAACTGCAGATACATGTACAGCCCATGATAGGTGCTGGTATAGCCGGTGCGCGAATCCCCGGCGATCACCGCCGGTCGATAAACTGTCAGACTGTCGAAGATGCCGGTTTCCCGCATCGCTTTTTCGGCGAGCAGCTTGCTTTGTTCGTACTCGTTGCGAAATTCCTGACCGCAGTCCAGTTCACTTTCCAGGATCCGACCATCGCGCGATCCGCAGACGTAGGCCGTCGATACGTAATGGGCCTGGCGGATCCCGATCTGCTCGCAGAAATCTCTCAGGTTCAGTGTTCCCGTAAGATTGGTGCGCCACGGTTCGGCCGTCCGGTCCGCACCGTGAAAGGTGAGGGAAGCGGCATTATGCAGTACCGTATCGCAGTGACGCGCCACCCATTGCCGCTCGGTGCGGTTCAGGCCCAGTCCCTCCTCGCATACATCCCCGCCCAGTACCACCGGCCGTGGCAAAGAGCCACCCAGCTCGTTTTCCCAGAATTGCAGAATCTGCTCGGCCCGCTCGCGTACCGACTGATCGCCCGACGCACGAATCACCAATGCCAGTCGATGGCCGTCCAACAGCAAATCGCGAACGAGGTAGCGCCCGACGAGGCCCGTGGCGCCCGTCATCAGAATGTACTTTGTCACGCAGACTGTTCCCCTTGAGCGTCGAACGGACCCAGTCGGGCAGCAGGCAACTTGACGAAGCCTCGCCACAACACGAACAACCCGACGATCTTAGTATCCCTTAAGGGCTGCCGCAATGGGCAAGGTTGCCGTCGGGGCAGGGGCGGGGGACGTATCGAAGACGACTTTGCCGATTGGGAGATCTGGAGAAGACCGGCGGGCGCGAAAGCAAGGCGGTGATTAATAGCGCCAGACCACGCCCATGTTGACTCCATGGACCCAGTATCCGCCATCTTCGAGTACGCGAGCGGGACGTTGACCTACCGGCGGCACAGCCAGATTCACCGCCAGACTCGGGTCGATCGTGTTGCCCGGCTGCAACACCTGATTCCAATAGATATAGGTGTAGCCCAAGGAGAGGTCGATGGATGGCGTCAAGTGAAAAACACCCGTGAGATTCAATTCGGGCACGACGGCGAAAGTGTTGCGGCTGAACAAGCCGCGATTCGTCGACTGAACCAAAAGTCCCGTGTCCGACACCACCGGTGCGTTGACACCGTCATCGATGATCTGCTCGCCGCTCAAACGGGCCGACTGATGCATGTTGCCCAATCCGACCTTTATCAGCGCGCGGCACGACCACCAGGCATCGTCCACCGTATACGCCAGCCCCAGCGTGCCGCCATGGAATTCGTTGCGCGTCTGAAACTGATCCATGACCCGCAGCTCCGCCGCCAAATCCAGCGCGTTGGTCTCGCTGCGAACCGTCAAGCTCTCGGCGATCCGGGAGAATTGATAACCGTAATGCACTTCCACACGGAGACGCCCGTCGTCGGAGATCAAACGCCGCAGATAGGCATCCCCGGCGAGTACCTCCGATGTCGCGTCCACGACTACTGTTCCCGTGCGGACTCCTGGAAACGCTGCAACCAGTGCGTCCTGCTGTACCACCTGGTTGTCGGTCACGTTCAGGAACGGCCTGCCAAGGGTCGTCGTGTCGGCGCTGGAAAGTTGAAAGTGCGAATCGCTTGAACCCAGAAATGCGAATCGCCCGCCCACACTCCAGATGCGACAAGGGTCGCACCAGGCACCCATTGAAAACCGGCCTCCAGGCCGACTCGTGTCACCGACGTCGGTGTTGCCATAAAGCAGCGTCGTCGTCGGCAGTCCGAGCACTCCCGCGTCGGTGAACGCTGTCCCCTGGGTACTCGTCGTGACCAGGGCGGGGAGTCCGATGCCCTTCCGCCACCAGAGCAGGTAATCGAGTTCCATCCAGTAGTCCCGCGCGTACGGATCGAAACAGCCACCCTCGCTCCAGCATTCGTCGCCGGCGAATTCGCCAAACGGCAGCTCGGTTGGTTCCATCGGCTGCCCCAGGTTCTCTTCCGCGACCGGTTCTTCCGCCGAGACACGGGCAATCGTTTTGGAACCGATATGAAATCGATACTCGCCACCGGACGCGGCAGTGGTGATTGCCAGCAGCAGTCCAACGATGCAACTGGCCGCCAATGATGCCGCCAGCTGCCGTACGACCGACGCCGCCCATAGCATCCGGCTCTGCCCCCGGCCCGCCATTTCGCCGCCACGATTCCGCATAACCGTACCTCGACTGCGATCCCCAATCGAACCGGAATGAGACTGGTTCGGCGGACCGTCCTACGATCCGCACCATGTTTGTCGGTTACAGGAGCTTTGACGGTTGAGAAAACCCGGCGAGTTAGGCTGACTTTTCCAGCAGGGGTTCGCGGAGAATGTCATAAAGAGCAGAAAGATCACGAGATTTCTTGATAATCCAATTTTGCCGTGTTAGTATGATTTTCCGGTTGTAACCTCAATAAGACCCGTTCCTTACGATCGCTGCAGAGGGGCCGTTGTGTTTCGAAAACTCCCCCGTACTCGCCGTGTCGACCCGCGGCGGGATTCCCGCTTGCGTCTGTCCCGGCGAGTTTTTCTGGAATCGCTCGAGAACCGTCAATTGCTGGCCGCGTTCACCACCGGGAACATCCTGGTCAGCAGTGCTCCGTTTGACGAGCCGGCGATGCTGTTGGAATACACGCCGACGGGCGAACTCGTTCAGTCCGTGACGGTCCCGCATCCCACCAATTCCAGCATCGACAAGGCCCGCGATATCGTTGTGGATCGTTCGGGCAAGGTGCAGATTTACAACGGATCGTACAATCCACGTCTGACCACGTACGACCCGATCTCCGGCGGTTTTTCGCACACCAACTTCCCCACGTGGGATACCAGCAGCCACGTAACCTATGGTGGGATTGCGGCGCTGAATGAATTTGTATTCACCACCGACCAGCAGGTGCGCGGGGAGCCGGACAGTTCGCGGGGGCTGGTGCGATTCAACGTTGAGAACTTGAATTCGGGTTGGACGTTGCAGGCGGCGCCGGACATTGGCGACAGCATTGTCAATACTTCCACATTCATTCCGCATCTGACCGTGCACGGCACGGGCGATGGCAGCGTGGACTACTATTCGTTCACGGTTTCGCAGGTTCCCGCGCGAGGAATATTCGACATCGATCGCGGCGACACCGGTTCCGCGGGTAGTTTTCGCTCCGGACTGCGACTGTTCAACAGTGACGGAGTGCTGCTGGCGCAAAACAACGGGGACGTGCCGACCAGTGTTGGCGGGCTTGGCAGTAGTGGTACGGGGGACGCGTACCTGGAATACGAATTCAGCAAGGTTGGCGATTACCGGATCCAGGTGGGCAGTTGCTGTCCGTTCGCGGGTGTGCCGGTTGGCAGCAACTATGACTTGCAGTTGTCGTTGGAGCACCATTCGCTTTTCATTCCCGCTGGCAGCGGGGAGTTGAACGAGGTCGAGCCGAATGACACGTTTTTCACACCGCAGAATACCGACTCCGCCGAGCGGTTTGCGTCGGCCGACGGCAGCGTGCTGGATGTTGCCGTGGGATTGGACGGGCTTGTCTACACCTTGATTTATTCCAATTCGCCGACGGGCGGCGGAAATGTTGTCAACGTATACGATCCGGGGACGTTGCAGAGACTTCGCACGATGACTTTGGCAGGCGAACATCGAGCGATTGCTGTCGACGCCAGCGGCCATCTGTACGCGGCCAACCCAGGAATTTCGCACTATGACGCGCGAGGGAATCTGCTGTACCAGATTCCCAGTCCCATTTCGGGTATCCTGGCCGATCTGGATATCCGCTCGGATGGCGCGCTGCTGGTAACGTCCAATTCCGGTCAGATTGCGCTCACCAATACCCGCCTGGACGGCGTCGATTTCTTCGCGGCCAGACCGTCGAATGGCACGACGTTCGCCGCGTTCGTGCAGGATCCGACTCGGGTGCCTCGAGCCACGGACGACATTTTTCGCGTCGCCGAGGACACCAAAAATACGATCCTCAGCGTCCTGATCAACGACCTGGTCGATTCGCGCGGCTTGTTGGTGATTGAATCCCATTCGGTGCCCGACCATGGCGGTTCGGTGTCGATCGTGGGAGGGCGGAGTCTCCGCTATACGCCGGCCGCGGATTTTTTTGGTACCGAATCCTTCAGCTACACCGTGCGAGACGGTTTGGGCAGCTTTGCGACCGGACGCGTGGAGGTACTGGTTTCCAACGTGAATGAACCGCCGACCGCCAACGCCGATTCGTTCTCGGTGCTGGAAGATTCCGCCGCCACGTCGTTCAGCGTGCTGGACAACGACTCGTTCGCTCCGGACGTCGATGAGATTCTGACGATCACGGCAGTGAGTGCGGGCTCGAACGGAGCCGAGGTGTCGATTATTGACGGCGGGACGCGCGTCGCGTATCGACCGCGCGCCAACTTTGCCGGACTGGAGACGTTCAGTTACACGATCAGCGACGGCAATGGCGGCACGGCCGAAGGAACAGTCACCGTGTCGGTGATCAATACCAACGACAATCCGACCGCGGTGGCCGACAATCTGAATGTGCTCCCCGGCAGTGTCAACAACGCGCTCAATGTTCTTGCCAACGATTCCGCTGCGCCCGATACCGGGGAAACGTTGACCATCGTTCAAGTTACGACGCCTGCGCACGGTACCGCGAAAATCGACAAGAATCGAATCTCGTACACTCCGATCGCCGGTTACATCGGGCCGGATTCTTTTACTTACCGCATCAGCGACGGCAACGGCGGTTTCGCGGAGGCCAAGGTCAATCTCACTGTCGACTTGATCAATAATCCGCCGGTCGCCAATGATGATACTTTCAATGTGCGGACCAACAGCAGCGGCCACAATTTCGCCGTGCTCAAGAACGACTCGATCGAACCCGACACGAACGAGATTTTGACGATTACCGACGTCAGCGTGCCCACCGCGAACGGTATCGTCGAAATCGTCAATAATACGACTTTGCGCTATTCGCCCGCCGTGGCCTTCACCGGTCTGGAGACGTTCCGATACACCGTCACCGACGGCCGGGGTGGGGCCGCCTCGGCAGCCGTATTTGTCAACGTCGGCGATTTCAACAGCGATCCCGCCGCCAGTGACGACAGCTTCGTCGTGCGGCAGAACGTCGTGCAGTTCAACCTCGACGTTCTCGCCAATGACCGCGATCCGGACGGTGACACGATACGAATCAGCGAAGCGCCTTCCAGTTCCCTCCGCGGCGGCAGTGTGGCGATCGCCGCCGGCGGCGGTTCGCTGCTGTATACGGCTCCCAGCCCTTTCCTCGGCTCCGACGTGGTCACCTATAGCATCAGCGACGGGCTGGGAGGGGAAAATTCCGCGACGGTGGCGATCCGGATCATCGGCTGGCAGAACCCAATCAACCCGCTGGATGTCAACGGCGATACCTGCGTCAGTGCCACCGATGTCTCCATCCTGATCAACGAACTGAACCGACCGTTCGTGACCGACGGACGCGGCAACCTTCCGACGCCTCCTCCGGTGGTTACCACATTCTACGACGTGAGCGGCGAGGGATTCTTGACCGCACTCGATCCACTCAAGATCATCAACGAGTTGAACCGCAATCGATCGACGTGCGGTCCCAACCTCGGTTCCGGCGGCGAGGGCGAGCCCGGCGGCGAGGGCGAGCGATCCGCTGCCTTGTTCGACGTTCCAGCACTTGCCCGTCGTCCGCGGTCCGTTGCCGGCGCGGGAACGGCCAGATCGTGGTATCCATCGAGCAACACCGGGCCGAGCGCAGACAACGCGTTGCTCGTGCCGTCCAACTCCACTTCACGTTCGCTGCCGGGCCGGCTGCCAATCGAACTTCCCGACACGGATCTACGCCTTGACGCAGCGCTGAACGAGGTAATCGATGCACTCGCTCGTGATCTGGTTAGTCAACGCAGGAGAAGTGCGAAGTGAGAAGCGCGGCTCCCCCTGGCACGCAATCATCGGACCCATGCGACTGACGGACCGATCTCATCGCATTCCCTCTCTGCGCCTTTGCGCCTCTGCGCGAAACGCCCCCCGCCTCCCCCGGCTCTGCGAGATTTGTCTGTTTGACTGACGGACCGAGCCCATCGCATTTCCTCTCTGCGCCTTTGCGCCTCTGCGAGCAACGCCCCCCGGCTCTGCGAGCAACGCCGCCCGGCTCTGCGAGAAACGCCCCCCGGCTCTGCGAGCAACGCCCCCCGGCTCTGCGAGAAACGCGCCCCGGCTCTGCGAGAGACAACGTGCCGTTGGCGGCGGTGGCGTTAGTATCGCATAATGTCGATCACGTGGTCCACGAGAATTTCATCAGGAGTTGTCCGACGATGGACGTCCGGAATCTGAGCGGCGTATCGGCCTTCATCACCAAGGACGGGTCGGAGATCCGCGAGTTATTAGCCCACCGCAATTCGCTGATCCGCAATCAGAGTCTGGCGGAGGCGCGGGTCGAACCGGGTTGCACGACGGTGCTGCACTATCACATCCGCACCGAAGAAATCTATTACCTGCTTTCCGGTACGGGCAGGGTTCGCGTCGGGGACGAATGGCGCGACGTCGGATCGGGCGACGCGATCGCAATCCCGCCCGGACAAATTCACCAGATTACGAATACCGGCGCAAACCCCCTGGTTTTCCTCTGTTGTTGCGTTCCGGCCTACGAGCACGACGACACGGTGCTGTTAAGCTAGGAAAAGTACGTTTATCTCGGATTTCCGATTCTATTTCTTCGTGCGTGGTCACCGATCAATTCCAGGACGAGCGCGCTTCTCGATGCAATGTGCATTGATCGGGGACGCCGTCGAGGGAGCCGCCGAGGATCGGGATGAGCCGTTACTATTTTCGAGTCCCCCGTTGGCCTGTGCCATTACTGGTGATCTGTCTGGTCATCCTCTCGGTCGTGGCTCCTCGCGAATGGTGGATGCATTACGATTCGCTGCGCGAGCAGATGATGGTGGCGATACCGATTGCGGAGCCAGAGCTGGAGCGGGTTGATCCACGGGTCTGGGAGTTGGCGGCGCTGGATTCGCCACCTGAATTGGCCAGGATTGCCCGGCCGGTTGCCGAACGAATCGTCCTTGATCCGTCGATATTGGAAACGCCTGCGTTGCCGACCCATACACCGCAGCGGCCGGAGTTACCGATTGAGGACGAGATGCCGCCGTCGGACGAAGTGATCAAGCCACAGCGGTTGTTGGCGCAGGAATCGGAGCCGATCCCCACGTCGCCGGGTTGGCCGCTGCCGATCGCTCTGATCCGGCTGTTGGAGCCATTGAAAGCCGAGCCGTTGGCGGCGAGTTGGGCGAACGAACTGGATGCGTTGTTGGAGCGTATGTCGAAGCTGGAGTCGCTGACCGACCCGGAATCCGGGCCGATTCTTGAGCATCTTGCCGAGATGACGGTGGAGGCGGATCGGTTGGCGGGTGAGTTGGCGGATGTCCCGCGTGCCCAGTTGTTGCGTGCATCGTATTCCACGACCCGTCGCACCGCTCTTTGGCGCTCGATTCATCAGTTGGCGGCCTTGGAAGGTCCGTTGACGGAGCCGACATTGCAGCCGGAGGCGCTCCGCCGCGCCGTGGCCAAGGTGGATAGGCACCTGCGGCAGATCGCGCAGACGGCGGTGTGGCGCGAATTTCTGTTGCTGGATCAGGTAGCTGCGATCGTGAAGGCGCCGCAGGTCGACGCGGCGGGGTTTCGCGCCCTGGCTCGTCGGGTCCTTTCGAGGATGGACGATCCGGGGTTGACCGCACGGCAGATCGAGTTTCTGCAGGGGGAGCCGTTCCGCGGATTCACGATGGAACTGAAACGCTGGGCGATTGAACCGGTTGATTACCGCAGCATGCTGGTCGACCTGGAGCGCTATGAACTTGATTTCAACAGTCGCGACGCCGAACGGGTGGCGCGCAATTACCAGATCCTCCGCTGGTCCAGCGACCCTCACGTCGTGCGCGTTGCCGAACAGTTGAATGCGCTATACAGAAACGCCAACGTCCGCATCGCCCTGGCCGGCTCGCTGATCAATCGGCTGCTTCCGCCGCCGCAGCAGACCAACGAGGAATCGTACGACAATATTCTGAACGCGGACGTTCACAGCTACAGTCAGGCGACCACGAAGCTGCGTGTGACACTGTTTCCCGATCGACGGCAATGGCGGATGAGTCTGGAAGCGAACGGGGAAGTCTACTCCGACAGTGAAAGCCGCAAGGGCGTGGCTGCATTTTTTAACCAGGCATTTGGCCGCTTCCAGGCTCGCAAGACATTGCTGGTCGATCGCCGCGGCGTGCGGGTCAGCGAGGCGGAAGCCGACGCCTCATCCGATTCATCGCTGCTGGGCTTGGAAACCGATTTTGACGGCGTACCGTTTTTAAATATGCTGGCCCGATCCATCGCCAAGCAGCAGTACCACGAACAGTCGGGACAGGCTCGGAGAGAGGTTGAGAGCCGCATGGCTTCCCGTGCCAGCGAACGGTTTGACCTGGAAGTGCATCAGCGTATCGAACGGGCGGAGAAGGAGTTCAAGAGCAAGGTCCTCAAACCGCTGCGGGAACTCGACCTCAAACCAACCGCCGTCGATATGGAGACGACCGACAAGCGGCTGATTGTCCGCGAACGCCTGGCCGGCGATTCTCAACTTGCGGCCCATACGCCGCGCCCCCAGGCGCCGGGTGACAGTCTGCTCAGCATGCAGATCCACGAATCGGCCATGAATAACGCGCTGGAACATCTGCATCTCGAACAACGGCGTACCGACCTGCGGAGCCTTTATCGGGAACTGGCGGATCGTTTCGAACGCAAAAACGTCCCGATTCCGGACGACGTGCCCGACGATGTCGTCGTGCAGTTCGCCGACGAAAACGCGGTCCGTGTACGCTGCACCGACGGCCGGATCACGCTCACGATCCAGCTCGCCGAACTGGTCCATGGCAAGTCCGAAAGATGGAAGAACTTCGCCGTACGCGCCCATTACGTCCCGACCGCCAATCAGATCGAAGCCAACCTGGTGCGCGATGGAGTGATCGAACTGGCGGGCGAGCGGCTGAGCCTTCGCGATCAGGTCGCCTTGCGGGCGATCTTCTCGCGTATCCTGTCCCGCAATCGGACCGTGAGCGTCGTCAACAAACGGCTCCAGGAAAACCCGCAACTGGCCCACCTGATCGTCGGCCAGTTCATCGTCCAGGATGGCTGGATCGGTGTGGCCATGGTCGGCGACCAGCAGTTCCACATCGAGGAGCAGGCAACCGCTCAAGCCAGAACCGGCTTATTCCGCAAATAGCCGCAGGAAAAACTCCGTCACGTACCCGTACCCGGATTGAAGGCGGTTTCAACCCAGAGTACGAGTACGATCGGGAGAAGGCGCTACTTACCGTTCGAGAATTCGGGATAACCGAGCGCGCCCATTTCCGGGATATCCAGGCCCTGCAGCTCGTCTTCGCGCGAAACGCGAAGCGGTACGATCCGGTCGCTGACCTTGAACCAGACCAGCGCCATCAATCCGCCGAATAGCAGGACGGTTCCGGCACCGGCAAGCTGAGCCATCAATTGGGAGGCGTCGCCGTAGAGCAGTCCGCGTACCCCGTCCGATCCGTACTTTGCGACGTAATCCTCACGGACGACTCCGTTCCAGCCGGCGCCGTACTTTCCGTTCGCGAACAACCCCAGTGCGATGACGCCCCAGGTTCCGTTCACTCCATGTACGGAGACTGCGCCGACGGGGTCATCAATGCCGACTCGATCCCAGAAGAAGACACTCAACACGACCAGCACGCCGGCCACGCCGCCGATCACCAGCGCCGCCCAACTGTCGACGAAGGCGCAGGGTGCGGTGATCGCCACCAGGCCGGCCAGCATTCCATTGCAGAGCATCGACGGATCGGGCTTCATGCCTTTGATCGACAATGTGGCCATTGTCGCGATCGCGCCGGCGATCCCCGCCAGCATCGTATTGACCACAACCACACTGATCCGCAGATCGGTGCCGGAGAGGGTCGAGCCTGGATTAAATCCGAACCAGCCGAAGGCCAGAATGAACGTACCAATCACCACCATCGGCACGTGGTGTCCCGGAATCGCCTGCGGTTTGCCGTTGACATACTTACCGAGCCGCGGGCCGATGCACCATGCGCCGACCAGACCGATGATCCCGCCCATGGCGTGCACCACTCCCGATCCGGCGAAATCCACCATCCCATGGCCAAGGTTCCAGTTCTTGCCGGCCTGTGCTAACCAGCCGCCGCCCCAGACCCAGTTGGCAAACAAGCTGTAGGGCAGCGCAACCCAGAGGCTGTAGAGACAAAAATTCTTCCAGCTCCAGCGCTCGCACATGCTGCCGGTCGGAATCGTGGCAGTCGTATCCATGAAGACCATCATGAAGAAGAACATTGCCATCACGCTGACATCATCCAGGCCGTTCAGGAAAAATCCTTTCGTGCCCATCAAGCCGTAGCTGAAGACGCCGGGTGTCGATGGATCGGCTCCGATTCCGATACCCTCGTTCAACAGGGACAGCCCCGGTCCGAGTGATGCGTACCAGCCCGGCGGTACCGGACCGTTGAACCAGTTTCCCCATCCCAGCGCGAAACCGTAAGCGTAGAACGCGAGGCAACCGAGCGGGTAAACCATGAAGTTCATCGCCACGGTGTGGGCGGCATTCTTCGAGCGCACCAGCCCCGTTTCGACCATCGCGAAGCCGGCCTGCATGAACATCACCAGGAATCCGGCGATCAACACCCAGACCATGTTGATCGAAAACAGGTTGTGCGTGACGCGATCGTAGACGTCCGACAGCGACATCGCCTGTGGCAGGTCGCCTTTGCCGTCCCCGGCTGGAGTAGCCCAGGCGCCGGCCGCCGCACCGGTCGGATCGGGCCAGACCGGTTTGGTCGGATCGGGGTTGCTTCCGGAGAAGTAGGGAGGCACAGCCGGTGGTGCCGCCGGTGCCGCCGCGCTTTCGCTCGTTGCACCGGGTTCGGGCGCTGCCGCCGCTTCGATTGCTGCTTCGGTTGCAGTTGTCGCGTCGAGTGCTGCTGCCGGTGCAGTCGATTTCGGCGTCGCCGAATCCTGCCCCAATACGAATCCCACCCAACCTAGAAAAAAAAGTCCCAGAAAGATCTGCCGAACGCGCCGCCGCTTGTTGAGATCCAACAACATCGTTAGGTCACCTTATGTCCGCCAATAAACGTCGTCCATGGACGGACTCACTCCGCCACGATCGCAAACATACGACCGACCATGAACAACTACGTGGTCGGGCTGATGATGCACGCTTCGTGCCAACCACCGCGCAGCGCTGCGCGGCATCATCGCCCAATTCATGTCACAGCAAAGAGTTAGCAAGCCCATGCAGCGGCAGGAAATTCTTCGCTGACGGAATTGCTTCCGCACTCTGCCTGCCTTCTAAGCAGCATGTGACCGATTCAACGGCAGGAGACGACGCCGGACCGGCCGATACCTCACGCAGCGAATTTTCTTTGCCTTGGCTGCGCATCGGCCGGGGGAACGTGGGCCGGGCTGGAGCCAGCCTGAATTCGCTGGAAACGAGCCTATTTCCGCGGTTTCAGCAGCCGATTCCAATTCTTGTCGGCCTCGATTCTGGTCCACACGGGGCGAACCTGCAGCCGCTGCCGCCGTCAACGGCACGAATACTGCATAAGATGAACCGGTCTGCATTTTGTAGGGATTATTGCACAGTAGTTTGGACTGTAATTCCGTTTCGCACCTTCGTAGCTCGTTGAGGATCAGGTCGATGAAGAAGATTGAAGCGATTATTCGGACGCACAACCTGGATGCCGTGAAAGACGCCTTGGTGCGCGGCGGATTCCATGGCATGACCGTCACCGAAGTCCGTGGGTTTGGTCGTCAGAAAGGCAAGACCGAGGTATTTCGCGGTGCGGAGTATCAAGTCGACTTCATACCGAAACACAAAGTCGAAGTCGTTGTGGACGACACGGATGCCGGCAAAGTTGTGGAGATCATTACCAGTGCCGCGCGGAGCGGTCAGATTGGCGACGGCAAAATTTTTGTCGCCGATCTCGCGGACGCGATTCGAATTCGCACGGGCGAATCGGGCAAGTCGGCATTGTGACTTGTCCGCAAGATGAGGTCTCGCCGAGGCGCAGAGTCTCAAAGCAGATAATGCGGAACAACGCTCGCAAGTGCGTCTTTGCGACTCTGCGTGAAACCGTTTGCATGTCCGGTCAAGATTCGATGCGATACAGCGCTTTGTCGGTGCGCAGGTAGATCGCCCGATCGACGGCCGCCGGACTTGCCATGACCGCCTCGTCCATCTTGCTGGTCGCCAGCAGCTTGAAACTGGTTCCCGGTTCAAGCACAAAACAGCTGCCGCTTCGATTTGCGACATAAATTCTGCCGTCGGCATAGATCGGAGACGAGCTGAAATTGCCGCCCAATCGTCCCGTCCATAATGCCGTACCGGTTCGCGCGTCGAGGCAGCTGAGGATCCCCGCTTCACTGACAAAGTAAAGATGGTCGCCGACCAGCAGCGGTGACGACATTTGCGGTGCCTGCCTGGAGTAGCGCCAGGCGATCTTGGGCTGCTTCGCGTCCAGTTTCACGGCGAGGATTTCGGCCTGCATAAAGCTGGTGCTGAGATAGAGCATCCCGTGCGCGGTGACTGGCCGCGGTGAGATGGAAAACCCGAGCGTCTCGTAGGACAGTTTCCAGACTTCCTGGCCGGACTCAGGGAGATACGCGTAGAGCCAATCAGCGCCAGGTGACAGCAGCAGTCGATTGTCGGCGACCGGAACCAGCAGCGGCGTACCGTACGACTTCTTGAGCTGCGGATTATCGTTCAGTTTGCCGCTGCGTGGCGTCTTCCAGGCAACGGCGCCGGTTTGCTTGTTCAGCCCGACAATGAACTGTTCGTCGCTGCCGTCGCAATGGAAAATCAGGTGACCACCCTCGATGACCGGCGAACTGCCCGGGCCGTTTTCGTGCTTGATCCGCAACTCTTGATTTGTCCAATCGACCTTACCCGCAAGCGTATCCAGACAGGAAGTACCGTAGCTTCCAAAGTGGCAATAGAGTTTTCCGGCTTCGATCACGGGAGTCGGCGATGCGAACGAATTCAACGCATGCACCGGTTCGGGAAACTCCTGCACCATCAGCAACTGGTTCGCCACGAGTGCCCCGGTCTCTCGATCGACCCCTAACGCCCGCATCTCAATTCGGCTGACGACCGTCAGCGGTTGATCGCCGGTGTTGCCCTTCAACAGTCGGGCCCGTTCCTCGCCCGTCGCTTCGATTTCGATGGCAGTCGTCATCCAGATTCGGTTGCCTTCGATCACCGGTGAGGACCAACCTCGACCGGGCGTTTCGCAGCGCCAGCGGATGTTATGCCCCTCGTTCCATTCCATTGGCAGGTCACGGGCTGACGCATGTCCGTTTCCGTACGGCCCGCGAAACTCGGGCCACTCGGCCGCCGTCAAACGACAGGAAATCATTGCGAAAGCAGCCAACGCAAGAACGAGGGAATCGATTCGAAAGCCGGAACGAAGGCAGGAGGCAGGTGATGTCATCGGTGGAGTGATCGGAATGGATGGGTGAAGAAGGGGTTGCGTGAACACCGTCGGGTCTTGCCAAGAAGGTATGGTACTCCACGAACCAACCCGGCGGTACCGTAGTGCCGTAGCGCGGGCAGACCGCAATGGGGCCGAATGTGGCCGAGTCGCTCCGCGCCATGGCGTCGAGTCTCGGCGAAAACGATCTTGCCAGCCCGTCCCGATATCCGAACAATATGCCGGGACGGCATCTTTGGCTGATCATTCATATCGGCCTTGGTATCATTTTCATTTTCATTCATGTCATCTTTTTGGGGGAGAGTTTGCGATGGGTATGATGAAGGAATTCAAGGAATTCGCCTTGCGGGGCAACGTGATGGATCTGGCGGTCGGCGTGATCATGGGCGCGTCGTTCGGCAAGATTGTCAATTCGCTGGTCAGTGACATTCTCACGCCGCCGCTTGGTTATGTCCTGGGTGGCGTCGACTTTACGGAGCTCGATTACAAGTTTCCGGAAAAGACGATCGGGGACATTGTGCTCAAGCCGGTGACGTTGTCGTACGGCAAGTTCTTGCAGGCCACGTTCGACTTCATCATCGTGGCGGCCTGCGTTTTTGCGCTGGTCAAAGTCATGAACAACCTGCAGCGCCGCATGAAAGAAGAGAAGCCGGCGGCGCCCGCCGAGCCGCCCGCCGATGTGAAGTTGCTCGGCGAAATCCGCGATCTGCTCAAGAGCCGCGGCTGATCCACGTAGCACGAAACTTGGTTCGTGCGACGTCGGGATCACGAAACAAGTTTCGTGTTACGTCGGGATCACGAAACAAGTTTCGTGTTACTATTCGTCCCAGCGGCGGAACGACTTGTAATGGTCCGGCGTGTAATACAGTTCGCCGTTGCGGCCCTTGATGATGCGCTGGGGACCCGGTCCGCTTAACCCATCGGTCGGGTGCACGTATTCGCGATAGTAGCCACGCGGCCGGTCGGGCAAGCGGCGTTCCCGGTTTTGAAACACGGCGCCGTCGTTGGGGAATCGCAATTTGCGGCCCGCTCGAATCCGCTCCACCGTCGAGCTGAGTTCCACCGAGCCTTGGTAGACAAGCTGATCGTCCTCGTCCCGGATCGCAATATCCGGAATAATCCACTTGGGACTGCGCGTTGCCTGGGTGGGCGCACCCGCCGAGCCATTCTCGGCAAGATCCGCGTTCTCGTCCGCGGTGTCGGCAAGAGGTCGTTCGAGCTGCGGCACGGACGGTGCTTTGCGCAGCGATTCGGCGGCCGGATCCGGCGGATAGAGCAGGTAGTGGCCGATCATCACGGCGGCCACCAGCAAGATTCCAGCTAGTTTGGCATACGGACTGCGCCGGAAATAGGCGGCGAGGCCACGATCGGCGTACGGCACGGATATTCACCTTCCAGGAGTTCAGAACTGCGAAACCAAACGGTTTTCCGTGACGCTATTTTTCCGCCGGAAAACTGTCCAGCAACCGCTGCCGCTCCTTTTCCAGCGGGAACTGCTCGTAGGTCACAAAGGACGTGACCGCGGTGGACTTGGCGCGGATCTCCGGAGTATCCGAAGAGGGGCTGGATTTCTTCAGCCGTTTTTCTTGAGCTTCCGTGCTTTTCTGCTTGCGCTGCAGCTGGTCAAATTCCCGGTTCTGACCGTCCGCGATCTGGGCTGCCTGTTCCTGGACGACGTTGGCCTGCTGCTGCAATTGGGCGCGCTGGGCCGCAACACCGGCGGCCTGACGGGTGGTGAAGTCCAAATCGGCGTCGATCCGGGAACCGCGTACTCCGAGCAGATCGAGTTGCGTCAGGATCTGGCCTCGCAGTATCGGGTCTTTCTCCGTCTCGAGCCGTCCGCGCAGGACCGCCATATCCGCCGAGATCCCTCGCAACTGGCGACGCATCGCCGTCGCATCCGCGTCCAGCTGCGCGAACTTGTTGGCCAGCGGCCGATCGCGGCGATTCAGGTCGTCGAGCTGGGACTTGAGTTCCGAACGGAGCTTGTCGTTGGCTTCCTTGAGCTTTTCCGATTGCCGACCGATCTCGTCCTTGGCATCGCCGAGATCTTTCAGTTTTTGTTCCTTTTCTTCTTTCTGCTGCGATTTGGCGCGTTCCACCGATTCCGCGCGGCGGTCGGTCAGCTCGAGAAATTTGTCGGAGACTGCGTCGCGCCCTTCGATAAAAGCCTCGCGCTGTTTCGGCCCCAGGCTCGTCAGCAGCTTCTCCAGGTACTCTTCGCGAACCAGTTGATTATTGCTGTTCGCCACCGGACCTTCCAGGAACCCGAACACTCGGCCCATGAAGCGAGCCGTTTCGATCACCGTTTCGGCCCGCGGTTCGTCCAGGATTCCCGTCTCGGATTCCGTCTTGCCGTCCGGACTCTGTTTGCCTTCGGGATCGTCGGGTTCCTTGGGCAGGATCGCCGCCAGTTTCATCACCTCGTTGATCGCACGGTCGAAATCGCGGCGGGAAACGTGCAGCCAGATCTGCATGCGACGGGCCGACAACTCCTGAGGATGGTCGTCCAGCAGCTCTTCCAGCACCTTGTCGGCATCGGCATACTTCAATTGACGCAACTTGATCAGCGCGAATGCGTAGGGCAGGCGAGGATCCGTTTTGTGTTTGAGCGTCAACTCGCCCAGCAGCTTTTCGGAGTCGACCAATGCCTTTGGTGTCTTCGGCCAGCCGGCTTGGAACAACGATTCCAGCTCACCGCGCGTCAGTTCGGAGTCGGCCGCTCGGACAGCCTTACCCGGTCCCTGGGTCACGAAACAAGACGCCAGCGCCAATGAAAATGCGAACGACATTCGGCCTAATCGTTTCATAGCGGAAATCCTTACGCCCCGAGCCTTCTCGGAATCCAGCCACGGGTCGGCCGGACCCGGCACGAATTGCCCACCGTCCATAGTATCGGTGTGGTGTGGACGAGGCAAGCGAAGAGCTGGGCAAGCGAAGAGCCGATTTGCAAATCGAAGCGTCAGCCGTCACAATCGACGGAGGCCAGGGTGGAATCCGGCATCCGCAGTTACGCCGCCGGGGCGGAGCGGAAACCGGGCAAGAGGATCCCGTGCGGCGCCGGCACGGTCCGACAACCCGGCAAGGCACGGCAAGCAACGAGGAATCAAGCATGACGATGCGGTGGTTTTCCGGCTGGCGGATTGCAGGTCTGTTGTCTGCCATCGCATGTGCCATTGCCATTTCCCCAGCCCGTGCCGACCAGCCCGGCAAGACGCCGGCCGAGCAGCCTGGCAAGACGTCGGCCGACCAGCCGACGGTGGAGCCGGCGGTGCAGCCGGCGGAGGAGGCCGCGGTTCGATCGGTCGAGGACCTTGCGCGCGCCGCGCGCGACGCGGTGGTGCTGGTCGCCGTCCAAGGGCGCGACGGCCGGCAGCGTGGTCTGGGAACCGGTTTTGTGGTCTCCGAGGATGGACTGATCGCCACCAATCACCATGTGATCGGCGAAGGTCGGCCGATTTCCGTGCAGCTGGCAAACGGCAAGACGTTGGATGTAACCGCGATTCATGCGTCGGACCGCGAACGGGATCTGGTGATCTTGCGGATCGGCAGCCAGGAACTGGTACCGTTGCCGCTCGGTGATTCCGATCGGGTCCAGGATGGTGAGTCGATCGTCGCCATGGGGCATCCCCTGGGGCTGAAGCACAGCGTGGTGGGCGGGGTGGTCTCGGGACGCCGCGAAGTCGACCAGCATCGCATGCTGCAGTTGGCGATTCCGATCGAGTCCGGCAACAGCGGCGGGCCGGTTCTGGACAAGCGTGGCCGGGTGATCGGGATTGTCACGATGAAATCGCTGGTGACCAACAATCTCGGCTTCGCGGTGGAGATCAACGAGCTGAAGTCGCTGCTGGCCCGCCCCAACCCGATTCCGATGGAACGCTGGATGACGATTCATGGGGTCGATTCCCAGGAATGGGCGACGTTGCTCGGCGCGCAATGGCGACAACGGGGCGGGAAGATTTCGGTCAGTGGCGGCGGGGACGCTTTTGGCCGTTCGCTTTGCCTGTGGCAGCCGGCGATTCCGGAGACACCGTTTGAGATCGCGGTGACCGTGCGGCTGGACGACGAATCGGGGGCCGCCGGGCTGGCCTTTTATGCGGACGGCGAGAATCGGCACTACGGTTTCTATCCCAGCAACGGCAAACTGCGATTCAGCCGTTTTGACGGACCGGTAGTGCAGGACTGGAATGTGCTCCACGAGATTCCCGCGCTGCACTACCGTCCGGGCGACTGGAATCGCTTGAAGGTCCGCGTGGAAGCGGATCGGTTCCTCTGCTTCGTGAATGACCAGCAGGTGCTGGAGGTCGCCGACGGCACCTATCGCCGTGGCAAGGCGGGGCTGGTCAAATTTCGACAAACGGAGGCGGAGTTCAAGCGATTCGAAGTTGCGGCGTCACTGCCGCCCTCGGAGATTCCCGAACCGCGGCGGCGTGAGATTCTCGGCCGCCTGGAAATGCTGCCGCCCCTGGCGTCGCTTTCGATGCAGGATTTAGATGCCCTCAAGCGTGACGCGGACGTTCAGGGCGCCGATGTCATCCAGCGGTTCGCCCAGGACCTGGAAAGACGATCGCGAGAACTTCGGCAGCTCGCCGGCGACCTGCGCGCCCGGGAAGTGCTGGATGCCCTGCGAACGCTGAGCGAGAAAGATGACCAGGAACTGGATTTGCTGCAAGCCTGCCTGCTGATCGCCAAGCTGGACGATCCGGAACTGGATGTCGACAGTTATGTGCGGAAAGTGGAACGCATGGCCAAGGAGATCCAGGGCGGGCTGGCGCCGGACGCTTTGCCGCGCGACCGGCTGGCGGCCATCGACCGTTATCTGTTCCAGGAAAACGGTTTCCACGGCAGTCGATTCGATTACTACCAGCGCGCCAACAGTCACCTGCACCGGCTGCTGGATGATCGCGAAGGGCTGCCGCTCACGCTTTCCATCCTCTACCAGGAACTTGGCCGGCGGCTTGGAATCCACATCGAGGGAATTCCCGCGCCCGGCCATTTTGTCGTTCGCTTTGTGGACGATGACGATCCGGCGCAGTCCCGTTACGTCGATGTCTTTGAGGGCGGAAAAGTCGTGCAGCGCGATGAACTGCTCGAACGGGCGGCCGACGCGGTCGGGCGCGGCGAAGCGGAGAACGCGCTGCATCCCGCCACGCGTCGTCAGATGTTGCGGCGGATGCTGGGCAACCTGACCGGAAACGCGCAGCGGGAGAACGACGCGGAGGCGATGATCCGCTATTACGACGCCCTGGTCCTGCTCGACCCCGACGCTCCGCAGACACGCTTCGATCGAGCCCGACTGCGGTTTCAGACCGGCCGCCATGAACAGGCGATCCAGGAGCTGGAGTGGTTTCTAGAGAACCGTGCCCCGGGGATCGACCCGGACGGAGTACGCGCGATTCAGGAAGAAATCCGCCGCAGCCGGCGCGGATAGCCTGCGCCGCGCCGTTGGGTGGGCATAGGGTGGGATTACTTATACCAAGGTGACGCGACGGGTGCGTTGATTGAGAATCGCGAGGGAGCCATCGAGTCGCGTCACGAACAGCTCCAGGCCGGTAGTTCCGTCGAACTGGATCGTGCTGATCGACTGGATCGTGCCCACCTCATAGGAAGTTCGTTCCCGCGTGCGCTGCGTCACGATCACGATCTGGTTCGACCCGACGAATGCCAGTTCATTGCCATCAGCGCCGTCAAGTTCCGCAATTACCAGCGAAGTTGGGCTGCCGACATTGTAGGTGAACGTCAGCTGAGTGCGGGCGTTTAGGACCGTGGCCAAGGCCGGTTGTCCGACGCCGGCGACGACGGAGATATTCGAGAACACGATTTCCGGGCCCGCGATGCCGTCGAGTTCCACGATCGTGAAAGTATTCGGGGAACCGACGTCGTAGGTTCTGGCCAGTCGAGTGCGCGAGGTCACGATTGTTGCCTGGGCCGGCTGCCATGTCCCCGCGACCTGGTTGAGGTTCGTAAAGAGCAGTTCCGGTCCGGCGACGCCGTCCAGTTCAGTGACCTGGAACGTGTTGGGTTTGCCCACGCTATAGGTATTCGCCTGTAGCGAACGGCCGGTGAGAATGGTTGCCTGCGCGGGCTGAGCGACACCGGCGGCGACATTGACGTTGGTAAAGAGTGCTTCCAATCCGGCGCTGCCGTCCAGCTCGACGAGCTGCAATGCGTTGGGAGTTCCGACGTCGAAGGTTCGGGACTGCCGCAGCCGCGCGTTGACCAGTGTGGCCTTTGCCGGCTGTCCAACGCCGCCGCTGACGTTCAGGTTGGTGAACAGGATCTCGTTGCCGGCGGTGCCGTCGAGTTCCGCGAACTGGAAAGCATTGGGTTGGCCCAGCTCGTAGTTGTCGATGGTCCGGGTTCGCGCCGTCAGGATGCCGACTTGGGCGGTCTGCTGAACGCCGCCGACGGTGCGGAGGTTCGTCAGCACGACTTCGGATCCGGCGGAGCCGTCCAGTTCGTCCAGCGTCAGATTATTGGGCTGTCCCAGGTCGTAATTGTCGACCTGTTGGCGGCGGTAGACGAGAACCGCGGCCCGCGCCCGCTGTGGCACTCCGGCGATCGACTGCATGTTGGTGAACAGCACTTCGGACCCGGCCCCTCCGTCCAGCTCGGCGACGCGAAAATCGTTGACCCTGCCGACTTCAAACGTGGTGGCCTGGCGGTTGCGCGCCGAGAGTACCGTGGCCTGCGTCTGTTCTCCCTGGCCGCCCCCGACCACAACATTGGTAAACAGGACTTCGCTGCCGGCGTTGCCGTCGAGTTCCGCCAATTCGAAAGCATTCGGCCGGCCGACGTCGAAGGTGCGAATCGATTGCGATCGCGCGGTGACGATTGTCGCCTTTGCCTGCTGCGGAACGCCGGCGATGGAATTCAAATTGGAGAACAACAATTCCGGTCCGGCATTGCCGTCGAGATCGGCAATCTGCATGTCGTTCGGTCGTCCCACGTCGTAGTTGTTGAGTTGATTGGTGCGCCCGGTCAGAATCGAAACGCGTACCGGATCGACGAATCCACCCAGGGCATTCATATCGCTGAAAAGGACCTCGGTACCGGCCGTGCCGTCGAGATCGAGCAGCTGGAACGAGCGGGGTCGTCCGACATCGAACGAACGGACGGTCCGCGTGCGCGCGTTGAGCAGCGTGGCAACCGCCAGTTCCGGCGCGCCGCCTACCAGGTTCAGATCGTTGAACAGGACTTCGTTACCTGCTACCCCGTCCAGTTCGGCAAGTTGGAAGGCTCTGGGGCGCCCGACGTCGTAGGTCCGCGCCTGCAGGCTGCGCCCGGAGAGCACCGTGGCCTGGGCCTGCTGAGCGACGCCTCCCACGACATTGACATTCGTGAACAGCACTTCATCGCCGGCGACACCGTCGAGTTCGGCGAGTTGCATGGCGTTGGGGGATTGCACGTCGAAGTCGTGGATCGACTGATAGCGGGCCGATAGGATCGACGCCTGCGCTCGAGTGCCGACGCCGCCAGAGACCAGGAGATTCGTGAACAGGACTTCCTCGCCAGCGGCGCCATCCAGTTCCACAAAACGCATATCATTCGGTTCGTCGAGATCGTAGGTGCGCAACTGCTGGGAGCGGGCCGTGAGGATGCTGGCTTTGGCCGGTTGGCCGACACCCGCCACGACGTTCATGTTCGTGAAGATCACTTCCTCGCCTGGACTGCCATCCAGTTCGCGGAACTGGAAACTGTTGGGCCGGCCGAGTTCGTAGCTGCGTGCCTGCTGTGTACGGCCTGTGAGCACGACGGCGGAGGCCAGTTGCGGCGTCCCCGCGACGACATTCAGATTTGTAAACAGCAGTTCCTGGCCGGCGGCGCCGTCCAGTTCGCGCAGGTCGAGCTGGTTCGGCTTGCCGACTTCGAAGGTCCGCATCTGCCGCGTGCGGGCGGTGTAAATGCCGGCCTGCACAGCTTGCTGGACTCCGCCAACCTGATGGATATTCGTAAAGAGAATTTCGCTGCCTGCCGCGCCGTCCAAGTCGACGAACTGAATCAGATTCGGACTGCCCGACTCAAAGATATGGCTGGTGCGGGTACGCGCCGTGACGACCGACGCCTCGGCTTTTTGCGGTACTCCACCCAGGATATTTGTGGTCGTGAAAACCAGTTCCAGCCCCGCTTGCCCATCCAGGTCGACCTGAGACATCGAGGTCCAGGGAGCGATACGATAGGAACGCGTGACATTGTCGGACGCGGTGCGAATGCTGACGCTGGTGCTGTCAATGATCGCGACGTCGTCCCCGACAACGCCGTCGAATTCACCGATGATCGTGGTGCTGGGCGTCCAACGCTGTTCAAGTCCTTCCAAGGCCAGTCGCGCCGGGCGCCGCCACCCTGCGGTATAACCGCGGCCCCGACGTCGATCGTTCCGCGACTTGCCTGACAGCCCAAAGAGTTTCGAATTGAGCAGACCCCAGAGCGAGTGCAGTCGCGCCATAACCGATTCCCAAGCGAGAGTAATGAGCAGGCTCGATAATTGCCGAAGTAAAACATTTCCGAGGTGAACCGTTCGCTGCCGAACGAGGGGCGCGGTGAGGACAGTTCTGCCTTTCTTTCCATCGGCGTCGACCTTGCCGGCGATTCGAACTTTTTTGCTCGATTAAGGCACGTTGATTCTGCGTGCCGCCCCGAGCCCCGGTTCTCGCATTGCCCTTCCTTCTTCCGCCGATCCAAACTGTGCATTTCGCCCGATTTCGCATCCCGCCCGCGCAGCCTCCTGCCCAGCCGCCGGCTCGACTCCGCTCTACCCTACTTGTCTTGCCGGCCGCCGCCCGGCCACAATCGGCAGTCACTCGGCGGCACTAAAGATCGGTTGGTTCTGTTGCTGGACAGGAGATCCGAGCGAAGTTTGTCTGTGTGCGATGCCACACGATCTGCGAGTCGTGTTGCGAAGGGGGGCGATAGGCGGCGATGTCGGAACTAAATCGGAACCTACCAGCGATGCGCGTTGCCCGCTGCGCATTTGTCGCGGCAATCTTACTGTGGACCGGCGGTCGTGCGGCGTGGGCGGATGAGAATCGCATTGATTTTGCTCACGACATTGTGCCGCTGCTGAAAAAGCGTTGCGGCGAATGCCATACCAATGGAACGAGGCAGGGGGAGCTCAGCCTGGATACGCGCGAATCGATTCTGCAATCGCGGATTGTCGTGCCGGGGAAGAGTCAGGAGAGCGAATTAATTCGTCGGGTGGAGTCGACGGATCCGGAACAGCGCATGCCGGCCAAAGGGCCTGCGTTAACGAACCGCGAAATTGGCCTGCTCAAGGCCTGGATTGATCAGGGCCTGGCATGGGAGCGCGGGTTCAGCTTCGCCCGCTCCGATTACGAAGCGCCGCTTCGGCTGACACGGCCGGACCTGCCGCAAGGCTTCGACGATGCGCGCAGCGACCTCGACCGATGGATCCTCGGCTATGCGCGTGCGCGGCAGATCGAGCTGAATCCGGTCGTGGACGATGCCACTTATGCCCGCCGGGCTTCGTTGGACTTGATCGGTCTGCTGCCGACACGCGAGCAACTCGTCGAACTGCGGTCTGACCCGTCCCCCGACCGGCGGCGTAATTTTGTGAGCCGGCTGCTGCAGAATCGCCGCGCTTACGCCGAACATTGGCTTTCCTTCTGGAACGACCTGTTGCGTAACGATTATCGCGGCACCGGCTATATCGACGGCGGCCGCAAGCAGATCTCGGCCTGGCTGTACCAATCGCTGGCTGACAACAAGCCGTACGATCAGTTTGCACGCGAATTGCTCAATCCGGGATCGGAGTCCGAAGGGTTTATCAACGGCATTAAGTGGCGCGGGCGTGTGAACGCCAGCCAGATCCGCGAGATTCAATTCTCGCAGAACGTCTCGCAGGTGTTCTTCGGCGTGAACTTGAAATGCGCATCGTGCCACGACAGCTTCATCGATGCCTGGAAACTTGACGATGCGTATCGGCTGGCGGCGATCGTTGCTGACGGTCCGCTGGAGATCCATCGTTGCGACAAGGCAACCGGAAGAACGGCGACAGCCGGCTTCCTCTGGCCCGAACTCGGAGAAATTGACGGTGCGTTACCCAAGCCGCAGCGGTTGCAGCGGCTGGCGGAATTGGCCACGCATCGTGACAACGGACGGTTCTCGCGGACGATCGTCAATCGAGTCTGGCAGCGGCTGATGGGACGGGGGATTGTGCACCCGGTGGATGCCATGGGCAGCCGCCCCTGGAGCGAAGAGCTGTTGGATTACCTCGCGGCCCAGTTCATCGACGACGGTTACGATCTGACCCGGTTACTGGAACGTATTGCCGATTCGATCGCTTACCAGGTTCAACATCAGGTTAGCGAGTCGGAATCGTCGGTGGACGATTATCGGTTTCGAGGTCCGGAATTGAAACGCATGACGGCCGAGCAGTTCCTGGACGCGATCTGGCAGCTGACCGGTACGGGTCCGGAGAAAATCGATGCGCCGGTGCAACTGGTCGATTTTCCCGCCTGGGCGCCGCCGCAGCAGCGGTTTCACCGGGCTGCGCTGCTGCATTGCGATGCGCTGATGCGGTCGCTGGGACGACCGAATCGCGAGCAGGTCGTGACCACGCGCGGCGACGTGTTGACGACGTTGCAGGCACTCGATCTTGCCAATGGTGAACCACTGAGCGAATTGCTGCAGCGCGGCGCCGCCAACCTGCGAAAGCGATTCGACGGGGAAACGGCCGCGGCAATGACCGACTCCCTCTTCGAATCGGCCCTGGGGCGACTGCCTGGCGACGAGGAGCGGGCGACGGCAAGGCAATTGCTGGGCGAGCCGGCCTCGGACGAAGGAGTGGCCGATTTATTGTGGGCTCTGGTGATGTTGCCCGAGTTTCAATTGGTGCGATAATCAGGGAGTGTAATTTCCGTCTGCTTCCTTCGATCTTCCCACCGCCGCATTATTCCACCGCCGCACGGAACCGTCGCCGCCTGATCCCCGCGGCCGATTGATCCTGACCACCTCGATAGCCGCGGTATGGGGAACGGATTCGAAACAGCATGCATTTGCGACTCACCAATATCCGTCTGCCCGTTGACGTCCCGGAGGACGCATTGCCCGTCGAGGTCGCACGGCTGTGGGGCACAAGCGGGGCCAATTTTCAGCAGATCCGCATCCTGCGCAAGAGTCTGGACGCGCGAACGCGCGCGAATTTGCAATTCGTCTACACGTTGCAGGTCGACGTCGACGATCCGCGGCTGGCGGAGCGGCTGCTGTTGGGTCCCGGAGCGATGCTTGATCGCGAGGAACGGTTCGAGGACCCGGAGTCGGGTCGGACGCCGCTGGAGGAGCGGCCGATCGTTGTCGGTTCCGGACCGGCCGGGATTCTGGCGGCGTACTACCTGGCCCGCCGTGGCTATCGGCCGCTGATTCTTGAGCGTGGCGATCCGGTCAAATCGCGCGTACCCGCCATTCGCGCGTTCGATCGAGGCGGGCCGCACGACGAGGAAAACAACTACCTGTTTGGCGAGGGAGGAGCGGGGACGTTCAGCGACGGAAAGCTCACCTGTCGCATGAGTGGTCCCGATGTCGACTGGGTGCTGCGGCATTTTGTGGAATGTGGCGGCAAGCCGTCGATCTGTTACGAATATCGACCGCACCTGGGCAGTAATCGCCTGCCGATGATTGTGCGTAATTTCCGGCGTCGCATCGAAGCCTGGGGAGGCGAGTATCGCTTCCGTTGCCGGCTGGAGGGACTGCAGATCGCCGACGGCCGCCTGCGTGGCGTGCTCACGTCCAGCGGACCGATCGCGGCCTCCCTGGTCGTTCTGGCGATCGGGCATAGCGCCCGCGACACCTACGAACAATTGCACGCGGCGGGCGTGCCGATGGAGGCCAAGGCGTTCCAGTTGGGTTTACGGATCGAGCAGCCGCAGCAGTCGGTCAATCAGCAGAAGTATGCCGAACCGCGATACCTGCAATTGCTGGGAGCGGCCGACTACGCGCTCACTGCCCACGGCGAGCGGGACGTGTTTACATTCTGCATGTGCGCGGGCGGGTACATTATTCCGAGTATTTCCGAAGCCAACATGTTCTGTACCAACGGAATGAGTAACTCGCGTCACGATTCCGCTTTCGCGAACAGCGGGATTGTCGTCACACTGGAGCCGGAGGAGTTTGGATCGTCGATTCCCCGGACGACGCGGGGCGGCGCGAGCGGCATTCATCCGCTGGCGGGCGTCCGATTGCAGCAGCGATTCGAGTCGCTGGCGTATCGGTTGGGCCGAGGCAGCTATCAAGCGCCGTTGCAACGGGCCGTCGACTTCGTGAACCTTCGCTCGCCAGCGACAAACAGCCCTGGGACGAATCCCGTACCAGCTTGTTCTTACCCGCGTGGCGCCTTCGAAACGTCGCTCGACCAGGTCCTGCCCACGGCAGTCGCCAGGGCGATTCGCGCCGGTTTGCCGATCATGGACCGAAGCTGGGGCGGCGCATTTCTTCGTGACGCTATACTGGTCGGGCCGGAAATGCGAGGCAGCTCTCCCGTGCGGATCGTCCGTGATTCGATCAGCCGGCAGACGCCCGATATTGCTGGGCTGTTTCCGGTGGGCGAGGGCGCGGGCTACGCCGGAGGCATCGTCAGCGCGGCGGTGGACGGCCTGCGTTCGGCCAAGGTAATCGTCAGTCAGTATGCGCCCCTGGAGCAGCGGTGATGAATCTGGCCATTGAATGTCAACAGTTGACGAAGACCTACCCGGCCCGACCGCCCGTCGAAGCGGTGCGAGGGCTGGATCTGAGTGTTCGCAGCGGCGAATGCTACGGACTGCTCGGTCCCAACGGCGCGGGTAAAACGACGACCATCGAAATCCTGGAAGGACTGCTGGCGCCCTCCAGCGGGACCGTACGCGTGCTGGGACGGGAATGGGGAAAGATGGACGACGAAATTCGGCAGCGTATTGGCGTCTCGCTGCAGGAAACGCGACTCTCTGAAAAACTGTCGATCCGCGAAAGTGTGGTGCTGTTCCGCAGCTTCTACCGCGATGGACTCGATCCCGACGACGTCATCAGGCGACTTTCGCTGCAGGACAAAGCTGAAGCCCGCGTCGGCAAATTATCGGGCGGGCAGAAACAGCGGCTGGCCGTGGCATGCGCCCTGGTGGGAGATCCGGAACTGTTGTTTCTGGACGAACCGACCACCGGCCTTGATCCCCAATCGCGCCGCGAACTTTGGGATATCATCCGCGGTTTCAAGACGCAGGGGCGGACCGTGCTGCTGACAACGCACTACATGGAAGAAGCGGAAAAACTGTGCGATCGGGTCGGCATCGTCGATCAAGGCCGCAAGATCGCCGAAGGCACTCCCGCCGAATTGATGGCCTCGCTCGGCAGCGACCATTTCGTCGAATTCACTTTTGCTGACGCGCGCGGGCAAAATGATCGCGATAGGAACTCGAGTGGACCCGCGGGCGGCCTTGCCGCGCCCGGATCGTCCGCCGAGTCGCCGTCCCCGCCGCCGGAGCTGCAACCGTTCCGCAGCCTTCCCAGTGTCCGATCGGCGGCCGTCGTCGATGGACGGATCCAGCTGTCGGTCGTCGAACCCCACGTGGTGCTCCCGGCATTGATGGAACTGATCGCCGCGCGACGCTGGGACCTGACCAGCCTGACAACTCGGCACGCCAGCCTGGACGATGTGTTTGTGGCGCTGGCCGGCCACCGCCTGAACGAAAGTGACGCCGCATGACTTCCAGCCGTTCCGCCCGCTACTCACCACTGCTGCAACTGGTATTGGCTCGCTGCCGCGAATTCTATCGTGAGCCGGAGGCGGTCTTCTGGAGTTACGGATTCCCGCTGTTGATGGCGACGGCGCTTGGTTTCGCGTTCCGCAACAAGCCGGCGGAACAGTTCGCGGTCGACGTCCTCGATTCGGCAGCCTCCGATCCGATCGTCGCCCGGCTGATCGAAGACCAGCGGTTCAAGGTCCAGGTCTCGGAGGAATTCGAGAGCCGGCGGCGCCTGCGGACCGGAGTCACCGATCTCGTGGTTTCGCTTGGACGGGTCGAAGGCGAGCTGCGGTTCGATTACCTGTTTGATCCCACGCGGCCGGCAAGTCTGGTCGCGCGTAACGCTGCCGACGATGCACTGCAACGCGCCGCAGGCAGGCAGGATGTCGCAGGCACCGCCGATCATTCCTTCGATGAACCAGGCGGGCGATACATCGACTTCCTGGTCCCCGGATTGATCGGCATGAGCTTGATGGGCGGCGGATTGTGGGGCGTCGGGTTCGTTACCGTCGACATGCGGATTCGCAAAATCCTCAAGCGGTTCCTGGCGACTCCGATGAAGAAGCACCAGTTCCTGGGTGGACTGATGATTAGCCGATTACTGTTCCTGATTCCCGAAGTGGTCACGCTGCTGCTGTTCGCGCAGATTGTGTTCGGCGTCCGCAACCACGGCAGCCTGGTCGCAGTGATCGTGTTGATCCTGATCGGCGCCGCCGCCTTCGCCGGGCTGGGCCTGCTGGTCGCCAGCCGTGCCAAGACGATCGAGGCGGTTTCGGGTCTGATGAACCTGGTGATGCTGCCGATGTGGATTGCGTCCGGGATATTCTTCCAATCCAGTCGGTTTCCCGATGAGGTGCAGCCCATAATCAAGGCGTTGCCGTTGACGCAGTTGAATAATGCGCTGCGGGCGGTGATGCTGGAAGGTCACTCGCTCACGACCCAATGGCCGAATATCGTCGGCCTGAGCTTATGGGGTGTCGTGACGTCGGTGATCGCCTTGCGCTGGTTCCGCTGGAGTTGAATATCGGGGGTTTGGAATGAGTGGTCGGTTCCAGGAGATCGGGTCGAAGATCTGGCGTTTCCTCCGCAGCGCGTCGGGCGGGCCGCTTTGCCGCTCGCTTTGCCGCTCGCCTGGCCGCTCGCCTGGCCGCGCGGCAATGCAGCGTTTTGCAGTACTGCTGGTTGCTGGCGTGCTGGTGGTGGTCGTGCTGGTGGCGGGTAATGGTTCGGCCGCCGAGCCGGAGCGGTTGCAATTCGCGCGGGACTTGTTGCCGTTGCTCTCCAATCATTGTTTCCCTTGCCACGGACCCGATCCGAAGGAGCGTCAGGCGGGTCTGCGATTGGACCAGCGGCGTTCGGCCATCGCACGGCTCGAGTCGGACAAGCGGGCGATCGTGCCTGGCAAGCCGGAAGAAAGTGAACTTGTGCGGCGGATTAATGCGTCGGCAGACGACGATCAGCTGATGCCGCCAGTCTCCGCGCGCAAGCCGTTGTCGGCCCAGCAGCGAGATCTGCTGGCTCGCTGGATCACCGAGGGAGCGGAATACGAGACACATTGGGCGTTTCAAACGCCGCGCGCGGCGGCGCCGCCGCCGGTCGTAAGCCCACGACTGCGATCGCCGATCGATGCTTTCGTGCTCGATCGGCTGCGCAAGGAAGGGATCGAGTCTGCCGCCGAGGCGCGTTCCGAGACGCTGCTGCGGCGCATCAGCCTTGACTTGAGCGGAATCCCTCCCACGCCGGACGACCAGGACCATTTTCGGATGGCGGCGCGCGGCGCGGAAAGTCCCGATGCTTACGAGCGGGAAGTCGATCGGCTGCTGGCGTCTCCCCGATTCGGCGAACGAACGGCCATGGTCTGGCTCGACGCGGCCCGCTACGCCGATACCAACGGTTACAACAACGACGAGGATCGCGTCATGTGGCGCTGGCGCGACTGGGTAATTGAGGCACTCAACCGCGACCTGCCGTATGACCAGTTCCTCACCGAGCAGTTGGCCGGCGACCTGCTGCCGCAACCGACGCTCGAACAACGGATCGCCACCGGTTTTAACCGCAACCACGTGTTGACGACGGAGGGCGGAATCATCGACGAAGAATACCGCGTGGAATACGTCGCCGATCGGTTACAAACGACGGCCAGTGTTTTCATGGGATTGTCGATGCAGTGTGCTCGTTGTCACGACCACAAGTTCGATCCGATTTCGCAGCGTGAGTATTACCAGTTGTTTTCCTTTTTCAATCAAAGTCCCGACAAGGTCCTGGGATATAACAAGGGCGCGCCGGCGACGCCCTACATGCCGGCGCCGACAACGATACAGCAGGAGCAACTCGATCGGATCGCTCAACGTGAGACGCGGATCCGTGATCGGCTTGCCGCTCGAATCGGCTCGGTGGAGGCTGTCGCCGATCTGGCGACCTGGGAACGGGGACTCAGCGAGCAGGATCGCGCGCGACTCGCCGCGCCGGCCGGGTTGGAATTGCGGTTGACTCTGGACGAGACCGACGGCGACGCACGCAGCAACCTGGTGACGAATCGACCGGAGGCGCGGATTCACGGACCGGCGCGGTCCACTCCCGGCCGGCTCGGTCAAGCCTTCGAAACTGACGGAACGGCCTTTCTTTCCATCGAGTCAGGGGGCGAGTTCGAGCGCGATCAGCCGGTCTCATTCGGCGCCTGGATCCGCTCGACCACCGATGGCGCTACCACCGTGCTCTCGAGGATGCATGACTCCGCGGCGTACCGAGGCTACGACCTGAATATCGAGGGTGGACGCGTCGCCGTACATCTGATTCACCACTGGCCGGACAATGGTTTGAAGATCCTCTGCGAACCGGCCGTGAAAAAGGGCCAATGGCACCATCTGTTTGTGACGTACGACGGCTCGAGCCGCGCCGCGGGTGTACGGATCTTCGTGGACGGTTCCCCGCGCAAAACGGAAATTGCCAACGACAGCTTGAGCGATTCGATTCGCACCGACCGACCGTTTCATATTGGCCGGCGCGGTGAGGGTAATGGGTTTTCCGGCGCGATCGACGATGTCCGCTGGTATCGCGCGGCGCTGACAGCGGAACAGGTCGGGCAGCTGGCAAGAGCGGAACCGGTCGATGAACTGGCCGCGATCCTGGCTCGAGCGCCCGCCGATCGCTCGCCCGAACAACAGAAAGCGCTGTTGCAGTATTACCTGGAGCGGTTCGACGAGCCAGCGCGCGCCCTCAATGCCGAACTGGCGGCCTGCCTCGAGGAACGCAAGGCCATGGACGCCGTCATTCCGACGACCCTGGTGATGCAGGACCTGCCGGAGCGGCGAGTTACCAATCTGCTGATGCGCGGACAGTACGATCAGCCCGGAGCGGTTGTCGAACCGGGCGTGCCCGGCGCGTTGTCGGCTTGGCGCGGTGAGTTCCCCGGCAACCGCCTGGGACTGGCGCAGTGGCTGGTCGATCCCAACCATCCGCTCACGGCGCGCGTCGCCATTAATCGCTGGTGGGGCATGCTCTGGCCGGCCGGGTTGGTTGAGACAGCCGAGGACTTTGGACTACAGGGCGCATTTCCGACCCATCCGGAACTGCTCGATTGGCTGGCGACGACCTATCAACGTCCTTCCGCGTCGGCCGAGGCCGGCGTGCCGGCTCCGCGAGGACTCGAGTGGCGCACCAAGTCGTTGATCCGGATGCTGGTACTGTCGTCTGTCTATCGCCAGTCGTCCGATGCCAGCCAGGCCCAGCGCGAAGTCGATCCGCAGAATCGCTTGCTGGCGCGCGGAGCGCGCATGCGGCTGCCGGCAGAACTGCTGCGCGACCAGGCGCTGTCCGCGAGCGGATTGTTGGTCGCACGCCTCGGTGGACCGAGCGTGATGCCGTATCAGCCGGCCGGTCTGTGGGAGGATGTTTCGGTCGAACGCCGCGTGAAGTATACGCCCGATTCCGGCGCGGGACTTTACCGGCGCAGCATGTACACCTTCTGGAAACGCACCTGTCCGCCGCCCGGTATGACCACCTTCGACGCGCCCGATCGCGAATTCTGCGTCGTGCGCCGGGCACGCACCAACACGCCGCTGCAGGCCCTGGTATTGATGAACGACGTGACCTATGTCGAAGCGGCCCGGCTCGTGGCGCAGCGCGTCCTGTCGGAATCGCCTGGCGACTGGGACGGCCGATTCGAGCATGCAATGCAGTTGACGCTCAGCCGATTGCCTCAGCCCGAGGAGCGGGCGATTGTCGGAGCGTTTCATCAGCGAGCGCTGGAACAGTTCACGCAAGATCCCGAAGCGGCGACCCGCTTGCTATCCAGTGGAGTCGCGCCGCAACCGATGGGACCGATAGCGGCAGGGTCAACCTCTGGGCCCGCCCCCGCCGAACTGGCCGCCTGGACCGCCGTCTGCAGTCTGTTGCTGAACCTTGACGAGGCCCTCTCCCGGGAGTGATCAAATGTCCGCGGACACGATGGCAATCCGACACGCCGCATTGCAAATCCAACGACGCTCGTTCCTGTCCGGCTGCGCCGGCGCCGCGGGCTATGCCGCACTCCGTTGGTTGCTGGCTGACGAGGCGCAAGCCGGTCCGGCAGACCTCCCGCGGCCGGCCGCTTCGTTCACCGCTCCCCACTTCGCTCCCAAAGCCAAGAACATTATTTACCTCTTCCAATCGGGCGGACCTTCTCAGTTGGAACTTTTTGATTACAAACCGAGGCTCAAAGAGTTCCACGGCCAGGAGTTGCCCGCTTCGATTCGGATGGGACAGCGCTTGACCGGCATGACGTCCGGGCAGAGCAGCTTTCCGGTCATCGCTCCGAAGTTTTCCTTCCGGCAGTGTGGCCAGGCCGGCACCTGGCTGAGCGAACTCCTGCCGCATACCGCCGAGGTTGTCGACGAGATTTGTCTCATTCGATCGACCTGGACCGAGGCGATCAATCATGACCCGGCGATCACGTTCATTCAAACCGGTTCGCAGCAGCCGGGGCGACCTTCGCTCGGCGCTTGGCTGGCCTACGGTCTGGGCAGCGAAGCGGTTGATCTGCCGGCTTTCGTCGTGATGATCTCGCACGGCAGCAGCCGGGACGCTAATCAGGGATTGCTTGATCGCCTGTGGGGCGCTGGATTCCTCCCTTCGAGTTACCAAGGTGTGAAGCTGCGCAGCGGCAGCGACCCGGTGCTGTACCTGAGCGATCCGCCCGGTATCAGCCGCGATCTGCGCCGGCAGATGCTGGACGGTATGAGCCAACTGAACCGCCGACGTCTCGACGCATCGGGTGATCCGGAAATTGCCACGCGCATCGCCCAATACGAAATGGCATTCCGGATGCAGGCGTCGGTGCCGGAATTGACCGACATGTCGCGCGAACCGGAGAGCATCCTCGACCTGTACGGTCCGGAGGCGCGCAAGCCAGGATCGTTTGCATCCAACTGCCTGCTCGCCAGACGGATGGTCGAACGCGGTGTCCGCTGCATTCAACTCTACCATCGCGGCTGGGATCACCACGGGGCGCTGCCGGAAAACTTGCCGAAGCAGTGCCGCGATATCGATCAGCCGCAGGCCGCACTGCTGCGCGATCTCAAACAACGCGGATTGCTCGATCAAACGCTGGTCGTCTGGGGCAGCGAGTTCGGGCGGACTGTCTATGGCCAGGGCGGTCTACAGGACAACTATGGCCGCGATCATCACGGACGCTGTTTTACGGTCTGGCTGGCCGGGGGTGGCATCCAGCCGGGAGTGCAACTCGGAACCACCGACGACTATGGCTACAACATCGTGCAGGACCCGGTGCATGTGCACGACCTCAACGCCACGATCCTGCATTGCCTGGGCATCGACCATGAGAAACTGACCTATCGCTTCCAAGGCCGCGACTACCGACTCACCGACGTACATGGCAAACTCGTTACGCAAATCGTGTCCTGAACTGGAGCGCAGCAACAAGGAGTGCGGCGTTGGAATACAACTACACCGAACTGGCCAAGATGATCGACCATTCGCTGCTGCAGCCGGCATTGACCACGGCCGAACTGGAAGCCGGAATCGGTTTGGCCTTGGCCTATGATGTGGCCAGCGTCTGCATCCTGCCGTACTACCTGAAACGTTGTGTGGAACGACTGGCCGGCAGTTCGGTGCAGCCTTCGACCACAATCGGGTTCCCCCATGGGGGCCACACGACCGCCGTGAAGCGTTTTGAAGCCGAACAGGCGATCGCGGACGGCTGCGTCGAACTGGACATGGTGGTCAACATTTCCAAGGTGCTCAGCGGCGACTGGGATTACGTACGCCGGGATATTCAGGCGGTGATCGAGGTTGCTCACGCCGCGCAGCGCAAAGTGAAGGTGATTTTCGAGAACTGTTATTTGCGGGACGAGCAGAAGGTGGAACTTTGCCAGATCTGCAGCGCATTGAACGCCGACTGGGTCAAGACCTCGACTGGCTACGGCGGCGGCGGTGCCACGCACGACGATCTGATCCTGATGCGGCGTCACGTGGCGCCGCACGTACAGGTCAAAGCGGCGGGAGGAATCCGCGACCTGGACGCGCTGCTCGCCGTGCGAGCACTGGGCGTCACCCGCTGCGGCGCGAGCCGAACCCGCGAGATCCTCGACGAATGCCGCCGGCGACTCAGCCTGCCGTAGGGTGGGTCGAGGTACTCCGAGGCCCACCGAGATCCGCAACCACCGATCGATGGCCGCCGTAAGGTGGGTCGAGGTACTCCGAGGCCCACCGAGACTCGAGCCCCACCCGTGCCGCAGTGCACGCCTCCTTGCAAGTGCCAACTATATCAAACTTGATATTGACAGCTATATAGAAATTTATATAGTTGGGGCATGAGCCTCGAACATATCCTGCTTGGCATGCTCCGAACACCAGCGACTGGGTATGACCTGCGCGCCGAGTTTCTCGCCGGGGCGCGGTATTTCTGGTCGGCGGAACTCGGACAGATCTATCCCGCATTGGCGAGTATGGAACAGCGTGGTTGGCTGAAGAGCAGCCGGCAACCGTCTCCGAAGGGGCCCCAACGGCGCATCTATCGCCGGACCGCGCAAGGGACTCGCGAACTGCGACGGTGGCTCGCCAGTGAACCGATCATGGGAACCGAACGGTTTGCCTACCTGGCGCAGTTGATCTTTCTGGGCGAACTCGGGGACCTCGACCAGACAGAACGATTTTTGCAACAGCTCCGCGAGAAACAGTCCGCGCTTCTGGAGTTGCTCGACCAGGTCCGGCAGGGCACATCCGGGGCGGCTCAATGTGACTCGCAGACCACCGACGCAGAATTCCACGAATGGCTCTGTATCATGTTCGGCGCGCGCGCCGTCGGCGCCCGAGTCCAGTGGTGCGACGAGGCGCTGGAGATTGTGCGTCGGCGGCGAGCAAGTCAAAAGGAAAAGCAGAAATGACTGAGTTCCTGCATTACTTCCACATCGTGTTACGTTGGGCGCATGTTGTCGGAGGGTTCCTTGGCCTGGTCCTTTTCTGGATCGTCCTGGCACTTCCCAAGGGCACGCGCTGGCACCTAGGGTGTGGCAAGGCCTTTGCCTGGATCGCGATATTTGTCGGAGGGTCGGCCGCTATCAGTGCGCTCTGGGCGGTATTGCACGTGCACAGCTTCGCCCCCTGGTTGACAAGATTGAGCACGACGGAAGCCGCGAAGTTACACGAGATCTTTGACTTCTTCTATTTGCTGCTGCTCTTTCTCGGAATGGCAACGCTCACCGGCGCCATATTCGGGCGCAACGTGATGCGCCATCGCAACGACCACCTGGCGCTGCGGCGAACTTGGCTGCCGGTGTTCGAGATCTTCACGGGGCTTTCCGCGATTTGGCTCGTGGCCTTCGGCGTCTGCAAACTGTGTGGCCTGGGAGCACCGCGTGTCGATTTGCCCTGGGCGGTCTATCAGATCCCCGTGATTCTCGGTCTGCTTGGCATTTGGGGCACCGTGAGCGAATTGAAGTTCATTTACGGACCGGGACTCGGTGGTCGCGAGTGGTTGTACAAGCATGTCGAGCAAATGTTCGGAACCGGTATTGCATTCCACACTGCATTTGCCGTTTTCGGGTTCGCCCGACTCTCAGGAATTCAATTCGAAGGACCGCTCGCGCTCGCACCATGGATCGTCCCGCCTGCGATCGGCTTTGTGGCGACGAGCTTTTACGTCAAGGGATTGCGACGATCGAACGGAGACCTACCTAAACCGGCCAACAGTGACGCCGCCTAGCACCGTAGGGTGAATCTATGAAAGAGAGGCGACGCCGCGTGGGCTAACTTCTGAAACACGCGGTCCTTTGCCACAGATGAACACCGATGAACGCGGATTTTTCGGTTACAATGACGATTATGAATTCCAATCAATTGGCCCGTTTGGTTCGCGAACAGGCACTCGATGTCTTCGAAAGGATGTTTCGCGCTGTGGAACTCGTTCAAGAAAGATTGAATCGAGCGTGTCGCGCGTTGCGCGAGGCGAATGTTCCGTACGCCGTGATTGGTGGAAACGCGGTAGCCGCCTGGGTGGCAACCATCGACGACGGCGCCGTGCGTAATACTCGCGATGTTGACCTGCTGCTCGCCGAGGAAGACTTGCCGCGAGCGACCGCGGCGCTGCGGGCCGTGGGATTCATTCGTGACACGGTGATGGACACGATTATTTTCCTGGACGGCCCTCAAGGGAAACCGAGTCAAGGCTTGCACATCCTGTTGGCCGGTCGCAAGGTTAAACCCGAATACGCGAGCCCCACACCGGGCGTTGCACAGGCGGTCGATCTCAACGAAAAACGCGTCATTGAATTGGAATCGCTCGTCGAAATGAAGCTCAACAGTTATCGACGTAAAGACCAAACGCATCTTCTCGACATGATCCAAATCGGTCTGATCGATGGCAGCTGGCCCCATCGCTTTCCACCGCAGCTCGGCCAACGCCTGCAAGCGCTGCTGGACGACCCCGATGGGTAACCAGGGGTAACCAGGTTCGATCGGCATCCTGCGATGTTTTGGCGTCGATCTTACGCCAGCAGTGAGGTCACGACATTGCCATGCGCGTCGGTCAGCCGATGGTCGCGACCTTGGAAGCGGAATGTCAATCGCCGATGGTCGATCCCCAGCAGGTGCAACATGGTCGCGTGCAGGTCGTGCACCGGGACGGGGTGCTCCACGACGTTGTAACTGAACTCATCGGTCGTACCCCAACTCAACCCGGCCCGGATTCCTCCGCCGGCCATCCAGACGGTGAAACAGCGTGGGTGATGGTCGCGTCCGTAATTGGTCGGGCTGAGTCCGCCTTGGCAATAGATCGTCCGTCCGAATTCGCCACCCCAGACCACCAGCGTCTCGTCCAAGAGTCCTCGCCGGCGCAGATCGGTGATCAGCGCGGCGGTCGGCTGATCGGTGTCGGCGCATTGTCCGCGGATCTGCGCCGGCAGGTTGCCGTGTTGGTCCCAACCGCGGTGAAAGAGCTGCACAAATCGCACGCCCCGTTCGCAGAGCCGCCGCGCCAAAAGGCAATTCGCCGCGTAGCTGCCCGGCTGAAGGACGTTGGGTCCGTACGATTCGAGCAGGTGCTTTGGCTCGCGGGAAAAATCGGTCAGGTCGGGGATCGACGCCTGCATGCGGAAAGCCATTTCGTACTGGGCGATGCGCGTAGCGATTTCCGGATCGCCAACGATCGCCAGCCGGCGTCGATTGAGTTCCGCCAGGTCATCGAGCATTTTGCGTTTGACGTTGGTGGCCACGCCGGGCGGGTTGTTCAGGTAGAGCACGGGGTCTTCGGCGCCGCGGAATTTCACGCCCTGATGGGTCGTCGGCAGGAAGCCGCTGCCCCAGAGCCGATCATAGAGCGGCTGGTCATTCTTGTTGCCGCTGCCGAGCGATGTCATGGCGACGTAAGCGGGCAGATCGGCATTCTCGCTGCCCAACCCGTAGCTCGCCCATGATCCGATGCTCGGCCGGCCCGCAATCTGGGACCCGGTCTGAAAAAACGTTACGGCCGGATCGTGATTGATCGCGTCGGTGACCACGGTCTTCACAAAGCAGATCTGATCGGCGATGGCGGCAGTATGCGGCAGCAGCTCGCTGACCCATGCTCCGCTTTCGCCGTGCTGTTGGAAACCGAAGATCGACGGGGCGATCGGGAACCGCTGCTGTCCCGAGGTCATTGTCGTGATCCGCTGGCCCATCCGCACGCTGTCGGGAAGGTCCTTGTCAAACTGCTCGCGCATCGTGGGCTTATAATCAAATAGGTCCATCTGCGAAGGACCACCGCTTTGGAAGAGGTAGATTACACGTTTTGCGCGGGGCGTGAAATGTGGCAGCTCGGGCCGGCCGCCGGCCGCCCGTCCCTCGCGTGGTAACAACGACGCCAGCGCGGCCATGCCGAGCGCGGACGTGCTGCGCAGGAGAAAGTCGCGTCGCGGAATTTCGGCCGCCTCGCTTGCTGCGCGCAAAGTCGCCATCCTCATTCTCCCGTGATCGACTCGTCGAGATTCAGAATCGTCTGAGCGATCATCGTCCAGGCAGCCAGTTCCAGCGTGTCGATTTGTGTCTCGCGCGGCGATTCACCATAAGAGGTCAGTCGATGGGCCGCGTCGGAGTCCTGGCGGAAGACCGATCGGTACCAGGCGAGCGATTCGCGGAGCAGGTCGAGCTCCGCCGGTTCCGGTTGTCGCGCCAGCAGCAATCGCCAGCCGTGGCCGAGTCGTTCGTCGTCGGTCGGACCGCTCTCGACAAGCATCCGTCGTGCCAAGTGACGGGTAGCCTCGACGAATGTCATGTCGTTCTGCAGCGCCAGCGCCTGCATCGGTGTATTCGTCATTTCCACACGCACCCGGCACATTTCACGTCCCCCGCCGTCGAAGACAGCAAGTCCTGGCGGCGCCACCGTCCGCTTCCAGAAGGTGTAAAGGCTGCGACGATAGAGGCTCTCCCCATGATCCTGCACGTAGAAGTCGACACTGGTCTTGCCGTTGCCGAACGAGAGTTCCTCCCATAATCCGACCGGCTGATACGGTTTGACCGGTGGACCACCCAGCATGTGGGACAAAAGGCCGCCGGCGAACAGGGCTTGGTCGCGGATCGCGGCGCCCGAAAGTCGACGGCGCGGACCGCGCGCCAGCAGGCGGTTCCCCGGATCACGTCGCAACAATTCCGGGGCAACGCGGGACGATTGTCGAAAGGTGGCACTGACCACGATTTCGCGATGCAGCGTCTTCACGTCCCATTCCCGGCGCACCAATTCCGTGGCCAGCCAGTCGAGCAACTCCGGGTGCGATGGCCGTTCGCCGCGACTGCCAAAATCCTCGGCGGTCCGTACCAGGCCGCTCCCGAAATGATGCTGCCAGAATCGATTGACCGTCACGCGGGCGGTCAGCGGATTCTCCGGGCTCACGATCCACAGCGCCAACGCAAGGCGGTCAGGAGTTTCGTTTGCGCTGGGCCCGGCCGAAATTTCGCCAAGCGAGAGAGGAAGTGCCGGCGATAACGGCTCGCTGAGGTCCGGTCGATCGTAAACCCCACGCTGCAGCAAGTATGTCGGGCGGCGCTGAGGCAACTCCTGCATCACCTGCACCTGCGTCATCGCCTTGGCTTCAAGTTTCTTGATTTCCTCCTGCAGTGCCAGCAGCTCGGGCGCACTGCTCGTGCCGGGGCCAACCTGCAGCGCCGCGAGCCGCTCCCGCAGCGCCGCGATCCGGCGCTGCACGCGATGATCCGGCAGTTCCAGATATGGCTTCGCCGCACCCTTTCGACCGTCGATTCCCTTTTCGGGAACATTATTGAAAAATGCGAATAGCCGGTAATATTCCCGTTGCGTAAGCGGATCGTACTTGTGGTCGTGGCAACGAGCGCATCCCGCCGTCAGGCCCAGCCAGACGGTGCTCGTCGTGTCGACTCGATCCGCGACATACTCGATTTCAAACTCGGCATCCAGGCTGCCCCCTTCGTCATTGATGCGGTGATTGCGATTGAATCCGCTGGCCAGCACCTGGGAAGGCGACGCGTTGGGAAGCATGTCGCCGGCGAGTTGCTCGATCGTGAACTGATCGAATGGCATGCCGGCGTTGAAGGCATCCACGACCCAATCCCGCCACGGCCACATAAAGCGCTCCCAATCGGCCTGGTAGCCGCTGGTATCCGCGTATCGAGCAGCGTCGAGCCAACCCAGAGTCATCTGTTCGCCATAGCGTGGTGAGGCCAGCAGGCGATCGACGGTGCGCTCGTATCCGTCCGGCGAGTCATCAGCCAGAAATGCGTCGGCTTCGTCCAGCGTAGGCGGCAAGCCGGTCAGAGTCTGCGTCACGCGACGCAGCAACACCGGCTTCTCGGCAACCGGCGACGGCGCAAGTTGTTCCTGTTCCAGCCGTCGCAGGATGAAGTTGTCGATCGCCAGGCGCGGCCAGCCGGGCTGATCCACGGCTGGCAGTTGCGACCGCGACGGTCGCACCCATGACCAATGCTCCGCCCATGGCGCGCCCTGCTCGATCCAAAGCCGAAGCAGGCGCAGCTGCTCGTCGGACAGGCGAGGCACCGCGGAATCGGCGGGAGGCATGCGCGTGTCCGGATCGCTGCTGGCAACGCGCTCCAAAAGCAGACTCTTGTCCGGACTCCCTGGAACCACGACCCTCGACCCGCCTCGATCGGCCATTGCGACGTCGGCGGTGTCCAACCGCAAATCGGCCTTGCGCGTGCTCGCATCCGGCCCATGGCAATTCAGGCAGTGGCCGGCCAATATGGGCCGAATATCCCGGCTGAAATCGACCCGGTCCTGCTCCGCCGCCCTGATGCCGGGCGGGACAATCAACAGCCACCCAAGCAAGGCTATTGCCGAAGCGGTTCGTTGTGCTCTGCATCCTCGCATGCCTCGATTCTAACAAGCCGGCGGGGGGAATGGGGAACGGGGAACGGGGAACGGGGAACGGGGAACGGGGAACGGGGAACGGGGAACGGG
>Ga0233425_10001121_pt1 | contig 62310 bp, 51 predicted proteins | sample Watercolumn_Towu_2_FD_181712 | JGI IMG/M metagenome (GOLD analysis project Ga0233425, IMG submission 181712) | Freshwater microbial communities from Lake Towuti, South Sulawesi, Indonesia - Watercolumn_Towuti2014_140_MG | ecosystem: Environmental > Aquatic > Freshwater > Lake | place...
CCGGTCGAAAATGGTCTCTACGCCCTCCGCCTGGGCCTTCTTGAGCAACGCCTGGGCCGCGGGGTCCATGGATAGTTTGTCGAGTTCTAACTCAGCCATTAATAGTTCCTCCGGTTTCATACTTTAAAGAGGCGACCTTCATGGCCCCTCTTGAGAGGCAGAGCCCCATGCCCAGGGGTCAATCCAGGTAGGCGCAAAGATAAAATGGGCCGGGCTCTGAGTGCAATGGATGGTCTGTCCAGGTGATCGCGGGCGCCTCAGCCGGCCAGTTCCTGGATAATGGATTTGGTCATTTTCACTGCTTCCGGATGCCGCATGATAAGCAGGTCGGAACCGGCCAGCAGCAGGTCCACCGCGGTGATGGCCTCCATGAGGATGCCGCGTTTGGTCTGGTCGCCCAATTGGGGGGCTTCTGCGTTGGTTTGTTTGCACTCTTTAACTTTCCAAACTTCCTGACCCAGGTAATTGACGATGGGAAGCTGCAGCTTTTCGTCTTCCTGGGTGAGGGCGGCCATGCGGTCACGTTCCATCACGGAGTAGGAATACTCCAGGCCGTAGCCTAAACCGCCGGTGGTGGGATCAACCAGGATCTGGGAGTCTTTGACGCCCAATTGACCCAACAGGATGTTCAACTGTTTGGCCAGGTTGACGTCGATGGGGCTGTTGGCGATAACCGTGTGGTTGTACCCCAGGGCCGCGGCCCCGATCTTCTTGTAGTTCTTGTCCTGCACGGGGCCGAGGGTCAGTTTGTAGTCGGCGCAGGCCTCGGCCACCGCCGGCAGCACTTCCGCGTCCTTGTCCACGTTGCTGGTGCCGTAGACGATCAGCGGCACGTCGATGGCCGCAGCCACCTTTTTGGCCGTTTCGGCCGCTGATTCCGGAGAAGCATTGTCCCCGTTGGGGTCAGTGCTCACCAGGACCAGGGCAATGGCCTCCGCGCCGAATTCCTTGACGCACTTCTGGGCCCAGGCCACCGGGTCGCCAGCCACGTCCTTGAAGGGCTCCAGGGCCGGTTCAGCCCAGTCCTCACCGGGGTTCTTGTCCCATACTTCCATGGCCACCCGGGGTTTGTTGGGCATAACCCCTTCAAAAACATAAAAGGGGTAGGATGTCTCCCCCCCTAAGGTGATGGCCTTGTCGCCTTTGCCGATGGTAACAGTTTTGATCGCGCCAGAATAAACTTGCTTGGGGATTTCAAAAGCCAAGGTCGTTCCCTCCTTATATTTCCGGTATTTCCGGCCCCATACTCCAAGGGAAGTCTAAACATTGTGAAAATAATCTTTAATTGTCAAATAAGTCAAGCAAAAAATTCATCTAAAGCGCCAGGTAATTTTGCACTTAAGGCAATAACCGGGCGAAGATATCGTAAGCTGCTTGTAATGCTGGAGAATCCGCAGGCAAGGTGTAAGTGGGGCGCCCCATGACATCAAACTCCGCGAGGCCCTGATCTTCCGGGATCAGGCCGGCCAGTTCCAGCCCCCGGCTCTCGATTTCGGTCCGGGCCTTGGCGGAAAGGCCGTTGGAGGCCCGATTGACGATGAGAACCGGGCGGCCGACCACGATCTTCAACTGCCGGGCCAGCTCCTGGAGACGGCTGGCCGCCTGAATCCCCCGCCAGGAGGGGTCCGAGACCAGCACCAGGAGGTCCACGTTGCTGGTGGTGAGACGGCTGATATGCTCCATGCCCGCCTCGTTGTCCATCAAGATATAAGGATAATTCTTGCTCAAAACCCCCATGAAGTGGGCCACCAGGTTATTGGCCGCGCAGTAGCAGCCCGGACCCTCCGGCTGGCCCATGACGATGAGATCGAAACCGTCGGCCTCCACCAGGCATTGATTGATGCGCATCTCGATGAGCTGGTCCTTGGTGATGTCCACCAGGCCGCCGCCCTTTTTCATCTCCTCCCGGGCCTGGCCCACGGTGCTGTCCACCTCCAGTCCCAGAACTTCGTTGAAATTGCTGTTGGCGTCGGCGTCCACCGCCAGCACCGGGGTCTTCCCATGCTCCACCAGGTAGCGAAGCAGCATGCCGGCCACCGTAGTCTTGCCGGTGCCTCCTTTTCCGGCCAGGGCGATCACGAAACTCAAGGGTTTTCCTCCCGTTTTTTCTTGTATTTCTGGAAAATAAATATATGCGGTTTCCTGAAAGGCGTCAACTTTCGAAGATAGGGGCCAGGGGTCAGGGGGCGGGAATCGGTAATCGGTAATCAGTGATCAGTGTTCAGAAATTAGGAAAAAAGACCGAAGACCGGAGACCGATGACCGAAAACGGTATTAAGAGACCAGGCGCAAAAAATCCTCGATGGTACTTTGGTCGACGGGTTGCCCGGTTTCCTGAAAGCGGTCGTAAAGTAGGGAGACCAGATGGGCCTTGCGGACCGGAGTCAAGGTTTTTTTCTTCTTCAAGAGCGCTCCTTCCACGCCGGCGATGATTTGCGCCAGGACCGCGGTGTCCACCGCGGCGAACAGGTAGGGGGCGTTTATGCCCGGAGTTCCCGGCGCCGGTATTTGGAAAGTTTCCACTCTCTCTTTTACTTCTTCCTTAAGATTCCCCCATAGAAGCCATTCCCTGGTCCTGTTTCCCGCGGAGGCTATTTTGTCAATGGTTGCCGACGGAGGAACAGCCTTGCGCGATTCATACTTGGAGACCTGGGCCTTGCTGATTCCCAGCACATTCCCGAATTTTTCCTGAGTCAGGTTTCCCCGGACTTCTCTTATCCGGTCAGCCAAACCGGGAAATGTTTCGTGAGAGAGTAATTTTTTTCTTGACACCATGGTGGAGGTTAATTATACAGGAAACATTGATCGATGCAAGGATGCATAAATATAATAAATTAGAAACTTTTTATCAAGAAATCAATGCCGACGGCAGGGGCCCGGCTTATTATGGCATCTTCACTTGTAAATGTTACCCCAGATATCTGTAACACTTTTTTCTTGGAAAACGGAAAACTGAAAACGGAGAACTGGCAACTGGCCACTGACTGCTGCCTACTGCAATCCCACCCTGATCCGGGCATCCACGGCCACCAGGCCCGGTTCCCCCGGAAAGGCCAGCACCGGGTTGAGGTCCACTTCCTGAATCCGGGGAAACTGCAGCATCAATTGGGAGAGGGCCGCCAAAATCCGGCCCAGGGCCTCCAGATCGGCGGGGGCCTGTCCCCGGATGCCCGCCAGCATCTTGCCGGCCCGGGTGGCCCCGATCTGGGCCCGGGCCTGGCTGAGGTCCACCGGCGCAATCCTGAGCGAGACGTCCTCCAGCACCTCGGTGCCCACCCCCCCGGCGCCAAAAGCCAGGACCGGCCCGAATACCGGGTCCCGCCGGGCTCCCACCAGCAGTTCCCGGCCGCCCTTGACCTGGTCCATGACCACCACCTGCCAGTCTGCGCCCGGAGGCAGAGACTCTCCCGCGATCTCAGCCAACCTGGCGAACCCCGCGGCCACCGCGGCCGCGTCCTTCAGGTCCAGGAGCACGGCGCCGGCCTCGGTTTTGTGCACCAGGGAGGCCGTGGCCAATTTCAGGCAAACGGGATAGCCTATCTCCCCGGCTGCCGACACGACCTCTGCGGCAGCGGACGCCGGGCGCCATGGGGCCACGGGTATTCCCACTGCCTCGATAAGCGACAGGGCCTGGGGGAGGGACAAAAAGCCCGGTGGTTCAGGCAAAAGGTGAGCCACCTGCTCAGGGTCAAAGAGGGGAGGGGTTGCTCCGGCCGCCATTTCTCCCCCCTCGGCAAGAAAACGGCAGGCGGCCAGGGCTTCCACCGCGTCTTCCGGGAAATGAAAGACCGGCGTGCCCAAGGTTTCCCGAAAAAACTCCTCTTCCTCCAGGGTGACCAGGATGGTGACCGCCAGGGGTTTGGCCGCGGCCCGGGCCTGCTCCAGGCAGTATCGGGCCATCTGCCGGCCCCGCTCCATTTCGAACTCCGCCATGGGCCCGTAATTCAACAAGATGGCATCCACCTCCGGGTCCCGGCAGAGCGCGGCCACGATCTCTTCGTAGACCGCAAAATCGAAGATGTCCCCCAGGTCGATGGGGTTGGTGGGCCGGATAATTTGGGCCCGGGAGCGTTGTCTAACGAGTTCCGCCAATTGGGGAGACAGGGGCGGCAGCTTAAAACCCCACTTGCGGCAGGCATAGGCGGTGACCACCGCTTCGCCGCCGGTGCGGGAGAGGACCACCAGCCGGGAACCTTTAACCGGGGGCTGCCCCGCGAGTTTGGCCGCGTTCAGGAATTCGGTCTGGCGTTTAATGGGCAGCATGCCGCTTTGCCGGCAGGCGGCCTCGAAGACCCGTTCGTCCGTGGCCAGGGACGCGGTATGGGAATGGGCGATGAGAGCGGTCTCCTCCCCCACGTTGGGGGCGTGGATATAAACGGGTTTGGCCGCTTCCTTTGCCAGCGACATCAATTCCCGGCCGTCCCGCAGCCCCTCCAGGTAAAGATAGACGGCCTGGGACTCGGGATCCTCCAGGAAATAGGACAAGACTTCATTTTCCGCCACGTCCAGCCGGTTTCCCAGGCTCAGGAATTTGCTCAGGCCCAGGCCTTCTTTGGCCATCCAGGCAAAGAGATGGGAACCCACTCCACCGCTTTGGGAAATGACGGCGATCCGGCCCTTGATGGGCGGGGGACTCAAGGAAGCGAAGGGCAGGGCCAGGCCGGTGGCCATGTTGATCAGGCCCAGGCCGTTGGGACCCACCAGGCGCATACGATAGCGCTGCAGCAAGGCGCGGATCTCTTCCTCCATCTCCCGGCCTGCTTCGTTCAATTCGGAGAAGCCCGCGGATTCCACCACCACCCTATGTATGCCCAGCCGTCCGCAGGTCTCCACCGCCTGGGGCACCACCTTGGCGGGAGTCATGATTACCGCCAGGTCCACGGCCTGGGGCAGGTCTTCCAGGCGGGGATAAATGGGCAGCCCGAAGACCGAGCCGCCCCGGGGCCCCACCGGCAGAATTTTTCCCCGGTAGCAGAATTTCAGGAGATTGGCCACGATGCCCTGGGCCAGGTTGAAGGGTTTGTCGGAAACACCCACCACGGCGACGCTTCGCGCATTGAAGAACTTTTCCATAACTCGAAGTATAAGTATTTTCCGGGCCTTGGGGATAGTATAAAATGAAGGAAAATGTCTGCTGGCTAAAATAATGGCAAAAGGCCGCGGCGGCGGGGCGCCCGGGGGGGGCAGGCGAAACCCCGCGGCCCCCCCGGGGTATCCACGGTCCAGGCAGGGAAACGCGAGTCAAATATTATTGTTGGAGAGAAATTCAAAAACAATGAACCCGGTTTAGATTAAGAAAATATCATCTCCATTTCTTTGTTGAGGCAAATAGTAGGAGTTATTGACTTACGTTCTTTTTGTACACTCTTCGGCAAACTGGACAACTATAATAAGTTGCCGGATATCTTTAAAAAAGGCTCTAAAGCCTCCTTGTCTTCGGTATTCTTGGGAAAGAAGTTCGAGGGCGGTTAGCGGTAGTATGGGGACAAAAATTCAATGATGACACCAGCCTTCTCACCGGACTACATCCGGATAAAGAGCCGAAGATTTGCCCAAGTCCCAACTGCCCTTGGGCAAATCCCGGAAGACCCGGGTTAAGGATGGGATTTAAGATGAGGATTAATTAAATAAGTTGTTTTCCCGCAATCCGACGAGGCGCTTAATTTTGAAGAAGGCATGGAATATTTTTTCTACAAGTTTTTCCTCCATTTTTCCTCATCTTCCATCCCCGAGGTCATGCCTTGGGATCGGAAATGGCGACTTTATCAAATAATTAATTATATCAGTTCAAGTGGCCGAATTATATAATCGCCAGGCCTGGTTACGGTGTAATACCCACCATTTTTTTGCTTGCAAAATTCTCCAATAGAGATTCTATATCTACGAACCAGGAATAATTAAGCAGATCAGGATCAAGGTATGGCACATCTTTATAAGAAAATAAAAAAGGGGCGGGAATATTTTTATATCCGTGAAACCCAGCGGGTTTACGGGAAGCCGACCACGGTAAACCAGGTCTACTTGGGCACCGCGGAAAAAGTCCAGGCCCTCCTTACGGGACAAGATGAAAAGGCCCAACAGGGTTTCTCCCCCAAGGAGTTCGGCTCGATTTTCGCGCTCAATGAAATTGACCGGGACCTGGACCTGGCCGGTCTGGTGGATGAGCTTTTACCTCCCAAGAAACGCACCAAAGGCCCCAGCCTGGGGGAGCTTTTCTTCTATGCCGCACTCAACCGGGCCATCGATTCCACCAGTAAGAGGAAACTGGCGGCCTGGTACGAGGCTACCGACATTCTGCGTATCCGGCCCATGCGCCTGGAATCCTTGAGCTCTCAGAATTTTTGGAACCATTGGAACCGGGTGAGCGAGGCGGACCTGGAAGAAATTATCAATCGGTTCTTCAAAAAGGTGCACTCCCAGGTGCCTTCCAAAAAGGAAAATCTCTTGCTGGAGATCAGCAGTTATACTTCCACCTCCACCGCTCAAGAAGATGCGATTCCGTCAGCCCAGCGCAAAGGGGTCAAAGCTCCGCATCAGTTCTGGCTGGCCTTGATCACGGAAAGGTCCTCAGGGGTTCCCGTTTATTATCAGATCATTACCAAGGCCATGCAGGGCAAGGAATCCCTGGATCAGGTTTTCAAAGATATCCTGGCCAAGATCAAAGGGATGGGCATCGAGGTGGAGGATCTCACCGTTATTTTGGGGAAGGGCACGGATTCCCCGACCCTCATTGACCTGATCGATTCCCAGGAAGATCTGCATTTAATTGCGGCCTATACCCCCGACTTTCTGCCGGAAATGGCCGCGGTGCCGTTGCGGGATTTTTCCCTTTTGCCTTGCAAGTACAACCGCCGGCTCATTGCCGAAGGGGCGCCCCAGGACCAGATCCTGTATTATGAAACCCGGGCCACCGTTTGGGACCGCCCCCACAAGGTTGCGGTTACCTTCGACCCCCGGTCCTTCAACAATCAATATGAGGAATTCAAGGAGAAAATCCAGCGGGTGCGGCAGGAATTTGCCGGGCTGCAACGGAAGTGGCAGCAAGGGGAACTCCCGGAAGAGACCCCCAAGTCCCTGGAAACCCACCTGCTTCAGGTCTGCCAGTATCTCCAACTGCGGCCGGACCTCTTTAAGTTGGATTTCTCCTCCGAAAGCGGCTCACCGGCCATTTCTTTGGATCTCCAGGAAAAGGTGGTGGAAGACGTGCTCCGGGGGCTGGGCAAGACCATTCTGATTACCGACCATGAGGATTGGTCCAGCGTAGAAATCAGCGAGGCCAATATCGACCGCTGTATCGTCGAAGAGCAGATCCGGCAAACCGGCATTACCCTGGAAGAAGTTCTTCTCCCCCAATACCACTGGACGGAATCCAAGCTCCACGTCAATATTTTTGTGTGCATGGTCGCTTTGACCTATCTTATTCTTCTGTTCCGGCGGCTGCATGAGAAGGGTTTTCTGATCACCCCCAAGGAAGCCATGGCGGAATTGAGAAACTTGCGGACCGCGGTTTTCTGGGAGCCCGGGGAAGAAAAGCTCAGGAGGAGACTGGTTCCCCCCAACGATACGCAACTGGCCATTCTCCAGGCCCTGGGCTTCCAGGTTGAAGAGGGTAAGGTTATTTTTACAAAGTAATGTTTATATCGAATAATATATAAGTATAATTTACAAGTTTTCAATAAATTCTCTTAACCTTTCAACAATCCCACCCGATATTAAAAATAACTCGGGCAGTGGGACCTCTGACCTTTTCCCCCCTTCTTAAGCCCCATTTACTATTGATTTAAGAGCGAATAGTAATTCTATACTATATTACTATAGTAGGGAATTTGCTGCTGCTTAATTCATTAAAGATTTAGGGAGAAACCGCCCATGTTCAAACAAATGACCATCGGCAGGAAAATGGCCCTGGGATTCGGCATAGTCCTGGTATTTCTCCTCATGGTGGCCGCCCTTAGTTACACGGGCGTGGGAAGAATCGTCATCACTGCCGAAGAGGTGATTCAAGGCAATAAGCTGGATGCCCTCATCACTCAAAGGGAGGTGGACCACCTCAAGTGGGCGGAGAAAGTCAACAGCCAACTGGCGGACGCCAAAATCACCAAATTGACCGTGGAAATGGATGACCACCAGTGCAGCTTCGGCAAATGGCTTTACGGCGAGGAACGCAAAAAGGCGGAAAGTCAGGTCCCCTCCCTGGCTCCGTTGCTGAAGGAAATCGAGGAACCCCACCGCCAACTGCACCAGTCGGCCCTGGAAATTAATAAGGTTCTGAAGAAAGAGCATCCAGGGTTATTGCTCACTCTCTACCAACGTTTGAATGACCATATTAATTGGGTCTCCCGGGTCAGCGGCGCCCTGGCGGTGCGCGCCGCCGGCGAGGGCAGCGGGGATTTTACCCTGGGAGTGGAACAAGATCCCCAAAAATGCCAGTTCGGCCGATTCCTGGATGACCCGGAAACGGCAAAGCTATGCGCCTCTTTTCCAGAACTCAAGACCGCCTTGGACGGCTGCCGGGACCCTCACCAGAAGCTGCACCAGTGCGCCGGGAAGATTGAGACTGCGGTGAAAAGCGGCGGGATGAGGGAAGCCGTTGCTATTTATCAGGGGGAGATGCAAGGGGTTTTGAAGGAATTGCAGTCCCATCTCGAAGGAGCCATCCAGGCCGAGCGCCAATACCGGCAGGGCGCAGCCCAGGCCAATGCCATCTATACCAGCCAAACTGTCCCCAACTTGGGTAAGGTGCAAAGCATGTTGCACCAAATTAAAGAAGTCAGCAAGGGGCAGATCATTTCCGACGACGGTTTATTGACCCTGGCCTTGAACACCAAATGGTGGGTGATGGTGATAAGCCTTTTGGCCCTAATCTGCGGCGTATTACTGGCCTTTTTCTTCGCCCGGGGCATCAGCCGGGTAATGCAGAAGACTTCCGAGCATATGGAAACGGCCGCGGAGCAGGTGGCCTCCGCCTCCGGCCAGGTCTCCGCGGCCAGCCAGTCCCTGGCCCAGGGCGCTTCCCAGCAGGCCGCGTCCTTAGAGGAGACTACGTCGTCTCTGGCGCAAATGGCTTCCATGGCCCGGGGCAACGCCGAGAATGCCCGGCAGGCGGACATCCTGATGGGGGAAACAGCCCGGGTGGTGGATACGGCCAATTCCTCCATGGGAGATCTGACCAGGTCCATGAAGGAGGTGTCCGCGGCCAGTGAAGAGACCGCCAAAATCATCAAGACCATCGATGAGATTGCCTTCCAGACCAACCTGTTGGCCCTGAACGCGGCGGTGGAGGCGGCCCGGGCCGGAGAGGCGGGGGCCGGCTTTGCGGTGGTGGCCGATGAAGTGCGGAGCCTGGCCATGCGGGCCGCGGAGGCGGCTAAGAATACCGCGGATCTTCTCGAGGGCACGGTGAACAAGGTTAAAGAGGGTTCGGGCCTGGTGGAAAAGACCGCGGAGGCTTTCAGCCGGATGGCGGACAGCACCGTCAAAGTCAAGGAACTGGTGGCGGAAATCGCCGCGGCCTCCAATGAACAGGCCCAGGGCGTGGACCAGATCAATAAGGCCGTGGAGGAAATGAATAATGTCACCCAGCAGGTGGCGGCCAATGCCGAGGAAAGCGCCAGCGCCTCCGAAGAACTCAACGCCCAATCCGGGCAACTGAAAGACGCGGTGAGAGAGCTGGCCGCGTTGGCGGGCGGCAGCAAAAACGGTCGCAACGGCCGGGGGCGTGACTCAGGGCTGCTGCTGCTCACTCCAGGGAGCGCCAAAGAGCGTCAGGCCGCCAAAGTTGCTTCCACGGCCGGGGTCCTGGCCCCTAATCGGCCCCAAGGCGTCACCCCGGAGCAGATCATCCCCCTGGAAAGCGGGGACAGGGCCTTCAAGGACTTCTAATACCAAGTTCGCTTTTTCGAGCGACAAACCTTAAGATGAGCGGCGTTTATCGGCGTGCATCGGCGGTTAACAGTTAACCGCCGATGCACGCCGTTTGGTTATGGGGTCTTGTTGCACGTGCATGTGAATTCGGCAGAATACCCTGCTCCCGGCCGGGACTCCTGCCGGGAGCTTCTTTCTTTAGTAAACTTAATCTTGTTATTAATTTTATTAATTATAATTTTAAGATTAGGTTTATTTAATCATATTTTTAAGATCAGATTTACTATACTCTTCACCCTATTTTATGTAGGGGCCTTAAGGAATCATAGAGTTAACCATTCACCAAACACCCGCCATCTCAGGAGCAGACAGATTGATTTACCTATTCCTGATAATTTTCTTGTAAAATCCTGATTATTCTGCTATAAGCAAAAAGTGATAAATTTTTCCGGCTACTATCTCATATAAGGACTCCTAGTCCCTGATCCGGATGATATTGGCACTCGGCCTGAGCACCCGGAAAAAGCCCGTTCCTCTAACGCCGTTAACTCCGGTTTCCCCGCGCCCAGTGAACCTCATCCCGGTACGCACCCCCAGGGGCCCCAGGTTTGAAAACCTGGCGGCCCCTTGGTATTTAGCGGTTTTAGGCAGACCAAGAAGGAGGGTTCATCCTTTAATTTGCCATCCCCCTGAAGTGGGAGCCGAAGCGGGGTGAAAGGAAATCTTCCCCCCTCCCGGAATAATTGACAGCGCCATCACCCATTGCCCCTGAAATCCCGGGGAAGATGATCAAGGAGGCAACGCATGGTTGGTACTGGAAAATCTCAGAAAAATTATGCGGTCTGGCTATTGATTATTCTCTTCTGCGCGGCCCTCTCCTGCCTACTTCCGGGGACGGTAAAAGGGCAGGTCGGGGAATCCACTAAAGAAATCGAGGTGGCCCCCGGCCAGGTTATCACCGAAAGCGAAATTACCAGCGAAGCAGTCAGTGGAGGAGAAGACGAGGAAGGCGGTGGCGGAGGCGAAGGCGCGATAAGCCAAGGGTGGCCCATAACATTTACCGATACCGAAAAATCTTTTGCCACGGCCATCGCGGTGGACAGCCAGCGTAATGCCCTTTATGTCACCGGAAGAGCATGGAGTGAGACCACCGGCTGGGACTACCTTACCATTAAATACAATACTGTTACCCGCCAAAAACTCTGGCACGAAGTTTACGATGGTGGAGCAAGAGACTTTGATGAGGCCCGGGCCATCGCAGTGGATAACGAGGGCAATGTCTATGTCACCGGCTATGCCACCGGGAACGGGACCGGTGTGGATTTCCGCACCATCAAATATAGTCCTTCCGGAGTGCGGCTCTGGCCCAGCGGACAATATCCCGATAAGGGCCGCTACAACGGGCCTTCAAATTATGGGGTTGCCACCACCGATGATTTTGCCACGGCCATCGCTATATCCCCGGTGGCCGAGAATAACGGCCAGGGGAGTTATTATCCCATCTATGTCACCGGCTGTACGGAAGGGTACGGTAACGGCTGGGATTATGTCATCATAAAATATCATCCTGACGGCACGAAATTATGGGACAAACATTGGAACAGGAATGGTCAAAATCGCCATGATTGCTCCAGTGCCCTAGCCGTAGATGGTCAGGGCAATATCTACATCACCGGATATTCTTATTTGGGCTTCGATAGAGGCTATGACTACATCACCATCAAATATACTCCTGATGGTACTCGGGATTGGGTCATGAGCTACAACAACGCGAATAAGAACGGCCACGATTATGCCAGCGCCGTCGCGGTGGATCCCCAGGGCAATGTATTTGTCACCGGCTCCTCACAGGGGTTAGAGAAAGGCTGCGACTACCTCACCATAGCCTATAATAGCGACGGTGGTTGGTATTGGAACAGCCATTTCAAGCGCTACCAGGGTTCCGACCATGATTTTGCCAGGGCCATAGCCGTTTCTGACACACCCCAATCTGACTCCCAGGGCAGTTACTACCCCGTTTATGTCACCGGTTTATCAATCAAGGGTGCTGATAACCTGGACTTCGTTACCATCGCATATACCAACCGCACCGACGGTGAAAGGAAATGGACGAGGGCTTACAATAAGGCAGGGAAGTGGGATGAACCTGCGGCCGTAGCTGTGAAAAACGGCAGTGTTTATGTCGGCGGAACCGCGACGGGAGGAATTCTTTCCAATGGCTCCACCGACAGCCACGCCACCAAATATAACCCGGACGGCACACGACGGATTTACAAACACGATGGGACAGAGGATGCCGGCGCCACGGCAATTGCTGTGGACAACAATAGATGCGTCTATGTGACAGGATTCATAAACTCCCCCCCCAAGGTTCGATGGATCATAAAGTCTATACTATCAAATACGAACCGTGAGATGGAGTAGGGCATGACATCATGAAATGCAAGGACAAATACGTTGCCGGTCTTGAAGACCTTGGGTGACCAGGTGGTTATTTTTAAGGAGGTAATCCATGTTCATCAGTATCTGGAAATTAGGCAATAGACGCTGGGGCGCATGGTTGCTGTTCATTCTTTTCGTCTTGGGCCTGGCCGGCCTGGGCCTCGCGGACGCCGCAGGAAGCCGGATCTCCGACGGGAGGTACGTGGCCACCGAATGGGCCAGGCGGTATGAAGGGCCTTTGGCGGGATATATGCCGGCGGCCATAGCCGTGGATGGCCAGGGTAATATCTATATCATCGGATCGTCATGGTCCGGCACCAGTGCCGATTTTCTCACCATCAAATACGGCCCGGATGGCCGGACACTCTGGACCAGAAATTATAACAGCCCGGAAGACTACTACGATTATGCCACGGCCATGGCCGTAGACGCCCAGGGCAATGTCTATGTCACGGGATATTCTGTGAAAACGTGGGATAAACAATCTCCAGCAAGTACTATCTTTGTCACCCTCAAATATGACACTGACGGAGAGCTCCTTTGGGAACGCCATTACGACGGTCCCATAGAAGGGGGCAGGGATATACCCGTGGCCATGGCTTTGGACCCCCAGGGGAATGTCCTGGTCACCGGGGAATCGGGCAAGGTGGACGTTGAATTTGCCTCCGCCACCGTGAAGTACAGCCCCGACGGGCTGGAACTCTGGGTTAGGCGGTTTCAAAAAGGCTATGACTCCTCCGCCTCGGCCATAGCCGCAGACGCCCAGGGCAATGTCTATATCACCGGGGGATTAAGTGGCTCTGGGTTCCATGGTGACTTCTTCACCGTCAAGTACAGCCCCGTGGGCGAGGAACTGTGGTGGCGCCGCTACAAAGGGGGAAACGCCGGGGGGGCCAATGCCCTTGCCTTGGACGGCCAGGGCAACGTTTATGTCTCCGGATCTTCAATGGAAGCAGAGACCGGCTTTGATTATGTCACCATCAAGTACAGCCCTGAGGGCAAACGACTCTGGGTGCGTCGCTATAATGGACCGGGGAACCAGGAGGACATCGCCCATGCCATCGCCTTGGATGCCCAAGGCAATGTCTTGGTCACCGGCCATTCAACAGGCTCGGGGACCAATCATGATTATGCCACCATCAAGTACAGCCCCGACGGCAAGCGGCTTTGGGTCCGGCGTTATAAAGGGACGGGTAACGACTCGGATTCTGCCCATGCCCTGGCCCTGGACGGCCAGGGCAATGTCTATGTCACCGGCTCCTCCAGAGAGTCAGGGATTAAATTTATGTCTACTACGATCAAGTACAGCCCTGAAGGCCGGCGGCTTTGGTTGCGCCGTTATCAACCCTCGGCCACGGAAGCGTATTCTCCTACAGCCATGGCCCTGGACGGCCGGGGCAATGTTTATCTCACCGGGGTTGCATCTCCTCCCGGCACTTTCGTATATGACTTCCTGACCATCAAATATACTCAAACCCCCTGAGGAGGACCACATGAATCGACTGCGCTTCGGCCATTCCGGCCGCGGATTCCTGCCCCGTGCCCTGTTTCACCGGCGCTGGTTGCTGGCCTGTTCCTTTCTGGTGATTGTCCCGGCCCTTCTGCTCTTCGGGGTGGCGACCCGCGGGTCCGGAGTCGAACCCCCCGTCACCGCTTCCATCAGCGTTAATGCCTCTGCCGGTCAGATTCAGGGATATATCAACCCCCTTTTGTTCGGCCACAATGTCTGTTTTGCAGAGGGAGATAACGTGCCGATTAACCTGTGGGACCCCAATACCGATAACCTGACGGAAGCTCTGGTGGACAACCCGGCCAAGGGAGCCACGGTCAAATCAAGAATCAGAGACCTGTCTCCCACTATTTTGCGCTTCCCCGGGGGAAAGGTCTCGGATTGGTATTTCTGGGATGAAGGCTTAGATCGTTCTACTCTCTTCCCTGACGTTCCCCCTCGAAAACCGGAGTGAGGTAATTACGGCATTATCGAGCATATGAAACTGGTCAATTCCCTGGGAGCCGAGGCGCTCATGACCGTCAACTGCCAGACATACCGGGACAGCAATGGCTTGAAAATCTCCGGAGGCAAGATCTTAACCCCCCAAACCGACCAGAGGCTGAAGCGGGCCCAGGCCATGGTGGCTTTTTGCAACGGCAGAACCGATGATACCAGAAGCCTGGGTACCGACGCTCAAAAAAATATAAACTGGCAAACTGTCGGTTATTGGGCCCGCCAGCGCGCCGCCCTGGGCTTTCCCAAGCCCTTCGACGTAAGATACTGGGAGGTGGGCAACGAGCCGTATTGGACTTCCATCTCAGCCTCTCACTACGCCGAAAATTTTAATGAATTTTGCAAAGCCATGAAGGAGGTGGACCCCAAGATCAGGATAGGGGCTGCCGGCTGGAATTACCTTAGAAATGGGGACCTCCATCCTGCTTGGGGATGGGCTGAGACTGTACTGGGGATCACTAAGGATTATCTCGATTTTTATTCGATTCACTCTTACTATCCTTCCGCCCCCGAATGGCAGGCTGGAGATGATCCTGACGACAATAACTATAAAGAGACAAAATGGTTTTTAGCCGTCATGGCCGGGGCTACCCAGGCCCTAAGCCAAGACGACCTTTATTATTTCAGGGGTGTAATTGACCAGTATACGGACAATCCGAACGCCCCCCCTAACCAAAGGAGAAAAGTTGGGCTGGCGGTGACCGAGTACGGCATCGACCCTTATGAATCCGCCCCAGACGATGAGTTTCCTCCCACTCCCACGCACCTCAAAGCCATGGATTACGCCAACCTGGCCCGGGCCCTGTTCGACGCCGACTTTCTCATGCAACTCGTTAAAAATGCCGCATCATTACGTCTTATTACGGCTACGTCCTATACCCTCCATAATAACCAGCCACACGCGGCCATCGGTCCGATTTTTGCCTTTCCTAATATTTGGGGCACGAGAAGCACCAGGCCCCAATACTATGCCCTGAAAATGGTAAAGGATGCCCTGGCCACCAGACGGCTGGTGACCACCAATGTGAATAGTTCTCAAAAAAGATTTTCCACCGATGGAGAGCCGCCAGTGGGCAATGTTCCAGCAAGCCTTACAGTGGATTGCCTGGATGCCCTGGCGGCCTTACCCAACAACAATCAAACCAGCCTCGTTCTGGTGGTGATAAACCGGTCCCTGGACAACAGTTCGGGTGACATCAATACCAACATTCAGGTTCAAGGCTTTACGCCACGTTCGGGCACGGCCACCATCCTTGGATTCAAGAATACCCAAGGGACCCTGAATAATAAAGAGGACCATAATGAATTTGGGGACCGTGATGACACTTATCCAAACAATCTTGACCTGGCTTGCCAAAAAGTGGAACCTATTTCCGAAAACATTACACCTGCACCATCAGTGAATTTTAATTACACCTTCAAGGCCCATTCACTGACTGTGCTGGAACTTAGACCCTGACGGAAAACGGCGGTAAAACAAGGGCTTGCTTCAATTAAAAGAAACAACTTTTTGCTTTATTACTACCCTCACATGAAGACAATCGCCGGGGCGGGCTGATGACCCGCGGACATCCGGGTAATTCAGCCCTGTCCCCGGCGCCCTTATCCCGCTATATCCTCTGGCACCCCAATAGAATAAACCCCGCAGAAATGGTGCGTAGAACGCACCCTACCCCTGGTGAGGGAAACGCATCCCAGCTTGCCCTCTGGCCCCGCAAGGTAGCAATCTCACCGCCTTTCCAAGCAAATTTTCATTCCCAGAATCCCCCCCTGCATTTTTTTTATTGACATCAGTTTGGAAAAGGCATATGCATAGTCTGCATGCTATGCACAAATTGCATAATGCACATATTGCATAACGGTAAGCAGCAGGAGTGCAGTTAAAGCCTGGCGGCCCCGGTTCCCTCCGGGGCTGGACCAGGGACCCGGGTAAAGGAGATGAGCATGGTTATCGTCAACATCATGACCTTGGCCAAGGAGATCGGGGTACACCGGAACACCATCCGCAACTGGGTCAAGACCGGCAGGATCAACGCCCGGCCGGGCCCCGGCAAAGGCTTGCTGTTCACGCCTGAGGACTTCCGGGCCATGTGCCGGGAATTCACTTTGAATCCGGAGCAAATTCCGGTCAAAGAGTTAAGCCGGCAGCTTACCGACGCCCGGGTCTCCCTTACCCCCACCCCCAAATCCCTGAAGACAAGGGAGGAACATGTGTCGGATCAAGTAATCGGATCAGTAATGGTGGTCGGCGGCGGCATCGCCGGGATCCAGGCCTCTTTGGACCTGGCCGGCCAGGGGTATTACGTCTACCTGGTGGAAAAGAGCGCGGGCATCGGCGGCAAGATGTCGCAGTTGGACAAGACCTATCCCACCAACGACTGCGCCATGTGAATTATCTCGCCCAAGCTGGTTGAGTGCGGTCGGCACTTAAACATCGAGCTTCTCACCCTCTCCGAAGTTTCCAGCATTACCGGGAAAAAAGGCAACTTCACGGTCACCGTGGCCCAAAAACCGCGCTTTGTGGACCTGGACAAGTGCATCGCCTGCGGGCTCTGCGCCCAGAAATGCCCGAAAAAGGCGGATGATCCCTACAACGTGGGGATCAGCAAACGGAAGGCCATCTATCTGCAATACAGCCAAACGGTGCCCTTGAAGTATGCCATCGATCCTGAAGCCTGCCTTTATTTCTCCAAGGGCAAATGCCAGGCCTGCGTCAAATTCTGCCCCACCGGGGCCATCAATTTCGAGGACAAGGGGGAGACACGGTCCCTCCAGGTGGGCTCCGTCATCCTGGCCCCGGGCTATAAGGCCTTCGACCCTTCAGGATTGGCCACTTACGGCTACGGCCGCATCAACGACGTGGTCACCGGGCTGGAATATGAACGGCTGCTGTCCGCCAGCGGCCCCTTCCACGGCCACCTGGTCCGGCCTTCGGACCACCAGGAACCCCGGAAAGTGGCCTGGGTGCAGTGCGTCGGCTCCCGGAACACCACTGAGGGCGGCAACAGCTACTGCTCCACGGTCTGCTGCATGTACGCGGTGAAGCAGAGCCTGGTCACCGCCGAGCACTTAAGCGGCGAGGACTTAAGCCAGACCATCTTTTTCATGGATCTGCGCAGCCATAACAAGGAATTTGAGCTTTACTACCAGGACGCCAAGGCCAAAGGGGTGAGGTTCATCAAGAGCCGGCCCCACTCCATCGAAGCCGGCCCCAATAACATCGGCGTTAAAGTCGCCTATCTCACCGAGGACGGGACCAAGATCCAGGAAGACTTCGACATGCTGGTGCTGTCGGTGGGTCTGGAGGCGCCCGGGGGCGCGGCGGCGCTGGCGGAGAAATTCGGCATCGACCTGGACCATCATAATTTCGTCAAAACTGGCAGTTTCGCGCCCAATGCCACGGCCCGGGACGGCGTTTTCGTCTGCGGCGCCTGGCGCTCCCCCAAGGCCATCCCCCGGTCCGTCACCGAGGCCTCGGCTGCGGCCACGGAGGCAACCCGGAGCCTGGTGGAGGCCCGGGGCACCCTGACCCGGGAAAAGACCTATCCCCCGGAGCGGGACGTTTCCCTGGAGACGCCGCGGCTCGGGGTCTTCGTCTGTTCCTGCGGCATCAATATCGCCGGCACGGTGGACGTCCAGGAGGTGGCGGAATATGCCCGGGAGCTCCCCCATGTGGCGTTCGTGGAAAATAACCTCTTCACCTGCTCCACCGATACCCAGGAGCTTATTGCCCAAAAAATCAAGGAGTTGAACCTTAACCGCATCGTCATCGCCGCCTGCACCCCCAGGACCCACGAACCGCTGTTCCAGGACACCCTGCGGGAGGCGGGATTGAACCCTTATCTCCTGGAAATGGCCAACATCCGCAACCAGAACTCCTGGGTGCACCAGAAGGAGCCCCAGGCCGCTACTGAGAAGGCCAAGGACCAGCTCCGCATGGCGGTGGCCAAGGCCGCCCGGGACTTTGCTTTGGAACGGGGCGCGGTGGAGGTGGTGCAGAAGGCCCTGGTGGTGGGGGGCGGCGTGGCCGGCCTCACCGCGGCCCTGGAGTTGGGGGAGCGGGGTTACGACACGGTCCTGGTGGAAAAAAGCGGCAAGCTGGGCGGCAACGCCTGGAGCTTCTACAAGACCTGGAAAGGCGACGCCATCCGGCCCTGGTTGTCCGATCTCATCGCCGTGGTGGAGAACCATCCCAAGGTCAACGTGCTCAAAAACGCCGCGCTCAAGACGGTGGCCGGTTCCGTGGGCAACTTCACCAGCGAAGTGGAGGTGAACGGCGTCCCGGAGACGGTGAAATACGGGATCGCGGTTTTGGCCACCGGCGGCCGGGAGTATCAGCCCCAGGAGTACCTGTACGGCCAGGACCCCCGGGTCATGACCCACCTGGAATTCGACGGGGAACTGCGGGATAAGGCCGCGACGGTGCAAAAGGCCGGGAGCGCGGTCTTCATCCAGTGCGTCGGTTCCCGGGAGCCTGAGCGGCCTTACTGCAGCCGGGTCTGCTGCACCCACACGGTGCACAGCGCCGTCAAGCTCAAGGAGCTTAATCCCGACATGCGGGTCTTTGTCCTGTACCGGGACATGCGCACCTACGGCCTGCGGGAGGAGCTGTACACCAAGGCCCGGGAACTGGGGGTCGTCTTTATTAAATACTATCCCGACTCCAAGCCCCGGGTCTTTAAGGACGGGGACGATCTCGATATCGAAGTCGCCGATCCCATCCTGCAGATGCCGGTCAAATTGAGCGCGGACTATCTGGTGCTGTCCGCGGCCATCGTCCCCAACAACAACCAGAACCTGGTGGAGCTCTTCAAGGCCGGGATGAATGCGGACGGCTTCTTCAACGAGGCGCATCCCAAGCTGCGGCCCGTGGACCTCAACGTGGACGGCTTATTTCTCGCCGGCTTGTGCCATCATCCCAAGCCGTTGGAAGAGTCCGTGTCCCAGGCCAAGGCCGCGGTTTCCAGGGCCGGCATCATTCTGGCCAAGGAAGTGATGCAACTGGACGCGGTCAAATCCCAGGTCACCGAGAAGTGCGACGGCTGCGCCCTCTGCCTGGACGTCTGCCCCTACCAGGCGCTGAGGTTGGAGGAGTACCGGGACAACGGCCACGCCCACCGCCGCGTCGCTTCGGATAAGGCCCTGTGCAAAGGCTGCGGCGTCTGCGAAGCCACCTGTCCTAAGGAAGGGGTGACCATTCACCACTTCACCCGGGAGCAGTTGAAAGCCCAGGTGGACGCGGTTTTGGAGAGTTTGAATTAAGTTAATTCGCTTTTCGCTGTTCGCTTTTAGCGAATAGCGAACAGCTAAAAGCTAAAAGCCAATAGCCAATAGCTGCTGACAGCTTCAAAAGGAGTCAGTGTATGTCGGATAATTTCGAACCCGTAATTCTCGGATTCCTCTGCAACTGGTGCGCCTATGCCGGGGCCGACCTGGCCGGCGTCTCCCGGATGCAATACCCCCCCAACATGCGGGTGGTCCGGGTGAACTGCTCCGGGATGGTGCATCCCGACCTGGTGGTGCACGCCCTGAATAAAGGCGCGGACGGCGTCATGGTCATGGGGTGACACCTGGGCGACTGTCATTACCTGGAAGGTAATCGCAAAGCATTGGCCAGGGTGGGAGCAACCAAGGCGGTTCTCGAAGTCCAGGGGATCGACCCGGAGCGGTTTGCTTTGGAGTGGGTCTCTTCCGCAGAGGCTCCCAGGTTTACCGAACTCGTCACCCGGTTCATCACTAAGATCCGGGAGTTGGGCCCCAACCCCTTGAGGCCCGCAAAGTCTCAGGCGGCTTGAGGGAGGGGACATGAAAACCTTTTTTAATCTGATCCAAGAAGTCCAAAAGCCGGGGCTCTGCCATCATTGCGGCGGCTGCGTCACTTTCTGCACCGCCATCAATTACGGGGCCCTGGAATTGGGCGAAGACGGCAAGCCCCGCTATAAAGAGATCGAGAAGTGTATCGAATGCGGGCTCTGCTACTCCATCTGCCCGGAAATCCATGAGCTGGAAGAAGAGACCAGGCGCATGGTCTCCTGGAGCGCGCCCATGGGCCGCATCCTCGGGACCACCGTGGCCCGGGCCGCCAACCCGGAGGTCCTGGCCCGGGGCACCGACGGCGGGGTGGTGACCGCCCTGCTGCTGCATCTCTTCGACCTGGGACGCATCGACGGCGCCATTGTCAGCCGCCGGGTGGGCAAATTCCGCCGTTGGCCCTGGCTGGCCGTCACCCGGGATGAGATCCTGGAGGCCGCGGGCTTTCATTTCGACACCATGCACGGCATGACCCACTTTTCCAAGGTCTATTCCGACATCTACTCCACCTTCTCCCCCTCCGTGGTGGAACTGGGGGAGGTCACGAAAAAGCGGCTGAGCCGGGTGGCCTTCGTGGGCACCCCCTGCCAGATCAACTCGCTCCGGCGCATGGAGGCTTTAGGCATAGTCCCCGCCGGCTCCATCAAGTTCCATTTGGGGCTGTTTTGCACCGGCAACTTCCACTTCGGCCCCAAGGAGCGGGCGCGCCTGGAAGAAGTCGGTAATTTCCAATGGGATGAGGTGCGCAAGGTCAACGTCAAAGAAGAATTGCTGATCCATCTCACCAACGGCCAGATCCGCTCCCTGCCGCTCGATCACCTGAATTGCATGAAACGCTTCGCCTGCCGCTACTGCGACGATTACGCCGCGGAATTCGCCGACCTCTCCTTCGGCGGCATCGGCGCGCCGGAGGGTTGGACCACGGTGATCGCCCGCACCCCCCTGGGCCGGGCCATCCTGGCCGACGCCCGGGGGACCGATCTGGAGCAGTTCAATCTTAAGGACGATCCCCAACTGGCCCAGCGCGCCCTGGCTACGGTGTTGGAATGGTCCGACAAGAAAAAGACGCACGCCCAGGCCATGCACCGGGAACTGGAAAAGACCGTGCAGTTGAAAGCATAGGAGGTATCCCTTGCCAGTCAAGGTCGCTTCGGAATGGTTGAATTCGTGTTCGGGATGTGAAATAGCCATCCTGAACCTGGGCGAGACCCTGCTTACGGTCTTGCCTCATTTGGAATTTGTGCACATCCCCGTGCTCATGGACCATAAGTATTTCGGGCAAAAGGGGGATGGCGACATCCATCACCTTGACATCCCGGAGGCGGTGGTGGGCCTCATCAGCGGCGGCATCCGGAACCGGGAGCACCTGGAGGTGGCCGAGGCCATGCGGAAAAGCTGCCAAGTGGTCATCGCCCTCGGCACCTGCGCCACCCACGGCGGCATCCCTTCTCTCATCAACGGCTTCAGGGACGAGGACCTGTTCGAGCGCTACTACCGGGGCAGCGAGACCACCGACCCCCACGCCAACCCCAACGACCCCGCGCTGCCGCCCTTGCTGGACCGCACCTATGCGTTGGACGAAAAGATCAAGGTAGACCTTTATCTCCCGGGCTGTCCGCCGCATCCGGACCAGATCGCCGAGGCCATTGTCGCCCTGCTGCAGGGCCGGGCCCCGAACCTGCCCACCAAGAGCGTCTGCGACACCTGCCCCACCATCCGGGAGGGCAAAGGCAAGGTGAAAAAGGTGCGGCGCTTTACCGAAAACGCCCATTTCGAGCCGGGCCGGCCCATCAGCGAAATGCACTGCCTCCTGGAACAGGGATACGTCTGCATGGGTCCGGTGACCCGGGCGGGCTGCGCCGGGAATAACGGCGACGCGCCCCGCTGCCTCATCGCCCGGGTGCCCTGCCGGGGCTGCTTCGGGCCGGTGCAGCACGACGGCAACCAACTGCTGGATATGCTCAACGCCCTGGCCAGCAACGGCATCGACTGCGCCTCGGTGACCGACCCCGCCTCGCTGCTGCGCTTCTCCGGGGCGCATAACCTGGTGCGGGCCAAGTAGGGTGCGTTTCACGCACCATTTTTGCTTTGCGCCTTTGCGTGAGACACATCTTTCGAAATAGAAGGAAAACCCATGGAACAGAAAACAGTCGAGACCGCCGCGGACCAGGCCTTTGCACACGGGGCCTGCTCCAAGAAAAAGGTCATCAACATCCAGCCCATCACCCGCATCGAGGGCCATGCCCGCATCGCCATCCAATTGGACGATGAGGGCAACGTCGCCGATACCCGGCTGAACGTCATGGCCCTGCGGGGCTTTGAAAAATTCATCGAGGGCCGCCCCGCGGAAGAGGTGCCTCGCATCGTCAACCGTATCTGCGGCATCTGCCCCTGGATGCACCACACCGCCTCCAATAAGGCGGTGGACGGCTGCTTTCAAGCTGAAGTGCCGCCCACAGGCACGAAGTTGCGGGAGCTGATGCAGGTTATGGCCCAGATCAACGACAAGATCCTGCATTTCTTCTTCCTGGCCGCGCCGGACTTCGTTTTGGGCGCGGGGGCCGATTACGCGGTGCGCAACGTCTTAGGCATCGTCCAGGCCGCGCCGGAGCTGGCCACCCAGGTGGTGAAGATGCGCCAGGCCGGGCAGATGATGATCGAGAAGTTCGCGGGCAAGGTCATCCACCCCGTGGTGGTGGTGCCCGGCGGCTTCGCCAAGTCCATGACCGAGGCCGAGCGCCGGGAACTCCTGGAGAAGAGCAAAGAGCAGTTGGAATTCGCCCGCTTCTGCATCGACTTCGCCAAAAAGAACATCTTCTACAAGCTGGACCCGGACACCGTGGGCCTGGGCCAGATCACCACGGGATTCTTGGGCACGGTGAAGCCGGAGGACGGCTCGCTGACCCTGTTCGACGGGGTTCTGCGCCTCATGAAAGCCGACGGCTCCCACCAGGATTTCACCTATCAGCAATACGCCGATTTCCTGGGCGAGCACGTGGAAGACTGGTCCTATTCCAAGATGCCTTACGCCCGGGCCTGGGGCGAAGGCTTTTCCATGGACCTAAAAGAGCCCAAGGGCATCTACCGGGTCAACACCCTGGCCCGCCTGAACGTCTGCGATCAGATCAACACTCCCCTGGCCCAGGCCGAACTGGAGGAATTCCGGGGTCTCTTCGGGCGTCCGGCCCAATCCACCATGCTCTACCATTGGGCCCGGTTGATTGAATTGGTCTACGCCTGCGAGCGGGTGTTGGAGCTGCTGGATGACCCGGAAATCACCGACACCAGGGTGCGGGGGGAGGTCATTCCCCAGGCCGGCCGGGGCGTGGGCTGCGTCGAGGCCCCCCGGGGCACTTTGATTCATGACTACTCCACGGACGATAACGGCCTCATTTCCCGGGCCAATATCATCGTCGGCACCACCCACAACGTCGCGCCCATGAACATGAGCATCCGGGCGGTGGCCGACAGCGTCATCCGCCAGGGGATGGTGAGCGAGGAGGCCCTGAACAAGGTGGAGATGGCGGTGCGCGCCTACGACCCGTGACTGAGCTGCGCCACTCACCGCCTGGATGGCGGCCGCACCGTGGAAATCGAGGTCTTCGACGCCGCAGGGGGCTTGCTTACCCAAGCCCGATAAAGTAATATATTTGGTGAAAAACTTAATTAATCAAACCAGGGTGGCCGGAGGTTTTCAGGTCGCCCTATTTATTGCCTGCGGCGCATGACCGGAAAGGCGGGCTTGAACCGATTATCACTTGCTTTTTTTTGGAAAAAGGATTAAATGTTATTTATCTATACAAAATAACTTATATAATTAAATAAATGGGCGGTCCAGATTTCGTCTGGGACCGGCCGGGAATTTTCTAGATAGAATGGTCATATTCTAGACAAAACGGTCATTGAGGATCTAGTAACTGATGCTGGCAAAACGCCTGGAAGAACTGCGCCTGCGGTGGGGGCTAAAAAAGAAGGACATGGCCCGGAAATTGGGCATTTCCATTCCTTATCTTTCCGAAATCGTTACCGGGAAAAAGAGCGGTATGCGAAAAATTGTTGACTTCGCGGAGCGCTTGGAAGTATCTGTAGAATGGCTCACCGGCGATCAAGTTTTGGCGCCGGTGGTGGGGGAAGTGACCGCAGGAGGCCCTTTCAAATTGCGGGAGAATTCCTATCTCGAATTTTTCGATATTACCAATCTCCCGGGCATCACCAGGCAAACGGGCCTGCGCTGCTATGCCTTGCGGGTTCGCGGCAATTCCCTGATCCCTTTCCATAAGGACGGGGATATCTTAATTGTCGAGAAACAGAGCCGGGAAAAAATCCGGCATGGCGATATGGTGATTTGCCATCGCCAGGAGGGAAGTTACGTCAGGTCGTACGACTTAACGAATTGCCTTCCCAACCTCCGGCCCCTGGACCTCTCCCGCTACCAGGAATCCGAGCCGGTGACCGAAGCGACCGAGTTGGATAAAATCGTCTTCATCATCTCTTCCTGAACCTTCCCCGGAAAACCGAAAACGGCATCAGCGGCTCTTTTCCAGAACCTGGGCCAGGTGGGCGGCCACCAGGCTATTGCCCACCTTATTGAGATGGCCGTCGCTGGAGGAATGGTAAAGCTTCTGGCCCTGGAGAACGGCGTTATCCAGGAGGGGAAAGAGATCGACGGCCTGGAGTCCGGCCGCGGTCGTGACGCCGGTGAGCCATTTGGTGAGCTCTCTTTCATAATATATCGAGCAGGTGTATTCATTGGGGAGGGAGATCCCCTTACTTTTCAGGCAATGATAATAAACGGCTTCTTTAGTGGGCATAAAGGCCAGCAGCAAATCTTTCATGGGATACCTCCCTTCGACCATCAGGTGGATGATCCTGCGGGTGATCAATGCCCCCTGGCGCACCCGGTGGTCTGCCAGGTCTACTCTTCTTAAATTGGTGCCCGGAGTAAAGATGGTATCGACTTCCTTGCAGGCGAAAGCCCCCGGATGCTGGAGATGTTGTTCCCGTTCAAAAAATTTCTGGATTAAAGGTTTGGTGATGCCGGCGTATTGGAGGGAATAAAAAGCCGAATTCAACCGCAGAAAGGAATGCAGCCTAAAGAGAAAAGAACCGCTCTCTTTAAGTCTCAAAGTGATTATTTCCGGAGCATAAAACAGGTCCACTTCCACCGCCGGTTTACAGGGCAGGTCGCATGGGGAAATGGATGCCAACTGATTTTCCGGCCCCAGGCCTGAGGCCAGCCATTTCCAATAGTCATGCCGCTCCACCATATAATAAGCGTCCAGGAGATCGTTGCCCAGGTAAAAGGTGATGATGATCTTTCGGGGATGAAGCTCCATGGCCCGGCTGATCAGGTAGTAATACTGCACCGGTCCGTACCCGCCCATGGCCATGTTGTACACCTTTTGGCGGATGGTCCGGCCCAGTTGTTGGGGGAAGGCCGATTTCCGGGGGACGCCGTCCCCGTAAGTAAAGGAGTCGCCGATGCACACCACCTGGAAATCGCCGGTGTCATCCGCATTTCTGAAACCCCGGGAGTCATGGCCGGACTCGTGGGGATTGATGCGGTGTCCCAGGACGTCATCGACGGCGGGATGCGCCGGGTGGATATCGGCAGGGGTGTAGATGATCCTGACCAGGCCTTCACAAAGCAGCAGCGAGGCCAGAATAGACCCCGCGATCAATAATAGATTCAGCCCCTTATTCTTCCAGATAGTCATGGTCATGAGCGAGACTTGGGAAAAAAATAAGGAAAATTAGCCTGATTCATCCCGTTTAATCAAAAACTTTATAGGCTTCACTCTGCCGCGGCTGAAACATGCCCTCAATCGGGATTGACCATCAGGGGTTCCAGGCGGTTGCTGATGATTTCCGCCACTCTTTTACAGCCCGTATCGTTGAGATGCACCATGTCGTAAATGAACTCTTTCTCCTGGGGGACCTCCCGGGCCAGGTCGATGACCATCACCCCGTTTTCCCGGGCCTGGCTGCGAATGGCGTCATTCATGGCGTCGAACAGATTTTTGAATTCTTCATAGCTCAGATCGGAGCTCAGCCGGCGGAATTCTTTGAGCGTTACTGGGTCCGGAACTTTCTTCAGTCTATTTTGCATGGTCATTAAGACGGGCATAATCTTATGGGTCCGGCAGATCCCGATAAATAATTGCAGATTTTTCCGAAAATCACTAACAATCTTTTCCCTCTCGGCAGTGATTTTAGTTCCCCGGATGTGGGCGAATTCATCGCCAAATTCCACAACTTGTAAATACCGCGGAATATCCACCAGTTGCGACCCGGCCTGATAAAGATTGGGGAACATTTTCTTCCCAAACATCCTGGCCAGCCGCAACACCCCATAATTCTCGGTAATGATGATTTCTTTATGAGGATTATTATTGTAATAGGTTTTTTCGCACAACAAAATAACCAGGTCGTTGATGTTATGCATCATTACCGCAATAGACGGTTTTAAGGGGATAACCTTTGACAGCAAAATAAATAGCGAATGCATGGAATTATTGCCGCCGTGTCCCCCATTGTAAGAGTTGATCTTCAATCCCGATCTCTTTTCCAGAAGGCATCCCGCTGCATAGGGAAACCGGTTTTCCTCTTCGACAAAGATGCATTCCACGGCCGAGCCGCCCAAAAATACCAGGGATTTGTCCGGACTAGCGTATTTCTCGGAAGGAACTACAAAGCCGTTTTTATCAATTCTATATCGGTACTTCTTATCCTTCAACGTGTCGCTGCAATCCAAATCTTCTTTGGTGGGCCGCAGATAACTTGAGAGGAGAGGGGGACGTTCTCGTAAGGTTATGTGTCTGGTGAAGTATTCGGCATTAACCTGATTATGGCGGTTGATCAGCCCCATAACTTTTTCAGCGCCGAACATCAAGGAAATAAGAGCAACAACTGTGATGAATGCTATGGTCTTTTTTTGATTTCTTTCAAACCAGGATTTCTTTTGGATATTATTCAATTCCATAAACCGGCCCATATAATTCGCTGGAAAGGTGGCGGCAATCCTGAGCCGATTATACAACAGAAATTACGGCAAAATCATTATTTCCTTAAGACGCCTGCGAGAATTGCCGCGAGGATGGGCAAAGAGAGGCCCCATCCCCCTGCTTTGGGGGCAGGAGGATGGGGGATAGAGGGGAGATATGGAAGAATGGGAAGTGGGTTCGCTAGCGCCGGTTGTAAAACCTTAATTTCCAGTCCAGGCCGTCGTTGACGCCGCCGAAGTAGAAGTTATCACCCCGGAAGGTGATGTCCGCAGACGCATCGGTAAAGAGGTAGATCACGATCTGGTCGACCTGCCCGGAAGACGGTTGATAGAGATATGCGGGCATGCCGCAGGTATGATAATAGATGCCGCCGAGCCATTGCCAGCCGATCCAGTTGCCGTTCGTATCGAACTCATCGATGCAGAGCCCGAGGCCGCCGTTGGCGCCCTCGGTGGCTACTTCCGCGAAAAATGACAACAGATAGACGCTATCTTTCTCCGCCAGCTTAATCATCTCCGGATAGGCCATATTCTGTTGGGAGCTGCCGGTGATCTTCAAGCGCTTCCCGTCGGAGAACGCCCGCCTTACGGTTGCCGGCTCCACCGCCACTTGCGCGGCATTGTTGCGGCTCCAGTAGCGCGCCCAACCGCCATCGGTTATCTCCAGCCTGGGATTTTTAATCAGATTGGGGCCCAGGACGGCTTGCCGCCAGGCCAGGGCCTGATTGATGGTCGGCGCGGGAATCCGGTTGGCGGCGACGTAGGCCAGGATCTTTTCCAGGTCTCCCGCATTGTACTGGTAATCACCCGGGGTGCCGGCCACGATCTCGTGAATCATCAACACCAGCCACATCTTCTTTTGCACCGCTTCCCCGATCCAGGCAATGGCCTCCTCCGGGGTGGTGGTGGAGGTCAACTCCTTGCACAGGATGGTGTAGCGGTTCAGGTCGATGCCGTTAAATGCATCCCCGCCGATGCGGCTGTTTTCATAATACCGGGTGGTGTAGTCGAGCACCCGGGCGTCGTATTGAGCATAAGGGAACACCAAGGTCTTGGCGTCGATGCCGTTTTGGGCCAATAATTTCTTGGACTGCCCCAGTTCATATTCCAGTTCCGCGTCGGACAGGGAGGTTAAGTGGGGGTGCCACATGGTATGGCTGGCGATTTCCCAGCCGGCCCGCTGGAATTCCTTGATCTGCGGCCAGGTCATGATCCAGGATTCCTGGTTTTCAACGGCTCCCGCAATGGGGGCCAGAGTGCCCGCCACCCGGTATTTGTTAAAAATGGGCAGGCCGTTCTCGTAAACATTCTTATTGGCGTCGTCGATGCTGAAAGTCACCATCCCTCCCCAGGAAGGCAGTTGCATCTGGGGCAAGAGGGTCGGCTTGAGCAACTGGGCCGGCGCCGCCACCGGGAAGAAAAACGCCGCCGCCAGCAGTATTAACAAAAATCTCATCAGCATTGCCTTTTCCTCCACTTCCGAAGTAAATTGAACCTGGTTTTAGGATTATTAAAGTTCGCAATAAAAAAAGCCGGGTTGCTTAGGCAACCCGGCTGTCTCACCTTTTATAAACAGAGACCCGTGGCTTTCCGTCTCCGCCTCGCGACGGATTTGGCGTTATCTGGGTACGAAAGATAAGAAAATAAATGGGATTTGGCAATAAATAGACACTAAAAGTTGCTAAAGGGTGCTAAAACCCATTTTGAAAGTATTTTAAATGGGATAATAAAGGAAAGCAATCAGGAGACGCTGGATTTTAGGGTAATGGAAATGCTGATAATGTCTTCATACCGTTTTCGCTGCAAAATGACGCCAACCTGATAGATAACTTATCGATAATATATATTTTTTTAATGGAAAAGCGAAAACCGGGATCAAAAAGCTTCCTGGAATTTGTCCAACTCGGAGGCGGGGATCAGGATTTTGCAGCCTGCCTTGACTTGTTTAAATTTAATGCGGTTCTCCGCGGTCCACCGCCAGACCGTAAACCAGTGGACCCCGATGGCGTCGGCAAATTCTTTGATGGTTAAAAAACTCTTCTTGGATATCCCCTCGTTCCGCTTCTGAATGGCCGTCCTAAACTCTTCGATATTAAAATTGCCTTCACTCTGCAGTTTCTGGATGGATTTATAAAACTGCAGGCCCACCTGGTAGCGCTTGGAGACGGGAACCTGTCCCGACCAGACCACCTTGCCGGCAAGCTGAATCTTTTCCTCCGCTTTGCCTCCGGGCAAAGAAAAGCTGAAACTGACATCGCTCTCGGCATTCAGAGGTATTAACGACTCGATCTTGGCCCCCCAGGCGCTGATGTCCAGCATAATCGCGTCGCTCACCGGCTGATGATTGACTTCCGTTACCTTCAGGAAGACGTCATAGCGATCGCCTTGCCGCCGCTCTTTGACCTCTTCCGCCTGTTCCAAACCTCTGTAGGAAGGCCAGGTTCTGATCGCGGCTTCAAACTCTTCCGGAGTGAATCCAAATCCCTCCTTCCGCAGAAATGCCATCCTTTCTTTATCCGTTGCGCAAGTGTGGGCATTTTTTAGAAACTGCGGGTCTTCCTGTATCAGGCGCAGGAACTCGAAAGCATCTCTCATAGGTGATAACCGAATCTGGCCGCCAGGGTGCGGTCCGTCGAGCCGCTTTGCCGCAAGAACTGCAATCAAACCCAGCCGGCGGCAGGATTGATTTTTTCCCCGGTTATTGTAGAGCCTTATCCATCATATGGCAATTGCCAAAATTATGCTTTCGGCCTCAAAAGGCTTTTTTTATAGTACCCACATTAAACCGGGGGCCGGCCAGGGGCGAAACCGCGCCGGTCACCCAAAGTTCGACATCGGCAGGACTGCGGCCGGCCTTTTTACCGGCCGGGGTACCCTTGACCACCCGCTCGGCTCGCATGGTCCAGCCCCCGTAGTCCAGGGGGAAGGGAATGAATACCGTGCCATTGGCGGTCCGGGCTAGGTCCACTTTCATCCATGAAAGAGAAGGTGTAGGCTCCCGGTATAAGAGGTTGTTCCTCCGGACCTTATACTTGGTGCTAATTTAGCGCGAAATGCACCGACTTAACACCAAAATACTCCCCTTAAAACTACTTGCCATTTCCGGCTTGATCTGGTAGATACTCAGCATTTAAGCGTCTCCGGGCCGTTAGCTCAATTGGTAGAGCAAGTGACTCTTAATCACTAGGTTTGGGGTTCGAGCCCCCGACGGCCCACCAGGGAAATCAGAGGGGTTAGCTGATGCGGCTAACCCCATTTTTTATTTCCTTTGCCGGTATCAATACTTCTTGCCGGTGGCGGCTTCGAAGCCCACCATGATGTCCAGAAGCTCTTCGGTGATGGTATTCTGTCTGAGATCATTGAACTGGAGTTTGAGTTCCCCCAGCCGGTCTTCAATGTGGCTCTCCGCGGCCTGCATGGCGGCCAGACGGGAAGCGTTTTCTGCGGCCAGGGAGGCCGCGAAGGCCCTAAAAAGTGAGACGAAGAGGTAATGGCCCAGCAGGAGGAAAAAGAGGCGGTCCTCCTCCATGGTAAAGGTGGGCAACACCCGGGACGGCCACCTGGCCCGGGCCAGTTCCGTCAACCAGCCGGGGTCCAACGGCAGCAGCCGGCGCTCCCGGGGCTGATAAGCGGCACGGTGCACCGGCTCGTGGTGGAAGACCAGGAGGCGGTGGACCAGGCCCCGGTCCTGCATCTCCTCCAGCTTCACCAGCAATTCCTGTACCCGGGGCGTGATTCCCGCAGCCGAACCCGGCAGGTCAAACTGTTGGGCTATGGGTTGCCCGGCCTCTTCCAACCGCGCGGCCACCCGGCCCCCCACGGCGATGACCGCGAGGTCCCGGGGGTGGCCCGCAGCCCGGCTGAGCTTATCCAGGGCAAAGGCGGTCATCTGTTCGTTGAATTGGCCGCACATCCCTTGCTCGGACCCGAGGATGACGGCCGCCACCTTGCGGCCGGTCCCGGAGAGGGGGGCCTGCCGGACCCGGGGTGGCTGTTTTTGCACAACCACTTGCAGCCCCATGGTCACCGTGCGGTCGTACTCGGAGAGGGATTGCACCGCCCGCTCATACTGCCGGATGCTCACCATAGCGATGGTCTTCATGGTCTTCACCACGGATTGCAGCTCTTCCACGGTTTCGATTTTCCGGCGCAGAGATTCGATGGTTTCCATGTTGGTTCCGAAAGAGAAGACCTCACGCAAAGACGCCAAGGCGCAAAGAAAGGCGCAAGAATATACTTAAAAACAATGAATCGGTGGGGCGGGCGTCCCTGGCCGCCCGAGAGATTGGCGGGCGAGACGCCCGCCCTACCGAATCTTCATGCTTTATGGGTGAGCCAGCGGCCCGTGAAGAACTGCGCGGGCTTTATTGGTAAGTACCTCCCGATCCCGGTCGCTTAACTTTTCGTTGCCGGTAATTTTCTGGCAAATATCGGGGAAATCCTCCCGGACCGTCTCCCGCAGTCTTCTTTCGGCCCCCGGGATCTCTTCCAGGGGAAGGTCGTCAAACAACCCGGTGGTGACCGCCAACAAAATCGCCACTTGCTCGGCCGCGGGGATGACGTCGTATTGGCCCTGCTTCAGCGCCTCCCGCACCCGGAATCCCCGGTCCAGGGTCTTCCGGGTCTTTTCATCCAGGCGGGTGCCGAAGCGGGCAAAGGCCTCCAGTTCCTCGAACTGGGAATAGACCAGGCGCAGGTCTCCGGCCACCTCCCGGTAAGCCGCCAACTGGGTCTTGCCCCCCACCCGGGAGACCGACTTGCCCACATCCACCGCGGGGAAAATCCCTTTTTGAAAGAGCCGGGGAGTGAGATAGAGCTGGCCGTCGGTGATGGAAATGAGGTTGGTGGGGATATACGCGGCGATATTCTGGGCCTCCGTTTCCACGATGGGCAGAGCCGTGAGGGAGCCGCCGCCGAATTCCGGGCGCAGATGGGTGGAGCGTTCCAGGAGGCGGGAGTGGATATAAAAGATATCCCCCGGGAAGGCCTCCCGGCCGGGCGGGCGCCGGAGCAGCAGGGAGAGTTCCCGGTAAGCCCGGGCATGGTTGGTGAGATCATCATAGATGATCAGCACGTCCCGGCCTTGCTCCATGAAATATTCGGCCATGGAAGTGGCGGCATAAGGGGCCGCGAATTGCAGCCCGGGAGAGGCTTCGCCGGGAGCCATGACCACGATGGTGTAATCCATGGCCTGGTGCGCTTTAAGTTCGGCAATGAGCTTGGCCACGGCCACGTCCCGCTGGCCGATGGCGCAGTAGACGCACAGGACGCCCTTGTCCTTCTGATTGATCAGGGCGTCCACCGCCAGGCCGGTCTTGCCGGTCTGGCGGTCGCCCAGGATCAGCTCCCGCTGGCCGCGGCCGATGGGGATCAGGGCGTCCACCACCTTGATGCCGGTCTCCAGGGGCACGGTCACCGGGTGCCGCTGCATGATGGCCGGGGCCTCGCGCTCCACCGGCCGCCGCGTTGCGGCGCGCACCGGGCCGCCTTCGTCCAGCGGTCTCCCCAGGGGGTCCACCACCCGGCCCAACAGGGCCTCCCCCACCGGCACGTCCAGGACCCGGCCGGTGCGCTTCACTTCCTGGCCCGCCTTCAGATGCAGGTGATCGCCCAGGAGGATCACCCCCACTTCCCCGGGGTCCACGTTGAAGGCCATGCCCAGGAGGTCCCCGGGAAATTCCACCACCTCTTCCGACCTCACTCCCGGCAGGCCGTCCACCAGGGCGATACCTACGCCCACATAGTGCACCGTCCCCACTTCCTGGGCCTGAAGCCGGGGCTGGTAGGAGGCCGCGGTTTTCCCTAAAACCGCGAAAGTATCCTCCATCCAGGATTGCAACTCCCTTGGGGCTTCGTTCACGCCAGCTTTCTCCCGTCACTTTCGGCAAAGGCCGCGGCCAGGGCCTCCTCCATACCCTGAAGGAAATTATCCAGGGTCCAGGCGATCTTGCACCCTCCGGCCCTGACCTCGATGCCGGACACCACCTCGGGATTGCTCTCAAACCGGGGCTCCAGGGTCTGCCCGGACAACTCCTGGAGCCCCTGGATGATCCGGGTTTGCATGGCTGCCGGCATCTCGAAGCCGGTGGTAATGATGACGCCCCCTCCGGCTTCTTTGGCGGCTTCCACGAATTCGGTCCTGGCCGCAGCCTCGAGGCTTTTTAGACGCTGGAGAAAGACCTCCAGCAGGCGCTGTTCCAGATCGAGGCCGGCCAGATCCCGGAAGGCCCGGCGGGAGACCGTGGCTACCTGGGCAATCAGCCGCCGGCGCAGGTCCTGGAAGAACAGGTCCCGTTCCCGGGCCAGGGCCGCGGTCCACCTGGCCCGCAGCTCCTCGATTTCCTGGCGCAGCTTCCGGATCAGGTCCTGCTTGTGGGCTTCCGCTTCCTTTTCCGCCTGGGCCTGCAGTTCCTGGCGCCGGTCTTCCAGGGCCTGGCGCTCCTGTTGCACCGCGGCGTGTTCCGCGGCCGCGGCCTTCCGGTTCTTCTCCGCCTCCGCGAGTTGGGCCGCGATCCTGGCCTCCCGCGCGTCCATGGCCTCGAGGATGGGCCGGTACAGGAAACGCTTGAGCAGGGCCACCAGGATCAGGAAATTTACCACCTGGGCGGCAACTGTGAACCAATCCACCAACACCGTTTATCCTTTCGTTTTTACTACATAATTCCAAAAAGGATTGGCAAACAGAAGAATCATGGAGACCACCAGGCAGTAGATGGCCATGGATTCGATCATGGCCAGGCCCACGAACAGCGTGCGGGTGATGGTGGGGGATTCGTCCGGTTGCTGGGCGATGGCCGTCATGGCCTGGGTGATGGCCCGCCCCTGGGCCAGGGCCGGGCCGATGGAACCGATGGCCATGGTCAAACCCGCGGTAATGATGGAGGCCAGGGCGATCCAGTCTTGGGAACTCATGGGTTCATTCCTTCCTGCTGATTTGGTTTGGTTTCTTCCTCCGAGCCGGCCAACGCCCGTTGTCTCCCTTCCTCGTGGGCCTGGGAGGCCGAGGCGATGTACAAGGTGGCCAGGACCGCAAAGATAAAGGCCTGGATCTGGCCGATGAGCAGTTCCAGGGCCTGTAAAAGGATGGGAAAAAACAGGGGCGCAATGGACAGCAGGATACCCCCCAGGAGCACCCCGCTCATGACGTTCCCGAAGAGGCGCACGGCCAGGGCCAGGATCCGGGAAATCTCCGAGATGATGTGAAAGGGCAGCATGAATACGGAAGGCTTGAAGTAGTGGCCCAGAAAACCCCATAATCCTCTTTGGGCGATGCCGTAGAGGGGCACGGCCAGAAAGACGCAGCCGGCCAGGGCCGCGGTGGTGGAGAGGGAACCCGTGGGCGGATGGTAGCCCGGTACGAAGGCCAGGAGGTTGGCCGCGGCAATGAAGAGATAGAGGGTGCCGATAAAGGGGAGATAACGGTCCGGGGCCTCCTGGCTGATCTGCTTAATCTGGTTTCTCATCCCCGACACCAACACCTCCAGGAGGTTCTGGGCCCGGGAGATCTTGGGACCTGAAGAGAGCCGCCGGGTGACCAGCCAGGAGACCAGCGTCAGGAGAGCCATGACCAGCCAGGTATAAAGGATGGTGGCGTTCAACACCACCGGGCCGTAGCGGCCGAATACCAGGCTGTCCAGAGTAATTTCCATGGGATGCCTCAGCGCCGATGAGATTCAATGCCGCCGGTTAATCTTCCTTCTCCTGCTCGATCTTGCGGCCTTCCTGGGACACCCAGCGCCAGGCGTTCCATGATCCCAGCATCACCCCCAGGATGAGAAGCATCAGGGTCCAGGAAAACCGGCTCGGCCAGGTGCGGTCAATCCAGATGCCCAGGGCCACGCCGATGAGGGTGGGAACGGCCACGGACCAGCCGATGAGGCCGAACATGCCCAAACCGAACCAGACGCCGCCGTCTTTCCTGCTCCGGGCCTTTAGCTTGCGCGCTTCCTTGGCCTCCACCTCGCGCAGCATCTTGTCGCCGTTCAAGGGAGGCCGTCTCCGGCGTAACTTATTGTCGGACATACCCCCCCATTTTGAGAAAACGGCGGATAAAAGTGGCCTCCAGGTGGGCCAGGGCGGCCCGAGCCTGCCTTTCCCGTTCGTCCAAGGCCTTGAAGCGCTTTTCCACAGTTTCCCGGAGCCGGCCCAAGTCGGGGCCGGCCACGGCATTGCGGGTGGAGACCAGCACCTCCGGGCCGCACTTGATAAGAATGCCTTCATCCACCGCCAGCACCGCTTCTTCCCCTCCCGGCCGGAGGTAAGTAAGAATTCCCGGCACTAACGCGGCCACGAAATCGACGTGGCGGGGAAGCAGGCAAAAGGAGCCGTTCTCGGCCTCGGCGATGATTTTCTCCGTCTCTTCTTCCAAGAGGACCTGGGTGGGCAGGAGCACCTTGAGCTTCACGGCTTTTTCACTTCCTCGATGGACCCGATCAGGTACAGGGAACTCTCCGGATAATCGGAAAACTCGTCGTTCAGGATGCGCTCGCACCCTTTCAGGGTATCCTCCAGGGACACCATGCGGCCCTCATGGCCGGTAAACTGCTCGGTGGTAAAAAAGGGCTGGGTCAAAAACCGTTCCAGCCTCCGGGCCCTGAAGACCACTCGGCGGTCCTCCTGGGACAGTTCTTCCAGCCCCAGCATGGCGATAATATCTTTGAGCTCTTCATAACCGGCCAGGGTCTTTCTGATCTCCTGGGCCACCCTGTAGTGCCGTGCGCCGACGATGCGGGGCATCAGCATTTTCGAGCCCGATTGGAGCAGGTCTATGGCCGGGAACAGACCTTCGCTGGCCCGCTTTCGGGACAGCACGATGGAGGCGGACAGATGGGCAAAAGTATGGACCGCCGCGGGATCGGTAAAATCATCCGCGGGCACGTAAACCGCCTGGACTGAAGTAATGGCGCCGTTGGCCGTGCTGCTGATGCGCTCCTCCAACTCCGCCAGTTCCGTCCCCAGGGTGGGTTGATAACCCAGGCGGGAAGGGAACTGGCCCATCAGCCCCGAGACCTCGGACCCCGCCTGGATAAAACGGAAGACGTTGTCCATCAGCAACAAAACGTCCTGTTTCAGGTCGTCCCGGAAGAATTCGGCCATGGTCAGCGCCGCGTGGCCCACCCGGAAGCGGGCCCCGGGCGGCTCGTTCATCTGGCCGAAGACCATCACCGTATGGTCCAGGACCCCGGCCTCCGCCATATCCCGGTAGAGCTCTTCACCCTCCCGGCAGCGCTCGCCGATGCCGCAAAAGATGCTGACCCCCCCGTGCCGGCCCACCATGTTGTGGATCATCTCGGTGATGAGCACGGTTTTCCCCACGCCGGCGCCGCCGAAGAGTCCGCTTTTGCCGCCCCGCTCCAGGGGAGCGATGACGTCGATGGCCTTGATGCCGGTTTCAAAAATCTCGGACAGGGTGGCCCGTTGGGCCAGGGGCACCGGCGGCTGGTGGATGGAGCGCCACTCTCCGCCGCTCACCGCTTCCCCGCCGTCGATGGCCTCGCCGAAGACGTTGAAGACCCGGCCCAGGAGCCTCCGGCCCACGGGGACCCTGATGGGACGGCCCCGGTCGAGGACCGCGGAGTCCCGGGCCAGCCCCTGGGTGGGGGTCAGGGCGATGCCCCGGACCACCTGGGAATTCAGGTGGGCCACCACCTCCAGGACGACCCGGCCGCCGTCCCCGGCGCTGAGCTGATTATTCATTTCCGGAAGCCCGTGAGGAAAATGGACATCCACCACACTGCCGCGGATGGATACCACTTTGCCTTTGCAGGAAGAAGCGGCATGGCTTTCAGGCATGGAAGTTCCCGCGCTCCCTTGAACTCCCGGGGCAAACCTCGGAATGTCCGCCATGGTCTGATTTTATAATAAGCATGAACCCGGTTGGGGCAAGAAAGCGTCCTAATCAAACTATATTCATGGATTCGGCAGGATAGGCAAGGGAAAAATTAATGGCCGGGGATGGGCGGGAAGGCGGTATGCTTCTTGAGCCGGACCTCAGCCGAACCTGCCGGTGATATATTCTTCCGTTTTTTTCCGGGCGGGTTTGGTGAAGATTTGGGAGGTAGGGCCGAATTCCACGATGCGGCCTTGATAGAAAAAGGCGGTGAAATCGGAGACCCGGGCGGCCTGCTGCATGTTGTGGGTGACGATGGCAATGGAATAATGATTTTTCAACTCGAAGATCAACTCTTCGATCTTGGCGGTGCCGATGGGATCGATGGCGGAACAGGGTTCATCCATCAACAGGACCTCCGGCGCCACCACGATGGCCCGGGCGATGCACAGACGCTGCTGCTGGCCCCCGGAGAGCGAGGTGCCCGGCCGGTACAGGTGGTCCTTGATCTCGTCCCAGAGAGCCGCCCTTTGTAAGGCCTCCTCCACCCGGTCGGCCATTTCACTCTTGTTCAGCATATAATGCATTCTCAGCCCATAGGCCACATTATCGAACACCGACATGGGAAAGGGGGTGGGCTTCTGGAAGATCATGCCCACCTTGCGGCGCAGCTCCATGATGTCGTAGGCGGGATCCAGGACATTCTCGCCGTCCAGCAGCACCTCGCCTTCGGCCCGCTGGTCCCGGTAAAGTTCATAGACCCGGTTATAGACGCGGATATGGGTGGACTTGCCGCAGCCCGAAGGGCCGATGATGGCGGTCACCTGGTTTTGGGCGATATCCAGGTTGTTGTCGAACAGCGCCTGGTTTTCCCCATAGTAGAAATTTAAATGGCGGGTGCTGATCTTGCTTTCCAGGCCGAGTTCCGCCAGGATGCGCGCCGATTCCAGGGGACTTTCCATTTCCGGTTCTAATATGGGTAATTTGTTGGCCATTTGCATGATCAATTTAATCCACCAAACCGCAGGGCGCCATAAATTTCTTCCCGGATCAGGAAAGGGACCTGGCGTCCGGCCGCTCCTGGCCCAAGAGGGCGTCCAATTGTTCTTTGGCCGGGACTTCCTCCAGCAGGGAATATTTACTGAAGATGTCCGCGGTGGTTCCGAAATCGATGATGCGGCCCTGGTAGAAAAAGGCGGTGAAATCGGAGACGCGTTGGGCCTGCTGCATATTGTGAGTGACGATGACAATGGTATAACGGGATTTCAAGGCCGTAATCAATTCCTCGACTTTAATGGTGGCCACCGGATCGATGGCCGAGCAGGGCTCATCCATCAGCAGGACCTCCGGCTCCACCACGGTGGCCCGGGCGATGCACAATCTCTGCTGCTGGCCGCCGGACAGCGAGGTGCCGGGGCGATGGAGACGGTCTTTCACTTCCTCCCACAGGGCCGCGCCCTTGAGCGCGGCCTCCACCCGATCGGCCGTTTCACTCCTGTTTAAGCGGTAATGCTGCCGCAAGCCGAAACTGACGTTTTCAAAGATGGTTAAGGGAAAAGGGATGGGCCGCTGAAAGACCATGCCCAGGCGGCGGCGCAGTTCCATCAGGTCCTGGGCGGGATCGAGCACGTTTTGGCCGTCCAGAAAGACTTCCCCGGTGGCCCGGTATTCCGGATAAAGCTCAAAGATCCGGTTGTAGATGCGCAAGTGCGTCGACTTGCCGCAGCCGGAAGGGCCGATGATGGCCGTCACTTTCTGCTCGGCGATATCCAGATGGTTATCGAACAGGGCCTGGTGGTCGCCGTAAAAGAAATTCAGGTGCCGGGCCGAGATCTTGGGGCGTGGTCCCGTCTTCTCAAAATAAGAGGGCATAGTGGGCTGCAAATCCACATGTTTCATCATCGCGATTTTCCTTTGCGGGCGGTCAGAGCTTCTTTTCCCTCAGGGTAAAACGCGCCAGAAGTGTGATCACCAGGACGCCGGCGGTGATCAGCAGGGACGCGCCCCAGGCCTTCTGCTGCCAGTCCGGGTAGGGAGACATGGCGTAGTTGAAGATGGTCACCGTGAGGTTGGGGGTGGGTTCGCCCAGGGAATGAAACCAGTAGGGGCTGTTCAGCGCGGTGAACAACAGCGGCGCGGTCTCGCCGCTCACCCGGGCCACGGCCAACAGCACCCCGGTGATCAACCCGGATTTGGCGGCCCTAAAAACGATGACCAGAGTCACCTTCCAGCGGGGCGCGCCCAGAGCCAGGGCCGATTCCCGGAGGGTGTTGGGCACCAGCCGCAGCATATCCTCGGTGGTGCGGGTGACCACCGGCAGCATGAGGATGGCCAGAGCCAGGGCTCCGGCGTAGCCGGAAAAGTGGCCCAGGGGCACCACGATCAAGGTGTAGGCGAAGACCCCGACGATGATGGAAGGCATGCCCATGAGCACGTTGGCGGAAAAGCGGCTGAAGTCCGCGGCCTTGGAGTCTTCGCTGAACTCCGCCAGGTAGACCCCGGCCATAAGGCCCAGGGGCACGGCTATCAGGGTGGCCGCGCAAGTCAGGACCATGGTGCCGGCAATGGCGTTGATCAGGCCGCCGCCGAGGATTCCCGGCGGCGTGGGGAGTTGGGTGAAGAACGCGAGATTCAGGGCTCCCAGCCCCCGGGTCACCACCACGAAGATGATCCAAAAGAGGATGGCGATGCCGATGAGCGCGGAGCCGGCCGCCCAGATGGTTACCAGCAGATTCACGGCCCGGCGGCCGGTGGCCGGACGGCGTTTCACAGGCCCACGCTCCAGGCCCGGTACATGCGCCGTAAGAGCGTCTGGGAGACCACCTGCACCAGGTAGGTTATCAGATAGAGCACCAGGCCCAAGGCCACCAGGGAGCTGATATACATGGGCTCCGTGGCTTCGCTGAATTCATTGGCCAGGGTGGAGGCGATGGTGTTGCCCGGGGAAAAGAGGGACGCGGCGATGCGGTGGGCGTTGCCGATGACGAAGGTCACCGCCATGGTCTCCCCCAGGGCCCGGCCCAACCCCAGGAAGACCGCGCCGATGATCCCCACCAGGCCGTAAGGGATGGTCACCTTGTAGGTCACCTCCCAGGTGGTGGCCCCCATGCCGAAGGCCGACTCCTTCACCACGGCCGGCACCAACTGAAAGACGTCCCGGGCGATGGCGCTGATAAAGGGCAGCACCATGAAGGCCAGGATGATGCCCGCAGTGAGCATGCCGATGCCTAAGGGCGGCCCCTGAAACAAGGGCAGAAAGCCCAGGCTCCCGCCCAGGAGCGGCTGGACGTAAGTGGCCATGAACGGGGCAAAAACAAAGAGGCCCCACATGCCGTAAATGATGCTGGGGATGGCGGCCAAAAGTTCGATCATGGTCCCCACCGTGCGGCTGACCTTGGGCGGGGCCAGTTCCACCAGGAAAAGCGCAATGGCCAGGCTTAAGGGGACGGCGATGACCATGGCAATGCACGTGGAGACCAGGGTGCCGAAGATGCTGGACGCGGCCCCGAAGGACTCGGTCACCGGGTTCCAGTCTTCGGAGAACAGAAATCCCACCCCGAATTTTTTCAGGGCCGGCAGCGACGAGGTGATCAGGTCCACCCCGATGGCCAGCATCACCAGGGGCACGAACATGGAGCAGGCGAAGGTGAGCCAGCGGAAGGCAGTATCCCCCCGGGCGGAGACGCGCCTCTGGCCCCCGGCCTGGGGCACCAGCCGCAGGGGGGGAGCAGAATCTCGGCCGGCCTCTGTGGTTAAGGCGTTTTTCATCATGAAATCTTAAGCCAAGTCAGTGAGCTGTGAGCTGTAAGCTGTTGAACATGAGCTTTGGTCACCCGCAAACAATGAAAAGTTCGGGCGGGCGTCTCGCCCGCCCTTGATACCGCATAGGCGAGACGCCTGTGCCACTGGGTAACTAGAACTTTTCAGGGAACAGTGAGCAGAAGTTCAAGGTTCAAGGTTCAAAGTCCGAAGTCGGTAAGAGCTGGAATCGCGAGTTTATTTTACTGACCCCTGGCCCCTGACCCCTGCTTAGGGCCACACCGGCGCGGCGCCGGACTTGACCTCTTTCCAGTTGTCCTCCACCAGTTTCACCACATTCTCGGGCATGGCCACGTAATGGAGGTTTTTGGCCATATCGCCGCCGTGTTTGTAGGACCAGGCGAAGAACTTGAGCATTTCCTTGGCCTTGGTGGCGTCGGGCTGCTCTTTGTGCATCATGATATAGGTGACGCCGACGATGGGCCAGCTCTTTTCCCCGGGCTGGTCCACGAGCATCAGGGAGAAACCCTTGGGGGCCTTGGCCCAGTCGGCGTTGGCTGCGGCTGACTCGAAGGAGTCCATATCCGGCTGCATGAACTTGCCGGCCTTATTCTTCAGAGAAGCGTGGGGAATCTGGTTTTGCAGGGCGTAGGCGTATTCCACGTAGCCGATGGCGCCGTTCACCGCCTTCACCTGGCCGGCCACGCCTTCATTGCCTTTGCCGCCGATGGAGTTGGGCGCCGGCCACTTCACCGCTTTGCCGGCCCCCACTTTCTCCTTAAATTCCGGGGAGACTTGCGCTAAGTAGGTGGTGAAGATAAAGGTGGTGCCGGAGCCGTCCGTGCGGTGGGCCACGGTGATGGACTGGGCGGGCAGCTTCACGTCCGGGTTGAGCTTCTTGATGGCCTCATCGTCCCACTTATTGACTTTGCCCAGAAAAATCGCGGCCAGGGTGGGGCCGTCCAGCTTGAGGGCCCCCGCCTTGACGTCCGGGACATTGATCACCGGCACCACCCCGCCCATGACGGTGGGGAACTGGATCAGCCCGTTTTTGTCCAGATCCTCGGGTTTGAGGGGCTCGTCCGTACCGCCGAAATCCACGGTCTTGGCCTTGATCTGGGCGATGCCGCCGCCGGAGCCGATGGACTGGTAGTTGACCTTAATTTTATTGAGTTCATGATATTTGTGGGCCCATTGGGAATAAACGGGGTAGGGAAAAGAGGCCCCGGCCCCGTTAATGGTCACGGTCTGGGCCGAAGCCCAGGGCGCCGCGGCCAGTAAGAAAAGAGCGGCCAAAATTAGCGGAAATCCCTTCTTCATCTGCATTCTCCTTAGTTCGTTTAGACCGGCCGGATCGGCCTGCTAAGAAAAAGATAGTGCATGATTGTTAGGGATTGATTAGCCGATGGTTAATATTTCGATAAATTTAAAGAATAAGTCCCTTAGCCTAGCCCGGCGATTGCCGCCTTCGGTCTTGGTAAAATATTCGTGAAAGGCCTCTGCCTCCTTTCACGAAGTCAGCCCTTAACCCCCAGATGCACCGCGGCGATGCCGTTGGTGAGGCGGCGGTAGCGCACATTCACAAAACCGATCTCTTCCAGGAGGGCCTGCAACTCCTCCGGCCTGGCGAAGAGGCGGATGGACTCGGGGAGATAGGTATAGGCCTGGGAGGCGCCGGCCACGATTCTCCCGGTCAGGGGCATGAAGTAAAAGGAATACAGGTCGTAGAGCCGGCGGAACCACCCCCAGGCGGGTTGGGAGAATTCCAGGCACATGAGCCGGCCCCCGGGTTTCAGGACCCGGTGCATCTCCTTAAAGCCCACCGCCGGATGGGTCAGGTTGCGGATGCCGAACCCTACCATGGCCGCGTCGAAGCCGGCATCCGGGCAGGAAAGGCGCTCTGCGTCTCCCTGGAGATAGAGGATGTTTCCGGCGAAAGGCGAACGGGCCGCCTTGGGCCGGCCCGCTTCCAGCATGGCCCGGTTGAAGTCGTAGATCACCACCCGGCCCCGGGAACCCACGTGGCGCGCGGCCAACAGGGCCAGGTCCCCGGTGCCGCCGCAGACATCCAGGACCCGGTCCCCGGGTTTCAGCCCCAACATCTTCACCGCGGCGCGCTTCCATAAGTGATGGAGGCCGAAGCTGAGCAAGGTGTTCATCAGGTCGTAGCGCTGCGCCACGTCGGTGAAATGCCGCCCCACCAGGCGGCCTTTGTCTGCGGCCCGCACCCGGCGGTAACCGAAAAAGGCGGTCTCCTCCGGGTCTGGGAGATTATTGGCTTCAGTTGGCGTCATCTTGAATGGTCCGGGCTGATTTTGGGACATTCTACCAGTTTTCCAGGGCCGCCCCAAAAGATTTACCGCCAAGACACCGAGACACGTAAAGGCAGAAAGACCGGAGTGGTGCCGGAAGGCATCAGGTGAACCCATTATTAGCTTATAATCCAGGCAGGGGATCAAATTGGGGGAAATGGGAAAAAGGGGAAAAGGGGAGCTTTTCCCCTCTTCCCCCTTTTCCCTTTTCCCCTCTGGGAAATTTTCCCAATCTCCCATAGGATCAAATAGTTATCACCAATCCTGCTCCTCCAGTCTTTCCAGCCGGGCCACCTTGTCCAGGCGGCGCCGGTAGCGCTCACCGTCTTTGAATCGGGCCTTGAGAAAGGTCTGCACCAAATCCGCGGCCAGGGCGGAGCAGGTCACCCGGCCGCCCAGGCACATGACGTTCATGTCGTCGTCCTCCACCCCCTGGTGCGCCGAATAGACCTCGGTGATCAACGAGGCCCGCACTCCCGGGATTTTGTTGGCGGCCACGCAGGCCCCCACGCCGCTGCCACAGATGGCCACCCCCCGCTCCACCTCGCCGGCGGCCACGGCCCGGGCCAGGGGCACCACGTAATCGGGAAAGTCATCTTGCGGATCATACTCCCGGGCCCCGAAATCCACCACCTCGAATCCCTGGTCCCGCAACTCTTCCGCCAGCCGCTCTTTAAGCTCAAAGCCGCCGTGGTCGGCGGCGATTCCCAAACGCATTCCTTTCTCCTTAATTAGTTCCAAGTTCCGGGTTCCAAGTTCCAAGTTGAGACCTCTGAGAAAGCCACCCTTTTGTCATTCTGAACGGAGAGAAGCGGAGTGAGGAATCTATCTTTTTGGGGACAAGAACTTCTAATCTGCCCGTAATCATCGACACCGCCGGAAAAAACCTTGCCGCAAAAAGCCAGATTCTTCGGTCGCTCCGCTCCCTCAGAATGACAAATAGGGTGGCTTTCGCAGTGTTCTCAAGATGCGATTATGCCTGTAAATTATATGAAGCTTTGAATAGATGCAGCCTCAACTTGGAACCCGGAACTCGGAATTCGGAACAATTTTATACGAGTTCCTTGACCTTACGCACTATGGCCCCTGCGGAAATCTCTTCATAATCCAATAATTCCCCGGGTTTGCCGCTTTTGGGTTGCCGGCGCACCGCCAGGAAATGCACCGGGCAGGGCATGGCGGCCAGGGCGCTTGCCACCGCCTCCCCCAGACCCCCTTCCGGGTAATGGTCTTCCACGGTGATCAACACCCCGGTGTCCCTGGCGGCATCCTCCAGGGCGCATTGATCCAAGGGTTTGATGCTGTAGAGGTCGATGACCCTGATGAAGATGCCTTCTTGCCGCAGAATTTCGTATGCCGCCAGGGCCTCATGGAGGGTCACCCCCGCGGCAATGATCGTGGCCCGGTCTTGCTCACTTATGCGCAAGACTTTGCACCCGCCGATAAAAAATTCCTCCTCGGGGCCGTAGATAATCGGGGTAGCCATCCTGGTGGTGCGCAGATAGCTGATGCCCCGATGGCGGGCCATGGCTTCCACCAGTTTTTCGGTGGACACCGCGTCACCGGGATAAAGCACCACGCTGTCCAGCACCGCCCGGAACATGGCAAGGTCTTCCAGGCCCATCTGGGACGGCCCGTCTTCGCCGATGGACACGCCCGCATGCGACCCCACGAATTTGAGATCGGGATCGGAATACCGGCTCATGCGGATCTGGTCGTAAGCCCGGGTGAAAAACGCCGCGAAGGTTGATATAAAAGGGCTTTTGCCCCGCCGGGACAGGCCCAGGCCCAGGCCCACCATGTTCTGCTCGGCGACGAACATCTCAAAGAACCGCTCCGGATGGGCCTTTCGAAAGATTTCGGCCATGGTGGAGTTGCTCACCTCCCCGTCCAGGCTGACGATCCGGGGAAATTCCGGGTAAATCCGGGCCAGGGCCTGGCCGTAGGCTACTCTGGTGGCCACGGGTTTATCCCCGGGGTAAGAGAAGGGCTGCGCCTTTTGGGGTTGTACTTCCAGGGGCCTTTGGTCATGGGGCTTCGGGATTTCCCCCCGTACGGACAGATCAATTTCTCCCAACTCCTTGAGGGCCCGGGCCAATTCATCCTTATTCAAGGCCTTGCCGTGCCAACCGTTTTTGTCCTCCAGGAAGGAAACGCCCTTGCCTTTGATGGTCCTGGCGATGATCATCGCCGGTTTGCCGCTCACCAGCGCGGCCTGCCGGTACGCAGGCAGGATCTCCTCAAAGGAGTGGCCGTCCACCAGGATGGTTTCCCAGCCGAACGCAGCGATGCGATGTTCGTAGGCCTGGAGGTCGTGGCCGTACATGGTCTGGCCCCGCTGGCCCAAGCGGTTGACGTCGAGGATGCCGATGAGATTGTCCAACTCGTAATGGGCCGCCAACTGGAGGGCCTCCCACTGTGAGCCCTCCGCCATTTCACTGTCCCCCAGGAGCACGTAGGTCAGGTAGGGCAGCCGGTCCAGGTATTTGGCGTTCAGGGCCAGGCCGACGCCGATGGACAGACCCTGGCCCAGGGAGCCGGTGGCCGCCTCCGTATAGGGAAAGATCACCGTGGGGTGGCCTTCCAGGGGGCTGCCGAACTTGCGGTAGGTCTTGATCAGTTCCTCCCCCGGGAGTTTCCCGGCCGCGGCCCAGAGCCCGTAAAACAACGGGGAGGCATGGCCCTTGGAAAAAATCAGGCGGTCGTTGTTGGGGTGGTCCGGCTGGCCGGCGTGGTACCGGAAAAAGCCGCCGAAGAGGAGCGCGGTCATCAGCTCCACGGCCGACATCGAGGAGGTGGGGTGGCCGGAGCCCGCCTCCGTGGAGGCTGCCAGGATATAATAGCGGATCAAGGCGGCCAGCTTTTTTAATCGGGCTATAATTTCCGGCTTAATCATGTCCTTAAAAATAAGATTCCGAAGGTAGCTGTCAACCCGCGTTATGCGGCTTCTCACCGGACCCTCCCCTTCCCTGCGCCACCCGACCGCAGCCTGACCTGACACTTAGCCTGCCAACCAAATCCTATTTTGCCAAAAATTTACATTGTTACGATTAATGCCGATTTATACGTAAGAGAAAGGGATTAGCACCCTCAAATTAGGGCGATGCCGCTCCTACCCGATGGTTCAAAGGGTTTCGTTAAAACCTTCGGGAAAATGGGGCGATCCGCCATGCCGCATAATTCCGGATTGAGGAGATCTGCATGAACAAACTAGGGGGACGCTTCCAGGGCCGACTGGCGGTTTTTTTGCTGGCTATCATTCTGCTCTCGGGCGCCAACACCTGGGCCAGGCCCACCACCGTGGAAGAGGCCAAAAACGTGGTCATCAACTGGCTCGGTTTTGAGGCCCGGCCCCTGGACGCGGACTTGAGCCGGCAGGTGAAAGAGGTCCGGAGTTATGCCGGGCCGGATGGCGACCCCGCCTATTATGTGGTCTTTTTGCAGCCCCGGGGTTTGGTCATCGTCGCCGGCGACGACCTGGTGGAGCCCATCATCGGTTTTCTGCCCGACATGAAGTCTTACAACCCTTCGCCCCGCAACCCCTTGGGAGCCTTGGTAAATCACGATGTTCCCGGCCGGGTTCTTCAGGCCCGGCGCGTGGAGGCCGCGTCCCTGGAGAGCGAACAAGCGCTGCCGGCTGACGCCCCCGTAACCCGGGCCCAGCGCAAGTGGGCCTGGCTGGCCAATCCAGCAGTTACCACCCAGGCGCTGGAGTACGGCCTCCAGACCCTTTCCGACAGAAGGGCGGGGCCCTTTGTCAACTCCAGGTGGGGCCAAACCACGGTTAACAAACAGGCCTGCTACAACTATTTCGTCCCCCCTTATGCATAAGGCACCGCCGCCAATTACCCCGCCGGCTGCGTGGCCACGGCCATGTGCCAGATTATGCGTTATTTCAAGTGGCCCCAGGCCGGGGTGGGGACCGCATCTTACACCATCTATATTAATGGTGTCGAACAAAGCCCGGAGCCCCTGCGGGGCGGCAACGGCTTGGGCGGGCCTTACGCCTGGACCAGCATGCCGTTAAAGCCCGGTTCTCCCACCAGCGCCCAACGGCGGGCCATCGGCGCCCTCCTCCACGACGCCGGGGCCGCGGTGCATATGCAGTATTCCCCCACCGGTTCGGGCGCCTCTATCTTTGATGCCGCTGCGGCCTTTGTCAGCCCGTTTCAGTACAGCAACGCCATAATCAGCTACAACGGAGGAACAGACCTGCCCGCGGGGAAGCGGGACATCATGATCAACTCCAATCTGCACGCCAGGTATCCCGTTTTGTTGGGCATCCGGGGTGAGGGCGGAGGCATGGGCCATGCCATCCTCTGTGACGGTTACGGCTACCAGTCCGGCACCATATACCACCATCTCAACATGGGTTGGAACGGCGCCGATGACGCCTGGTACAATCTGCCCAACGTCGACACTGATGCTCCTTATACTTCCGTGGATTGTTTGGTTTACAACATCTATAAATCCGGCACGGGGGAAATCATCGCCGGGCGGGTGCTTGACGACAGCGGCCATGCCATTCAAGGGGCCACGGTGACCGCCACCAGGAACGGCAGCTCCTTCACCCGCACCGACACCACCAACGTTAAAGGCATTTTCGCCCTCGCCAGGGTCCCTTCCGGCTCCGCCTATAATGTGAGGGTCACCAAAGCCGGTTACACCTTCACCGACAGAACCGCCAGGACGGGCACCAGCGCCAGTCCCGGTACAGGTATCCCCACCGGCACCTGCGGCAATGTTTGGAACTTTAATTTTAGGGGCACTCCCCAATAGTATCGTTCCTGCTTTCCAAGTCTCCCTTATCGCCCTCCACTGGCAGGAAGGGCGATAAGGGAGGCATGAGGGTGGAGAAAAAGGCCGCCCCCCCATCAGGAATAGCGGGATACAAGGCCCCGCCCGCGCCTGCCGAATTCCATCCACCCTCCATCCTTCCAGAACGCAAGATAGACCGAGTTCGCTTGCAAATGAAACAACTCGTAGTGTAACTTATTTATAATTAATGATTTATTCCGCACAGTTACAAATAAATTGACCGAAACCATTAAGGCTTATATAATAGAAAAATAGAGATCCCCTGGATGGTCACCAAACTTCATTACCCTTAAAATTAAAAATTTTTCGATTAATGCCGATCTAAGTAAAAGAAGGTATTACCTAACCCACCAATTGGGGCTATTACGCCCCGACCGGATGGCTCAAATGGATTCCAGCAAACCATTTGAGGGTTAGTGCGATTCAGGCGCCGCATCAATCCGGACTGAGGAGATCTCGGCATGCAAAAATCACTGGGACGACTCTGGGGCAAGGTTACGGTTTTTTTACTGGCCATTATCCTGCTGTCAGTGGCCGGGGCCTGGGCCAGGCCCACCACCGCGGCAGAGGCCGAAAACGTGGTCAGCAACTGGCTCGGTTTTGAGGCCCAGCCCCTGGATGCGGCCATGAGCGGGCAGGTGAAAGAGGTCCGGAGCTATCCCGGCCCGGACGGGGCCACCGCCTATTACGTGGTCTTTTTGCAGCCCCGGGGCCTGGTAATCATACCCGGCGACGACCTGGTGGAGCCCATCATCGGCTTCCTACCGGAGAAGACGACTTACAGCCCTTCGAAGCGCAACCCCCTGGGGGCCCTGGTCAGCAGTGACGTTGTCGGTCGGGTGGTCCACGCCCGGGGCATGGAGGCCGCATCCCTGGAGAGCGGACAACCGCTGGCGGCTGACGACCCCATGACCCAAGCCCAACGCAAGTGGGCCTGGCTGGCCAATCCCGCCGCGGCCGCGGAGGCCTTGGAGTACGGCCTCCCCAGCGTCTCCAGCGTCAGGGTGGTCCCCTTGGTCAAGTCCAGGTGGAACCAAAAAAACGTCAACGGCCAGGCTTGTTACAACTACTACACCCCTCCTTTTGGAGCTGGCAACTCAAGCAACTACTACAGCGGCTGCGTGGCCACCGCCATGAGCCAACTCATGCGCTACTTCCAGTGGCCCCAGACGGGAGTGGGAACCGCTTCTTACACCATCTATATTGATGGTAGCCCTACGTCCACCAACCTCCGGGGCGGCAACGGCGCCGGCGGGGTTTATGCCTGGGCCGACATGCCCTTAGTGCCCAGTGCCCCCACAAACGCCCAGCGGCAGGCCATCGGCGCCCTGCTTCATGACGCCGGGGCCACGGTGCATATGAATTATGCGGACGACGGTTCGGCGTCCGATACCCTGTCTGCCGCCACGGCTTTTACCGGCCCGTTTAAGTACAGCAACGCCAGATCCGCTTGTACTGGAACCACCCTGAACCTGCCTGTGGCCAACCGCAACCGGATGGTCCTTCCCAACCTGCATGCCAGGAATCCCGTTCTCTTCGGCATCACCGGGACTGCAGGCGGCCACGCCATCGTCTGCGACGGTTACGGCTACCAGTCGGGCACTATGTATCACCACCTCAATATGGGGTGGGCCGGCTCCGATGACGCCTGGTACAATCTGCCCAACATCGACAGCTCCCCTCCCTTTACCTCCGTCTATAAGTGCGTTTATAACGTCTATAGAAACGGCACCGGGGAAATCATCGCCGGCCGGGTCACGGACAGCAGCGGCCGTGCCGTCAGCGGGGCCCTGGTGAGGGCCACCCGGTCCGGCAGCTCCTTCGCCCGCTCCGACACCACCGATGCCAAGGGCGTTTATGCCCTGGCCAGGGTGCCTTCCGCCTCCTCCTATACGGTGAGCGTCACCAAAGCCGGTTACACATTTGCCAATAAAGGCGCCAACACGGGCACCAGTGTCAACGGCACCTGGTCCAGCCCCTCCACCACCTGCGGCAACGTCTGGAACCTGAATTTTAAGGCCACCTCCCCCTAGTTTGATGATTCTTTAACTTGAGGAATTTCTCCACCCGGCCATAACTCCCCTCCTTAAAAGGAGGGGAGTTTTTTTTTACCCCATAATGCTCCTGGTGAACTAAAATGTTACCCGGCAATCGGCCATCCGCTAATGGAACTGTTTTATACCAATTCGCAATCAACAGGTGTTTAATAGTAGGGACGAACCTTGTGTTCGCCCTGAACGCCCGGGGCGAACACAAGGTTCGCCACTACAAAAATTGTCGATTGATTGCGAATTGGTATTACCCTGATAAAACGGTACGTGGGTACAGTGGCCTTTGGGGGAATGGTCTCTGCTTGCCGGATACTTACAAGAGTTGAGGAGCTTCCGGATGGATCGATCAAGAAGCCGTGTTCCGGGCAGACTGGCGGTTAGTTTGCTGGTTATCATCCTGTTATTGGCGTCCGGGGCCTGGGCCAGGCCCACCACCCCGGAAGAGGCCGGAAACGTGGTCGCCAACTGGCTGGGGCTGGAGGCCCGGCCTCTGGGCGCGGGCCTGGGTCAACAGGTGACGCGGGTCAGGAGTTTTCCCGGCCCGGATGGGACCCCGGCTTATTATGTGGTCTACCTGAAGACCGGGGGGTTGGTCTTTGTGCCCGCGGACGACCTGGTGGAGCCGATCGTCGGTTTCCTGCCCGGGGCGACTGCCTATGACCCCTCCCCCACCAACCCCCTGGGGGCCTTGGTGGGCCGGGATCTTGCGGGGCGGGTGCTCCAGGCCCGGTCCCTGGAGGCCGGGTCCCTGGAGAGCGGTCCAGCCTCAGCTCCCCCACCCCGCCAGGCCAGGGCGTAACGCAAGTGGGCCTGGCTGACCGGGGTCGGCGCCGGCCCGGAGGCCCTGGAATTCGGCCTCCCCAACCTCAACGACGAGCGGGTGGCCCCTTTTGTCCAGAGTCGGTGGTGGCAATCATTGATTAGCGAGGATGACCCCCGGTCCTGTTATAATTATTACACTCCTCCTTATGCCGCGGGTTCCCGTCACAACTACGTCTCCGGCTGCGTGGCCACGGCCATGGCCCAGCTTATGCGGTACCACCGGCACCCCACCGCCGGAGTAGGGACCGAGTCTTTTCCCATCAAAGTGGACGGCGTCTCCCAAACCCGCGCCTTGCGCGGCGGCGACGGCGCAGGGGGGCCTTATAAGTGGGGGAGGATGGTTCTGGCGCCCGCCGATGTCGAACCCACCTTAGCCCAGCGGCAGGCCATCGGCGCCCTCCTCCATGACGCCGGGGTGGCGGTGAACATGGATTATACCTCGAATGGCTCGGGGGCCAATACTCTTAAGGCTGCTGCGGCTTTTACGAACATCTTCGGGTACGGCAACGCCAAAACCGCGTATTACTCCGGCCGCAACTTCCCGGAGGCCAGACGCGACCGGATGGTCAACCCTAATCTGCACGCCGGTTATCCGGTACTCTTCGGCATCACCGGGCCGAAAGGCGGTCATGCCATCGTTTGCGACGGTTACGGCTACCAGGCCGGCACCATGTATCATCATCTCAATATGGGTTGGGCCGGCTCCGATGACGCCTGGTACAATCTGCCCGACATCGATTCCTCTCCCGGCTTCGACTCCGTCTACCGGTGCGTCTACAATATCTATGAACGGGGTTCCGGGGAAATCATCGCCGGCCGGGTGACCGACAGCCAGGGCAACCCCTTAAACGGGGCCAAGGTCTGGGTGACCCACACCTGGGATACGCGCCAGTACCGCTACAGCCGCACCACCACCACCGACGCCAACGGCATTTATGGCATGGCCAAGGTTCCTGCCGATAGCGAGTTCCTGGTGGAAGTGGAAATGGCGGGATACACCTTCACGCCGCAGCAGACCCGCACGGGTACCAGCACCAATAACACCATCACCACGGGCAATGTCTGGGGCCTAGATTTTTGGGCCGATTAGCCGCATACCGCTTCGCAAGCAAACGTATATTTTCGGGGCGAACCTTGGGTTCGCCCCGAGGTATTTTGGGAGCCTAAATTTGTGAAAAAAAAAGTGTAAACAAAATAATTTCTAAAGTTGACCCCGTGTTCTTTAGTGAAGCGATTGCACGATGTCTCAAAGGAATCAAATCGATTAGTTAAATTTTGTTGTAAAGAATATGCGCTATTCTATTTTTAGTATAGCGTAATTACCTATTATTATTTGGATATTCCCCTTTACTTAATCTGCCGCCTTCCCGATAAATGGATCGGGAAACGATTCCAACTCGGTTAAGGAGGGTCATGGCCTTGGGTAGAATGAAATTAGGAACGCGTTTAGGGGCGGGATTTGCTTTAATACTGATAATGCTGGCCGTTGTGGCTTACATCGGCATTACCCGGCTGGCCGCCAGCAATGCCGCGTTGGACGACATCGTCAACAACAAAACCGTCAAAGTGCTTCAAGCTACCGGAATGCAGGAACAGATTAATATCATCGCCAGGTCCGTCCGCAACATTGCTCTCAGCAATGACGCGGATTTTATGAAGCAGGAGAAAGACCGCATCGACAAGGCCCGGGACAAGTTCGGCGCCATCTTCAGCGAACTGGAAAAGACCGTGGTCTCCGCCAGGGGCAAGGAGATTCTAGGACGCATCAGGGAGAACCAGGCGGCCACCAGGCCCCTGGTGGACAAGGCCCTGGCCCTGGGCCTGGCCCACAAGAACGAGGAGGCCGCCCAGGTGTTGTTCAAGGAAGTGCGCCAACCCCAGGGGCGGCTCCTGGCGGAGTTGGATGCCCTGGTCGCTTTTCAGACGGACTTGGCCAAGAAAGCCTCTGCGGATGCCGCCCATGATTATGCGCAGACCCGTTGGCTAATGTTCGGCCTCAGCGCCGCGGCCATCTTCCTGGGCACCCTGGCGGCCATTTGCCTCACTCTGGGCATCACCCGGCCCATCAACCGGGTGGTCGCAGGTTTGGATGAAGGCGCGGATCAATTGGCTTCGGCCTCCACGCAAGTCTCCAGCGCCAGCCAATCCCTGGCCGGGGGTGCTTCACAACAGGCCGCGGCCATAGAAGAAACCACTTCCTCCCTGGAAGAAATGGCTTCCATGACCAAGCAGAACGCGGATAACTCCAGGCAGGCCGACGCCTTGATGCTTGCGGCCGCCAAGGTGGTGGAGGACGCCAATAACTCTATGGCCACCCTGATTTCTTCCATGCAGGAGATTACCAAAGCCAGTGAAGATACGGCCAAGATCGTGAAGACCATTGACGAAATCGCCTTCCAGACCAACCTCCTGGCCTTAAACGCCGCGGTGGAGGCGGCCCGGGCCGGGGAATCGGGGGCCGGTTTCGCCGTGGTCGCGGACGAAGTCCGCAACCTGGCCATGCGGGCCGCGGATGCCGCCAAGAATACCGCCAATCTCATCGAAGGCACGGTTACCAAGATCAGGAGCGGCTCGCAGATAGTCAATAATACCGCGACTGCGTTTGCGCAAATATCCAGCGATACCGCCAAAGTCAAAGGCCTGGTGGCGGAGATCGCCAGCGCCTCGGGGGAACAGGCCCAAGGAGTGGACCAGATCAACAAGGCGGTGAGCGAAATGAATCACGTGACTCAACAGGTGGCGGCCAATGCCGAAGAATCCGCTTCAGCTTCGGAAGAGCTCACCGCCCAGGCTGGGCAGATGCGGCAATTTGTGGGAGAGCTGGTGACCCTGGTCTACGGCAGCAGCGGCTCGGGCCTGAACCAGGCCCATCAGGCCCCGGCCCGGGGGGGTAATCTTAAAAACAGATTGCTGTCCGTGGTGAAATCATCCGCTCCCAAGGCCAAGGAACAGAAAAGCGAAAGGCCGCTCCGGCTGGCCGCAGCCTCTCCCCGGGAGATCATTCCCCTGGATGATGATGAATTCAAGAATTTTTAGAAAGTTATATTGTTATCGTGAATTCCGCATTACCCTGCATTTGACTCCATCTTGCCGTTAAAAGGCCTTGTCGTGTCGGGGCGAACCTGGTGTTCGCCCCGCTTGCCTCTGGGCGCACACCAGGTTCCCGGCGAAAAATATCCTTTTGATTCCGAATGGGGCAAAGTTAACCCTGGCCCACTCCCATCCCTGCCGGTATAGTAAAAGAGTAAAATTATCCGGAAGATTTTCAGGAGGAAAGAATGGACCGACGGAAAATCCGGTTTTTCTGCAGCCTGAGCCTGATGCTCATCATAGGTCTAATCTTAATCCCCCTCGGGGGGCCGGCCGCGGCGGCGGCTGAAAGGAGCAAACCCTTGGTCAAACTGGAAACCGGCATGGGCGAAATCGTCCTGGAACTTGACAAAGAGAAGGCCCCGGCCACGGTGGCCAATTTTCTCCAATACGTCAAAGACGGCTTTTACGAGGGCACCATTTTTCACCGGGTGATCAACGGCTTCATGATCCAAGGGGGCGGTTTCACCGCCGACATGAGTCAAAAGCCCACCAAGGCCCCCATCAAAAACGAAGCCGACAACGGCCTGGCCAACGATACCTACACCATCGCCATGGCCCGGACCCAGATCCCGGACTCGGCCACCTCCCAGTTCTTTATCAATGTGGCGGACAATAAGATGCTCAACCACCGGGACAAGACCCCCCCGGGTTGGGGCTACGCGGTCTTCGGGAAGGTGGTCAAAGGCCGGGAGGTGGTGGACAAGATCAAGGCGGTGGCCACCGGCAACCGGGGCATGCACCAGAACGTGCCGGTGGAGCCGGTGACCATCATCAAGGCCACGGTGGTGGAGAAATAGGGGTCAGGGGCCAGGGGCCAGGGGTTAATGCCCCCCGGCCCTCCCTCTTATGTTTGCGTCTTTCCTTTGCGCCTTTGCGTCTTTGCGTGAAACTGTCTTTTCATTTAAGCAGCTGCACGATCTCCGCTTCTTGGAGCGCCAGCATCCGCATGCTGTCCAGAATGGCCAGAAACAGGGGCGCGGCCTGGGGCAGGCACAGCCCTTCAATCAACCGGGTTTCATGTTCCGTGGCGAAATTGTTGCAGGCCTGGATCAGGTTCCGGGCTTCGGTCTCGGTGTACCTTTTGAGAAACTCATTGTCGGTTTTGACGATATCCAGGACGGAGCGCAGCATGCCCGCCTGGGTGTCGAAGAGATAGTTGGTTTGGGTAACGGCTTTATCTGAGAACAGGACCCCGTTGTTAATCTTTTTCTGGATGGGGTCCGCCAGGGCGCCCAGGTTGTCGGCGATGACCTGCAAGTGGGAATAGAGCCCGGAGAGGTAATTTAAGGCCGGCCGCTCTCCTTCGGGTTTCCCGGCCGTCAGCTTTTCCAGTTTTTTCCGGGCGGCCTCCAGCTCCTTGGCTGTGGTGAGGTTCAGGTCGCGCAGTTCCTCCATGCTGCCCCGGCTGTGGCGGTTAAACGCGTCTCGGGCTGCCCCGGTGGCGGCGATCAATTTGCCGACGACTGTTTCGAGTTCTCCGGAGTGTTCCTTAAGTACCGGATGGATGGACATGACGGGCCTCCCTTCTGGTGGATTTTTCCAAAAGATAGTCATGCCCTTAAGCCCTGGCAATCGGCGCCTCTATTTATCGCCGGGGGGATTAGAAGATTGTGATTGCCCCGCACTTTTTCTATAATCCGGTCATGACTGCCTGGACTTCCCAAATCAAGGACTACTCCTTCCTGGTCACCGGCAGCGCCGGTTTCATCGGCTATCACGTGGCCCGGGCTTTATTGGCCGCGGGCGCGGCGGTGGTGGGCCTGGATAATTACAACGATTACTACGACCCGGCCCTGAAACGAGACCGGGACCGGGAATTGCGGCAATTTCCCCGGTTTACCTCTATTACCGCGGACCTCGCGGACCTGGCGGCGCTGGAGGAGCTTTTCCGGATCCACGCCCCCCAAAAAATTTGCCACCTGGCGGCCCAGGCCGGGGTGCGCTACTCTCTGATCAACCCCTTCGCTTACCAGAAGGCCAATCTGGAAGGCTTTCTCAATCTCCTGGAATTGGCCAAAAGGGAGCCGGTGCAGCGGTTTGTCTACGCTTCCAGCTCCAGCGTCTACGGGGGTTTGACGGAACTGCCCTTCTCCGAAGAACAACGGGTGGACACACCCATCAGCTTATACGCGGCCACCAAACGCGCCAACGAGCTGATGGCCCACGCCTATACCCACCTCTTCGGCCTGCCCACCGTAGGGCTGCGCTACTTTACGGTCTACGGCCCCTGGGGCCGGCCGGATATGGCCATGTGGCTTTTTACTAAAGCCATGCTGGCGGGCAAACCCATCAAGGTCTTTAATTTCGGGCGGATGCAGCGGGATTTCACCTATATTGACGATATCGTCCAGGGCACCCTGGCCGCGCTCATGGTCCCCGGCCTGGCTCCTTACGAGATCTTTAATCTGGGCAATAACCGCGCCGAGGAATTGACCCGGGTCATCGCCCTCCTGGAACAGGAATTGGGGGTGGAGGCCCAAAAGGAACTGCTGCCCATCCAGCCCGGGGACGTGCCGGCCACCTTCGCGGATATCCGCCGGGCAAGGGAAAAGTTTGGTTTTCAACCCTTTACGCCCATAACCACCGGCATTCCCCGCTTCATCAAGTGGTACCGGGAGTACCACGGGCTCCCATTTTCCCCCGGGGATTAGATTTTTCTCCCTGCACAAAAATTATTTTACAAAAGCCTTTACACGATCTTCAGGAGGGTGTAATAAGGGATACCGTTTTTTTAAGTACTGAAGATCACTAAATATTGTTAGGCCCGACAGCCTTCCGGGGGAGAAAATGGCTGACTCCGACAGGCCTAATTATTTACAAGAATATATCTCGGTTCCGTCGCGGCCTGAAAGGATTCTTGCATGAGCAAGAATCCTTTTTTCTTATTCCGGGCGGCATGCGGGGGAAGCCTTCCCCACCGGCGTTACCGGGAGCGGGAAGACCGGCCCCGGCGGGTTTGGGCCTGTTTTTTTTCCCTCCTGACCGTGATCCTGGGGGCGGCTTACATCCTGTGGGTTTCACTGGTGGTATCTCAAAACCCCGGCATCCAGGATGCGCTTTTCCTGGGGGCGGAGGCCGCGGCCTTCCTGCTTTTGGTCATTTTGGCCTGTGACTTCTGGCATTTGCGCTACCACCGCCCGGAAGGTTTGGCGCCTGCGGTAAGTCCCGCCGTGGATATCTTCGTTCCTTGCTGTGGCGAACCCCTGGCGGTGATCGGCACCACCCTCAGGGCCGTGGCCGGGATTTCTTACCGCCCGGTCCAGGTCTACGTCCTGGATGACGGCAACTCCCCGCCGGTGGCGGACCTGGCCCGCTCCCTGGGGTTTAATTACCTCTCCCGTCCCCAAGCCGGTCTTACTTTGCAGGATAATAAAAGCGGCAACCTCAATTTCGGCCTGGCCCGCTCCCAAGGGGAGCTGATCCTGGTCCTGGACGCGGATCAGGTGCCGGCCGCCGACATCCTCACCAGGCTGGTGGGTTTCTTCCGGCTGGAGCGGGTGGCTTATGTCCAGTCCAAGCAGGCCTTTTTCCTGCCGGAGGGGGACCCTTTCTATAATCGGGATGAGGTCTTTTACGACGCGGTGCAACTGGGCAACGACCAGGCCAACGCCGTGATCTCCTGCGGCTCCGGGGTGCTTTACCGCCGCCGGGCCCTGGAGGAGATGGGCGGATTTGCCACCTGGAACATCGTGGAGGATCTCACCACTTCCTACGAGCTGGTGAGCCGGGGGTGGAAGGGCATCTATTTCCCGTTTGCGGTAGGTGAAATTGGCAGGAGATTAAGTGGGTTAGGTTTTGTAAAATTGCTTAGTGAATATATTGGTGAATATCATCCCCGATTTTCTGCTACCAGGGCCTTTAATTCCTCCTTGCTCACCGTGTTATAACGCTTGAATACACCCATTGTTTTATGGCCGCTGGCCGCCATGATACGGAAATAATCATGACCCTGGAGTCGCCAATTATTAATGGCCGTGTGGCGTAGGTCATGGAAGGTGAAATTTTCAATTCCAGACTTTTTACAGGCGTTGTCCAGGCCGCGCCAAATCGATGCAACGGACTTACCCCGGTAAGTAAATACCTCCACCCCCGGTAATCCCCTGGGCATGGCCTTGAGCATTTCCACCATTTCCCGGTTCAGAGGGACTAACCGCCCTTCATTGGTTTTGGTATCCTCTGCCTGCAACCGGATAAACCCTTCTTTCAAATCCACCTGACCCCAGGTGAGGCTCAAAATTTCACCTTTTCGCATACCCGTATGATAAGCAAGCTTCAATATCGGTTTTAGATAAGTAGGACAATGAGTCAGCAGCATGGTAAATTCTTCAGAACTCAATACACGGTCACGGACGTTATTCTCCTTGAGGAATCTCACCCCTTGGCCGGGGTTACGTTCGGCTTTACCGTTTTTTATGGCTTTGTTGAATATGGTTTTAAGACAGCCCACCTCTCGGTTAACGCTTGCGGGCTTAGTCAGAAATTGGGGCCTTCTTTTGGTGTTTTCGGATAGCCGTTTTTGCTTAAAAGCCTCCACCAGGGCGGGGTTGATGTCTTTAAGCAGTCTATCCCCAAAAAACTGGAGAAGGTTTTTTATGCACACCTGGTCCCGTCCATAACTCCGTTTTGCCATAACTTCCGGGAGGTCAAGATACCATCGGGCCAAATCTCTAAAGAAGGTGCGGCTATCCGGACTTTTTTTGATATACCGCCCCTCTGTCCTGGCACTCAAAATTTCCCTTAGCCGCTGCTCCGCCGCCGCCTTGTTGGGGCCGATCCGCTCCCGCCTCAGCCGCTTGTCATGGTCATAGTATTCAATCCACCAGACCCGGCCAGAAAACTTCGCCAAGGCAAAGCCGCACTTGCAGTTTTTTGCCTTTTGGCTATTCCGCTTTTTGCACTCTGGGCACTCAACTAACAGGGCCATGGTCATTCTCCTTTCTTAGCCGATTTTCCAGGGCCTCCAGGGCCAGGGATAAATGAGAAGGAATCCCCCTTTTGCCCCTTTCCCATCGGCTAATAGTTTCCTGATAAGTTCCAAGCATCCGGGCTAACTCCCCTTGGGTTATGCCCCACTTTTTCCGCCAATTTTTTAAATCCTCTCCTGTCATGAATTTATTATATGACCATTGGTCATGTTTTGCAAGAAAAAAATAAAGGGTACCTTCTCTTAAATCCCTTTCATTTATAATTTGTCATTAATTTTATGTGAAAAGTATTTAACCCAATCCTCATATAAATTAATGACCGGAAAACATTTGCTATATGGACTAAGCGATCTTGGTAAGAATAAGCGAGCCAAGGCATTACTTATAGCTCTAAAAATTAAATTAACAGCATTTCTCCTTTCTTTCTCTTTTTTAAGTCTTCCAGTTAAGTTAGGATATGTCTTAAGCCAAAATTCTTCATAATCATTAACAAAGAAATCTGCCAAATCTCTGAATTGGTGTGATGCAAATTCCCATTCATCTGGTTCTATATACAAAGTTGCTGCTAAAAGGAGAAGCCCAGGATGCAGATTAGTCCAGTACGTCCCGAGAATTCCCACAAACTTTGGATATCTTGCTAAACGATCAAAATAGGGATGCTCTTCTCGTAACGAGAAATGAGTAGCTTGATCTACTAAAGCCGAAAAGAAATAGCAGAATAGAAACAGGTGCTTATACGGTAACCTCTGGAAAACCTCTATCATAGGCTCAGTTCGCGGCCTATCGAGTTGTTCAACCGGAAGAAGACTAACAATTGAAATCCGATCTCCTGCGGAACCGGTTTCAGCTTCTTTTATCTCAAGGAGTTCTCTTCCGAATTCATCCTGATAGTATTTGATAGGGTCTTTCATACTTGGGACCTGCCCTCCAAAATCCCTCCTAAATCCGCTGGGTTCTTTGATACCGCTCATCTCCACTTAAGTCCCTTTGGAGTTAACCGCCATATAAGATGATTTTCAAGTAGACCACCAAGCATGAACTTTTCTCAACTCCTCTATCCAGCACCTCAATATATCCGAAGTATCTCGCCCAAGCTCCTCAGCCAATTCAAAAAAACCTGGTCCTGGCTGCATATCCCCGTATTTATGAACCACAACTACTGATAGCATTCCCCGCCCAGCGGCATCTTCTTCGGTCGATATTTCTCCTAACATAGCAGCCATGGCAAATGACCAGGGTTCAAGAGATATTGTCTCCACCATTTCTGTGAGTTCACCATATGGGATCATTCCTCGAACCTTGGCTCTCTCTATAAGAATCTGCTTAATTTCCTCCTTAGCAGTATTCCAAGCCGATAAGGAATAACCATATTTTGTCTCCATCTCCAATTCCTCTTTGGGTTAATTAGCCCCACTCAACACCCTCAATCCCTCTATCCATCCTCTTAATTGCCTCTCGGCCAGATCAACATCTGTCAGGTCTTTCGCTTGGTGGGCCACAAAGGTATTTCGAAAATTGTTTATGCCTTTAACCATGGACAGCATCTCCCTGCCCCCTTGAACTTTAAATTTCTTCTTAACCGCCTCAAAAACACCGCCGATTTTGGTGGTATCGTTCAGGGCATAATCCATACAAGAGCGGAGCAACCCCAAGGGGGAAATGCCGGTTTGGAATACCAGGGTTTTTTTAAGGTTTTTTGATAGGTCCATATATTTAGGCTGGGCCTTATAATCTATATCGCCAAGGTAAGGGGCGAACCATGCCCCTTGCTCAGGAGTCGTGGGGGGCATATCAGGTTGCAACCGGCGGATCATTAATCCCTTGGCGGCTTCATCCAGAGAACCTAACAAGGGATTAAACACAGGCGCATAGTTCATGCCTTTATTTTCCAAAAATAGGAATAAGGTAACCGCTTGCTCTACGGCTTTCCGGTATCTTGGGGGCAGGGCCTCCAAGGTGGTTTCATCCACCAGGCTTTTTATCTCTGGGGCCTTTTCTACTTCTTCGGCTTCCCCGGCAATCAAGGGAACAAAAAGCGGATATTTGGCAGTCAAATCTTCTTCAGCCAAAAGGTTTTGCAAGGCCGGGGCGCAAGTCCTTGCCAGTTCCCCCACCGAATCCCCTGAGAGCCGTTCAAACACCCCTTGAGGCACATAAAGATATTCCCACTGGCAAGAAGGGCTTGAAGCCGATTTGCACCAGGCTACCGCAGCCCTGGCCTTACGGGGCACGTCTTGATCTTCCCGCCCCTTAGTCTCCACCAGATAATAATTACCGTCTGTAGTGCTAATAAAGAAATCCGGGGTATAAAATGCCAGCCTGCCCCCGGCTGCCAGGTAATCAATCCGCAAGCACTGCGGCCCGGCGTTTTTGGCAAAGGCGGCCGCATCCGGGGCGCGATCCGCAAACTGGGCCATGGCCACTTCAAGCTCCCGGTTGCAAGGCACTAAATTAAACAGCGTCCTATTGGCCTCAAGGGCCGGTCGGCGTTCACTGTGGGTTACCTGATAAGATTTCCAGTGGGCTAAAGACATTGGCTCTTCCGCCGGGGTCCTTACCTCCACTGTGGTAGTTCTGGCCCGGATCAGAGGCACAAACACGGCCCTGATATGCTCACCCACATCTGCATCCCCCAGCCGGGGTATCAAAGCAGGATCATAAAGATCGGTTTTGCGCTCAAACAGAATTTCCTCCAGGAACGTTTGCACCAGAGGAGCCAAGGCCGTATGTAAACCCCGAAGTTTGCAAATTTGCTCCATCTGCTTTACAAAGTAAGACACCGCCCCCACTCCTGATTCCAAAAGGGGGAGGTTGACCTTCATCCGTTCCACCACTTCGCCGGTGAACAGGTGCCGCCCTTCATAGTCGATTTCGGTTTTCCCTTTACCGGCCAGGGGCAGAGGCTTATATTTGTCGAACGCCTTTTTTACGTCCTCAATGGTCAACCCTTCCAACTTCGTCAGCATCCGGTGTCCCGCGGTCAGCTTGGGCACTAAAATATCTAACGCCTGCAAATCCTTTCTGGCCTCATCCGGGTATATGGAGATTGTGGTGGCCGGGACCCGGTCAACCTCTACAATCTCAATGGTCAACCCTTCCTGGGCCAATTCCTGTTGATACAGGCTGGCAAAGGCCGGATGATCCACCACGGTAACCAATTCGTTAGCCCCCTGGCTCCCAGGGGGGGTCATGCGTCGCAGCCCCCGGCCCAAGGTCTGCTCCGGCAGGATATTGGCCTTGGAACTATAAGGACGCAGAGGCACAATGGTAGTGACATTGCGCACATCCCAGCCTTCCCGCAGCATTAAAACCGATACAATACAGCTATATGGGCTTATATCCTTATCCAAATCCCGACTAAGACGGCGGAGGAATTTCAAATCTTCATCACTTATGCCCTTTTCATCCGGCTGAAAAACTCCCTTCTTATTTATTTTGCCCTTTAGCTTGTGACCTGCCCCCGTTATGAGGGGCGTTTGGAATGTTAGAATCCCGTATTTAAACTGGCTCAGTTGCCATGATACCAGGGTTTTGGCCTTCGTGATATATTATCGTTGCCGGTGCGGAGGATAGGGC
>Ga0233425_10001123_pt1 | contig 62273 bp, 43 predicted proteins | sample Watercolumn_Towu_2_FD_181712 | JGI IMG/M metagenome (GOLD analysis project Ga0233425, IMG submission 181712) | Freshwater microbial communities from Lake Towuti, South Sulawesi, Indonesia - Watercolumn_Towuti2014_140_MG | ecosystem: Environmental > Aquatic > Freshwater > Lake | place...
ACCCGCATGCTTCCGGCATCGTCGCAGGCCCGCCCCGAGGCTTGCGGGAGTACCTCCCGTCGCACAGCGCACCCCCGCAGAACGGGCACATCGCCGCACGGCACGCCGCCGCCAGCTCCCTGTCTAACCCCAACAGCATCTCCCAGAATTTGGCATCCCGCAGAAGATCGGCTACCATCGCCCTCGTCCTAGCAGAAGGGGGCAGGCGGCCCAGCTCGGCAAAGCGCTCACACTACGTGAGGTCGGGCCCCCGCCCTTTCCTCACACATCCTGACGCTATCCCCGAACCTCGCCAGAAACTGGCCTGATGGGGGTCACTTCGTTCCTACTCCGTCTTCGGCGCTATGGGCGGTTTCGCCGGGGCCTGCAACTGCGCCTCGAGAGCCTTCAGCTTCTCTTCGCACGTCGGAACGTTCTTCTTCGGCCCGCTCCTTGACGAAGTGGTCTTCATGGCCTCGCGTTCGGTGCCGCAGACGACGACCACCTGGCTCTGCGACGGCTCGCTTGCGGGTGGGGGGCTGGCCGGAGGTGCCACAATCTGAGCCGGCAGCTTCACGTCACGCCCGAGCACGTAGCCGAGTTGCCCGCACTTGCGCTCGGCCTCTTCCGCCGGCGAGTTCCTTGTGCATTCCAGCCATGCTCGGTAGAGGATTTCCTCGAGCGGAGACAAGGTCCCCTCAAGCGTCTCTTCGTAGCCGAACGGGGGATCGTACACCTTGACGATCAGCCGTCCATCCAGGATCTTGTAGCTGGTTGAGGCGCAGCCAGCCGCAGCCACTACCAACAATAGAATCGTGATGGCCTTCCGCATAGCTTCCTTCCTTCTGGTTCTGTCTGCATTCTTCGGGTTCTGTCTTGCCTCCACACCGGACTCCTGCCTTGAGAGCATCTGCAGGCCGACCGTCACTATGGGCGGTGCACGGGCAGCTTCGTTCGCAGTGTGTGACTGAGCGGGGGCCCCGAAGCTGGAGTGATTCTGCCCCAACATCAGTGCAACTCCAGGGAGGTGACCCCGCGGAACAGCCTCATGAGCGAGCCCATGTCCACCGGTCCTTTCATTCCGCGGACGACATAGGTAACGAGAAGCCGCTGCCCGTCATCGGTCACTGCGGCTCTCACGTCCGGTGAGAAATGCCCCCAGGGGTTTGCGGGGACGAACGTGCTGTCGGACACGCGCAACTGCAGATCGCTCGAGAAGGCGGTGAGCCGGACTTCGGACACCCCCTTGGCCGTCACGGCCTCGAAGGGGACGACCAGTACCGAGTCTTCCGAATTCTCCGCCATCGTCAGCCCTGTCACGAGTCCCCTGCCGTAGGTCTTCGCCGGCGCCTTGATCTCCGGCACGAAGTCACCGAGTTCGAAGTCGATGCGAAGCCGCCTTGCCGCGACGAAACCCTCGGGGTCGGTGCACACGACGAAGAGTGCGTCCTGGTCAGGCGAGAACAGGGCGTGGGCACTCCCAACCTGGCAGTCGATTCCGAGACTCGTCTTCTCCGACCTCTCCTGGATCTGGTCGGCCTCGGACGTGAGCAGCTCAGCATAGAGGGGACCCCACCCAACCTCGGCGACATCGGCCTCCACCTCTTCGACCATGAGGATCACCTCAAACACGTCGATGCCCACGACGTCCTCGAGGCGCATGCCCTGGCCAAGCTCGATGGAATCCAACACGGAGTACCACTGCGGATTCGTGAGGTCCATCGACAGGAGCAACGCCTCCACGCCGGCAAGGCCGCCGGACTCGTTCGGAGCAGTCTCTACGGTCAAGAACGCCCGCTCCTCCGAGAGCGCCGCCGGAACAACACGAACCACAGCAGCGTCTCCCGGCACCAACGTGACCTTCGAAGGACTTCCGGCAGGCTCCGGGGGAAAGTCCTTCGAGGCCTTGACCTCAACCGCAGTCATGACTGCTGCGGGCTGAGGATTTGCGCCATCGGAGCTCAAGTTGACCCAGGCGGCCAGGTAGTGTGCGCTCTTGCTCGGGTCCTTGCCAGGGATGGAGTCCACCTCCAAAGCGGACTTCTCGTCGCCAGCGAAGAACTTCTCCGGAAGGATCTGAAGACACTTGTCGAGGCTCTCGCTTGCACAGTCCAGGAAATGGCGAACCACGTCGAACTTCTTGCCGTCTCGAATGACGAACAGCACGAGTTCGTCGCGAACTCTGTCGAGAACCGCTCGCGTGATTTCGCCTCCGATGGGAAGCTCGGCAAGTTCTCGTTCGCACGAGCAGGTCCCCGAGACAACCCAGCCCGGACTGCCTCCGCACTCATCCTTTGCTGACAGAGTGCCGTCCGGAGAGCACGCCGGGACGGTGCACGGATGCAGCTTCCTGTAGGTTGCGGCCTCCTGGCTCCGTCCGGCTTCCTCCGTCGCCAGCTCGATCTCCGCTCCAGAGGAGTCGGACGCCAGGCACCTGGCAACGGGCGGATCGACCGTCGCGTCCAAGGCGCAGACCCCGGAGAGGATCCCGCACCCTGCGTAGCACGGTCCCTCAGAGAACTCCGAGTCCTGCGTGAGACAAGCTTGGGCCAGGTTGCTTCCGGCGCTGATGGCCGTGACATCCGGCCCGATGCGCGACACAGTGTCCGAAGCCTCGTCCGGCAACTCTGGAGCCGCCGAGTCGGTCGCACAGCCGACCATGAGCACGGCCAGCAACATGATCACTCCGACCACAACAGCCGACGACCTTGAACTGAGCTTCATGAAAGTCCCTCCTTGGTTCGGGCATCGATTCATCGTGCTTCCATCCTCGTCAGTCCTTCAGGACGACCGTCAGGGAGAAGTACTCTGGCTCCGCCTGCATGTTCGTTCCGGAGATCACCACCGTGGCCTCTGCCCCTCCCTGCTCGACGATCCGATCGATCCGCGACATCGTCCTGTCCCAGGTGAGCTCTCCGAGCACCTTCGTCGGGCCAAGCGGAACCGCCAACTTGTAGTCGATCCGAAGGAGGAAGGAAGTCCTTCCTCCTCCCTGCTGCCCATCAGCTTCATACAGCAGGTAGACGTTGCCACCGGGGGCGACAATGGCGAGCGACGGATGGTATCCGGACTCCAACTCGTGCCACGGCTCGACCTTGGCGCCCTTCGGATCCTCCTTCAGCACTCCGATCCAGATGCCTCCGCCCACCTCGGGAGCACTGCAGGCCACATAGACCCCAGGATTCGTCCCACAAGTGGGGCAGTAGGCCACCTCGACGGGCTGGGCCGGGTCGCACTTGACGTCCCCAACGCTGGAACAGTCGCCCTCGTACGACAGCTTCTTGCTCAGACGCTGGAAGCTGACATTCCCCACTGTGTCGACGAGCGAGACGACAAGGTCGTCGCCATCCACGAGTGCAAGGTTGACCTGCGAGATACTGCCGCAGGCCACATAGACCGGGGCCCCCTTCCCATCGGCCTGGGCAACCCAGGCACAGACGTCTCCATCGTCTTCTTCCGACTCCAGGAAGGCGACGACGTTGGCGTCCCCGATGCGGACCATGCTCACGCGGGACACTGCGGCGAACTTGCCCTCAAGAAACGGCTTGGGCAGGGAGTCGTGAACGAATCGTCCTCCTTCCACATCCGGTTGCCACGTGAAGTCCCACATAAACATCCCGCCGTCGCTGACGTAGACCACCTCGTATCGGTAGTCTGGCGAACCCGGCAGCGGGACTTTCACGATCGAGAAGTCGGAGTGGACTGCTTCCTGGGGGGTCGTGACGATCGCCGTCTTCAGAACCTCCCCCGTCCCGGTATTTCGGACCGCCACGTTCGTCTGAACGGGCCGGAGGTCGTCCACGTCGTCGCATCCCTCGAGCGTGACGGCGATGACTTGGCCTCGTTCCGGAATCGTGTCGGTCCAGATCTTCTTGGTAAGCGGCTTGCTGCAGGTGGAAAGGCTGAAGTGGTTTTCGCAGTAGCAGTTGCCGTCGGCAGTCGGAGTGGCCTTGGCTTCCGAGCACATCGGAACGGCGGGTTCCTTCTCCCACGCCTGACAGTCGGGCGGGAGGTCGCACGGGCCAGCGTGTTCATCGGCGAACTGCTGTTCCACGGCGGTCGCCTCCTCCGGCGTCGCGACCGGCACGTGGCTTCCGTCCGGAGCCGTGATGACGCAGCTGCCTTCGAGGCACGTCCCCTTCCCCTCGCCGCCGGCTCCCCCTATGCAGGTCGGGGTCCAACACGTCAGGCCGTCCTGGGGCTCCAGAGTCCAGAAGCCGTTGGAGCAGACGGCCTTGCGGCAATTGACCGCAAGGCCGTCTGGGACCTGCGGCCGATCTGCCGGGTTGCAGGCGGGAGGGGTGGGCGTCTGCTCCTCCACCAGGACATCGCCGGGCTCCTCACCGCCTCCTTCCCCGCAGGCATACCCTGTGCCCGCCATCAGGGTCAACAGCACGCAGAGAATGTTCCGGAAGTTCGCCCTCTTCATCTCCTCCCCTCCGTTCGTTTCGGTCACTCCAGTCATCCTCGTCATCTCGCTGCGCATCGCAGTCACCTCTACTGTGCTTGGAACGCTGGCCAGATTTCTTTCTGGACATCCTCTCGGTGCTCCTGCTCGGACCTTCCGCAGAACGAGATGGCCGAGCGTTGATTCCTGTGGCCAGACGCGGTCAGGCATCGGTCTCCCCTTGGAGTTGGGCATACCGGGCAGCGACCGTCAGCCGCTCAAGCAACTGGACGGCGAAAGGCGACTGCCGACTCTCCTTCTCGCCGGCTGTCCTCATCTGCTGCGAAGCGCACACCTTTCGCTGAGGGAGAGGAGGAGGAAGCGGCACGCCGAACCACTCGGTCTCCAGATCATCGTCGCCGAGCACGAGGTCCGCTTCGATGACGTCCCCGGCCAGGTCGACGGTCGCCGCCGAGTCGACGACGTCCACGCCCTTGGGCCGGGACTCGGGTGCGTCGTAGAACTGAGCCCCGTACAGACGGGTACAGTCCCGGCGGCAGGTCCCTCGGCGGGACTTGTCGCGGCAATCGAAGCAGCTGTCGAAGTTGGGGGTCGTAGCCATTGCTCCACCTCCTGCTGGTCCTTGGAACGTGGCTGGACTTTTTTTCTCTCTTCCCAATGTCCACCGAGGCTCTTCCTCCTGTCTTAGCCTGTCCGGGTGCGGGGCCCAGGTTCCTCGGCGACCTTCTCCCCGTCCCGGAACCGGCAAACTCCGTCGTGAAGGACGACCTCCTGGTCGTGGAGGGCCGGACACGGATCGACTACACGCACTTCTCGCTCAGCATGAGCAAGTCAAGGAGATTCGCCCGCTGGGTCGCCTGGAACATCGACGGCGGGACGATCCGGAAGCTCAGCCGCAACGGGATCCCCTTCATCAAGGATCCCCAGGTGCCGGCAGATGCCCAGATCGGCAACGAGCTCTACTCCAGCAACCGGCTCGACCGTGGCCACATCGCCCGCCGTGCCGACTTGCTGTGGGGCCCCCTCTCCGAGGCGAAGAAGGCGAACAAGGACTCGTTCTTCTACACGAACATGACGCCGCAGCACGAGGGCTTCAACCAGTCCGGGGCGGGGGGAATCTGGGGCAGGCTCGAGGACGCCATCTTCGAGGAAGTCGACGTGCTCGACTTCAAGGTGACGGTCATGGGCGGCCCGGTGTTCCACGCCGATGACCGCCTGTATCGGAACTGCAAGATCCCCCGGGACTTCTGGAAAGTGATCTACTTCCGGGACTCGGCGGGGACTCCCGTGAAGTCCCACGCCTACCTGCTGACGCAGGAGGACCTGCTCAACCACATCGAGGCCTTGGACCTGGACGAGTTCAAGGTGTTCGAGATCCCGATCTCCCAGGTCGAGAACCTGACCGGTCTGACCCTGCCGAAGACCGGGACGCCGGAGTCCTTGAAGAGCGCTCGGAAGAAGATGACGCGGGCACCGGAGTCGGCGTCGGACAGCCGTGTACGCCAGATCTCGTCGATCCGGGAGATCGTGGGGTAGCTACGCTGAGGAAGAACCTGCCGAGTTCCCCGTGGCTCCCCGGCTCGGGCAACCGGCATCGTCTCCGCAGGTTCCTATTTCGGCTTCATGCCCATGATCGCCGAGGAGCCGTTCGTGGAGAACCAACCCAGGATGTAAAACAAACGTGGTGCCGCTTGGCGGCGCACCGACCGGAAGAAACATCGGCCGCTCAACGGTGGTTGGATCGACGCCCCCGGATGCTCGGCTGCAAGATAACCTCCGCCGGATGCGGCTGCCGGGAGGAGACCGGGTCATGTGCCCCCGGTCCCCCCCTACGGTGCCTCTTCACGCTGCTGCGGTGAGCACCTTCTCCTGATCGGCACTCAGCGCCCTGCGGAGGTTCACGAACGCCCTTTGGCGAAGCTCACGGCCGGCGCCACGAGTGATCTTCATGCGCCGGCACATGAGTACTTCGGTGTTGCCCCCCAGGAGTCCATGGAGGTACTGGGACTGTCTGGCCGGCAGCTGGGACACTGCGCGGTGGAGATGATCGACGGCCTCCTGATCGATGACGTCTTCCTCGACGCCGGCTACACATGCCAACTCCGGGAGGTCCCCGGTGCGGAGGAACATCCCGTGCCGGGCTTCGGCCCTGACGAGATCGACCATGGCCCCCCGGACGCGGCACCATGCATAGGTCGAGAACCGGACACCACGCCGAGGATCGAACCGACCCTGGCACTGGACGAGCGCCAGGAGCCCGTGCCCAACGACATCGTCCAGATGAAGACAGGATGGGTACATCGCGGCCACCTGATACGCCAGGCGGCGGACGTAGCCGATGGGATCGACCACGTCCGGAAAGGGAGAGATTCTGTCCATGATCGATTCTCCTCAGGTTGAAGTTGTCCAGGATCGAGGCGGCGAGGGGATTCTCCCGGACCGTGAAGACCAGGGGAAGTCCCCCCGCCGCCTCAGGGGAAGGGGGGGAAGTCAGATTCTCGGTGGAACGGCTACCTGCAGGCGTACCCGAACTCGCAGTCCTCGCAGGCCCAGGTCCGGAGCGGGTAGAAGATCTCATGCTTGATGGCCCGGAGCACTCCGGAAAACACTTTCCAGAGTTCGCTCTCCCGCTCCCGGCTCCGGAGCACAGTGACGCTCTCCAGGGCAGGACGCTTGGTCTTCAGCACGAAGTCCATCCTGAGCTGCGGGTCTTTTGCGATCCCGGTTTCCCGGGCGGCGATCTGGTGCAGCGTGGGCTGGAAATCGTTGACGAGTTGATCCGTGGACCACCTCCTGGCCGCCGTCTTGAGCTCGACGATGGTGACCTGCCCTCCCTGATCGACAACGACGGCATCAAGCGCCCCGACGACGAGCAGGTCCGAGTTGGAGCCTGGAGCCAGGGCGACTACGGGGAGAACGAAGGGGTGTTCGACGGCCAGCACCTCCTTCGGCCTGGGAACCATCTCGTGGAACACTTTGACCAGGCCGATGCCGATGTCCTTCTCGGCGCCGACGTCGTCGGCCTTGATCGGAGGATCGGCCGTCACCCCTTTGTTCCAGCAATCGTCGAAGACATCCTGCAGCAGGTCGAGCTTGGGGATCTCGGCGTGCTGCCGGAAGTGCTCGTAGAACCTCGCGGCCACCTCGTGCAGCGCGCTCCCGAGGAGGAGGGCCACGTTCCGGTGCGAGGGTTGTGTGCGGAGCCGGTAGCGGTGCGCCCACTGCTGCGGACACCGGAGGTAGCACTTGATCGACGAGCACGACGTGTGCTCGGCATCCCTGAGGGCTGCCAGGACAGCGTTTTGGCTCATCGTGCACCTCCAGCCGCACGTCCCGGCTTCTCAAGCAGCCGCGCCTGCAGCTCTCCGATGAGTTCCGAGGCCTGACGGGTCGTCAGCTTTTCCAACGGGATGCCCTTCGACTTCAAGACGAGCGTCTTCACCTCCGGGCCGGGCATCCCGAGATCGCTGCCGAGCTTCAGGATGGCAGACTGCTGACGGGAGGTGAGCGTGGTGTTGCCTACGGAAGTCGACCTTCCGGTGGACTCCTTCAGCGGCGGGGTCCTCGGCGGACGGAGAGGACGGACGTTCCCAGGCTCGGGCCTTCTGTCCGGGGTCGGCTCCGCACCGTCGTCATCGTCGGCGTACAATTCGAGCCCGATGCCCAGCATCGAGGCGCATTTCTTGAGCGAATCTGCCGCAGCGCCCTTCAGGTCATCGGCCAGACTCAAGGCCTTGCCGGTGTCCCGGCTCGTCGTGATGCTGGAGCCGCCGAAACTCTCCTTCGCCACCGTCCCGACGGTGAGCTTGCCGAGCACAACAACCTCGGCCTCCAAGACCTTGTGCTCGATGATCTCGAACGACCAATCGCCGCCGGTGGCCTCGTTGAGCCTCCTGACATAGTGCACGATCTCGACGTACTTCAACTCCTTGCCGTGACTGCCTTTGCGGCTCCTGTGGAGCTGCCTGGAAAACGGCTTCTCCAGTACTTCGCGGACGGATGGATCCATGGCAGAATCACCTCCTTTGTTTGTTGTGGTTTGATAGGCCTGGCGGCCGAGGTTGCCGGCTGTCAGCGATCTTTGCCGCCGAACAGCGCTCTCCAGACAGCGACTACGACCTCGGCAGCGAGGAACGCCACCGCCGGCTCAAGGGATAGGATGAGCTTCTTCCACATGACAGGGATCTCCGAGGATGGGTGGTGGTTGAGCGACCCGATCGACGTCACTGGCGTCGAGATCGGCTCAGGGTCCTTATAACCTATTGAGGGTCGCTGTTGACGACGCTCAAGGAGACGGTCCAGGAGCGTGCGGGAGCTGAGTGGCTCGCCGGATTCTCCAGCCCCCTCCATGCCGAGAGAGCGGGCAAGCGTATTGGCGAGGCCTCTCGGAATACCAGGAGTTCGGCGCGCCGTGTTCGCCTTGCTCTCGAGCTCTCCGATGAGTGCCTCGACACAATCGTACAAGATGTGCCCCGGACGCAGGCCGACTCTGCGCATGGCAGCGCAGACAGCAGACAGGCGGCCCGCCGGGACGTGCTTGCCGCGGCCGAGTTCGACGGGCCATCCGTCGAGGGGTCTCGCCTCGACATGTGCGTCCGGTCCGGTCCCGAGCACCTGGCGCCTCCACCGGCGCGACATGCGCCAGGACAAGGGACGCCGCTTCTGGGCGGACCCCGGGATCTGCTGGACCAAGTTCGCCAAGTTGTGGCACCGTCGACAGGCGAAGGTGGCGGCACCTGCGGGCAGGTGGAGGGACGCCACGCGCCGGCCGCACTCCGACTCCGGGCCGGAGCCGAGCCCGGGGCAGGCCAGCCAGTGCCGGCTGCCCCCGTGGTGGAGCTGCGACGTCACGATCCGGACATGGCGAATCTCGGCGATCTTGTACTCGCCGTGACTTGTGGGGGTGACCCGCACGATCACGAGGATGCCTCCGCATGGCCCTACAGGACGGTCGTCGCCAACTGCCCTCCGTGGCAGAAGGTAGTAGGTCTGCGGCACAGCGTCGGGGCCCTGGAAGTGCCCTGTGAGGCGAAAAATGCTGCCTTTCTCCAGTGCCCCCTTTCGGAAGAGTTCCGCGATATCGATCGAAATAGCCTCCTCGACTCGCCGCTTCCGATTTTCGGGGTCGGCAATGCGTCCATTTCCGGGGCACCCCATTTCACTCTCCCAAAAACCGCGTTGCCGGGGAAAAATCTTCTATCGAGTGCGTTGAAGCTGCCGACACAGTTCGGCGATACTCGATCCGCGTCGTCATCGTGCAGATCATGGTTCTTCCCCCAGATCGCCGTCGTCGACAAGATCGCCGTCGTCGTCAAGATCGCCGGGGTCCCCGAGCCGGTCGCTGTCACCTTCGGCAGAGACTCCTGTCCCGGGAGCTTCGGCAGGGCTCTTGGGGGCGAAGAATCCCTCTGCAAAGCACACCTCCATGAAGATGCCGAACCTGTCGATCACCTCCGTGAGCGTGGGCTCCAGGTTCTTCCTCGCCGTGGGCCAGAGCGCAGCACCCTGGATCACCGCTGCGGCTCGACCCAGTTGGAAGATCAGCCCGTCGGCGATCGCGCGGATCGCCTGCTCTCCGACCGTCGGCTCCGGGTTGAGCACCAGTCGTCGTGATGGACGCTTGGGGATCCCGGAATCTTTTCCCATCCTCTCGATCACGCCGCGCACCTGGTCGCGGCTGATCCCGACATGGCGGGCGATCGCCTCCTGGGTCTCCCCCTGTCCGTGGAGCCGTTCGATCTGCTGGCGAAGGGCTCTGGAGCGCTCGGCCCTTGATTCCCTTGTCCAGCCCCTCACTGCTCGGCCCGTCACGCCGAGAACGAGGGCGATCTCCTCGATCTCCATTCCGGCCTTGACGAGCCTGCGCCCAAGGCGTCGCCTCTCCCGGGCGGTGTACTGCCGCCCACTGCCGGAGTTCAACTCGGCAGCGTGTACCAGCCGTGCGGCGGGCGTGGCATAGTCAAACACTGCCGCCGAGACCCGCTTCTTGCGGAGAATCATGGCCGCCAGGAGCCGATGTGCTCCGTCCACGAGTACGTGGTCGACATCGATGACCAGCGGAGGCGTGGTGGCCCCGGCGGCTATGGCGTTGGCGAGTGCCGTGGCGTAAGCCTCATTCACGGGCCGCGTCCTGATCTCCTCGCACACGACAATCTTGGCAACATCGATGTCGATCTGGCCGAGGGAGCGCCGGCCCGGGCGATCCCGGAGCGCTGCGGGGAGTGGTAGGACCATCGGGGGGGGCGGCGAGAGATCGGGGACGCCATCGTCGCCGGGCACTCCTCCGTTCGCAACAGGAAGCGCACTTGCGGGTTCCGGAGGTGGGGAGCCTGCGACTCCGGCCGCGGTGTCACCGTCCGTCCAGCTGGAGTCATCATCCCCGGCCACCTCTGGCCCCGGAAGGTCCGTCCGATCGTCATCGGGCAGCTTCACTTCTATCCCGGCAAGCTGGCATCGCCCGACGTGGAAGCAGCTCAAGCACGCTACACCGGATTCCGGCCATGTACTGGAATCCTCCCGCCGACAGGGGGGACCTGCGGCGAACAAGCTCCAGGCATTGTCGGGCGGTGGTGTCGACCTGGAAGGACACACCCTCTCAAAGGCGGCGGACTCCTCTCTGGTGTCCGGGCGCATACCTGCCTGCTCCAGCGGGGCGGGAGTATCCAGATCGGCCTGAGGAACTTCGACCGCCGCAGAAGGCGCCCGGGGGCTCTTACTCCTGGACTTGCTGGGCGAGCCAGGTTCCGGCTTTGCGCGCTTCCTGGTCTTGGCCTCATCGGCCTGTTGGCCGGCGGTGGACCGGGGCTTCTTTGCCTTCTTGCTCTTCTGCTTGGCCGGGCGGGTTTTGCTCATGGTGCCTCCTGGATGTTTGCTGATGGTGCCTCCTGGATGGTTGAACGACCGTGGCAGCGGAGTTCCGCAGCGATCTTCTTCTCTGTCTTCTGGGGGCAGTCAGAGCCCCTCCTGGGGCGAGACTGACTGCCCCAGGAACTTAACCGTTCCGTTTCGTGTGCAACATGCGACTTGCAACAATCTGATATCATTGACTTCACCTCCTTCCGACGTGGGGAGCCACCCCAGTCGCCGCCTGCAGTCCGGGACCCCGTGGCGCAAGGCGCTGCGGCGGCCCATCGGTCCAGAGGGGCGCCTCCTCGACCGTCTCGGACAGGGGCACGTTGCCGGGCGGAGCCTGGGGCATCTTGTCGGCATCCCGCTGGGCAACATCGTTGGGGGATTGCGAAGATCTTCGCTTTTCCCCAGCCTCTCCAAGTAGCCCTCGCACCTTGTCACGCGTAACCCCAAGAGACGCGGCGATCTCCTCCTGGCTGCCGCCCGCCTGGCGCACTGCCCGCACATTCTCCGTCAGCCGCAGCCTCTTCTCCAAGCGAGACACCCTTGTCCAGCTCTCGACGGCCCGCTGGCTGACGGCGAGGATCTGGGAGATCTCGCTGTGCGCCATCCCCGCCTCGAACATCTTCACTCCGAGAGCCTTCTTCTCCGCTCCCGAGAAGGGCCTCCCGTGGCCGGCGTTCAGCTCGACGGCATGCCGGAGGCGGGCGCTCGGAGTGTCGTATTGAAACTGAAGGACCTCGGCCTCGGTCCTGCCCGCCTTCTCGAGAGCGCACCTGCGGTGCTGCCCATCGACCAGGTTCCCTTCTACGTCAACGACCAGCGGAGGAAGCTCTCGGTCCGCCTCCAGGGCGTGGACGAGATCTCGGACGTATCCCGGCCTCAACTCCCGGGTTGACACCACTCCTTCCCGGATCACCGAGAGCGGAAGCACGCACCTCGTCCGGTATTTCCGCCCGGGGCCGTCCTGCGGCGGTGCCGAGGTCGGTACGCCGTCGACCGGCGCCACCTTCTCGTCCACGTCGTCCACGGTCTCCTGAAGTGCGGCACCGGGACGTTGGAGGCGGACGGAAGGGGTGAGAGCCTCGTCGTGAATCCGACGGACGCGCTCCTGCTGGCTGCCGGAGATGTCGGAGGGGCCGTCGCCCATGGGGTCGGCTGGATCGGTCGGGTCCAGCCTGGCCGGCTGCAGGTCGGGCGATGACGCGGGGGCAGTGTTTCGAGCGGCGGGCTTCTGCCCCGCCGTCGGTCGGTGAGAGTCCGGACGCTTCGGTCTCGACCTCGGCTCGGCGGGCGCCTTTCTCTTCGCGCTTGCCGGCCCGGCCTCGCTCGACCAGTCCGCTCCGACTGGGAGATGGCGCCTCCCCTCGGCCGCGGCCGGAACTTCGTCGGCGCCTGGCGCACGAAGGGGGGGCCGGGGGCTCTTGCTGGCCCTCGGCAATGGCTCAAGCTCCGGGCGCGTGATCGCCTCTTTGTGCCATGCGCAGTCCCTCACGCGCTCGCATGCCTGGCACTCCGTGACAGGTACTCGCTGAGGGCGATCGCCCCCCCTACGGCAGAAGGCAGCGAGGATCGTGCGTGCGGGCTCCGATGGAGGCGGCTCCGGGGGGGCACTTCCCATTCCGTCATTCAGATCGAGAAGCTCCTCGCCGCCCGCCTTCCGGAAGCACTCCCGTTCTGTGCCGGGGGCACCGTCTTCCCGCTGGCCCGGCCTGCCCTCCTCCGCGGAGCGGCTGCCCACTTCTTCGGCCCTCACAGTCCGCTCCGCGTCTCCTGTCTGCACTTCCTCGGGGCGCTGCGCCCCCTCTGCCTGGTTCTCGTCCTTCAGCCTCTTCATAACACCTCCTTCCTTACAGTCCCGTTTGAGTGCGCTGTGGAGTCCCGCAGACTCCGAGGTCCGACCCCGCTCTTCAGCAGTGAGCTGTCTGGGGGGTCCTCCTGCCGGAGTTCTCTCCGGCGCCTGCGTCGACCGCCGCTTCGCTGGTATCCGCCATGGGCGAGATGTGTAGGGTCGTGCAGGGTTGGTGTAGGGTTGGGTGTAGGCTTTGACGTCGCTCTGGACGGCCTCCTGCCTGCTTCCTCGGATTTCGGTGTAGGGTGTGTATGGTTCTGGCGATCTAGCGCATGAGAGAAGAACGACATGGAGAGGGCCCCGGGTCCAGGCAACGACAGGCAGAAGAGCGGTAGATCGCGCGTATATAGAGAAGGTCGCCGGAACCCTACATACCATGCATGACCCGCATGGATGCTGGCCGCGAGGCACCTTGAACCCTACACGAACCCTACACGGCCCCTGCACGATCTGTCGTGCCACGAGCCTTACCACAGTTTCCCTCCCGGCGTGGGCTCCTTGGCGACGAGCCCGATTCCGACGTAGACATTGCCGGAGCTCTGCCGATCCTTCTGGACCCCACGCTCCCGCATTTCCCGACCGAAGCGAGCGTTGGTCATGGGCCGGAGGACGCCGTTGCCACTGCACCACTCCAGGAAACGTTGGTAGAGAATACCTGCCGGTACCGAGAGGTTGTCGCCGCTGCTCGTGCATTCCTCAAGGAAACGCCCGATCACGTCGGTCTCCTGGCGACACTGGAGCGTTTCAGACAGGACACGCGGGGGTGGACGCAGCCCCCCCTCGTACCAAGCGCGGGCGCCCTGTACCGCCCAATTCAGAATGCCAGGTGCCTCGTCCCGGAGGGCACCCGGAAGCGACTTGTCCTCCCGACCGATGAAGCTCTGCTCGAACGGGACGATGTGCAGCCGTCTCCAGATGCCGTCGTCCGTGCCCCGGACGCTGGGCCGGTGGTTCGCGGCCAGCCAAATCTTGAATGCCGGCCGGAACTCGAAGAACTCCTTGTACAGGAACCTCGCCGAGATCGTGTCTCCTCCGGTCACGCGCTTGACCTTGGCCTCGTCGAGCTGGCCTCCCTGGCTGGATTCACTGGCTGTGACCAACCTCACCCCGCGTAGCGCCGCCAGGTCATTCGGAATCGCCCCCCTCTGTCTTTCTTCGAAGGTGTCCATCGGGGTGGCCGTGGAGTAGTCGCCATACACGTGCCGCAGAGCTTCGAGAAGGACGCTCTTGCCATTGCAGCCTTTGCCGACCAGGTAGAGCAGGATTTGCTCGTCCACACGACCGGTCAACGAGTATCCGCTTGCCCTCTGCAAGTACTCCACCATGGAGGAGTCCTTTCCCATGATCTCGTCGACGAAACCCCTGAATCTCGGGCACTCCGCTTCCGGCGAGTACAGAATGCCGGTGGACCGCGTGATCAGTTGCTCCTGGCGGCCTGGGGTCAGCTCACCGGTGCGGAGATCCAGGATTCCGTTGTCGCATCCCAGCGAGTCGGGGTCGCCGTCCAACGCTTCGTCGAGCGCCCACTCGACCCCTTTGAGGGTGGCGAGGCGTGCCAATGCGTCCCTGATGCCACGGTCGTTCATGGACCGGTTCAGGAACGCCAGGTACCTTTCTCGTTGTGTGGCCATCCTATTCTCCTCCTTGCTCGTCGTCTGGAACATGCTGTGCCGCCAGCTTCCGAAACTCCAAGATCTCGACCATCATCCTATCGGCCGTGGAGTCCAGTAGTTCCCTCCAGAGATGCCCGGTCCACTTGAAGAAGCGGCCGTTCTGCCTGGAGTACCGGACCTCGTCTCCGTAGAGCAACTCGAAGCACCGGGCGTTTCCAAGGTCGTTCCGGTCCTGGAGTGCCAGCTCAGGCAGCAGCTTGCGCACATGCGCCGGCAACTTGTCCAGTTGCCGCTCACATGCACTCCTCCGGTCCCGTTCTTCCAGATCCTTGACGATCGCCTTGATGACCTCGCAGTCAGGGCTCAATCCCCGGAAGTGCTCCATCAGGGCCGCCGCCATGTACTCATCCCATGACTTCAGGGTGATCATCTCCAGCATGCAGGGGGCCTTCTCGACGACGGGCTTCTTCAGCCGCCCCAGCAGCTCATCGGCGGGGCAGTCCGCAGGTAACAGGGACAGCGCCAGCCGATCGACGGACTGGGCCCCCTGGATGACCGGATCCAGGATTCCCGGGCGATGCCCGCGTTCTCGGCAGAACTCGTTCACATCGATCTTCTTGCGCCCCTCCTCCCGGGGAAGCCGGCCGATAAACACCGGCAGCCCCTCAACGTGCAGCGGCGTGGCAGTGGAGAGGGCGCCGGCAAGGCCGCTCCCGTTGTCCTCCTCGTCGAAGATCAGAACCAGGCGGGCGCCGTTGACCTGGCACCGTTCGGCAAGGGCACGAAGCTGGGCCTTGTTGCCCCGACTCGGCCGTGTCGTGACGAGGCTTGCGGCGACCAGGCCGACCTGGTGCAGCGATATGAGATCCGGCGCCCCCTCGGCCATGACGACGTCGCCGGGGTGTTCCCTCGGTGAGGGCTTCAGCACGGTGCCATCCGCGCTGCGGATGCAGGGTGTGCACATCAGGGGCTCGGAAAGGCAAAGGGAGGAGCCGGCCTCGTCCCCTCGAGGCTTGGAAGGCTTGATGAACTTTGCGAAGCACCGCGGAAGGAGAACTGCGAGTTCCTTCTGCGCGACCACCTCCAAACGACGCAGGTCGCCAGCAGTCTGCTCGTAGTCGGCAAGTATCTCCTCTGGGATCTCCTCGGCGCCAGCGGCACCGGGCTCCTTCAGGCGGTCGATCTCGTGCTTTCGCTGGCCGCAAATCGGGATGATCGGTTCAGGCTTGTCGACGAGACGCCCGGCCAAGAACACCGGGAGGCCCTCCGAATCCAAGTACGGGAAGATGATCCGCCCCCCCATCCGGCAGATCAGCTTGCGCGACGTCTTGCCCCAGTTGTCTCGCCAGTAGAAGAGTCCCGACCGTTCGGCATCTTCGGGGCTGATCCCCCTCTGCTCGATGATCGGCTTCCAGTCGAGCAAGGCGTCCCAGTCCAGCCATGGGATGAACTCCACGCGCACTTTCCGCTCCTCCTCCGGCACATCGGTGCAGCTGAACCGGACGCACTTCTCCTGTGGTGGCTCTCCGGGCCGCAGGTGCGGGCAGAAACCTATCTTGCACTGCTTGAGGACTTCCTCGCTGAACCCGTAGCCGGGCACACCGGGGTGGAGTTCCTCCCGGGCCATCAACCGAGTCCATACTCCGCACAGATACGGAGCTTGCTTGGGGTCACCGTTGAGCAGAAAGTCGGCCGACACCTCCACGACCACCTGGACAACGCGCCGCAAAGCCTGCAGCCTCGACTCGGATTCCCTGGAGTGAACGACCTCTTCGTCCGCAACTTCCTTGAGCTTCACTCCTGCGACCCTTGCCGCACGTCGGAGGATCTCTCGGTGCTCATCCTTGCGGAGGTCGGTCCACGCCTTCTGGCTCGGGTCCCACAGGCGCTCCATTGCGGCCACGAGCTTGATGACGTCTCCGCCCACCTTGCAGCCGAAGCAATACCAGTCCTGGCCCGCACTGTCCGGCACGATGCTGAACCCCGGGGTGCTTGCCTCGTGGGTCGGCAACGGGCACAGGATCTTCTGACCTCTCTCGAGAGCATCAGTCTGGACGCCATAGTGCGCCAGCGCCTTGGTAACGGGCAGGGTCTCCTTGAGCCGGTGATAGAGGCTGCTCATGGTCTCTTCCTCGGCGGCTTTTCGTTGCCCCATTGGGCCGATGTCCCGGTGCTCTCCCGTTCTTCATCCGCGTACAGGTCGGCCTCCCGCAGGGCGGCCCGTCCTTCCTCGCAGTGGTCCAGGTCTTTGCACGCGGCGCACATGTCAACCGTGACACGTCGCCGTCCTCCACCGAGCTTGCACCAGTGCTTGCCGATCATGGCTCGTTCGAAGTAGGCCTTGAGAGTTCCAGCCATTGCGGTCACTCCTGAGTCCGGACGTGGGCAGCGGGGTGGGCGGCGTGCCCGCTGACGTTCCGATCCGCCAACCACCGGTCAATGACGACAGGATCGAACCGCACCAGCTTCCCCGACAGCCTGATGTGCGGGATCTTGTTCCGCGACACCCAGCTGTACAAGGTCCCCAGCTTGATCCCGAGCCGCTGCGACAGTTGTTCGTACCCCAGCAAGCTTCTTTCCATCTGGCTCCTCCAATGTCAGGACTGGCACAATTGCCCCTGACCCCGCCGAGCATGCCACATTGGACCAATGCGCAATATTGGACGAAACCGGAAAGTCTGAGCTATTTGTCCCGATGGTCAGGCTCCGGGCTGACCGAAGCGAACCTGGACGGGCGCAACACCTTGCCCATCTCCGGTTCCTGGGCGACCCGAGGAGTCTCGAATATGGAGTAGTCCTCGGCCCAGATGTCAGGGCTCAGGTGCGCATACCGCTCGGTCATCGTGACGCTCTTGTGACCGAGAATCTTCTGTAGGCGGAAGAGATTCCCGTTGCGCATCATCCACGCCGAGGCAAATGAATGCCGGAGGTCGTGAAACCTGAGGGGGTACGGCAGCCCGGAGCGACGCAGGACTCGCTTGAATGTCTCCTGCAAAACCCTGGCAGAGGGCTGCTGCATGGTGCCCACCTTGGAGGGGAAGACCCATACGGCGGATGGGCATCGTAGTCTCCACCCCCGCAAGAACGGGAGGAGCGCGTCGAGGATGGGGATGTGGCGGATCTCGTCCGTCTTGGTGCTGGAGGCATAGGAGCGCTGGATTGTGATGAGGCGCCGGCCGAGGTCGATGTCCGCCCACTGCAGGCCGAGCAACTCCCCGGCCCGGGCGCCCGTGTGGAGCGCGACATAGTAGAGTTCATACGCCCCCTCCTCTTCCTCCCTGGCGGACTTCAGGAACTTCTCGGCGTCGGCGGAGGTGCGCAGGTACGAGAACTCTCCTCGAAGGAGCCGAGGTTTCTTGATCGCAGGCCTGGACTGGATCCATCGCAGGTCCACCGCCAAGTTCAAGATCGAGATCTGCAGCGTGAGGATGTTGTGGAGCGTCTTTGGCGTGACCTTGCCCTCAGCAGGCCGCCCTGCCGAGCGCCCCCCTCGGTCGCGCTCGTCCGGGCAGATGTTCCGGCGGAACGCGTCCACGTGCTCCAGTGACAGCTCTTGCAGCTTCAGACTGCCGAAGACAGGCCGCAGGTGCCTGTCGATGATCGACGTGTCGTCCTTGCTGCTCTTCTTGCGCGCTGCCCGGTGCTCCAACCAGTAGTCGCACGCATCCCCGAACGTGTGCTCGGGCAAGGGTCTCGCCTTGAGCCCCTCTCGGATCTGGTCCGCCTCGGTCTTGAGCAGGGCGAGCGCTCTCTCGGCATCGCGGTAGGTGTTGAACACCTTGCTCTGCCGCCCGCCATCCGCATCCAGCCACCTGATGCGCCACTTGCTCCTGTGTTTCGTCGGTCTGCTGCCCATCTTTTGCACCTCGTCGGTCAAGGCCCGGAACGGAACGTCGTGCTCCAGGCAAGTTGGTTATGACCGGCAAGGCCGCTTAGTTGAATGGGAGCAAATCGGAGAGAACCGACGGATTTCTTCCCGGCAGGAGCCGGGGCGTTCCGGGTCTGGCGGCGAAAGCTCCCATCGGAAGCACGCTCAACACCGTCTGGCCCCGTTTTGGCCCCGCAACGACAAAGGGACCGGCCCGAAATGGCCGATCCCCCAGTATTTCTGCGGTCGCGGGGACAGGACTTGAACCTGTGACCTTCGGGTTATGAGCCCGACGCGCTGCCAACTGCGCCACCCCGCAATGTCAATCGGGGCGAACCCCGATGAAGTGACGTGAGAATACTCCCCGTCCGGGGGATGTCAAGGGAAAACAGTTGAACAGGACCGCTGGGAGGCTGTAGGCTCATGCTCGTGTCGGGATGCCGGGCGGAACCGGCAGCGAGACAAGCTCCTGGAGCGAGCGGAGGGAACGATGCATCTTGCCTGGATCGACTGGGCCATCATCCTGGCCTACATGCTGTTCACGGTGGGTGCCGGCTTTGCCCTCAGGAAGCTGGCCACGCAGAACATGGAGTCCTTCTTTGTCGGCAACCGGGCGTTTTCGTGGTGGCTCATCGGGTTCTCGATGGTCGCGACCACGTTTGCGGCAGACACGCCTCTGGCGGTCACGGGCATCGTGGCCAAGGACGGGATTTCCGGCAACTGGTTCTGGTGGTCCCTGGCCCTGGCTCACCTCATGGTCGTGTTCGTCCTGGCCAGGCTGTGGCGCCGCACCAACGTGATCACCGATGCCGAGTTCATCGAGCTGCGCTATGACGGGAAGAGCGCAGCGGCTCTGCGGGCATTCAAGGCATTCTTCTTCGCCGCGGTGACCAACTGCATCACCATGGGCTGGGTGATTCGAGCCATGGGCAAGATCATCCACAGCTTCATCCGGTGGGAGGACATCTCTCCGGGGCTGTATGCGTGGATGGACGGCTGGTGGCCCAAAGGGAGCGCCGTTTCCGACCCGGGCGAAGGGCTGTCGATCCTGATCATGGCCCTGGTCACGCTGTTCTATGCCTCCATGGGAGGGCTTGCCAGCGTCATTATCACCGATCTGGTGCAGTTCATGCTGGCCATGGGCGGTGCGATTGTGTTTGCCTGGTGCGCGGTGGACCACGTGGGCGGGCTCGACAACCTTCTGGGGCAGATCCAGACGATGTACCCGACGCAGGCCGAGGGGATCTTGAGCTTCTTCCCGCAGAGCATGACCAGTGCCGCTCTGGGGGCATTCGTGGTCTATCTCACCGTGCAGTGGTGGTCCACTCACAACTCGGACGGCGGCGGCTACTTTGCCCAGCGGCTGGTGGCCGCCCGGGACGAGGGGCATGCCTACCGGGGAACGCTGCTGTTTGCTCTGTGCCACTATCTGCTGCGGACCTGGCCCTGGATCCTGGTCGGCCTGGTCGCCCTGGTCGTGTATCCGCTGGTGCCTGCGCCCGGTGCGGAGATTTCGCCCGACTACGCCCGAGTGCTGGCGGACCGCGAGGCTGCGTACCCGGTGCTGATCGCCAAGCTGCTTCCTCCGGGGCTGATGGGACTGATGGTGGCATCGCTGTGCGCTGCGTTCATGTCCACCATCGATACCCACATCAACTGGGGGTCGTCCTACCTGGTGAACGACGTGTACAAGCGGTTCATGCGGAAGAAGGCATCGGAGAAGGAGCTGGTGGTGGCGGGGCAGTTGGCAACCCTGCTGGTGCTGGTCGTTGCGCTGGTGGTGACGACCCGGATCGACTCGGTGAAAGGGGCATGGGAGTTCTTCACCGCGCTGGGGGCCGGGCTCGGGCTTCCCCACCTGCTGCGATGGTTCTGGTGGCGGGTGAGCGCAGCATCGGAGCTGGCCGGGCTCGTGGCAGCGGCGGTCGCGACCGCGGCGCTGTACGTGGTGGCACCGGACATGCTGTACCACTTCAAGCTGCTGGTCACGGTCGGAGTATCGGCAGGTGCGATGCTGGTGGCGACCTTCGTGTTCCGCCCGGTCTCGGCCGCGCACCTCCAGAACTTCTACAGGAAAGTCCGGCCGTTCGGCTTCTGGGCGGTTGCCGTGACCGAGGAAACTGCGGTCCTGCGTCCCGTCGCGGGGGGCTTGCAGCGTGTGCTCATCGCGTGGGGAGCGGCAGTGCTGGTGATGCTGGCATCCATGTACTCGCTGCACCAGCTTTTCGTGGGCAGCCGGTGGCTGGGCGTCGGACTTGGCGTCGCTTCGATTGCAGGGTGGTGGCTGGTTGCCCGGCGGGCCGACAGCTCCAGGTGCGAGTAGTTTCCGGGCATGCGGATTCGAGGAGGTTCGAGGAGGTTTGGAAGATGCGGTACGGCGTGCTGTTGATCGTGATTCCCGGGTTGCTGGCGTGTTCGGAGGACAAAGGGCCGGAACAGGTGATCCGGGCCGCATACCGGCTCGGGGAATTCGCGCGCCAGAACGACTTCGGCTCGGTCCAGGGCGAGTTGTACGAGCTTCTGTCCGCGGATTCCCGCGCCCTGGCCGACGAGTGCGGAGGTGCCCTTGCGGAGCGTCCCGGTGCCGACAAGAAGGGGGCCGGTGCCGCCTGCCTCGTGTTTGCCGGATTTGACGGAACCCGGGGCGATCTGGAGCTCAAGCGCCTGGCCGCCGGGACCTCCAGGGTCCGGATGGAGGTCAAGAGCGGCGACATCGTCCGCCACGTCGAGCTGGTCCAGGAGGACGGCTGGAAGATCGATCTTGCCGCCACCGCAGAGCTGAACCGGGCTTCGTCGCTGTCGCCGTAGCCGAACAGTCTGTTCCCTGTCGGTTTTGCTGGCCTTGGGCGGCTGGATTTGCTATGTTTTGGTATCGATGCGGGCGGATGAAAAGACAGGGGCTTCCGAGCCCACCGGTTCTGAAAGACGACGCTACGAGCGAATGCACCGCCGCCTGGTGGTGACGTTTACCTACGAAGGAGAGGAGTACACCGCCCAGAGCAAGGACCTCAGCAAGGGCGGGGCCCTGTTTACCGCCCCCATCGCCCCTCCCGTGGGCACGAAGTTCCTGCTCAACCTGTCCGACCGCAAACGGCCCGAGCTGGAGATGTTCCTGAAAGTCATGGTCGTCCGGGTGCACTCGGGTCCCAATGGCGAGCCGCTCTTCGGGGTGGAGTTCGGCGACGTCGTCTCCCGCGACCCGACCCGTGTCCGGGCCTTTCTGGAACGGGTGCTCGGTGTCGAAGCCGGGTTGATCCGGGTCGAGGCGGGGGAGGGGGAGAAGTCCTACGTCTTCAGCTTCGACCCCATCCACCAGGAAGGCCAGGAGCGCCTCCGAGCCCTCCAGTCCTCCCTCTTCGAGAGCATCGAAGAAATGGAAGAGGCCGATGCCATCCTCTCCAACTTCGGCAAGATGCCCAGTGCAGCCGAGCTCGAGGCCGGGGCGGGAAACGCTCCTTCCGATGTCCGGATCACCCGGGTCGACGACGCGCCGGCCGAGGGAGGCCGGGGCCAGAAGCCCGCTGCGGGACAGAGCACCGACGGGGCGGTGGCGCCCGCAATGCCCCAGGGGGGGACGTCGTCGACCTCCCGGGAAACTCCTGTGCGGAAGGAACCGGCCCGACCTCCTTCGGAAGTGCCTGCGAACCGTCCCGAAGCGGCAAATGCAGTTGATTCCGGTCGCTCGGCTCACGGAGCCGGAGCTGCGCCCCCCCCCAAAGCTGCGGAACAGCGGACCACGAGCAAGTGGCCCCCGCCCGCACCGAGTGCCTCGTCTGCGGGGGGTCTGCCCGACATGGAGGAGCTGCCGCTCGATGCCGTAGGTGACCTGGCCGTGCCACCCGTGGAGCCGCCTCCGGAGCCGCTTCCCCCTCCTCCTCACGAGGAGAAGAAGCCTCGGTTTTCGTTGTTCGGGACGTTGTTCGGCAGCAAGCAGAAGCGGGGTGAATCGCTCATCCAGACCCAGCCCATCCCGACCGTGGTTGCCCGCAACCTCGACATTCCGGTGGTCTACCGGCTGGGAACCTCGAGGTTCCAGGGCATCGCCACGCGCCTGTACTGTGCGGGGCTGAAGATCCGCACCGACCAGCAGCTTCCCGCACTCTATGCGTCGGTCCTCATCGTGATTCCGCTGGCCGGGGCGAGGAAGATCTCGCAAATCGAAGTGCAGGGGGACGTGACCCGCGTCCGGGCCGAGCAGGCCGGCAGCGACCAGAAAGGGATCTTCGAAGTCCGCCTGTCGATGCGGACGGACAAGATGCACCTGGAGCTCTACAGAGCGCTGCTCGAGCGGTTGATCGGGCAAACGGGCTGAGCGGTCCTACCCTTTCAGCATGATCCTGGAGATGAGGCCGGAAAGCAGCCCCTCCCGTCCGGCCGGCCCTTCGACGAGCCCCGACTTGAGAAGGACTTCGCACAGGTCCTGCATGAACTCGCTGACCGAGGCATAGCGGCGCTCCGGGCGGATCTCCATCGCGGCGGCCAGCACGGCATCGAGCCCCTTGGGGACCTTGCCCAGGACCGCCTTCAACGACTTTTCGGGCAACGGCCGGCGCCCGGCAACGGCCGCACCGTAGTCCTCCCAAGTCTGTGCGCGCAGGGCAATCGGCGGCATGGAGGTGACCATGGCATAGAACAGCGCACCGAGGGAGAACAGGTCGCTGCGCTCGTCACCGGCCGCGTTGCGGAGCTCCGGAGCGGCGTAGGGAGGAGTCCCGGCAAGCAGGGAACCGGCCCCGCCGGACACGTCCATCCCGCCGACTCCGGGGACGATTGCATGGCTGAGGTCGAACAGGCGGGGAACCAGCCCGAACGGTCCCCCTTCCTCCAGGATCACGTTGTTGGGCGAAAGATCCCGGTAGACCACCTTGAACCGATGCAGATCGAGAATCGCCTCGGCCAGGAGCAGCGTGATGCGGGCCGCCCCGCCGATGGTGAAGCGGCGACCGACCCGGATCGGCTCGGTCAGCGTGGTCCCGTCCAGGTGCTCCATGATCATGAACGGCCGCCCGATGCCGTCGTCGTTGAACACGCCGCAATCCACCAGGCCGGCGAAACAGTTGGACTTGACCATGGCCAGCAGCTCGGCCTCGAACTGGAAGCGCTGGCGGTGGATGAGCGCCTCGGGCGTCTCGGACTCGCAGAGCAGCCGTTTGAGCACCTTGACCGCGACGCTGCGGTTGCCGACCGACTTCTGGCGGGCAAGGTAGACGTCGGATACCGCGCCGGAACCGATGCGCCCCGCTACCAGGAAGCGGTCCAGCAGGATCTTCCCGGGAAGGGTATCCCGCCTCGTCAGCGCGCACATGGGCCCCCTCCGCTACTCCCGGGCCATCCGGTCCAGGAACCGGTCGAGCACCTGCTCCAGGGTGAGTTGGCCGGGGCGCTCCTCGAGCTCGTAGGTGACCCGGACTGCGGGTTGGTCGATGCGGACGTAGCGCCGCAGATCCACGGGAGTGCCGACGATGACGGCATCCGCGTCCACCCGCCGGATGGTGGCTTCGAGAGCCTCGAGCTGCTCCGGGTAGTACCCGAGCGCGGGCAGTATGCTCCCCATGTGCGGATAGGCCTTGTAGGCATCGAGTATCGGCCCTTCCGCAAAGGGCCTGGGGTCGATGATCTCCTTGGCACCGAGCCGCTTTGCAGCGACGAACCCCGCACCATAGGCCATTCCGCCGTGAGTCAGCGTGGGACCGTCCTCGACGACCAGCACGCGGCGCCCCTTGATCTTCCTGGGGTCGGACAGGGTGATGCGGCTCTCGGCCTCGATGACGCAGGCCGAAGGATTGGCTCCTTTCACGTTGTCGACGACCCGGGCAAGATCTTCGGGCGTCGCCTGGTCCACCTTGTTGATCACGACCAGGTCCGCAGCGCGGAGGTTCACCTCGCCGGGATAGTACTTCAGCTCGTGCCCCGGGCGCAGGGGATCCAGCACGCAGACGTGCAGGTCGGGCCGCACGAAGGGGACGTCGTTGTTGCCGCCGTCCCAGATGATCACGTCGCTCTCGCCCGCGGCCTCGTCCACGATGGCCTGGTAGTCCACGCCGGCGTAGATCGCCATGCCCCGCTCGATGTACTGCTCGTATTCCTCGATCTCTTCGATGGTGCACTTGTGCCGGACCAGGTCGTCGTAGGTGGCAAACCGCTGCACCCGCTGGGCGTTGAGGTCGCCGTACGGCATCGGGTGACGGATGGCCGAGGCCCGCAGCTTGCGCTTGCCCAGCAGGGAAGCGATCTTGCGGCTCGTCTGGCTCTTGCCGCACCCGGTCCTGGCCGCGCACACGGCAATCACGGGCAGAGGCGCCTCGATGTAGGTCTGCCGGTCGCCCAGCAGCCGGAACTCCGCCCCCGCGGCGAGCGACCGGGATGCCAGGTGCATGACCTGCTCATGCGACACGTCGCTGTAGGCGAACACGACGACGTCGACGTCCCGCTCAGCCACGATACACTCGAGGTCTGCTTCCGGCAGGATCGGAATCCCATCGGAGTAGAGCGCCCCGGCCAGCTCCGCCGGATAGACGCGGCCGGAGATCCGCGGGATCTGCGTCGCGGTGAAGGCAACCACCTCGTAGTCCGGGTTGTCGCGAAACACCATGTTGAAGTTATGGAAATCCCTGCCTGCCGCCCCGAGAATCAACACCTTCTGCGCCCGCATGTCACACCCTCCAGGAGATCCGGGACCGAAAGAGCAGGACCACTATAGCCAAACCGAAGCGCGGGTCAATGGGAGTTTCTGTGGCTACCAGGCGACTTCCAGGAGCAGCGGGCGGTGGGAAGACAGTGGAGGTTCAGGCTTGAGCACCTGGAACGAGCGGAGCTTCAGGCTCTTTTCAGGCATCAGGTAGTCGTGCAGCACCAGGGTTCCGTCGGCCAGCCGGTGCGTTCCCCAGGTTTCGGGGGCAGCAAGCGCGTCCCTCTCTGAAAACGGCGTCTGGAGGTTGCGCCGGTACCGGACCAGGTCCAGCGAGTTGTCGGCTGCCACCTTCCCGGCCAACTTGAGATTGCGGGGCGGAGCGCACAGGGAAAGGGCCACCACCGCATTCCCCGTGCTCTCCTGGTTGAGGATCCGGGCCACGTCCCGAGCCTGAGCTTCCCGGGCGCGGAGCTGGCCGCACGTGAGCGCGGCATCGAACAGCAGCACCTGCTTGCCCCGGGCGAGCAGCACGGCCCCGAGCACGTTGTAGGAAGGGGCAAAGGTGCTCATCCACCAGTTTTCGAGCTGCTCGGTCGGAAGGGAGAAGCGGGCGGCATCGATGATCGGGACGCGGCTGACCACGGCATGCCCGAGATCCGTGCGCCCCAGCAGGCTTCCGGACAGCGGATAGGGATACGGCAGGTAGGAATGCTTCCAGGTCCTGGAGCGGACCACATAGCCCCAGCCCAGCTTCCGGGCCAGGTATCCGGCCTGGTCCGTTCCGCCCGCAAACTCGCTCCCGAAATCGACCCGCTGGAGCAGGAGCACATCCCCTTTCTGCTCCAGGACCAGGGCGGCCAGGCGGTCGAGTGCCGCGGTGGACTGCTCAGCGCCCCAGTGCCGGGCATCGCCGAACTCGGGGTCCGATCCACCAGAACCGGCACCGTAGTCGAGGTCGAGGCTGATGACCCGAAGCAGATCCCCGGACAGGTCCGAGCTTTCCGCTGCGGCCCACTCCCCGGTCTCAACCTCCAGCCCTTCCCGGGGCAGTGGACGGTAGCCGCTCTGATAGAAGAACAGAGCGGCCAGCAACGCCAGGATCGCCCCGAGAAACGCGACGACCGCAAGCCCGGCAACGACCAGGCGCGTCCAGTCCAGCAGTTTCACCCAGATCGCGCTGCCCGCAGGCCCTGCTTCCATGCCTCACCCCTGGAGGTAGATCCGCAACGGCGTCTCGGAAACCCGGGGTTCGATGCGATCCCCGTAGTTCAATTCGAACGCGATGCGGGAGCCGTCGACAAAGATGCTGGCATGAGGCGTCAGGCTGGTCAAGCAAAGACCCTCGCCAAACACCCCCCGATCCAGCTTGTATCCGATTCCCACCCCGACATACGGCTCCCGGACCAGGAACTGCATCGAGGTGCCGGACAGCCCCATCTTCCGCCCGCCCGCGGCCCCGATCCCCGCGGTGCTGCCCGCCGGAGTCGAGATCCAGATCCCGCTGGATCGCTGGATCTCCTCCACCTCGCCCAGGCGGAGCCGATACACCGAGGTCGCTGCCGGGCTGTCCGCACAATACAGGACGTCGTTGAGGGCGGGAGGACAGCGGCGCTCGCCGTTGACCCAGATGTCCATCCGGGCCAGCGTCGTCGGCTCGGGGCGGCCCGACAGGATCGCCCCCAGGACCTGGGGGAAGTCGCCCCGGTCGGCCGCACAGAAATAGCCGATGCTGCGTCCCGGCCTCGAGTTCACCCCGACGACCGGAGTGGTCACCGCCTCGTGCGATGCGGCCAGCAGCGTTCCATCCCCGCCGACGGCCACGATCAATCCGAACCGCCCGTCCTCGAACCTCTGCCCGGCCGATACCCTCGCAAAGGGAATCCCCCCATGCTCCAGGAAAGTCTCGACCGCAACGATGACTTCCCGGTTCTCCTCGTAGTCCGCCATCAGCCGAGCCGACAGCTCGGCATCCTTGTCGAGCTGAGCCAGGAAACCGGCATCCTTCCGGTCCAGCCCGTAGATCTCGTAGAAGCTCTTCTTGGTCACCAGCAGGACCGGTTTGTCCAGTTCCACCCGCACCCTCGCAAGGCCATCGGCCCACTCTCAGTACACCGCATCACCCGCCAGGACGAACCCGTCCAGGCAGACCTCCCGCTTCTTCTCGTCTTCCGCAGTCAACCGCACCGTCAGCTCGTGCGGTCCGCCGCCGGCCACCGGCCCGATGACCCGGTCCAGGCGGTACGACGCACGCTCCAGCGTCATCGTCCCCAGCGCCTTCCCATCCAGCTCGACACTCACGACGACCGTGCCGCCGTCCTTGCTGCGTGCGGCCTCGACGGTGTTCCCGGCCCGCACGAGCAGCACCCCTTCCCGGTCCAGGGAGGGGAAGGAAAGCGCCAGCTCCTCCCCCGCAGGTGAGGGCTTCAGCAGCAGGCACCGCCTCGGTCCGCCAGCGACTTCCCGGAGTTCCACCCGGGCATCGGGGACCGCGGCGCGACCACATCGAAACCGGTCCTGCCGAAACGTGCATGGTCCCTTCTCGACATCGGTCCGCCCCAGGGCCGCTGCGGCAAGATCATCCAGCATCACCCACGCCAGTTGCTCCCGGGGCACGTCGAAGAGCTGCACCGTGAGCCCCGTAAACGAGGTCGCCTCGACGAGCTCGAACCGGTCCGGCAACAGCGGCTCCCCCCGCAGCTCCACCGCGGTCACGAGCCAGACCCGCTCGAAGCCGTACAGGAACGGAAGGTCCAGCGGCGAGTGGAGATCCAGCACCCGCAACGGTTCTCGCGGCCCGCCATCCACGTCGCCGAAATACACCCGCCCCTGGGTCAGCCACGCTGGCTCGATGCGCACCACGTCCCCGGACGTCCAGGCGCCGCGGACGTGCCGGGCGGCATCCAGCCAGGCTTCCGGCCGTGGCGGTTCGGGAATCCAGAGCGGCCGGACGAGCTGCCACACGGCCACCGCAACCAGGGCTGCCAACGGCAGCACCAGCAGGACCGGGCGACGCGCCAGATTGCTGCCGGAATGCCCCATTGCTTCGCCTCCCCGTCGACTCGACAGACAGGCGGACTATAGCCGACGGGGCCGATCCACGCAAACGCTTATTGCGTCGCAAATGCACTGTGGCCAAGCACCGGCAGCCGGAGTAGAATGAGCCTCTTGATTAGGAGGAGGACGACATGGAAGGCGTGTTCCTGGCAGCTCCGGTCCGCACCGCGATCGGAGATTTCGGCGGCATTTTCAAGGACATTCCGGGCAACGAGCTGGCCGGCTTCCCGCTCAAGGAGTGCATCCGCAGGGCGGGCATCGATCCGGGAGAGCTGGACGATGTCATCTTCGGCAACTGCTTCATGCGCACCGACGAGCCCAATGTGGCTCGGGTTGCGGCGCTCAAGGCCGGCATCCCGCACACCGTCCCGGGAGTCACCATTCAGCGCCAGTGCAGCTCCAGCATGCAGGCCGCGGTCTTTGCCATGCAGAGGATCCAGTGCGGAGACGCGGACATGATCCTGGTCGGCGGCATGGAATCCATGAGCCAGGCCCCCTACGTCCTCAAGGATGCCCGCTGGGGCAAGCGCCTCATGCACGGACAGCTCACCGACACCGTGTGGGAAGGGCTGACCTGCCCCAATACCGGGCTCATCATGGGGCTGACCGCTGAAAACCTGGCCGAGAAGTACTCCATCACCCGGGAGGAACAGGACACCGTCGCGCTGCGCAGCCACAGGAACGCTTCGCAGGCCGCAAAGACCGGCCGCTTCGCAGACGAGATCGTCCCGGTCGAGGTTACCGGCAGAAAGGGGGAAAAGACCCTGCTCGCGACGGACGAGCACATCCGCCACGACCTCACCATCGAGGCACTGGCAAAGCTCAAGCCCTCGTTCAAGAAGGACGGGACCGTCACCCCGGGCAACTCGTCCGGGCTCAACGACGGTGCCTCCGCCGCCCTGGTGGTCTCCGAAAAGAAGGTCAAGGCCCTGGGGTTGAAGCCGATCGCACGCTTCGTGGCCCATGCCGTGGCCGGCGTAGAACCCGAGCTGATGGGGTACGGCCCCGTCCCTGCAACCCGCAAGGCGCTCCAGCGGGCCGGCCTGACGCTGTCCCAGATCGGGCTCGTCGAGGTGAACGAGGCGTTTGCCGCCCAGTATCTGGCCTGCGAGAAGCTCCTCGAGCTCGACCGCAGCATCACCAACGTGAACGGTTCCGGAATCGGCCTGGGACACCCGGTCGGTGCCACGGGGCTGAGGCTCCTGGTCACCCTGTCGCACGAGATGAAGCGGCGCAACGTGCAGTACGGCCTTGCGACTCTGTGCGTAGGCGGTGGCATGGGAAAGACCGTCATCCTGGAGAACGTGGCGTAGACCCGGAACCGGCGGTGCGGACCCGCCCCCCCCGATTCGTGGAGGAATCCCCGTGAAGTGGCTTCCGATTCCGCCCCTGCCCGTCATCGGGCTGATCGTCGCGCTGACGTTGTGTGCCGCTCCTGCCCGGGCCGGCTTGAGCCCCACCATCGATTCGCGGGCCTTCAGTCTGTTCGACGAAGGGCTCAACCTGTTCAACGGAGGGGACTTCGCCGCGGCCCGGGAACGGTTCTCGAGGGCACTCAAGATCGCTCCGGACTTCCTGGAGGCCATCTACTACCTGGCCGCCTCGTACGAGAAGACCGGAGACTGCCTCAAGGCCGTGCCCCTGCTCGACAAGGTCATGTCCATGGATCCCCGGTTCGTCTCGGGCATGTTTCTGGCCGGGAAGTGTGCGTACGACCTGGGCAACCGGGAGCGGGCCCAGGAGCTCCTCGAAAAAGCCCTTGCGGAGAAGGATGACAACCCCCGGGTCCTCTTCCTCCTGGGACGTATCGCAGGCGATGCCGGGCGCAAGGACGAGGAGATCCGGCGCTACCAGGAAGCCGTGCGTGCGGACCCCGAGTTCTTCGAAGGGTACTTCAACCTGGGCATCGCCCTGCTTGAGAAGGGGAGGAACGACGAAGCCGCCACGGCCCTGGAGAGCGCTGCGGTGCTCTCGCGGGGCCGGGAGGACGTGCTCGAGCAGCTCGCCCAGGCCCTGGCCGATTCCGGCAAGATCGGCTATGCCATCCGGGTCTACGAGAAGATCGTCAAGAAACGCCCCGAGGATGCCACCCTGCGGTTCAACCTCGGCTCGCTGCTCATCCGAAACAACCGGGTCGACGAGGCGATTCCGCACCTCGAGAAGGCCGTGGACCTCGACCCGGGACGAGGAGACGTCCTCTTCAACCTCGCGGCAGCGTACCAGGCGGTAGGAAAGGACGACCAGGCTCAGGCCCTCTTTGAGAAGGCGCAGAAAGCCAACCCCGAGGACGTGGAGACCCTGTTCCAGCTCTCCCTCTCCTACGGAAAAGCCGGCAATAACGCACAGGAGGAGGCCTACCTGCGCAAGGTGCTCGAGAAGGAACCCGAGCACCCCGATGCCCTTTACAACCTGGCCTTCCTGCTGCAGCGCTCCGGCAAGGTGGAGGACGCGATCTCCCTCCTGGAGAAGGTCGCCGCCGCCCATCCCGACGACCCCGACGTCTTCCTGGCGCTGGGAATCGCAATGGAGAAGCTCGGCCGGCACCAGGAAGCGGAGAAGTACATGAAGCGCTCGGCCGGAATCGACCCCGGTTCCACCCGATCCGCCTACGCCCTGGGCCTGCTCCATCACAAGCAGGGCAACTTCGACCAGGCGGCCGAACAGTACCGGGCCGCTCTGCGCACCGATCCGACCAACGGAAAGGCCCGCTACGGCCTGGCCCACTCGCTCCACAACCTGGAGCAGCTCGACGACGCGTTCGACGAGTACGAGAAGGCCATCGAGTCCGGCACCTATGTCGCGGATTCCTACATCGGCCAGGGGCAGATCCGGGAGCAGCAGGGGCGCCTCAAGGAGGCCGCCGAGCTCTACGAGTCCGCGCTCCGGCAGCGCCCCAAGGACCCCAAGGCCCTCTACGCGCTGGGCCGAGCCTCCTTCCTCCGGGAGGACTTCACCTCGGCCGAGCACTACCTCGAGCAGGCCGTCGCCGAGGCCCCGGACAACCCGGCTGCGGTGTACTACCTCGGGCTCTCCGCGGCCCGGGTCGGTCGCTACGAGCAGGCCGAACGCCTGCTGACCCGCGTGCTCCAGCTCCAGCCGGAAAACCGCCAGGTGGACAAAGATCTGGCTCTCGCACTCAGCCTCCAGGGGAAGTACCAGGAGGCCCTCCCGCTCTGGGAGCGCTTCCTGGAAAACGACCCGCAGGCAACCTCACAGCGCCTCGAATACGCGACGTGCCTGGAGAAGTCCGGCCACACGGCCGATGCGCTGGTCCAGGTCCGCATGGTCCACGACGCCTCCCCCGATGACCCCGGGATTTCGTTCCGCCTCGGGGCCCTCCTGTCCGAGGCCAAACAGTACTCTGAGGCAATCGCCCCTTTGTCCACCGCGGCCCGAGGGCTGCCCTCGGAGCTCGGCCCGCACTTCCTCCTGGGGGTCGCACTGGTCAACCTCGAGCGCTTCGATGATGCCGTCGAACCCCTCGAAGCCGCACGCAGGATCGCACCGGAACACTATGAAACCCGCCGCTTCCTCGCCAAAGCCTACCAGGAGACCGGCCGCAAGGACGACGCCACCCGGGAGCTCGACCAGGCCGCAGCCCTCCCCGGCAGCAAAGGAGCGTCCGAACGCCTGGCACTGGCCCGCAAGCTCCTCGACGAGAAGAACTTCCCCGAAGCGCAGCGCCAGCTCGAGAAGGTGCTCGAACAGGACCCCGGCAACGTGACCGCATCGCTCGCACTCGGCATGCTGTTCCTCGACCAGGGAAACGAGGAAGGCGCTGCCATCCACCTCGCCTCGGTCGTCAAGGAGGAGCCCGACAACTGGCGGGCCTCCTGGAAGCTCGGGGTCATCGAAGGGCGCCGAAAGAACCTGGAAGTGGCAGACAAGCTCCTTTCCAGGGCCGCGGACCAGGCCCCGGACCAGGGCGTGATCTTCAAGCAGCTCGGCATCGTGCGCCTCAACCGGGCCCGGTACAAGGAAGCGGTTGAGGCCCTCCAGCAGGCGAAGTCCCTCTTGCCCGCGGACCCCGAGGTCTCGTCCCTCCTGGCCAGTGCCCGGCTCAAGGCAGGAGACGACAAGGGCGCCGAGGCCGACCTCCTGGATGCAGCCCGCGCCAACCCGTCCGATATCTCCGCCCTGCTCAAGCTCGGCGAGATGTGCTACCGGAAACAGGACTTCGAGTGCGCACGAAAGCAAGGCGACCTTGCCCTGGAGAAGGCCCCGGACGACTTGCGGGCTCTCAAGCTTGCAGGCTTCTCCCGCCAGGCCGCCGGGGACGATGCCGGTGCCGTCCCGCTCCTCCTGAAGGCCGCGTCTCTGCGTCCCGATGACCTCCAGGTGACCAACGCTGCCGCCTCGGCTCTGCTCAACACCAACGACATCGCCCAGGCCCGCAAGCTCCTCGAAGCCGGCCTGGCGAAGGCGGAGGCCGACGCCGAGACCTCGGGAAACGGCCCTGCGGACAACGGCAAGGGCAGCGACAACGGCAAGGGCAGCGACAACGGCAAGGGCAGCGACAACGGCAAGGGCAGCGACAACGGCAAGGGCAGCGCCGACTCGAACAGCACCTGCAAGTCGGGCTGCAACGGTTCCGACGATGGACAGGATGCGCCGCCGCATATCGTGCGCACCCACTTCCTCATGGGAATGGTCGAGGATTCGAGCAACGACTTCGAGGCCGCGGCCCGGCACTACCGCAAGGCCATCGAGGGAGACCCCAAAGACCCCTTCACCTGGTACAATCTCGGCGTCGTCCTGTCCAAGGCGCAGAAGCTCGACGACAGTCTCCAGGCCCTGTCCAAGTGCACCCGCATCGACCCCGAATTCCCCGAATGCTGGTACGCCTGGGGCGCAGTCAGCGCCGCGCTCGGCAAGCTCAAGGATGCCCGCAAAGCGGTCCAGAAGCTCAAGAAGCTGAAGTCCGATCTGGCCGGGCTGCTCGAACAACAGCTCAAGTGACGGCCGGGAGGCACCGCATGAGACTCACGCTGTTCCTCGACCACCAGTGCAACCTTCGTTGCACCTACTGCTACAATGGAGAGAAATTCGCACGACCGATGTCGTTCCAGACGGCCTGCAAAGCGGTGGACATGGTGGTCGATTCGGACCGTCCGCTCAAGCAGATCGGGTTCTTCGGCGGGGAGCCGATGCTGAGATTCGACCTCATCCGGGACATCACCGGCCATGCACGGCAGCGCACGGCGGCCTGCCCGACCCCCGTGACCATGGTGGTGACCAGCAATGCGACCCTGTTCACGCCCGAGCATGTGGCATGGCTGGCCGACAACCGGTTCCACCTGGGAGTCAGCATCGACGGCTGCCCGCAGGCCCACGATGCCTGCCGGGTCAGGGCGGACGGCAGCGGCAGTCATGCCCCGGTGGCAGCCGGCATACGCCGGGCCATCGAAGCCGGGCTCCCGGTCAAGAGTATCAGCGTCATCGACCCGGCCAACGCACACCTGTTGCCGGAATCGCTGGACCATCTGCTCGACCTCGGGCTGCGCCAGATGAGCTTCAACCTCAACTATGAGGCCGAGTGGGACGATGCGGCTCGGGAGCGGTTCCTGGCCGCCCTGCACGTTTTCGCGGATCGTTATGCCGACGCTTTCCGCAGAGGCACCCGCTTCAAGCTCAACCTGCTCGACAGCAAGATCGTGACGCACCTCAAAGGGGGGTTTGCCTGCTCGGATCGCTGCGATTTCGGATGCGAGGAGCTCGCCGTTTCGCCCACCGGACGGCTTTACCCGTGTGACCGCCTGATCGGTATGGATGACCGGGATGACGTCGTGATCGGGACTGTCGAAACCGGAGTGGACAAGGGCCGCAGAGATGCCCTCATCCAGGCGAAAAACGCTGTCCTCGACGACTGCGCCGATTGCGAGTACGTCATGCGCTGCATGCACTGGTGCGGCTGCGTCAACTATGCCATGACCGGCTCGGTCGGAGGCGTCTCAGGGCTCCTGTGCTGGTTCGAGCAGGCGCTCATCGAGCAGGCCGACCGGGTTGCCGAGATGCTCTATGCGGAGAAGAACCCGACGTTCCTGGAACGGTTCTACGGCCCGGTGATCGAGTAGTTGCCGACGGCGACCGCGATACCGACCGGACGGGATCCTCCCATCCGATCTGCAAACAGGGTCGGACCGTGTGTCGAGCGCAACCCCGCCGGATGATCGACGGACGACGCGACCCTGTTTAGAAGCTCGGGGCGGGCATGTCACCATCCAGCGGAGGCTCTTCGGCATCGACTTCGCCCTTGGCATCCTGCTGGGAAGGGGTGGTGACGTCCGGGGCGGGCATGTCACCGGCCAGCGGAGGGACATCTTCCTCGGCAGCATCGGGCTGCGGCTTCAGGTCCGGGGCCTGGACCTCGCTTCCGAGGTCACCTGCGACCTGGTAGTCTTCGTCCGGCGGCGTCCGGAGGTCGGGATCCATGGGTGCCCCGCCCGAGAGGTTCCAGTCCGGGCCGGAATCCGGTCCCGTGTCCGGCTCGACGCCGATTCCGTCCGGTGCGACCCCGCCCAGGGTGTAGTCCGGCTCCCCCAGTACATCTGCCCCGGCATCCGCAGGACCCTTCTTCTTGCCTGCGAACTCGCAGCCGGCCATTCCCAGCAGGGGGGCGGCGACAAGTCCCCGGCCGAGCAGGCTCAGGAAGCTGCGACGGTCCGACTTGGCTTCCTCGTGGGTAGGATAGCTGGCCTTCGTGGTACCGGTTGCCTTGCGACGTTGAAGCTTCATGGATCCCCTCCTGCAAGGGCCACCATTCTACTCTATCCGTCGGACCAAAGGCAAGCCGACCAGTCGCTTCGGGTTGTCCGCCGCACCTGGCGGCCACGGGGGAAGGTGCAGGGCAGCGACTTCGATGCCCAGCACGGCCAGGATGGTCCACGAAACATCGAACAGCCGGGCCACGCCGCCCGGGGGTGGGTTGGGTTCCAGCGCGCTGTCCGGGGGAAGCATCACGGACGTCAGCACGCCGTTGGCCCCGTGGTCCGGACCGAAATGCTCCACGTTCCCGTGATCGCTGGTTACTACCAGTGCCCAGCCGTTCTTCATGGCGAGCGGGACGATGGAGGCCAGCGCCTGGTCGAGCGACACCAGGGTTTCCAGGCACGCGTCGAAATGGTCCATGACCAGGTGGCCGATCATGTCGGCCCCGGGGAAGTTGGCGGCCAGCACATCAAACGCCCGGTTCGAAAGCTCCTGTTCGAGATGCCGTGCGATCTCCCCGTGGCGCATGGCCGGCTGCTTGTAGAGGTCGTTGTCGCTGAGGATCCCCTGCTCCTTGCCGCAGGTGGGCAGGATCACCTGGGTTTCCGCCGGGACCAGCGGCATCGACCGCCGTCCTCGAGAGAACAGGCCCATGTGCTTCTCCTTGACCCCTTCGGTGAGGAACAGGAAGCGGAAGCCGGGCACCGAGTCGTTGAGCCGGTGAAGGACGTTGTGCTCGTGGGGGCTGTCCTGGTAGACGCTCCGGGCACCGGTGGACACGAAGTCCGAGTGGTAGTCGATCATGCTCCAGTGGATGAGCCCGTCGATCTTCCGGATCCAGGTGAAGTCGTCCCAACTGTCCAGCCGCTTCTTCTGGGTTGCCTGCTTCCGGATGAACTCAGTGCAGCCGAGCAGGCAGGCGGTGATCGGCTCCTGCCGGTCGGAGCGGAAGACGGCGTTGAAGAAGACGGTGTTGGCTCCGACGGGGACCGGATTGCCGATCACGATGGGCTCAACGGAGGGGTCCGGAACGCCCCGCTCGTGGTCTGCTGCGACCATGTCCAGCGCTTCGTCGAAGCCGGCAACCCTGCGGCCGGTGTTGGCGGTGACCAGGTCGTACTCCCGGCGGATCATGCCCCCCTTGTAGTCCCGATCCATGAACTGGCGGCCGAGGATCCACGCGAGGCAGCCTTCCGCCCCGTATCGGGCCAGGGTTTCCCGCAGGCGGTGCAGGTATCCGTAGCGTCTCTGCCCCCGGATGGTCTCGAACCGCAGCGACGAATAGAGCGGGGAATCCCGGCCGTCGAGAACCGCTTCCACCTGGAGCCCCGATGCCGGCAGGCCGAGCACTTCGAAGTACAGCTTGAAGAATGCGAGCAGGTGACTGAACGCGCTGTGTACGTAGCCGTCGTCGCCATACTCTCCGGAGAGCAGGGTTTTCACCACGACGACGGCCCCGTCCTTGACCCTGGCAAGGTCCCGGTTCAGTGCCTCGTTCCGGTAGAACTCGCCCGATTCCACGAGCGCTGTGATGACAGCGGGGATCTGGCGGGCAACGCACAGGTTGAAGATCTGCTGGTGCCCGGTATCCGAATTCCCCATGATCGCGGGGTCGGTCTCATCAAACCCGGTAAACACGCCGGCAGTCGGCGTGATCCAGGTCGGTCTGTCCTGCCTCATCCCGAACAGGTACGGGGTTTCCACCGCCCAGGGAGCATAGTGGGCAGCCGCCGCGATGTCCCGGCGCAGCAGGCGGACCTGCGATGCAGTGCCGTCCTGCTCCAGGGCCTGAAAGACCTCGCGGGCGGCCCGCCGGATCTCCAGGAATGCCAGGTCCCGGGAAAGGCCGATGTCGGCCGCACGCATCTCGGCCACGCCGTGGGACGTGGGGGCAAGCGAGCATTCGGCCAGCTCCGGACCTGCGATGGCTGTCACCCTGGTGCGAACGGCCTCTGGCAACCGCCCGAACAGCTCACGGACGATGTTCCACTCGGTGGCCGGGGAGAGGCCGAAACCGTCCAGCACCACGACTGCGATTCTACCCTTCAACGCCATCTTCCACCCCTTCCTTGCGCTCTCTCGACAGGTGTTCGTAAGTCCGGTGCGCCAGCAACGCCGGCAGACCGGGTACTTCCAGCAGGCGCTCCAGCGGTGCCGCAACCACGGCCCGGTAGCTGCCGAAGTGCCGGATCAACGCCATGCGCCTCTTCTGCCCCATGCCCGGGATTTCCAGGAGAGGTGATGTCAGGATTCGCCTGCTTCGCTTCTTGCGATGGAAGGCCACGCCGAACCGGTGGGCCTCGTCCCTCAGGCTCTGGAAGAAGAGCATGAGCCGCGAATCGGCCGGCAGGTCCACGGGTTCGTCCCTGCCCGGGAGGTAGAAGCGGTCGCTGTCCAGCCCCTGCTCAGGCCTCGCCTTGGCCAGCGCGGCCGCGTGACATCGGCCTTCCGTTTCGAGGAAGAGGGGGAGCACGCGGGCCAGGTGGACACGCCCGCCGTCCACCACGACGAGCCGCTGCAACGGCGAATCGGCAACCTGGCGCAGGCGCCTCGATACGACCTCCTCCATCATGGAGAAGTCGTCCGGGGCCTCGGTGCGGACGTGGAAGCAGCGGTACTCGTCCGGGGCCAGGACCCCTTCCCGGGCAACGCTGACCGAGCCCACCGCATCGCCCCCCTGGAACGAGGAGATGTCGACGCACTCCACCCGCTCCGGAGGCGAGGGCAATCCGAGCAGCCGCACCATCTCCAGCAGCAGCTCGTGACGGCTTTCCGCCTTGCGGCTCTCCCGGGTGTAGACCTGCTCCGCGTTCTCCCTGGCCATCTGGAACAGCGACCGTAGGGGGCCGCGTTGGGGATGGCGGAAGTCGACTCGCCGGCCGTGCTCTTCCCACAGGAGCGCGGCGGCCCCGGCCATCCGGTCGGCCCCGAACTCGCCGAGCACCAGCGCGGGGGGCGGGCGGCGCTCGTAGTACTGGCACACCAGCGATTCCAGGTCGGTCAGCTCAGGGGCGAACAGTGCTTCATGGAAGAAGGAAGTCGAGCCCGCCACAGCGGAATCCCGGACATGGAGGACGAAGATGCCGCCCCCCAGCGGACCGTGGTGAACCGCCAGGACGTCGGCATCGTCCGGCAGGGGCACGTCGACGTGCTGCCGGCCCCACAGGTCGGACAGGGCCTCGAGGAGATCCCGGTATCGGGCCGCCTCTTCGTAGCGCTCCGAGTCGCTGGCCTGCCACATGGCGCTGCGGACCAGCTCCTCGGCTTCGGCCCGCTTGCGGGAGAGGAGGTCGAGCGAGGCATCCAGCCTGGCCCTGTAGTCGCCGTTCTTCTCGGGAAAGACGCAGGGAGCGGAGCACCACCCCATCGAATGGAGGGCGCACGGTCGCTGGCGCTGCCTGAACTGGCGGTCCGCACAGGTCCGGAGGCGGTAAGCCCGGGCCAGCAGGCGGAGGAATTCCCGGAGCGTGTGCGCCGGTGGATAGGGGCCGAAATACCGGGCGCCGTCGGCCTTGCGCTTGCGGACCAGGTCGAACCGGGGGAACGGCTGGCGGTCATCCACGCGCACGAGCAGGAAGCTCCGGTCGTCCCGCAGCATCACGTTGTACTTGGGGTGGAGCTTGCGGACTAGCTGGCGTTCGACCAGCAGCGCTTCCTTCTCGGTGGTCGTGACGATCCACTCGATGTCCCGGATCTCCCGGACCAGGCGGGGTACCATTTCCCGGGAATCCTGGAGCCGGAAGTACTGGTTGACCCGGTTGCGCAGGTCGAGGGCCTTCCCGACGTACAGGATGCGCCCCCCCTCCCCCTTCATGATGTAGACCCCGGTCTTACGGGGGAGGCTCAACGACGTCACAGGTACCCCCAGCGCCGACGGAGCAGCCACTCGCTCAGCAGGAGGACCACGAGCGGCACGAACAGCAGCGGGCTGCCCCAGAGCGGGGTGATGCGCGGCTTGCGCAGCGACAGGGAGCGCGGCTCCAGGTCGAGGCCGATGGTCCTGTCCAGCATGAGCGGGAGGATCCGGACGCCGAGCAGCGGTGCCACCCGCTTCATCAACCCCTGGGCATAGGTCTGGCGTTTCCGCTCCACGACGACGATGCTGCTCCCCGAGTACTCCCGGGACTCCGTTTCCACTTCGGCCCGCACGGTCCAGGCACCGATCCGGGCCGGGGGCAGGCGGGTTTCGGCACACCGGCTGTTCGACAGCGGCTCGGTCAGCTCGACCTTGAGCGAGGGGAGCCGTCCCCCCGCATCGAGCCACTCCGCGGATATCCGGGCCGCAACACCGGGCTCGGCCGCACCTCGGATGCAGACGCGGACCCCCGTCTCCTGTCCTTCCGACGGCCGGTCGGACAGGGACTGGACGAACAGCTCTTCGTACCGGGGATCCCTCGTCAGCCAGGAGAGCGCGTTTTGGAACAACCCCCGGTACACTGCGGGGGACTCGTGGGACAGCTCGGACGGAAAGGCCCATTTCCAGAGGGAATCGGAGGCCACGACCAGCACACGGCCCTTGCCCCGGTTCCCCGCCACCAGCAGCGGAAGCCCTTCCGGCCCGGCCACGGCCAGCGTGCTCCCCCATTCTGCGGGCATCCCCAGGACGTTCATCCCGACCAGCGGTGGAAGCTGAGAGAGCCGGAAGGGCTCCCGCTCTTCCCCCGAGCCGGACGTGGTGACCGGGTGACTCAGGCCGTCCGGGGCCAGACGCACCCCCAGCGGCCCGTCCAGGTAGGGAGCATCACCATCCGGCGGCACGAGGCCGATCGGGAGGATGCCCGCCACCGGGGTCTTCTCCACGCTGCCCAGCGAGAAGGCCTTGTCCCCACCCAGCAGGACAAGCCCACCCCCTTCCTCCACATACTGGGCCAACCGCTTGAGGTGGGCTTCCTTGAGGAGGAAGTAGGTGCCGAGCGGGAAATTCTGCACCACGATGAGGTCGAAGTTCCCGACCTCCCGGAGGAACAGCTCGTCGGTCGGGAACGGGATGAGGGCCAGCTCTTCCCGGGAGTGCGGGGCAAAATCCTCCGCTTCCACCAGCAGGTAGAAGGATACCAGCTCGATGCCCGGCGTGGACGACAGGAACTGCCGCAGAAATCGCACATCCCAGGACGGGTGGCCCGCAATGTGAAGCACGCGGATCGACTCCCGCACCACGGTGAGTGCAAACGGGGACACGTCGTTCTCCGGACGGGTATCCGCAGAAAACCCGGACAGGGCAACGGTCCAGGCCGACAGCCCCATGGTGTCCGGGATCACCGGCACCTCGACCTCCTGCTTCCCGGTGTCCAGCTCGACGCGCTGGCGCAGCACCTCGGTCGCCCCCCCCGACCCCAGCCGGCTGAGCACCAGCTCCCCGCCGGTCGCAGGGCCGCTGTTGACCACGACCGGCCTGACGACACACTCACTCTTGTAGAACGCCACCGGCGGCACCAGGACCTCCACGATCTCCACGTCCTCCCCCGCAGGCGTGTGCAGCGGCGGGAGGATGTCGACCGGCGGCAGCATCGTTCGCCTCAGCTCGCCCGGGATCAACTCCACCTCCTTGTGGACGAAACCGGCGGGCAGGGCCGCCTCGACGGCATCGTATTCGAGGAGCGACGGCTGCAGCAGCACCAGCCCGAGGCAGGCGAGGACCACGCTTCGAAGGCCGGCCAGGACGAGCCCTCGTCTCCAACCTGCCGCCCGCACCGCCGCGTTGCCGTGGAGCACCATGAGCAGCACGAACCCGATGCCGACCGCCAGGGCCAGGGGAGACAGCGGATCGGTCAGAAACACGAGCCTGGAAGCTTCCTGCTCCACTACTCCTCCCCCGGAAGGCGCCAGTTCCGCTTGGACTTGAGGAAGTCCAGGTGCACCTTGTCATCCTTGTAGTCGAGGCACAGCGCGTACACGACGAGGTTCACCGCGAGCCGCACCGCCTCCTCCCGCTGCTCGTCCCCTCCCGGAACCACCTCGTGCCGGAATTCGCCGCCGTCCCCACGTTCGACAGCGGACAGCAGGTCGTTGAAGCACGCGATGACCGCATAGCGGCCGTCGATCTGGATTCCGTACAGGTCGTCCACGGTGCGGACCCGACCCGATGCGTACTGGACCCGGTAGAACGAGCGGTAGACCACGCTCGACCGGGGGATTCGCTCGAGTCCGGCACCGGGAAGCAGGGCCGCCAGCCACGGTTCCAGGCTGGAACGGAACGCGTCGAGCTGCGTTCCCCCTCCCTGCCAGTCCACCACCAGCGTCCCGCCCAGCCGAAGCCAGGTCCCCAGCGCGCTCTCCTCTTCCACTCCCAGCGGGGCCAGCGGTCCGTCCGCCAGCAGGAACAGCAGCGGACTGTCGTACGCCTCGGGACCCGATGCCGACACCAGCCTCGAGCGCAGGTCGGTCTCGATGCTCGTCCGCTGCGCCACCTCCACGGCAAGGGCGTCGAGCGCACGGGTGCGGGCAGGAAGCGGCGTCGAGAAAATCTGCGCCTGGGCGAGCCCCACCCGGGAACCGTCGGCCGCTGCGCCGACAGCGGGCAACAGCAGGCACATTGCCGAAATTATGAAATCACGAAGCACTTCACTCAATCCATATCAGGAGATTATATGCCAGATTGACGTCATAGCTGCCGGAGTTGACGAGAATCCGCCAGGTTCCCGACTGGGGGAGCTGGTACTCGAGGAAGGGACTTCCCGCCTGGCTGGCGGTCCAGGCCACGGGGGTGCTCCCGGATTCATCGTACAGGGTGGCATCGACCCAGTCGCCGGAGGGCGATTCGAACAGCACGGCGATGAGCACGGTTTCCATGGCATAGCCGGCAAAGCTGAACCAATCCTGGTCGGTCCCGCAGGCTTTGAGCCAGGTGGTGGCGGACTGGACCAGCGGAGTGGCGTACCCCGGGCCATCGTTCTCTTCGAAGCGGTCGTCGGTGCAAGGCCCGGGGCTCTCGGTCACCTGGATTTCCAGGTCGTACTGCGTGACCATGCCGGAAGCACCGGTGACCGAGATCCGGTAGTCCCCTGCGGCGGGGATCGGGCAGGAGGCCACCGACTTTCCCCCCTGCGGACTTCCGCTGCACAGGGGAGTCACCCCGTCGGCCAGGAAGAGCTGCACTGCGACCCCGCTCCCGGATGCGGAGACCTGGAGCTGCTCCCCCCCGTTCAGGCCGATGGCGAACCAGTCCTTCTTGCCGGGACAGAGGGTGAGCTGCTTGTACCCCCCGGGTGGCAGGGTCACCGCCTCGTCCGGGTACTGGTTCGGTGCGAGCGAATCCTCCTGGCACTCTTCGGTCGCGGTGGAAAACTCGACCTCCAGGTTGTAGCTGTTCGAGGAGCCGGCGAATCCGGCGACCACGAGATAGCGGATCCCGCCGGACGGCACGTTGGCCGTGACCACCTCCTTGTCGCCCGCGGTTTCGGCAGCGGCCATGATGGTGTCCGCATCGGCATCGACCAGGTACAGGTCGAGGTCGCCGTTCTGGGCCAGGTGATCGAGCGTCGCGGACAGGAACGAGCCGGCCGGCACCTGGAGCCTGAACCAGTCCACCTCGCCCGTGCAGAGGGTCAGCCCCTGCTGGACTCCGGCGCCGATGCTGCTCGCATTGCCCGACGCGTCGTTGGGCTCGAGGGAATCGGGCGTGCACGCTTCGTCCTTGGGGATCACGGAGATCCCGTAGGTCACGGGAAGGCCCAGCTCCGAGTGCGTTCCCAGCACCACCACTCCGCCGACGAGCTTTTCCCCCGCGACCGAGAGGGCAAACGAGCCGGTGCGCTCTCCCCCCACCGGGTTCCCGGCACCGTCCATGACCTGCGTGACCAGGCTGTGGCCGTTCCCCATGGCCTCCACGACGACATCGGCCTGCGGAGAGAGGACGCTGAACGCGAAGTAGTCCTGTCCCCCCCCGCACAGCCGCAGGCCGCCGTAGCTCCCCAGGTACGGAAGGACGGTGGCCGCAGCAAACGTGTCGTTCTGCTCGTAGACGTCCTCCATGCAGGTCGACTCGTACCCGGAGTCATACACGACCAGGGTGAAGAAGCCCTGCTTGGGCAGGCGGGCCACATGGTCACAGGCCGTGCCCGCGTAGTCGTCGTTGTCCCAGGCCTCGATGTAGTAGTGCACGAACCGGCCGGCACCGGCACTGACCTTGGGGATATGGGCGGTCTGCGCCTGGGTCCCTCCGCCCGTCATCGCCACCGCCGTGTACGCCTCCGGGTCGTTCGGATCCCCGACGGTCCAGAGCACGTTGGCCTGGGCAATATAGGACTCGTTCTCCAGGATCGAAGCATCGATGCGGTAACCGGGCTCCGCCGAGCCGGCCTGCCAGTGGATGTCCGCCGGGACCTCGTGCGATATCTTGGGAGGCGAGCCCGAGCACCCTTCCCAGTTCGAGTTCATGATCACGATGGAAACGTCGTGGAGCAGCTCGTACAGCTTGTTCTGACTCCCGGGATGGGCCGTGTCCGGAGCATACCCGACGGCCTTGAAGCGGACGTACCAGAAGAGCTTCTGCTCCAGTTGCTCCGGGGTCGGCTTCCAGTAGAAGTACGCCTTCTTCTTGCCGCTCTGCTCGAGGTAGGCCCCCTGCGGTCCTTCCGCGATGGTGATGTCGATCTGCGAGGCCGAGTCGTCCTTGACCTGCACGAGGAACTCGATGTGGCTCTCCTCCGCCATGTTCAGGACGTAGCCCGGCGGATTGAGGAACGACGGGGCCGCCTGCGGGAACACCGTGATGGGGACCTCCTGGTCGTCCCACTCGCCGTTCGAGTCCTGCACGAAGAACCGGACCGTGTGCACCCGCCCTCCGGCATCCGCGTCCGTCACCTCCGGGATCCAGGTGAACAGAGCGGACTCGCCGTCGCTCCCTGCGATGAACTGCGCCTTGGACGGGCGCCCCTGGATCTTGAACGTCAGCTCGTCCCCATCCGGGTCCGTGGCGGTCACCAGGACGGACAGTTTCTCCCCGACGACCACCCGCTGATCCTCGATGGGCGACAGCCGCGGGGGCGAGCCGGCATCCAGGGCACCGCAGGCCGTCAGCCCCGCCAGCACGGCGCAGGACGACAGCCCCAACAGGACGAACCGCACAAACGCCTGCATCTCCAACCTCCGGGGGCGGAGCATACCACCGCGCCCCCGCACGCGCAACCACAGCCCGGCGAAACTCGACCCGCCGGTTTGACGCCCCCGGCCAGCGCTGGTATCCTGCTGCCCATGCTCGTCCCGGATACCCGGGATCGATCGGGAGGGAAACATGCGGATGCGATGGCTCGTGATGACGCTCCTGCTGCTGCCGGCGTGCTCCATGTCGGAAGGGCAGAACGTGGTCCAGACCCCGGAAGACGGCACCGAGCCGGTCGAGACCGACGGGACCGTCCTCGAGGAAGTCGAGGGAGAGGTCGAGGAGCCCCGAGACCCCGGACCGCCGTTCGACAACACGCTGGGATGGAAGGTACTCGACAGCGGCGAAGACGTGGCCTGGAACGTCCTGTACGGAATCTACAATTCCGCGACCGACTGGCGTTTCTATGCCGGCGGGGCCATGGGAACCGTGGTCTGGTACGACGGCCCCAAGGCGAAATGGCATCACCTCGACATCGCATCCTCGTCCGAGGTCCGAGGCATCTGGGCCGCGGCCAACGACTACGTGGTGGTCTGCGGAGAAGCGGGCCTCCTGAAGCGATACTACGACTTTGCGGGCAGCGGCAAGCCGGAGTGGTACCACGACGACATCGAGCTGCAGACGCTGGCCGAGTTCGAAGCCGTGTCCGGCTATGACAAGGACCACTTCTGGGCCGTGGCCAAAGAGGGGATCATCTACCAGTACAAGGAAGGAAACTGGAAACTGTGGAAGACCCAGGACATCGGGCTTATCCAGCTCCCGCCCGACCTGTACGCGGTGAGTGCCCTGGGGCCGACCAAGGCGGCGTTTGCCGGGGACGAGATGGTGATCTTCCAGGATGGCGACACGTTCACCTGGAACAAGAGCGATTTCATCGGCTACAAGCTCCGCTCCCTGGCGGTGTCCGGCGGCAACACGTACTGGATGGGCGGAGACAAGGGGGCGATCTTCAAGCTGGCGGGAGGCAAGGTCGAGAAGCACCAGCCCGACTCGTACTCCCACTTCTCCGCACTCTGGGTGGCTGCTGACGGAAACGTGTACGCAGCCGGCGGAAAGACCTCCGCGATCGTGTGGAAGTACGACGGAAACGCTCAGGACGAATGGGACTTCCTCGCGGTCGAATCCCCCAAGTTCATCAATGACGAGTTCCCGGAACGCATCCCTTCCCAGCTCCGCCTCTCCGGCATCTGGGGCATTGGCGCGGACAACCTGTTCGTGACAACGAAAGAGAAGCTGATCATCCAGTACGCGGTCCATCCGTAGCGGAGGGGACGGGAGCTCGGCTCCCGCAAGCGCCACCCAGGCCGACGATCACTCAGGAAGGCTGATCTTGAACACCGTGCCGTCCCCCGGCTCGCTGGAGCAGGCGACCGTGCCGCCATGCTCCTGGACGACCTGCTGCACGAGGGTAAGCCCCAGCCCGGTCCCGCTCTCCTTGGTGGAAAAGAACGGGTCGAACACGCTGCCGATCTGCTCGGCAGGAATCCCGGGGCCGTTGTCCTTGACGGAAATCCGCACACGCTGCCCTTCCCGAAAGGCCCGCACGAGGATCTTGCCCTGGCCAGACATCCCGGCCGTCGCCTCCATGGCGTTCTTGAGCAGGTTGGCCACGGCATGCCGCAGGAGATTCGGGTCTGCGTGCGCCCGCAATGGGCCCTCCAGCTCCTTCTCCACCACAATGCCCCGGCTCCTGGCCTCCTGCTCGTAGAGCGACACCACTTCGAACAGAACCGCGTACAGATCGACGGCCTCCTTCTCGACCTGCGGGAACTTGGCGAACTTCAGGTAGTAGTCGGTGATCTCCCGGAGCCGGTCGATCTCCTTTCCGCTGCTCCGGATGGCCTCCTGCAAGGACTTGCGCGTGTCATCCCCCAGGTCGGAGCCAATCTCGTCGATGCTGTCCTCCAGGAGCTCCAGCTTGAGGCCCAGTGCGTTGAGCGGATTCCGGATTTCGTGCGCGATCTGGGTCGACATCTTCCCGATGGTGGAGAACCGGTCGGCCCGGAGCAGCTCGCCCGCCTGCTTGCGGATCATCTCCTCCCGTTCTTTCAGGCGTTGCGCCATGACGCCCAGTTCCTGGGCGAGCTGGCCGACCTCGTCGCCGCCGGCCATGGGAGGGGACGGTCCGTACTCGCCCGCGGCAATCCGCCGGGCATAGGTCCGCAGGCCGGCCAGGGGACGAAGCCAGACGAACAGGAGCACGGGGATCATGAACGTCAGGATCAACGCCCCCAGCCCCAGGTACAATGCGGTCCGGACAGTGCCGACCTCCCGGGCCCGGGAATCGCTCCACGCACTGTGAATACCCAGGTTGCAGGTGGCCTCGTACCCCCGGACGTCCTTGCGCAGCCGCTCCACGAACGCAGCCAGGTTGGCCGTGGCCTCACCAACCGGGTCCTCGACGACCGCACCGGCCGTTCCGATTCCCCCTGCCGCCGTCTCTCCCGCCCCACCGGCCGCCGTCTCTCCCGCCCCACCGGCCGCCGTCTCTCCCGCTCCACCTGCGGTTGCGGCATCCTGCGCAGCGGCACGGGCGAGGAACCACTGCTCGATCAGGTCGTGGTAGCGCAGCTCCATGGAACGACCCGGATCGTCCGAGGGTTGCGCCAGGAGCACGTCGATCTCACCGGCCACTCCGGAAAACAGCTCCCGGCTCCGCAACGCGATGTGTTCCTGCTCTCCCAGGAGCAGAAGTCCGTCCCGGACCGATGCCAGCACCTCAAAGGGTTCCAGCTCCGGAAGGAAGGAGCGCAGCCAGGTGCGGTCCTCGCACTCCCCCCGCGACAGCAGGGCCGAAGCATGGGCCAGGTCCCGGGACAGCCGGCTGAGCTGCGAGGAAATCGGCAGGAGCCCCTGCTTGACGATCGTGACCTCTTCCTGCATCCGCGTCATGGCCACGATGCAGTACACCGCCACGCCGCCCAGCAGTGCCAGGACCAGCAGGTACGCCGCAAGCATCCGCGTGATGAGGGACAGTCTCATGTCACTTCGGGTCGGCCTTGCCGAAGTCGATCACGCCCCAGCCGTCTTCGAAGCCGAGCTCCACCCCCTTGCTCCCCTTCCCGAGGTACTTCGGGGTCGAGAACCGGTTGACCGACTCGACGCGGATGCGGGCCTCGGCCTCCTTGGCAAACGGGTGCGGACCGGAGTGCATGTCGTAGACCGGCAACACCTCGAGGCGGTGCAGCTTGAACTTCTTGCGCTTCTTGTTGAAGCCGAAGTCGAGCTTCACCAGAAGGCCGAAGTCCCGCTCCCCCTTGAATTCCCCCACCGACCCCATGTTCCGGGCCCCGCGCATGGCAAAGTTGCCCAGGCCGTAGAAGATGATCCCGTCCCCTCTCCGCTCGATCCCCTGGACCACGTGCGCGTGGTGGCCAAACACGATGTCCACGTCATACTTGTCCACGGCCGACCGGGCCACCCGGGTCTGCACCGCCACCGGCTTGCTCTCCTTCTCATCCCCCGCATGCATGGACAGGATTCGCACGTCCGCCTTGGCCGCCTTGAGCTTCTTGAGCACCGGCTCGGCCCCGTGCACCGAGGCGACCCCGGCCCGCTTCTTCGACGCGGCCTTCGAGATGCTCACCGCACCAAAAGCGATCCGAACCCCCCGGACCTTGAACACGGTCACGTCCGAGGCTTCCTCCAGGTTCTTTCCGGCCCCGGCAAACCAGAGCTTGCGTTCTTCGGCCAGCTTGGCGAGCCACTCCCGGGTCTGGGCAATCCCTTCGTCCCCGTAGTCGATCATGTGGTTGTTGGCGATGGACATCAGGTTGAAGCCGACCTTCTGGATGGCCCGCACTGCGTTGGGATGGCAGCGGAAGTTGTACTCCTTTTCCGCGCGGGCGGCATCGTTGTTGTCCATCACCGTGGTTTCGAGGTTGCAGAAGTTCAAGTCGCCGTCGATGAGCTTGCGGACCTTCCCGAACATGGCGTCGAACGGGACCACCTTTCCCCAGAGATAGACGCCGTCCTCCCGTACCTCCTGCTTGGTCCGGTTGAGGTTGACGTCTCCGACCGCGACCAGGGTCACGCGCCGTTCTCGGGCAAGGCCGTCCGCAACGGGAAGAAGCAGCGATACCAGGGCCAGCAGTCCGACCCACCGTCGTGCAGGCATGGAGCCTCCCATCAGAAGTTCAGCTCGAGCAACCCCATCCCGCCCGGGTAGCCATACGAAACATCATCATCATACCCATAAACAATAATACCGATTTTTGCATCGGACCAGATATTGTGGACGCCGTCGTTGAGCTTGGTCCGGAAGACCCCGAAGCCGCTGGCTCCAACTGGGACGAAGTTGCCCGGAGGGATCTGGTTGTTGTCCAGGACCACCTTGCCAGCGTTGAGCGGAGCAATGACGTTCAAGTAATCCTGCACATAAGCATCCGGGGTCAGGAACACATAACTTTCCATGAACTGCTCTTTGGGTACGGCCAGCATCATGCCCGGGTCGCCGATGGGAGCGCAGGATCCCATGCCCATGTAGACGTCGCAGGTGCACCCGGAGGGGCACTGGGCATCACTGCTGCAATCGGGGCCGACGCACTGGCCGTAGAACGGGTCGCAGGTGAAGGGGGCGGGGCAGTCGGAGGCGGAGAAGCAGTTGAACGCGTTCGGGCTCCCGAGGATCTCGTAGCTCGAGGCCAGGTACTGTGCGACAAGGACCGGCTTGGTCGCCGAGATCTCGACGTTGACGTTGGTCTGGAAGGTGAAGTGCTCTCCCCGGTTCAGGGTGGGAACCATGGCAACGCCGGGATTGAGGGTGACCTGGGTTCCGTCCTGGGAGGCGAGGATCCGGACGTGGTCCTTTTCCTTCCACCGCTCCCAGGTCTTGGAGATGAGGTAGTGCACGCCCCAGGTCTTGATGGGCATCATCTGCTGCTCGAGGTGGTCTGCGCAGCAGAGCCCGGCCGTGTTGGTGGCCTCGTGACCTGCGTACACCACGACCGGAGCGTTCGACTGGATGTAGGTGCCGGTGAGATCCCCGTTGAGCTGGTCGCTCTCGACGTTGAGCACCTCGCCCTGCTTGAGCTCCACGGTGTGGCTCTGGCCGGCGGAGATGGAGGGGATGTCGCCTCCCGCCAGGGTCTTGCAGGTGGGCGTGAAAGTCACCTGGGTCGGGACGGACGACACGCCGATGACCGTGAAATATCCCCGGAACGTGTTCTCGTACTGCTTGAAGGTCATTGCGAAGTACTCGTTCCCGAGTGCGGGGGACGGCAGGAGGACGGACGCATCATTGGAAAACACCTCGACCTCGTTGGAAAGCGGGTTGAACTGGTAGACCACGATGGGACGGGAGCTGGTCACCTTGTAAGCGTTCATCCCTTTGAGCGTTCCGTCGAGCCCCCACTTGGGAGGCAGCTCATACTTGTGCAGTGACATGGGACCGATCGTGGCCTTGAGCTCCTGCCCGTCCGGCTGGGTGAGGACCACGTCGGCATTGCCGTCCTTGGAGGTGTTCGACACGATGACCGCGTACTGGGCGTTTTGTGCGTCGTACTCGCCTTCCTGGGCATTGTCCAGGTCGACTGCGTAGAACTCGCACCCGGCGTTCGTGTTCTGCTTGATGTCGCCGGCGCAGGGGCTCAGACAGGCCCCCATGTAGCAAGTGAGCCCGCCTGCGCTGCAGTCTTCGTTGTACTCCCATCCCATGCCGTCATTCTGGCAGCGCATGGAGGTGTTTCCCTCGCACTGCTTGCTCCCGGGATAGCACACGAGGCACTGCCCGCCGAAGCAGTCGGTGGCTCCGATGCACTGTTCGAGGACCACGTAGTCCTTCCCGTCCGGGCTGCACTGGATCACGTTCTTGTCCTTGCAGGCCTTCTCCCCCGGCTTGCATTCGAGACACTGCCCCTTGAAGCAGCTCTTCGTGCCGCACTCGACGACCTCGTAGTTGGGGTCCATCCCGTCCGGCGAGCAGACGTGGACCGAGTTGCCCACGCACAGCATCGAGCCCGGGTTGCACGGCTTGTCCGAGCAGGCCCCGTCGAGGCAGTACTGGTAGTCCGAGGGGCAATGCTCCTTCATCACGCACTGGACGCAGGCCATCTTGGCCGGATTGCAGAACGGCAGGTCCGGGTCGGTGCAGTCCGAGTTCTTCTTGCACTCGACACACTGGCCGCTGTTATGGTCGCACAACGGCAGGTCCGCTGGGCACTCCTCCGAGGTTGTGCACTTGTCGTTCGGCACGACCCGGCCGTCGGGCAACGTGGTTGCGTCCTCCCCCACCTGCCCGTCCCCCTGGCGGAACTGCACGTCGGATTCCCCTCCACCGTTCCCGCCGGAACAGGACAACAGGAGCCACGCCGCAGCCACGACCGACACGAGATGCAACGCCCGTTTTCCAGACAACTTCATGGCGATCCTCCCTTGCACGCCGCCGCCCGGCGACGGACCGGAGTTTACCGATTTCCGGGTCGATGTAAAGGCGGACGCGCAGGCGAGGTGGGAGCGAATGCACGTGCGGGCGCGGGCGGTGTTGTCAGAGGAGAAGATCCGTTGACTTGAACCGGGGGTGCTGGTAGAGTCTGGGACGATGATGACTTATGGTCGTGCCTGGAGTGACGCCCCGGTTCGCTCTCGAGGAGGAATTCAATGAGACTGGTCGCTACGCTGTGGAGTGCTGGAGTTGCCACCCTCTTCGCCCTGGTGCTCGTCACCGGAGTCGCCTGCTCGAACGGAAACGGAAACGGCGATGAAGTGATCGATGCCAACGGAGATGCCAAGGACGTCCCGGGTGACATCGACCTCGAGGTCGGACCCGATGTCGATGTGCCGGAACTGGACGTGAAGGATACCGGCAAGGATGAGCCGGACCCGGATGTCGTCGACATCGAGCAGGACCAGGACAACGTGGTTCCGCCCGACGAGATCGAGCCGGACGAGGTGGAGCAGCCCACCTGCCTCTACCCGTGCCAGAACTCCGCCGACTGCGAGGGCAAGATCGAGGGCGAGAGCTTCTGCAAGAAGGCACTCTGCCTCCCGGACGAGACCTGTGCAGGGGTGAACCCCGATTCCCCCAAGCAGTGCAAACTCGTCGACACCGTGGACTGTTGCGACGACGACAAGGAGTGCATCGACGAAAACGAGTGCACTATCAACGAGAAGTGCGTCGACCACTCCTGCACCGAGGAGTTCGACCCGAACAACCCCGATTGCTGCGTGAACAACGTGCTCCTCAAGCTCGACTTCGAGAACATCCAGGTGGGCGAGATGCCCCCCGCGGACAAGGCCTACTGCACGGACAAGCAGCCGGGGGACAACGTGCTCTGCTCCGTTCAGCCGGCCCCGTGCGGCGGCAAGGCCGTGTACTTCGGCGACCCGATCTGCAAGACCTACAACTCCGGGCAGATGGTGGATTGCCAGGCCGTGGAGCTCATGGAATGCACCGAGGAGACCCAGGACGAAGATTGTCCGCCCCCCAAGGCCGACTGCGACAGCAACACCGAGCTCTGCATTCCCAGCCCGAAAGCCGCCCGCGTCACTTTCGAGCTGGTCGCCCCGGAAATCAACCTTCCGGAGAGCGCCCTGCTCCAGCTCAACTTCCGCTTCTTCATCGATGCCGAATTCCAGGCCGGTGCAGAGCTCAATTTCGATACCCTCGACGTCATCGCCCGGGTTGCGGGCGGCGGCGGCACCGACGAAGAGCTGGTCTACACGTCGGTCACGGTGGAGAACTCCACCAAGGGCAAGTGCCTCCTCGTCGCTGCAGACCTCACGAAGTACGCAGGCAAGTCGGTCGACCTGATCTGGCGCTTCGACACGTTCGAAGGCACCTCGAACCTCGGCCAGGGTGTCTACATCGACGACATCTCAGTGAGCACTTTCTGCCTGACCGACCTGTGCCTGGCCATGCAGGAGTGCGATGACGACAACGTCTGCACCCTGGATGACTGCGGGCTGTTCGTGAACAAGGGGGAAGGCGGCGTCTGCATCAACGAGCAGGCCGACCCGGACTGCAAGGAGTGCGCCACCGTGGACGACTGCCAGGTCAAGGGGGGAGAGCCGATCGACCCCTGCACTCTGGCCGATTGCGTCCCGGCCGGCGCCGGCAAGAGCAAGTGCGTCTGGTCGCCCAATCCGGACTGCTGCACACAGGATGACCTCGGCCAGTACGGCAAGCAGGGGTTCGAATCCGGGGATCTGCCCGAAGGATGGACCGTGGAGGCCCAGCCCAACAGCCCCATCAAGTGGGCTGCGGTATCCTCCCAGGCCGACCCGAACGGCGGCGACGTCTTCGCCCTCGCGTTCGGTGCCGGCAGCTACGACTGCGGCCAGAACCACTGCTGGGGCAAGGTCACCTCCGGCAAGTTCGACCTGACCCAGGCCTCCACCAAGGCCTTTGTCAAGCTGACCTTCATGCTCCGGATGGGAACCGAGTGGGACAAGGTCGATCCGTCCGAGTACCTGTCCGCCGGCATCGATACCCTGACCGTCTCGGCCGTGCTCGAAAACGGCGATGCGGTCGAGGTGTGGTCCTCCGACGTGCTCTTCGGCACCACCGGCTACGACCAGAACCCCGGAGGCCAGGTACCGGACATCCAGCCGGTCTGGGCCGACCTCACCCAGTTCGCCGGGCAGAAGATCCAGCTCCGCTTCGAGTTCGATACCGGCGACGTCACCCCGCCGGAAAACGACTACTTCGGCGTCCTCATCGACGAGCTTACCGTAGATACCGTGTGCGAAGAGATCTGCCTGGCTGCCGCGGATTGCGTGTCGGGTGGCGACTGCACCAAGGGCAAGTGCATCGACGGCATCTGCGCCTACGATCCGATCCCTGAATGCTGCACGCAGATCTTCAACCCGAAGTGCGACGACAAGGACCCCTGTACCGACGACCAGTGCGACCTCGGGGCCAAGACCTGCACCCACCAGTTCAACGGCGCTCCCAACTGCTGCACCGCCAAGGAGCAGGTCTTCTACGACAACTTCGATGCCGCCCCCTCCTGGAAGCTCATCGAAAGCGGCACCAAGTGCGGCGACGGAAGCTGCGAGGAGCCGGAGACCTGCACCACCTGCCCCTCCGACTGTGCGGAATGCCAGGTCCGGTGGCAGGTCGTGAACAAGCAGGCCTTCACCCCCGAATACTCCCTCTTCTTCGGCAACACCGCGAGCTGGACCTACGACAACGGGCAGAACCCGGCATTCGGCAAGATCACGTCCCCGGCGTTCAAGCTGCCTCCGTACGGAGTTCCCATCGTCTCCTTCATGCTCTGGCTCGAGACCGAGCACAGCGCCCTGTTCGTCGAGCCGGCCGACTTCGACATGCTGACCCTGTTTGTCGAGTGGGCCGACAAGGTCGACAGCCCCACCTGGTCCAAGGCCACCGAGGTCTGGAACTCCCTGGCCTGGGACGTCAAGGGCAACACCGACGGCTGGAAGAAGATCGAAGTCGGGCTCAAGAAGCTCCCGGTCCAGGGCAAGGCCGTCCGCTTCACCTTTGAATTCAACTCCTTCGACGCTTTCAACAATGGCTTCGGGGGCGCATACGTCGACGACTTCAAGACGAAGACGATTTGCAATGACACGTATGCCTGCGCCTCCGCGTTCGAGTGTGCCGAGGCCACCCCGGACAACCCGCACTGCTCCATCGAGCAATGCACTGCGGGGGCTTGCCTGCCCGTCGTAAACCCGCTCAAGGACGGCTGCTGCGTGCAGGAAGTGCTGCCCATCAAGGACGGCACGGCCAACTTCGATTTCGAACCGGCCGGCATGGACGGCTGGAAGGCCACCCCCCCCAATGCGACGGTGATGTGGCAGTACTCCGAAACCCATCCCTGCGGCGGAAAGGGCGCCCTCTGGTTCGGCAACAAGAACACGGGCGACTACTCCGACCCGGCCGGCAAGGCGGTCAAGGGAACCGTGTGCAGCCCCGACGTCAACGTGACCGGCATGGGCTCGGTCGAGCTGTCCTTCTGCTTCTGGGCCGACCTCAAGGATCCGTTCCACTGGCTCGACAGCTTCTCACTGAAAATGGATTCCGCCCTGTTTGCCGGCGGCGACCCCATCGGCGTGAAGAAGGAGCTCTGGCACAAGCCGTGCAGCGAATCCGACTTCGAGTGCGCCGACCCCAAGAAGCCGGAGGCACCGTGCAACCTCTGGGGATGCGACGGTCTGCCGATGCAGGTCTGCACGTGCGAGAAGATCATCGTGGATCTCTCCGCCTACAACTGGGTCCCGGGAGTCGATCACCGGGCCGTGTTCTGCTTCGACTTCGACTCGGGCGACGGAGCCGGCAACAAGGGGGCCGGCGTGTTCCTCGACGATGTCCAGGTCAAGACCCTCTGCCAGTAATTCGACTTTTCTACTTGTAAGTCCCGAATCGAGAGGCTAGTATCCTTTCTAGGACGAGGGCGCCCCCCTCAACCGGTTCTTCTGCAACCTGTCTGCCCCGGCAGTCAACAGGAGAGTACCATGGGTTCGTGGATCGGACACGAGAGGCGCAAACACGAACGCCTGGCCAGCAGCCAGTCGTTCAACTGCTTTGCGGGCGGCCGGCGTTTCACGACGTCGGTTCGTGACGTCAGCCTCGGCGGCGCATTTCTCCTGGTCGACCGGGTTCTCAAGCCCGGGACGATCATCGTACTCGAGCAGGCCAAGCCGGACTTCACAGGGCGTCCGGCCCACCTGGTTGCCAAGGTCAACTACTTTGCGATCAAGCCGCAGACCGGTGCCGGGCTCTCGTGGCTCAAGGCCATCGCACCGGCAGGGCTGGCCCAGCTCCAGGAGCTGCTATCCGACACGCTGGGGTTCTCGATTCCCCGCAACGAGCTGGCCCGCCTTCCGGCCACGTTCCAGGAAGCGGCCGTCTCGTGGGACTTCAACCTCGAGCGCGTGGCCATGGAGCGCATCAAGCAGCAGGTCAAGGAAGACAAGGTCGTCAGCATGTTTGGCATCCGGGTGCGGGAGCAGACGCTGGAGAAGCTCGGTCTCGACCAGGTCCGCGTCGTGCACAGCGAAGCCCCCAAGCAGAAGCGGGCCATCGTCGGTGACGACGAGACTCTGCAGGCTCGGGAAGATGCTTCCATCGACCCCCTGGAGGCAGCAAGGACCCTGGAGGACTGGCTGCGCTTCAAGAAGACGGGGAGGGCCGTCCGGGACAAAGTCGTGGTCGCCTGCGAAGGCAAGAGCATGGAGGCGGTTGCCGTCTCGGTCAACCTCAACAACATCTTTCTCGAAAGCCACAATCCGTTCCCCGAAAAGGGCAAGCGGGTGCTTATCCGCTATCCGCTCGATACCGCGGGCACGAAGATCGACGTCATCGTGGTCGGGGAGATCGAAAAGCCCCTCGTCGACCGGACTGCGGACCTCTGCGCAGCATACGTACGGATCGTGACCCTGAATGAAGGCTCTCAGGTCGGGCTGTACAAGCGCTACGTCCGCGCCTGAGCGCTTTGAGGCTCAGTTTCGCTTCCCCTTCAATCGCCCGAGGATCGCATCAAGCTCCGACCGCAGCTTCCGGGTTTCGCCCCAGTCGATCCACCCGGAGACGACTCGCATCCCCGCCCTGACCGGCTCCGGAAAGCATCGGACCGGGAGCACCAGCTCGTCCTCGGAATCCGTCACCACCACGGCATAGGTCCCTTCGATCCGGTCGACCCAGCCGGTCGGCAGGCACTGCTGCCCGCCTGCGCCGCCGGCCTGTGCCGGGGGCATCCCTCCGCACCCGGGGGGGAGCAGCCCTCCGCCGAACAGCAGCGCCGTGACCCACACGAGCCTTGTTCCGAGCCCCCCTCCCCTACCTGGTTCCTGACGCACGGAACTCCTCCTTGTCGTCGGCAGGCATGATGCCCGTCTCCTGCAGCACACGGGCCACGAGCTGGCGCTGACTCACGTCGCTGCCGCAGCCCCGCTCCATGTCGGCAGAGGCCGCCATCGGAACGGCTCTTCCGGACTTGAGATTCAGTCGCATCGAGTCCTCCTGTTCGGGTTGGAGCATCGTCATCGTCCCGAACGGTTATCGTCACGAGCGACTGAAATGATCAGCGTCGGAGGTCGAATTTTCCGGTAGGTATCCGGATGCCCCGGGCAGGGTCACTCGGCAGCGGAACCGGTCGCGGGGGCCGGCATGGGCTGGGGATCACTCGACCGGCTGATCCAGCACGTAGACATACCCGTCCGCCACGGGCACGAGAACTTCCACCAGCCCCTTCCCGTCCACGTCCGCCACCACCGGCTCCCCCACCGAGGCCCGGAAGTAGATGCTCCACAGCAGATTCACCGTCCCGGCCTCCAGGCAGTACAGGAACCCGTCCGGAGAGCCGACCAGGAGGTCGTCATCGCCGTCCCCGTCGATGTCCGCGACCGCCGGGTGCCCGAGTCGGATGTTCTTGCCCACAGCGGAGGATACCACGGCACCGCCGGACAGGCCGATCTGCCACAGCACCGCCCCATCGGTCCCGCGCCGGGCAACGAGCCCCTCCTCGCTGTTCCAGTAGACCACGTCCGGCAGCGCATCGCCATCGACCCTGGCCAGTGCGGGGGCGCTCTGAGTCGAGGCCTTGGATTCCCAGAGCTGGGTTGCCGTCCAAGGCTGCGTCGAGTCCACTCGGAATGCGCCGGTTTCGTAGTTCATCCCCCCGGTCACCAGCTCGGGCCGGTCCTTTCCGTCGAGGTCCCCGGCCATGGCCGTGAACGGGATGCCCACGTAGTACTTGCCGTCCTTGTACAGGCTGTAGAGCGGCGCCCCGTCCACGCCCGAAAACACGGCGCAGTCGTTCCCGGATGAGCAGGTGACGTACTCCTCCCCCGGCTGTCCATCCAGATCGACAGCGGTCCCGCCCCGCCCCGCGTACAGGATGGTCCCCGGGCGGCTCCACAGGTCGGAGCCGTCCGCCGCATCCCACGCGGCCAGCTCGTTGTCCGCAGCGTCGTTCTCGTTTTGAAGCTGCAGAACGACGGCCGGGGTTTCCCCGCCGCTGTCGAGCGGATCCGCCCAACGGACCTGCGTCGTCGGGGGAAGCTCTCGGGTCCAGACCCCCGTCGACAGGTCGGAGCCAAGCAGCACGAGCTTGAGCTTTGCCGGGTCCTTGCGGTTCACGAACAGCGCATTCCACCCCCCCCCCGAAGGCTGGAGCGCAGCCAGCAGGTGTGGGACCGTTTTCAGCGTGCCGGGATCCAGCACATCGAGCGCCTTGCCCGTCGGCGCATGGAGCGCCACGGTGCGAAGCCGACTATCCTGGACGAGCACCTCCGGCACCAGGTCGGAATCGAGGTCCGCCACCCGGGTGAGGTTGTTGTAGTGCCCTCCCGTGCGGAAAGTCTGGGAAGCCTCCGCCATTCCGAAGTCGAGCAACCGCGTCTTCCCGTCACTCCCGGCCAGCACCAGGTGCCCGGAAGCCCCCGCCGCCAGAACATGCGGGACCGCCAGGCTCACCCCTGCCGGGATGTCGGTGTACTGGTCCACAGTCTCGCCGACCCCCAGGTCGACGGCCTGGACCGCGTTCCAGCTCCCGTCCCCCTCCGGGTCGGAGAAGAACACCCCGACGGGGTTTCCCCCAGAGGACGCACCGGCAAGCACCATCTCCCCCGGCGGCCGGACCGATTCGGCCCAGCGGTGCACCGAAGACTTCAGCAACCCGATGTAGCGCGGGGTCTCCATCGCGGGGCTGACCCCCTGGAGCAGGAATCCGGTCTGTTCGAGCTTGCCCTGAGCGAACCGGAGCGAGCTGACCTCGGTCGCGCTGGCAGGGAGTTTCTCGCCCGCCACCTGGAATGCCAGAATCTCGCTCCCGGGGGAATCATCGGCTTCGAGCACGTGGAAGGGCACGCGCTCTACGGCCTCGGCCAGCGTTGCCCCGGTCTTTGCGTCCAGGACGTGCAGCCGCCACTTGGAATCGATGCTCGGGTCGAGAACGCCCACCGCAATCTCGAGGTCCCCGTCCCCATCGAGGTCGGCAACACCGGTGCGCCAGGGCGCAGCGACCCGGATCTTGCTGGGATTCGTGTCGAACCGGCTCCAGACCTCGGAGCACGTCCCCCCGGAAAAGTCGACAAGGGCGACCTTGTCGCAGTAGCCCCACGGGCCGTCCTTCCGGATAAGCAGCTCGTCTGCGGGGTCCCCGTCGAGGTTGACCGCCTGGAGCGCCCCCACCGAGGTGCACACCTTGCACGAGAAGATCACGGGCATCGGCTGCCCCTTGGCCGCGGGGATGTCGAACACCTTGAGGATCCCATCGAACGTCTGGGTCACCAGGTCGAGACTCCCGTTCCCGTCGGCATCGCCGGCCACCGCCATTCCGAACTCCTGGTTGGCCGTGTCCTTGTTCTCGCTCCAGAGGGCCGGTGCCTCCGGTCCCCAGGGGAACGACCAGATCTGCCAGAGCGTGGCCACATAGTAGTTGTTGACGTTGACCACGACATCCGGGAGCGAGTCGCCGGTGAGGTCGGAAAACACCTGGATGTCCAGCTTCGCGATGCTGTCGTCCGACGGGGTCCCCAGGAACGACGTGAACGAGTTGATCACCTGCCCGGTTTTGGCGCGGATGATCCACCAGGCCGGGGACGTCTGGCTCCGCAGCGCGAGGATCTCCGAGGTTCCGTTGCCGTCGAGGTCCACGGCTCCGACCAGCTCCTCCACACCCAGTCCGAGCACGCCGCTTTCCCACACCTTCTCGCCGTTGGAGCGCCACGCGACCACGGACCCGCCCGACACCGCGAGCAGCTCGGGCATGCCGTCCGAGTCCAGGTCGTGCAGCAGGGCCTTGCGCCCGCTCAGCATCCCGCCGAGGTAGTATCGCCACAACGCCAACGGCCCCTTGAGATCCCCGGTTCCCGAGCTTCGCCCGGTCCGCTGGGCGTCGTGCCGGAAGTGGGGCCAGGCGGGTCCGGCCACGGGGTCCTTGCCGCTCTCGAGGTTGGTGGGGTCCGCGTCGGGCACGGTGTACACGATCTTGCCGTAGTCGAAGTCGTCCTCGTCCTCGTTGTCCCCCAGGCCATCCTCGTCGTGGTCATGCCACTCGGCCGGATCGAACGGGAACGCGTCGCAGGCATCCCCGTGGAGGTCGCCGTCCGAATCGAGCCCGTCGTCCAGCAGCTCATCGCAGTAGTCGCAGACATCGCCCAGGCCGTCCAGGTCGAGGTCTTCCTGGAGCGGATTGGCCTGGTCTGCGCAGTTGTCCGCGTCGTTGGGAACCCCGTCGCCGTCGAGATCCGGATCGCAGACGTCGCCCAGGCCGTCGCCGTCCAGGTCCTCCTGTGCCGAGTTGGGCTCGAGCGGGCAGTTGTCCGCCGGGTCCGCCACCGTGTCGTTGTCGTCATCCTCGTCCAGGCAGTCCGGAACCGTGTCGACGTCCGTGTCGACTGCGCCTTCGTCCTCCTGGCCGTCGCAGTTGTCATCCACGCCGTTGCACACCTCCGCCGAGGGCACCGGGGCATCGCAGGTCCACTGCCCGGCCAGGCAGACTTCCTGCCCTTCGCATTGGCCGTGCTCGTTGGAATGCGTGCACGACTCGCCGGGAAGATCGTCGTCCTCCACGCCGTCGCAGTCGTCGTCCAATCCGTTGCAGGTTTCGGGACCGGGTACCACGGCCGAGCACTCCGTCAATCCCGCGTCCCCGCACTGCCGGGTCCCTTCACACGCGCCCCACTCGTTGGTCGACCCGCAGTGGGTCCACGCCCCTTCGTCCGACCAGGCGGGAAGACACTCGCAGACGTGGTCCTTGGCCGCACACTGGTAGACCTCCTGCCCGGTCACGGTCGGGAGGTACTGGCAGACGAACCCGGCCGGACACTCGCCGGGCCCCGAGCAAGCGGTCCCGCAGAATGCCCCGTCATCCCCATAGACCACGCAGTGATCCGACAGGACCCCGGGAACGATCCTGCACTCCTCGTCCGCCACGCACGGCCGGCACAGCAGCGCCATTTCCGGCAGGCACACCATGGTCTTACCCTCGTCCCCTTCCACGGGGCGGCACACCCAGCCCTTCGGGCACTCCCCGTTGCAGAGATCCGAGCAGCGATTGCCCTCCTCGGTCGGAATGCACCAGCCGACCAGGCAGTCTGCGCTCGTCTCGCAGGGATCGCCGAATAGCCCGGGGGCCTTTCCGTCCGCCCCGTCGGTTCCCTCCGCTGCATCGAGCGCATCCAGGGTTCCCCGGCCATCCCCGTCCCCGCCGGCATCCCCTGTGCCGACCACGCTGCCCCCCCCGGAACACCCGGCCAGGCAGAGCAGCAGCCCCCCGAAGGCCGGAATCCTCCCTGCCAGAACAATCGGCCTGCAACTCATTTCACCCTCCTCGTCCAGCGCCCTCAAAATAGCCTTCGGCACCTGTGATTTCAATGTGTACCTTCATCCCAGGCATCCGAATCCGGGTAAAAAATTTGACGGCCGCCGGAACCGCCATACACTCAGTTGTTTCGGGCGTCGACCCCGGGGTCGGTGCCCAACCGCCAGGAGCACGTCGCCATGCGTCGCCCAACTTCGACCGACCAGGGAGGCAACCGGCAGGCTCTCTCCACTCAAGACGGTGCGTCCGGACACAGGCCGCCCGCAAGGCCAGGCCCCGAGGGGAGCACATGCCCCACCGGGACAGGTTCTGACGGGATCGAACGACCGACCCGGGCAGGGCTTGCCCGAAACCGCTCCCGGCTTCCCGACCCGACGCCGGATCAGATCGTCGACACCGCCAGGCGGCTGTTCGAGGGGCGCAGCATCCTGGCCTCGGTCATGCTCTCCACGGACCGGGGGATGGAATGGATGCTCTCGGACCCGAAAGCCCTTTCCGGAGGCTTCACCCACCCCGAATTCGGCGGAAACGCCGGGAACGGAGGCGAAAGCCCGGACTCGGCCGATACCGCGGGGGTCCAGAACGCCGACCGGCACTACACCCGGATCCTCCTGGGCCACGTCAACGAATGCCTCCGGAGCTGCCATTCCCTCACGAAGCGCTCCTCGGACGAAGCGCTCAAGCCATCCAGCCGCACCCGCTACGCCGCCGATGCCGCCCGGCATAGGCGCCGGGCGGTTGACCTGCTGATGCACCTGATCTACCCCGTCCAGCGGTTCGATCCCCTGCTTCGTGAGCTGGACGTCCTGGCTGGGAAGGCTGCCCCGCTGCTGCGAAGGCTTGAAGAGCTGCCGACACGGTCCGGTGTGGCCAACGACCGCCTCGATTCAACGCTGCGGAGCCTGGCTCGGAGGCGCCACCCCCAACCGGGGGAGCCGGATGTCGAACAGGTCCGGCATGCAGCGGCCGAACACCGGGAGATCCTGGCCGGACTTGCTGCCATCCGCAAGGAATCCGGGTTCGCTCCCGAGAAGCTCGAGTCCGAGCTGCGGCGGGCACGGGAAGGGCGCAGGATCGCCCTCAGGGCCAGGGACGAGATCGTCACGGCCAACCACGGCCTGGCAGTGCGCAAAGCCATGTCCCGCTACGGGAGCCGCATGCCGCGCTCCGACCTCGAGCAGGAAGCCCACGTCGGCCTGGTCATCGCTGCCGAAAAGTACGACTACCGCCGGGGGTGCCGCTTCTCCACCTACGCCTCCTGGTGGATCCTGCAGACGGTGTTGCGCGCGGAAGCGAGGCAGGACCAGTTCCTCCACGTCTCCCAGAAGGCCCGCAAGCGCTTTCGCGACGTCCTGTCGACCCGAAGGACCTTCCAACTGCAGCACAATCGGGAACCGACCCAGGAAGAGCTGCTCGACGTGCTCAAGTGCGATTCGAAGAAGCTCAATGCCGTGCTGCAGGCAATGCGGGATCCCTACTCTCTCCACGATCCGGTCGGCGGCGACGACACCTCGCTGGAGGAGCTGATCCCGGATCCCCGAATTGCCCCCCCCGTCTCCAAGGTTGTCTGCAACGACATCCTGGGCAAGGCCCGTGAGGCTGCCAAGGAGCTGACCGACCGGGAGCACAAGATCGCGATCCTCCGCTTCCCGGTGCTGATTGAACCCGGCGATCCGCTGCGCCAGAAGCAGATGCCCAGCGACGACACGGCGGAACGCATCCGCCAGATCGAGGCCGAGGCGATCCGGCATCTCCTTGGGGACGGAAAGAAGTAGGGACCGGACGTCGGCCGTGGGAAGCCCCTTCGTTCTCAGCCCCTCGCACGCTCCTGCCCCCCGCACGCTCCTGCCCCCCGCACGCTCCTGCCCCTCGCACGCTCCTGCCCCCGCGCGCCAAGGAACCCGCGGTAACCGTTCAGTCTCGCTGCGGGCAAGGGACCGAGCAACCCGACGGCCCATGCGGTGCGGCAGACCGTGGGTGCG
>Ga0233425_10001124_pt1 | contig 62225 bp, 56 predicted proteins | sample Watercolumn_Towu_2_FD_181712 | JGI IMG/M metagenome (GOLD analysis project Ga0233425, IMG submission 181712) | Freshwater microbial communities from Lake Towuti, South Sulawesi, Indonesia - Watercolumn_Towuti2014_140_MG | ecosystem: Environmental > Aquatic > Freshwater > Lake | place...
AGATCGGCGCGTGGTCACTCGACGTCAACAGCACGCAACGCGGAGTCGACTGGCAAATGAGAATCAGCGACGCCCGCTGTAAACTCAAGTCCCTCTACCCGAAAATCAGGATTTGACAGAGCACTAGCTGGAATTCCCGGTCTTGCAGAAGGCCTGGTGCCGTGACGGGCTCATTTTCCCAAGCCAATCAACCTCGACTTCGAACGGTAACTGCGGATCGCCAGCACGGCACTTCGGCGACACTGGGTTCAACAAGGCCCGCTGAGAAGCAGGTTCTCGTCGAGACAACCACCTGGGCAAAGCTGCTCACATCGTCTGCTGGCTGAAACCTCGGAAGCCTCGTTCAATCAACCAGAAGACATCCGAGCCGCTCCCTTCAAGGGCATTTGCCTTCTTGCAGGGTCCACCGAACCAGCGCTTGTCAAATCAACGCGGCCAGACCATTGGGGCGGTGGATCAGCGTCGCTCGTCGATCCGCCGTCGCAGTTCGTTCATTTCATTACGGAGCCGGCCTATCTCTTCGTCGAGCTTCCGGACCGTACGGCAGAGTTCGTCTTTTTCCATGGCCTGGCTGGCCTCCTTCTGGAGCCGATCGGCCTCGCAGGCGAGTTTCTGGGCAAGGTCGTGGATGCCGGCGACCTTCAGGCTGTTGGCGGCCTCGCGGAGGTGGCAAATCGCTTGCTGCAGCGCATCCTTTTGCGTCTCAGGGCCTCGCCACTCCGGGCCTCCCGATGGCATCCCCTGCGGTCCCCCGGGCATTCCCGGCATGCCCGGCTGTCCTTGCGGAGGTCCTTGGAACCCCGGAGGCATACCCGGCCCGCCACCCGGCATACCCGGCCCGCCTTGCGGCTGAGGCCCGGGGCCGGGAGGCATGCCCGGCTGTCCTTGCGGAGGTCCTTGGAACCCCGGAGGCATACCCGGCCCGCCACCCGGCATTCCAGGACCGCCTTGCGGCTGAGGCCCGGGGCCGGGCCCCATCTGATTCGGCCCAGGACCTGGCCTCCCCAGCCCCTCGCGTAGATCGCGTTCGATACGCTCCAGGCTCTCGCGGAGTTGGCTCACATCGCGCTGGAGCTGTTCGGCCAGATCACCCCTTCCCTGACCACGGAGGTCATTAACGTATCTCTCCACTGCCTCCATTTGCCGGCCGATGAACTCCTTGACCATGCCGGGTCCGTTTGGGCGGCGTTCTTGCGACCCGCCGTGCCCGGCGACTTCGTCCGCTCGGCGGAACACTTCCTCCGCCTTGCGGTTGACCTCCTCGGCCTCGCCAGCCTTTCCTTCGGCCTTGAGCCTTTCGGCTTTGTTTCGAAGCTCCCTTCCTTCCTGCCGCAGTTGATCAGCATTCTGCTCGGCCGCCGCCAAGATACTTGTCAGGGCGGTCAGCGTGACCAACAGGAACACACACCGTGTCATAGTCCTCATGGTCTGGGTCCTCCTCTTGCAGGCTTGCAGAACAAACTCTCGCTGTTGGATACCAAACACTATATCACAAGGGAGGCAAGACACACTGACAAGACCTTACGTCCCGAGCACCCGTTCGCCATAGTCTTGGCTCGCGGCCGCCGGATGGGGCGGTCGTACAGGAGGACGTCTGCAACTTCCCAGCACGAATCGCTCGGTGCTCTGTCCCATGCTCTTGGTCACGCGGAACGATCTGACAATCGGATATCGCGGCCCGCTCCTATTGGACTCGATCAGTTGCCAGGTCGACGCGGGACAACGGATCGGTCTGCTCGGCTGCAACGGCGCGGGGAAGTCGGCTTTTCTACGGATCTTGCGCGGCGATCTCGCTCCGGATCGCGGCACCGCGCGGAGGGATCCGCAGCTGAAAGTCTCGCTGCTGCCACAGGATGTTTCTCGCGATGTCGAGGGACGCGTGGCCGACGTGGTCGCACACGGAGTTGCACACCTCGTCGATGAACACTGCGACGCCGAACCCGATCGGAGGCGCCGGCAGCGCGTCGCGCGGCTGTTCCCTGTACTTGAATTCGTGCGGCAGTCCTTCCAGACCGCCGATCAACATGCCGGCCCAACCGCCGTGAATGCGGTCGAGCAACTCGGCACGTGAAATGGTCTTGGTATCAGCAGATCCAGTTAGTGCTTGTGCGGACGCCGTGGGCGCACTCAATAGGCCGCACGCGAGCGCAAGCGAACTAACAAGATGTCGGTGGACGATGGCGCTCATAGCGTGGTCTCACACGCGTCGAATGGCTGTGGTTCAAAACTCCGGCGGACCATTCAGGTGCTCGCACTTCTCGGGCTGGCCTGGGACGAAACCGACGACCTGCTTTTGCGAGCGGAGTTTGTCCTGCAGGGTGGAGACGTTCACCTTTTGTACGTCCTTTCCGTCTTTCGCCGCCATGGCTGCGGCGATGCCGGCGGCGTGGCCGGTGATCATCCAGGTGCTTTCGAGGCGGAGCGTGCAGAAGGCCACATGCGTGTAGCTCGCGGCTCCGGGGACGAGGAGGTTCGTGCATTCAGCGGGCTTAGGCGTGAGGGCGCGATAGGGAATCTGGTAGGCATAGCCCATGCGCCAGATGCGGCCTTCGTTGACGAACTCGTCTTCGTTCAAGGCGACTCGTTGCACATGATGGCAGTCAATGAAGTGGCTGCCCATGCCGATGCTGTCGGATTTGCGGCGGTCGGTCTGCACATCCTGCTGCTTCACGACGTACTCGCCTCTCATGCGGCGCGCCTCGCGGACATAGAGTTGATAGGGTAGGTGACCGTTGTCGGCGAACTCGCCTTTGTGCAGGCCAAGCGCCTTCCTTTCCGCCTGCACGTTGGCGGGCACCGACTCGTCATGGGCGAGGAAATACAGCAGGCCAAGCGTGTAATCCATGTGGTCCGCGTAGATGCGGGCGCGTTGCTCGTAGCTGGCGTCCGGCCAGTCAAACTGCCCGCCGAAGTGGCCGAGCGAGAAGATAGCCGACTGTTTGTTGTTCAGCTCGAACTTGCCATTCCGCCGTTCGTAGAGGTCGACAATGTCGGAGAGTTTGACGGCTCTTTTTTGTGCCGTCTGACCTCGCAGCCAATCGGCGAGCAGTGAGTAACGCGTGGCATCGTAGTGCCTCGGTGCGGGAAGAGGCACCTGGAGCTGCGGGTCTTTCGCGACGGTGAGTCGGAAGTTGTAGTTCATCGGGGCACGATGCGCGTCACCCTCGGTGAGGTCTTTCGCCCAGGCGCTGATGCCGGGGAGTAGCTTCCCCTGTGCGTCCACCGTGCGGGCCTTGCGCGGCGTTTTGTCGAATCGAATGCCCGCAGCCTCCTCGCCAAATTCCGTCTTCGCCTCTCGGCCCACCGCGTACTTCACGCCCGCGCGTGCCATGAGATCTCCCTCGTAGCTGGCATCCACGAACACTTTCGCCGCGAGCTTCGCGCCATCGGTCAACGTGATGCCGGTGATCCTCGGGCCGTCCTTCGTCACCGTTTGAACGCTCGCGCCGTAGCGCACCTCCACGCCCGCTTCTCTGAGCATATCGAGATACACCTTCTCCGCGACGCTCGACTCGAAGAAGTAGATGGTATCCAGTCGCTTGTCCTTGTGGGGATAGGCCTGCAGGGCCTTCGTGTCTTCGTAGTGCCGGCCCATACGTCGGTAGAACTCATCCGCAAAGCCGCCGATGGTCCACTTCAGCATGTGCTCGCTCTCGGCCGTATTGATGCCGCTGGTGCTGAGTCCGCCGACATGCTTCGTCGGTTCGATTAACACCACCGTGGCGCCCTCGCGAGCTGCGTTGATAGCCGAGGCAATGCCGCAGGGCACTCCCCCATACACGATGACATCCGGCGAGACTGCCCACGCCGTTCCTGCGGTCACAGTCGCGAACGCCAACGTAGTAGCGATGATGCGGGTGATGGTGGGGTTCATGGTTTCAAAGACCCTGGTCCAGAGTTATGGCACGTCTTCCAGATAAACCCCGTCCTTGCGCAACTGTGTCTGGAGTTTTCGCACATCGAACTGGGCCATGTCCACGCCTGCCGCCAGCGCCAGTGCGGCACACGTGCCCACGCCCTGGCCCATCACCATGCAGTGGGACTGAAGTCGCACCGAGGCCATCGCCTCGTGCGTCGCGGAGATGCAGCGGCCGACCACCGCGAGGTTCGAAATCCGGTCGTTCAGGCAAATGCCCAGCGGGATATGGTAGCTGTCGCCCACCGGAGGCGTCATGTCTGCCTTCTGATCGACCCAGGTCGTATGGCCGCTCCCTTTCGGATCGTGGATGTCGATCATCCAGAAGCCGTGGCCGATCGCGTCGGGTTGCTTCACCGCCTTGACAACCATCGGCGCCTCGAGCGTCTTGAGACCGCGGATACGCCGCGACTCGCGCACCCCCAGGGCAAATCCCATCTGCTCAACCTCGGCCTGCTCGAAGCCGGGCATCTCCTCCCGCCACAAGTTTGCATACTGATACACTTGTTCGCGTGCTTGTGCGGTCAGCCGGGTCAATTCCTCCTCATCCAACGGATTTCCCGCGACGGGGCACATGTTGTAGGAGACCACTGGATCGCGCGGGCTGGTTAGATACGAGCGAGCCGCTGCCTCCAGGAATTGAGGGAACTTGCCTTCATCGCGGAGCTTCTTCATGAGTTCGAACACCCGCTGGCCGTCCTGGGGATGCGCTTTGACACGCTGCGGGTCGAGGCCGCGCAGGCGAAACATCATGGTCATGCCCTGCACGGCCCCGTCGCGCTGGCGGCCGAAGTCAAACGGCAACCCCGCGTTCGCCGCGATGTCGCCGTCGCCGGTGGCGTCGATGAAGATCCGGCCACGCACCGCCTTGCGACCGGTCTTGGTGTCCACGAGCACCGCGCGCATGCGGTCCGCCTCGACGATGGACTCGATGGCCGTGAGGCCGCAGAAGACGCGTACGCCTGCATCCTTGGTCATCTGGTCGAACACGACGCGCATCCCGGTCGAGTCGAACTCATGCGTCTCCGGTTTGGTGGGATAGTGCGCCATGCGGCGCACAAAGCGCCCGCCACGGTCCACCGCCTCTTGAACAAAGCCTCGGATGACCTGCTTGGTGCGGTCGCTGGTGTGCCAGATGTTGACCAGCGCGTTGGTGGCCATGCCGCCGAGACTCGGCCAGCGTTCCAGCAGAATCACTTTCGCTCCGTGCCGGGCCGCACAATACGCCGCGGAGATGCCCGCCGTGCCGCCGCCGCACACCACGACGTCGGCCTCGGCGAGCACAGTCATCTTGCGTTGTGGAATGGTCAGGTCGCCGGAGTTATCGGCAGCTTGCACGTGCAAGTTACGGGGGCCGGACGCCGCGGCTACGGCGCCCAGGCCGCCGCCGGCTGCAGCGAGCAAGAAATCACGTCGCGCGGATTGAGTCGCGTTCATCGTCTTAATGACTCCGGCAGCATTGATTGAGACTTATACAGGAGTCGGGCCGTAGGTTATGGTGCAATGCTCCACGATATACCGCTTTCCGAATTGCGTACAGATCCTCCAGTTCCTTGGCGCTCAACACCCGATTGAAACGGGCACGCGGCAAAGCTCTGTTGTGCGCGGGTCTCCCGACCCCGCACCGACAACTCTGTTGTGCGCGGGTCTCCCGACCCCGCACCGACAACGACCGATAGGTCTCAAGACCCGGGGAGACCTTCGTTCGGCGGTTTCGGCGAGGTCAGGAGACCTGCGCCGATCGCGATCGCCACGGGCTCGCCGCTCTGTTGTGCGCGGGTCTCCCGACCCCGCACCGACAACGACCGATAGGTCTCAAAACCCGGGGAGACCTTCGTTCGGCGGTTTCGGCGAGGTCAGGAGACCTGCGCCGATCGCGATCGCCACGGGCTCGCCTGGCCGAACCGTCCATGGGGAACTGACCGCGGCGCGCATGCAACTGGCCCGCAGCCTGCTCACCGAAGGAGCCCGGACAGTGGCCGAAATCGCCGCGGCCTGCGGTTATGAGTCGGCACCTTCGTTCAGCCGAGCCTTCCGCAGCCAGTCGGGCCGTTGGCCCACCGATTACCGCAATCAAGTCCGCCTTGTGTGAGAAGAAGGCCAGGCTCGTCGTGTTCTGCCTGGCCGATCACATCCATTGGCCGTTGTGTCATGTCCTTTCGGAAGACGGTTTTGCGTCGCACTCGAAACACCAATGAATCCGATCTGGCGACACCGTCCGGACAGGTTTCTCACAGGTTCATGTCCCGTCGCCCCAGTCACGCGCAGCGTGCAAATCCTCCCGGCCGCCAAGGGGGAAACGCAAAACGTTATGGGGTAGTTAGTTATGAAGACTGACCGAAGCTGCGAACGACCCTGAATCTGCGACTGCACCGGCAAGCGATTTCACCCCTCCGCCCGACTTCTTTTCCGCGGACCGTCAGGGTCTACGATGCACGGAATCTGCCGCCGGTTCGCGTAGCGATCCAGGCCAATCGATGGCCCGGACTTCCCTGGGCGTTTCGTGGCGATCGAGACAGATTCGGGACGGGTCCGGGGACCGAGCGGGCGAGGATGCCGCCGCCGTTTATCGCGGCCAACACCGCCGACTCACCCATCATTCGCCCGCAATCGCCCGCGCGCGGCACCTTCAGCAACGGTCCAACCTGCGGTACCTTGGACACGTAACAGTCTTTGCGTGCGAGGTCGGTGGCGTGCCGGACCCATGTCGGATCGTGCATGGCCCCTGCCCAGGTTCCCTAAGGAGATGATGATGAGCGTCCAACTGCGTGCCAATTGTCGATACGCTTTGTTAGTCCCGACCAGTATGGGAGTGCGGTTGACTCCGGCCGACGGGCAGCCTGTGCACTGCAGTACCACGCTGACCATGCAGGCGACCAGCGCGGAAACGAATGTGGCCAGCATCTGTTCCTATCTGGGGTTGCGCGTGAAGGTGCTCACGACGTTCGTCAAAGGCAGCCCGATTGCACGATTCATCCAAGACGACCTGGCCAGCCGACATATGGACTACGAAGGCCCCGAAGTACCGCAGGGTGGCCCGTGGGGATATCGGCACCAATTCAATTTAGCCGATAGCGGAAGTGGCTCGCGCGGACCCGTTGTTCACAATGATCGAGCGGGCGAGGTCGGACGCACGCTGAACGTCAAGGACTTCGACTTGGCCCGCATCTTTGGCGACGAAGGAGTGCAGATCGTCCACGTCTCCGGCTTGATCGCCGCACTCTCGCCCGACACGAGCGCGTTCTGTCTGGAACTGGCTCGAGCCGCCAAAGCGCATGGCACGCGCATTTCCTTTGACTTGAATTACCGTGCGTCGTTCTGGAAAGGGCGGGAAAAGGAACTCGGCGACCTGTTCCGCGAGATTGCCAGTGTGGCCGACATCCTGGTCGGCAACGAAGAGGATTTTCAATTGTGTCTGGGCATGAAAGGGCCCGAGGCCGGTGGTGAGAATCTGACTGCCAAGATCGATTCCTTCAAGACCATGATTCATGCCACACAGAAGGCCTATCCTAACGTGCAGGTCTTCGCCACGACGCTGCGCGAAGTCGAGAACGCCAACCTGCATCTGTGGGGCGCGATCTTGTCGGCGGGCGGAAACTGGTACGTGGAAATGCCGCGCGAGATCGCGGTGCTCGACCGCATCGGCGGCGGCGATGGATTCGTCGGCGGGCTGCTCTATGCCATCCTGCGTGGATGGTCGGAGGAAAAATGGGTGCAGTTCGGCTGGGCCAGCGGCGCGTTGGCCACTACTTTCCTCACTGACTACGCGCAGCCCTCGGATGAAACCCAGGTCTGGGATGTCTGGAGAGGCAATGCCCGCGTCAAGCGATAAATAGTACAAACGCTGATCCAGCGAGCCCCGTGTGGATGAAAGGCTGCACCGAGTTCTCGGAAGACCATTCAAGGAGACCGACCATGATCCTCGATCGCCTGGCAGAAGCGGACCGGTACTTTTCCCTGCACCTCGATTTCGCACCGGCGATCACATTCCTGCGCGATCAGCCGCTGGATCGCCTGCCGGAGGGACGGATCGCGATTGCCGGAGAGAACCTGTACGCGATGGTGTCCAGACCGACAACCCACCCACGTGAAGAGGCGAAGCTCGAGGCCCATCGCCAGTACATCGACATCCACTACCTGATCAGCGGCGTCGAACAGATCGGCTGGAAGTCGCGCACGCAATGCCAGGAACGCGACGGCCAGTACGACGCGGCAAAAGACTTCGAGCTTTTCGCCGACAAGCCGGATGCCTACGTCGACGTACACCCGGGTGCTTTCGCAATTTTCTTTCCGGACGACGCCCACGCCCCACTGATTGGCACGGGCCAGCTTCACAAGGTCGTGGTCAAGGTGGCGCTATAACAGCGCCTTGATAGCTTGAACCGGTTCTGTGCCTTACTTCGACTTCGAGCCCTTCAAAAGCCGATGGCCTGGGTCTATTTGGCGATACTGGTCGGCCAATTGTCCGTGTTGCTCATCGGCGCCGTCGTGGGGATCGTCAGTCTCGTATTGCGGTGGCTCCGTTGATGAACGCCCGCGTGGCTCGCGGTGCGAGCCAACGGGAAAGCGTGAAGGAATCAGGGATCGTCAGATCCTGAACTGCGGTATGGTGGGAGCGACTGCACTCGCGAACGAATCTCTTGGCGCAGTTCCCCGTATCGCTTCGACGATTCGCCCGCGTAATCCCGCTGAAACGTGTCAGCGCTCAGGCCCTCAGGCAGGCCAGTCACCGAAGGCACGTACTGCGTGACCGAGAACGTTTCGGCAAGCTGCCGCAATGCGAACTTGCCCGACAGCACTCGGCCGGCGAAGAGGATCCCTGCCTGGTCGGCCGCCACGTCCGCAAAGCTGAAACCGCTGCCCCGTTGAGCGTCCATCAGCTCCTTCGCCAATCCAGCGGTGTCCGCGAGCAAGCTGCCCAATTCGGCCGTCAGGTAGGCAGAGACAACGAAATGCTGCAACGAATCGCGCCGCCCCAGCATGGTGGGATTGCCGAGCACTTCGAGGCGGTTTGCTCGTTCGACGGTTGACTCAATCTTCTGGCAGAACTCACGTGTCAGAGGATTCTTCAGCAAGACGTCCGAGTCATCGAGTGCGATACCGATCCCCGTGAGAAACGCTCGGGGGCCGAGGTTGTTTCCAAATGTTGCAGCTGTTTGTGCGGCCTGTCGAACGTACCAGTCCGTCAGTTCATCTCCCTGCCGACGAACACCGAGGCCTGACGAAGCGTTGTCTCGCGCTGCACGCACGACACTTCGTACGACACGACGCGTTGCCTCGATCGTCTCACTTCGCTCTCCCTCGCGTTGGACCCGCTGGTCGGTGGCTAAGGGAGCTCGACTGCGATTCGCTTGCGACTCGCCGGCAGACATCGGCCCACATGCAACCAGGGACAGGGCGGCCGCAGCGCAGATTCGACACAGGCACCACGCTGACGTTTCGGTCGCAAGGAATAGCAACGAACGTCTGACAAGGCGCCAATGCGAGGTCTCTCTGACAGCTCGCCGCAGACTCTCGGTGATCAGGAACGGCACGGCGACGTCCATGGAATAACGCAAGTGGCGATGTGGGGATTCCTGGCCCCATTATACGAGCGGAAGTGACTCGCACCGCACTTGGGTACGGCAACTCTCCGTGCGCATTCCCTGCCAGCCTGCTCCGGAGTTCCCGTCCAGGCAAAGAGCGTCGGCCTCCGCACAGTCCAGTTGCGCCTACTCTCCGCAAGAGAACCCCCGCGAAGACCCGCATCTCCGGTGACAGGATTCGAACCTGTAACCTTCGGCTCCGGAGGCCGAAGGCCGGATCGTACAAAGCCACACGCGAGTAGCCGCTTGCGGCCAACGAAAATCATTCCTTGCTTCCAGGGGTGCTTGAGGAATCTCCGAAACCTGCAGGCACAATGCGGGCAAGATCCCGCGTGACTTCGGTGGCGAGAACTCGGGCAGAAAAGTGCAGAAGGTAACGGCAGGCAGCAAGGACAGAAGGAGCCGGCGACAGAAGAAGTACGTCGGCCGTCCAGGCCGATGACTGGGACTTTTCAGCGCCTGGACGCCCTCGTTATTGCATTTGCAGTTTGGAAAGAGGAGTCTTATTGACGCGCCAATGACTCGAAGCCACGTTTTTCGCACCGAGCCACAGAGTGTGGGACAGATTCTGTACCGACGTTGCCTCGACATGCAACTTAGCACCTGCCTCTTTCCCCAAGACACGGGATTTACCATGAGACCTCACGCCCTTGCCAATGTCGCCGCTACCCTGCTCATCGCCGTGGTGTTTTCGTCTGACGTACTGGGTGCCGATCAGTCGCGGAGTGAGACCCAGCCCTGGTACCGCCGCTGCCTGGTGGGTATGGAAGTGGGTCCGACGGGAGCGCAGTTTGGCCACAGTGATCCGACCGACGCGCGTTACTGCTCCCAGTTCGACGGTGCGGACATCGTGCGACACTGTGCCGTCGCGAAGTGTCAGTACGTCGTGCTGTGGGTGCGCGACGGCGACTATGCCTACTACGATTCCAAGCTGCTGCTCAAGGCGCCGGGACTGGGTAGCCGCGACCCGTTGCGCGACGGCGTGCAGGAAGCCCGCAAGCAGGGCTTGCCCCTCATCGCCTACTGCGTGGTCCAGCAAGCGGGCCACTACCTGAAGGCACACCCGGAATGGGAAATGCGCGGTGCGAACGGTCAGCCGATTGGCCGGTTCTGTTTGAACTCCGGTTACCTGGAAGCCATGGAGCAGATCGTCGCGGAACAACTCGCCTACGGTATCGATGGCTTCCACATCGACATGCTCGACCAGGGCTTCGGCCCGCCGTACGGTTGCTGGTGCGATACCTGTCGCACCCAATTCGAAAAGGAGTACGGCCACGCCATGCCGGCGGGCGTTACGTGGGACGAGAGTTGGGACCAGATGTTGGAGTTCCGCTACCGGAGCAGCGAGCGTTTCGAGCAGGCACTGGCGGCGTACATCAAGCAGGCCAACCCGCAGGTCTCCGTGGACTTCAACTACCACGGCAATCCGCCCTTCAGCTTCGAAGTCGGACAGCGGCCCGTGCAACACGCGGGCAATGGTGACTTCATCACCGGTGAGACCGGAATGTGGGGATTCGGCGCGCTGCCCATGGGCCTGAACGTGGAGTTCTACCGTGCCGCGGTCCCGCACCAGCGAGTGCAGGTCGCCATCAACCGGGGCGTGCGCATCTATCACGACCAGACGACGCGCCCACTAAACGACCTGCGCTACGAGTTGTTCAACCTGATGGCCCACGGCGCGTTTGTTACGGTGGTGGACAAGATGGGTTTCGACGGCAGCCTCGATCCTTTGGCGTACGAGCGACTCGGTCAGGCGTTTCAAGAAGCGCAAGCCAAGCAAGAGCACTGGGGAAAGAAACCCGTCTTTGAAGTGGGTCTCTACTACAGCAGTCGGTCCCGCGACTGGACGGGCCGGGAACAGCCGCTGCGGTGGATGCAGAGCTTTCTCGGGGCCCACAAGGCGCTCGTCTATGAGCACATCCCCTACGGCGTGGTGCTCGACGAAAATTTGTCGCTGGAAACGCTGCAACAGTTTCCCGTTGTTCTGCTGCCCAACGTGACGATCCTCTCCGAGAGTGAGGTCGTGTTGCTGGACCGGTACGTGCAGGAAGGGGGCAAGTTGATCGTGACCGGCTTCAGTGGCCAGTTCGACCGCTTGGGCCGCCCTGCCTCGGTGGCGGGCTTTGAGTCGCTGATCGGTGCCAAGGCGACCGGGCGACTCGATTCGGAAGACAACTGGATGCGTTTCTCCGCTCCGCCTTCCCAGAATACAGAGACTGCAGGTTTTCCGCCCCACCCGCGCGACGGTTGGGCCTTCCTGGTGAAAGGCCCAGGGGCCATTCTCGCTCCGACCACGGCCACAGCGATCGGCGAGTTGCTGAAGCCGTACCGCACCACGCGCCAGCGCGAAGGAAAAGAAGGAACCGAATGGCCGCTCGACTTCGAATCGCCCGTCGGCCCCGCCGTGCTGATCAACCAGCACGGCCAAGGGACAGTGCTTACCTTCGCCGGGTCGCCCGACTATGCCACGGCCAGCGAACACCACCTGGTAGAGGCTCGGCGGCTGCTGTCGGAAGCCGTCCGCTTCCTGCATTCCTCTCCGCGCGTCCGAATCGAAGCGCCTACCACTGTGGAAACCATCGTGACCGACGACGCGGATCACCGCACCCTGCGCGTCCATCTGCTCGGCTACAACTCCCCCCCGCAAACGATGCCGGCGCAGAACCGACCGTTCGTGCTCCCCGCCTTGATCGAAGATGCGCCACTGTACCGAGTCCGCGTCCGCCTGCAGCAACCGCCGCGAAGCGCAAGTGGTTTTCATCCAGCGACCGTGGTCCAGACAAACGGATCGAGCGTCGAAGCCACGATCGAAGACATACACGAGGTGCTGATAATTCGTTACTGAGCGGGAGATGCGGCCAGTTCGTCAAGCGGAGCGATCCAGATTGCGCGCTTGGCCGGGCATGTTCTCGATGTGTTCTGTCGACCATGTCTCTTCCCGGGCGCGTCAGCCGCAGCAGTGGGCGCATTGTGGCTTGTAGTTGGCTGCCGAGGCTGCAACCACCGATTTGGTATGCACCCCGGCGGGCGCGTGCTCCGGCCGCCTCTTCCCGTTCCCGGCTTGCCAAGAGGCACTGGAATGTGCGACTCTATGCTCGCGGCGGCTCGGTCGCCAGGTCCACGTGAATTGACTGCGGGGAGTGTGCCAAGCATGTACAAGTTCGTGCTGGCATTGACGATGTGTGTCGTCTCGAGTTCCACAACACAGGCGCAACCTGTCGGTCTCGAATTCTACGACGATCTCACGGTCCTGCCGTTTGTCTACGACAACGTCCAGTCGTATTACGTTTCCAGCTTCGATCGAACGGGAGGAAATGACGACGGGTTCCGCGGTACTTACTCGGAACTGTATGTGCAGGACAACGGCGAGCACGTGATCTTCGAAGAGGACGGACCTGGCTGTATCTACAACATCTGGTTCACGGGTGACGACCAGCGTCTTCATTGGGGCAAGATTCGATTGTACGTGGATGGGCAGGAGACGGCCGCATTCGAATCGTCGGCCGAAAAGCTGTTCCTCGGTGAGAGCCCGCCGTTCGTCGAGCCGCTGGTGGCCGACTCCTTCGTCTCCAGTGGCGGCTTCGGTTGCAGTGCTCCCATTCCTTTTCAGAAACACTTGAAGATCACGACTGAGAAGATCGTCGGCTTCTATAACATCTACTACCAGCTCTACAAGGACGTGAAGGTCAAGTCCTGGACGCCGAGCCAGGACTACTCGTCGCTGATTCGGCTTTGGGAACGTTGTGGTAGCGATCCCAAACGGGTCAGTGGCCCGGTGAGTGTGCACCGTCAACTCGTCGCATTGGGGACCGCCTCAGGAAACGGACTTCCGGAACAGGAAGTGGTGCGTCTCGATCATCCGGGCACGATTCAGTTCATCAAGATCAACCCACTGTATCGTCCCACGCAGTACAGCCTCAATCACACGCATTTGCGCATCTACTACGATGGCGCTGAGGCGCCTGCCGTGGATGTGCCGCTCGGACCTTTCTTCGGATCCGGGTTGGGTGAAGCGGATGTGCGCAGCTTGTTTATCGGCATGAGCACTTCGGGAACGTACTATTGCTACTTTCCCATGCCGTTCCGTAAATCGACTCGCGTGACTCTTCAAAACAGGAACTACGAGGCGGGCGGGGAGCTGCACTGCCAGGTAGGTTTCACGCGGCAGTTGCCCGAGCAGCAGTCCGGGACGTTCGGGTATTTCGGAGCCGAGTACCGGAGAGCTTGGCCCATCACAGACACCAAAGACTACGTGCTGTTCGACTACCGGGGCCGCGGTGCGGTGGTCGGACAGGTGATGACGGTCGAGCCGGTTCAGCCTGATGTCAAGCGCTGGTGGGAAGGTGATCTGCGCATCACGATCGATGGCGAAGAGAAGCCGCGCTTTCACGGCACAGGGCATGAGGACGAGTACCAGGGCGGCTGGTCCAACTTCTGGCTCACGAATCCGTACTCGCTGCCGCTGTTTGGCGAACCGAAGTCGGAAGGTCTGATAAACATCGATGGTCAGATCAACGGTTCGACCACTGCGTATCGCTTCTGGCCGGGCAAGATCCCTTTCGCCAAGTCGATCACGATCTCGACCGAGCACGGGAACCGGAATGACACGCCGGCGAACTACTCCTCGCTGGTCTATTACTACTACATCGCGCCGCAATACCCGTAACGATGAACCGGGACAGGAAATCAGATTTCTCCGGCACGATCAGAGCGACTGAGTGCTGGCGGATCCGCATGGTTCCGCGTGACCGAAACGGAGTCTGCCTCCGTCTTGGTGGATTGGGGAGTATGCTGCCTTGCCCGTGTCAACAAAACGGAGGCAGACGTCAATTCCACCCAGCCAGCCCTGTGAGCAGAGCCGATTGATTCCATCCGCGGCCTACAGTATTCTGCCCGCGTCGGACCCATTCGACCCTGCCACACGGAGCCCCGCCATGATCCGCCTGCTATCTGTCGGCCTCGTCCTGATCCTGGTTCCGCACGCAATCGCCGCCCAGGCACCCGCAAACAAGGTTCCCCCATTCCCGAGACTCGTGATCGTACAACCAGAAACCGAGCAGCCGGCTTCCGGCAACGTCGAGGTCCGCGTCAAAACGGAAGTGCCAGACGGGGCTTCCCTGCCAACGGTCATGTACGCCGGTTTGGGCGGTGCTCCCTGGACACAGCTCAAACGAAACGCGGACACTGGTGAGTGGGCGGCACAGTTGGATAGCACGCTCGTTCCCAACGGTACCCAGAAGCTGATCGTTGTGACTGACAACAAGCGTGCGAACATCTCGGTCGATCTGACGGTCGCCAATCCGCTTCAGATTTTCTTCGGCGACTTGCACAGCCACACAAGCTACTCGGATGGCACGCTGCTGCCCGTGATTGCACATGACTACGCCAAGAACGAATCGAAGCTCGATGTGTTCTGCCTGACGGATCACCTGGAAGCCGTCAGCGACGACGAGTGGCTGGACATGCGCGAGGTCGCGTTCGACGCCAACGAGGATGGCAAGTTCGTCGCCATCCCCGGATTGGAATGGACTAAGAAGTGGGGACACCTCAACATCTACGATCCCAACACGCGCGTGTGGCCAGACGACCCGACCGAGTTCTATAAGGCGGCCGCGGACGCAGGAGTGGTTCTCAAGTTCAATCATCCCGGCGAAGGGACGGTAACGCACGACGGCTTGGCGTACTCTGAGGTCGGTGATAAAGCGGTGGAACTCATGGAGGTGCGATTCGACCAAGAGGAAAAGGCCTTCATCCGCGCCTTGAACAACGGCTGGCATCTGGCGCCCGAAGGCAGCGATGACACGCATTCGCCGAACTGGGGCAACGTCACGATGTGGACCGGAATCCTCGCGCCCGGGCTCAGCAAGCGCAACGTGCTGGACGCGCTCAAGAATCGGCGTGTGTATTCGACCGGCGATCGCAACTGTCAGCTCGGCTTTGACGTAAATGGCGCTGTCATGGGGAGCATCGTGGACCAGCCCTGCCAGACGGTCCAGCTGGCGGTTACCGTCACAGATCCCGATGAAACGGATGTCGCAGCGAAAATCGAGATCTTCGAAGACGGGGTTGTGGTGCACAGCGACGCGCCCAACTTGGCAAGTCGCAAGTGGGAAGCCGCCTGTTCGCCGAAACCTGGCAAGCACTACTACTTCGCGAAGGTTACGCAAGCAGACGGCAACGTGCTTTGGTCGGCGCCGGTGTGGGTTACGGTGAGCGCACCATAGTCACAGGCCGAACGCCATAACGACGAAACCGCGGGAGGGCTTCGTCCACAAAGGCGTTGAACCAGCAGGACCGGTTGGGGACCATTTCGCCAGGCAAACTCGCTGACATCGTCATCCTGGACGCGGATCCCACGATCAACATCCGTCACACTCGGCAGATCCACGCCATCGTGCGCGGTGGGATTCTCTGCGATCCCGCCACGGTGCTCGAGGCCGTACCGACGGAATAGAGCGCCCGCTGCGACAAGGTCACATCATAGCGAAAGTACCCCACGAGATCAGCCGAGAACACGTACTTCGTGCCATCGAAGCCATCCGTGAAGGCGCCCAACATGGCTTCGGTCCGTCTACGGACTGCGACTTGCTCCGCGAGGGCCAACGATTTCCGCCGAAGGCCGTTGTCGGGATCGCAGCTGAGTTTGCCACGGGCCGTCGGCTGGGCTCTTCCCCGATCGCTCTGTCGGGAATCATCTGTCTCACAAAAAGAAAGACGCCGTGCATCGCGCAGCTGACGGAATCGAGTACCTCCGTCCAGGGACAGAAGCGACCAGGGAAGAGCCGATACGCCCAGCACCGTGGTTCACGCAAAGTCGGCCAACTACAATCAGGGTTCCGTTTGACGCGAAATGTCAATCGACTTCAACCTCGATAAGGCGTTTACCTGTGCGATCTGACGGAGCATCGAACATCGGTTTTCTGCAGTGTTTCGGTTGGCTGCTGATCGTCACTGCGTTGCTCGCGGCGTTTCAATCGTTGTACGTAGTCACAGGCACATCCCCGTCGCCCCGCGCTCAATTGATCGGGACCCACACTCTGCCCATTTGCCTCGCCGCGTGGGTGCAGGTCGATGCACGTCGGAGACGACTTACGCCTTGTCTCGACTTCGGCATGTTTGTCCTTGGCACCTGGGGCATTGCCATTCCGTACTATCTGCTGTGGACACGCAAATGGCGTGGATTGCTCGTCCTATTGCTGTTCTTCGTCCTATTGACGATACCGGCGTTTGCCGCCCGGCTTGTGTGGAGCGCGGAAAAGACCTTCTACGACGCGGGCATCAAGAACTCCTATCCCACGCTCGTCGAGGTGTCGCCAGGAGACTTCCGTTATATCTGGGACAGCGGCACGGCCGACGCGCCGCGGACGCACATTCAATTCGGCAAGCTAAAGCTCGAACCCTGACTGGCCCCCGGTGACGCCAACGTCTTCGCCACCATCAACGAGTCATGAAACCCACGCTCATACTCCTCACCGTCCTGGCGCTCACGCGACTGGAAGCGGCTCCCATCAACGAGCCTTTACATGCAGGTATCGGTGTTGTGGACATCACACCTGCCGAGCCAGTCGTCCTGGCAGGTTCGCCGGCTCCGAAGAAGTCCTCATCGGTGAGCACGCGCCTGTATGTCAAGGCACTGGTTCTTTCGGCAGAGAAACAAGAGCTGGCGATTGTCACCTTGGACACGTTGAAATATCCGGTCGAGCTTGCGGTTCAGGCACGCCAGCAGATCGAAAAGGCCACCGGCATTCCAGCCAGCAACGTCGTCATCTGCGCCTCCCACACTCACAACGGCCCGCTGTGGAGCTATTACAGGGACCAACTGGTAAAACGTATCGTCGAGGCGGTGGCGCTGGCGGCCCGCGATCGCGCGCCCTGTAAGCTCGGAAACGCGAAAGGCAGGGCGGAGGGCGTGAGCGAGTGCCGCAGGGTGATCAAGGATGGGCAGACCTGGAACCGATGGCAATTGGATCCTGACGAAGCAGACAGGTATCCGGCGGAAGGCCCGGCCGATGCCGAGTTCGACGTACTGGCGATAAGTGGCAACGACGGAAGATACAGGGCGGTCGTGTACAACTTCGCCTGTCACGCCGCTAACACACGGGATTCCGTCGTTTCGGCGGACTATCCCGGCGATGTTCAACTGGTCGTCCAAAGGCACTTGGGTTATGAAGTGCCCACGCTGTTTCTGCCGGGCGCCTGCGGCGACGTGAATCCCAACTACCGTGTGCCGCGGGAGATCTTTGGCGAGAAACTCGGTGGAGAAATCGTCCGGTGCCTTGGACGGCTCGAACTCGTTGCCAAGCCGTCGCTTTCGGTTGAAGGCCGGGAAATGCAAATGCCGGGACGAGAGCATCCGGAACTCAAAGAGGCGGAAATCGCCCGCAACTGGCCTAATCAGCTTGACCATTACAGGAAGACGTTCCACGACATGAAGCAGAGGGAAAGGCCGAGTTACCCGTGTTTCCTCACAGGCATCCGCATCGGCGACGATTTCGCGATCGTGACCAATCCCGGTGAGCTGTTTTGTAAAATCGGGATGAGCATCCGGCAGCGATCACCCTTCACACACACGATGGTCGCGGAGCAGACCAACGGCGCTCACGGCTACGTGCCCACGGCGAAGGCCTTTGAGGGCGGCAGTTATGAAACCTGGTTTGGAGAGCATTCTTATCTCACCGTGCGCGCTGGCGAGATCATCGAGAAAGAATCGCTCGACATCTTGGATTCCTTGAAACGCGCTGAACGCAAGCCATGAAGACGTGGACCTTGTGCCTGACCGTGTGCCTTGCGGCGATGCCATTGATGGCTGCCGGAAGCATCATCGGATCTGACCTGCTTGTGATCTTCACCGATAATCCACTTTGGGCCGATCTCGGAACGCAGAGGGTGCAGAACGACATCCACGATCCCGACGCTCGAATTCTTGTGACAACCAGCGCGGTGTTCGCAGCCGATGCCGTGCCGCGGGCGTGGAGTTCTGCCATGTTGCGCGACGCAGCCGCCTGGCCGCACTCGGAGACGGATTCTCGTGTCACGGCGACGACGCATGGTCTGCGCGTCGAAGTTCCCCAAGGACGCACTTACGCCATCGCAGCTGCTTCCCATCTCCTCTGGCCGAAAGATTCGGGGCGAATGCGCGTGCGAATCGCCGAGGTTGCTGGAGGTGCCCGCTGGTTTCTCCGTATCTTCGGCGAGCTCCGTGAACCGGGCCGGCGCCACACGGTGGGCGTGGCGCAGGATGAGATTGCGCTCGGTGAGCGCTTTTTCCACCTCGACCCGCGTCTGCACACGTTGACCGATGCGCCGCTTCAGCTTCAGCTTGGCGTGGAAGGTCCGCCCGGCGCATTCGTGGTCTTCGAGGATGTGGCTTTCCTCCCGGCGGTTGCGCGCAACAACTGTCCGCCACGCCGTTTCTTTCAGCCGAACCAGAAGGACATTGCCACGGTGGAGTTGATGCCGAACCTGCCCGAACCGTTCGCGCTGATCGACTGGTGCGAGAAGGCGCGAGCTTACGATCAATTCGTTTTCGACTTCAACGTCCAGGGCGAGTTCCTGCCGCTGGTCTGGCTGGACGAATCGCGGCTCAACACCGATTGCGCCACGTTCGGCCTGCCCAGTTATGTCGGCGCGCCAGGCCAGCGGCAGGGCTTGACCGACTCCCAGGAGGGCATCACCTGCATGGGTGCGGTGCTGGGTGCGACACTCGTGGGCATCGACAAGAGCCGGCAGGAGCACGACTACGTGACGATGTGCGAGGCGTGGTTCAATTCGCGGAACGGAATGAACCTCGTCCTCAATCGTCAGCGCGCCGGTGTCGGCGGCTCGTTCTGGTACGAACTGTTTCCCCACATCGTCTTCTATGCGCTGGTGGACCGATACCCGGACAAGCCGCGTCTCGCCGAGATCATGCGTACCACCGCGGACCGGTGGCGCGAGGCGTGCATCGACCTTGCGGACGCGAATGGCGTGCCGGACTTCGACCATGTCTCGTTCGATTTCCGTACCAGTCAACCGGTGGACAATGGAAAGTGGCGCGAGCCGGATGCCGCAGCGGCCGTGGCGTGGTTGCAGTACGCCGCGTGGGTGAGATTCGGCGACTCGAACCATCTCGCCGCCGCCGAAAGCTGTCTTCGCTTCCTGCAACGCCAGCAGCGCAATCCCTACTACGAAGTCCTGCTCCCGTTCGGCACGCTCACCGCAGCGCGTCTGAACGCGGAACTGGGCCGTGATTACGATGTCGACCGTTTGCTCAACTGGCAGGGCCAGCGCTCACTAACCACTGGATCCTGTAAGCACTTCGAGCATGAACGCGTCGTTCCAGCCACACGCGCGCCGCTTCATGACGATACTGTCTTTGCTGGGATGTTGTTTTAGGAGTGATAGAGTCAGCCGATTGAGCCAAGCAATGTTCTCCCGGAGGCACACATCGCGCACGCGCAATTCGTCCTCACGATAGGTAACATCCAGACACCAATGGCAACTGTTTTCAATGCCCCAGTGGCTGCGAACCGCGTGTGCGAACTGCCGCACCTTCACCGGTAGGCTGCTGATGAAGTAGCGGATGTCCACCGACTCCTTGCCGTCGCGGACGCATGACAGCATGGCAATTCCGATCGAGAGAAGCCCTGCCCAGCGGCTGAATCCCGGCAAGTGCTTCGGTGCCGGCATCTGAACATAGGTGCGGTGTTCGGTGCGACCGTGTTTTGTTTCTTTGGTATCCAAACGGCGAGCGCCGAGGTCCTTAAATCCCGTCTCCATGTGCTGCTCAATATACTCGACCGTAGCCTTGTACAATCCTTTTTGATTCTGCTTCAACGCCAGGACGTAGTCCGCTTCGGCATCCACAATCTGCTTGGCGATGGCTCGTTGCGCCCCCATCGCGTCAATCGTCACGATGGCTCCGCGAAGATCGACGAGCGCAAGGACCGTGGGAATCGCTGTGATTTCGTTGGATTTATCCTCCGTGGCGACCTGCGCCAGGCTCAGTCCATACTCGCTGGCCCAGACGCTGACGGAATGTAATGCGCCCAGATTCTGCTTGCGATTATGCGTCCGCCGCAACGTCTTCCCGTCCACGGCCAGTGTCGGCCGCTCCACAGCGCCGATCTTCTCGGCATGGGCGCGCAGCGCGCTGATCCACAACGTGAAGCACGCTTGAAACGCATCTGGCTGCAACGTCCCCAAGACCCGTCGGAACACATCCTTCTGCGGAATCCCATTCGGTAGCTTGAGTACCGCCTGCAGAAACTCGGACTTCAAGTTGGCCCATCGGGCGATGGCCGTCGGCCCGTTCGCTCCGGCCAAGACCGCCATGATCGCGATCACGATCAGACTACTGAGCGGATGCAGCATGTTTACCGACGACCGCGGATCCTCCAGGTCTTCAAAGTGGTGTACGATGTCCTCGATATCCAGTGATAACGGCTCCGCCATCGTTCGTCCTTCCTCTTCCAGTACGGTGGGAAACGCAACGACGACGGTATAACGTATCATAGGCCAATGCGCAATTCCCTATCTTGCCAAAAGCCCGCAGAGTGCGCGCTGGCCCTGGCTCAACTGGTGCTTCGGCATTAGCGACACCCGCGGCGGTTGGGGTGTGACGGTCGGCAACTGGGGCGGCTACGACTGTGACGGCTTGTTGGGTAGCATCGACAACCGGTGTGGCTACGCTTTTGCCATGAACACCTTCGCCCAGGCCGGTGCGCTGGTGCCACTGGCCCGGTACGAGCCGCGCTACGCGCGGGCCATCGGCAAGTGGATGCTCAACCTTGCCAATGCCGCGCGGCTGTTCTATCCGGGCGCCTTGCCCCCGGGCCACGAGACCAGCGGGTTCTGGAAGGGTGATCCGCGGCAGGTGATCGCCTACGAAGGACTGCGCTACGAATGGATCGGCAAGAGCCCCTGTGCCACGGGCGATCCCGTGGCGCTGAAATGGGGACCGAAGACGGACCTCGGTCTCTATGGCTCGAGCTACGTCGGGATACTCGGTGCTATCGTCGGCCGCACCTCCGATCCGCGCATTCTGCAACTCGATTGCCTGGCGACGGATTTCTTTCGGAGTAAAGCCTGGCCCACGTTTCTCTGCTACAACCCCTACGCTGAGCCGCGCAGTTTCGATTTCGCCTTGGGAGCGACGGCGTCTGATATCTACGACGTCGTGACGGGCGAGTTCGTGGCTCGCGATGTCCGGGACAAGTCCCGGCTGACACTGCCTCCGGATTCGGCGGCACTCTACGTCGTTGCTCCCGCCGGCAGCGTGCTGACGCGCAACGCGCGACGAATCCTGCTTGACGATGTCGTAGTGAATTGGGCCGCGCCGCGACCGACCCCGAAACCTTGATCAACAGTCGGCAGCCAATCGGATCATGGCGAACCGCTTTCCATCCTCCTGCCACACATCCAATTGCCATCTCGTTTTCCCGGGTCTGCCTCTGGACCATGACGTTCGACCCGTTGTCCGCGACAATACGTCGAGTTGGAGGAAGAGTCGCGCGACGTCATTCGGGACTACAACGCGGCGCACCCCTTTCGCCTTGTGTATCGATCAGGACGCCCAGACACGACCGGGAATACTTGCCTCACCTTCAGTCTCTCGATAAGCGAACAAGCCACATGATCAACCAGATACCTTCTTTCGCCGCCGTCCTGTTGCTGGCCCCGCTGGCCGCGCTGCCCGCTGCCGAGGTGCCCGAACGTGTGGGCGAACCCAACATCGTCCTCTTCCTGATCGACGACCTGGGCTGCGAACTGGACGCTTGGCGCAAGGATGTCCGTGCGGAGATGATGCTTCCCAATCCCGATTACGATCCGGCTTCGGAAACACCCAAGAAGGGAAGGAAGATAGCCAAGCCAAATACCCGGGAGTGAAATCGGCTGACCGCCGATGTCGCTGGGGAAGAACCATGGCAGAAACTTGGGTGGCAGGAGTTGAATACAGAAGGCTCCTCGCCCGATTCTTGCCAGACATCTATTCTCAGGGCCAAGCAGAACCCAAGGAGAGTTGAAATCCACACCATGAAAGCCAAACTTATTCTCGCGGTGTTGCTGCTGCCTCTGCCCGCCGCGCTGCAGGCGGCGGGCGCCACGCAGCAGCCAGCGGTCAGACCCAACGTCCTGTTCATCGCCGTGGACGACCTGCGCACGTCGTTGGGATGCTACGGCGATCCGCTGGCGAAATCACCGAACATCGACGCTCTTGCTCGCAGTTCGCGGCTCTTCCACGGCGCTTACACGCACCAGGCCGTGTGCGGTCCGGCGCGCACCGCGATCTTGACGGGCCGGCTGCCCGACAACACACGCGTCTGGCATAACCGGAATCTGTTCCGCGACACGCTGCCGGACGCGGTGACCTTGCCGCAGCTATTCAAGAACCATGGTTACAGAGCGCTGTCGTTTGGGAAGATCTTCAGCGGCGACCAGCGCGAGCTGGATCCGCTCTCATGGTCTGCTCCCGAAGTGCTGCGCGGCGAAGGGCCGGGCTGGAAGAACTATGCTCTGGCCCGCGACAGCGGGGGCAAAGGAGTAGCCTACAAGGCTGCCGATGTGCCCGACGACGGCTACCCCGACGACAACGGAAGGAGCTGGCAACACGGTGAAATCACGTTGCGCAATGCCGGCGACCCGCGCAACCGCCGCGTCGCGACTTGCAGTGCCGACGGCGCGACGGGCTGGGCGCCTCCCGAGTTCATCGCAGACCTGCTCGAACCTGGTTGCATGGCGGGGCTCGTCGGCCATCCGGGAACACGGCAAGGAAGCGAGCCTTTTCTGCTGTTCTCGAATCCGCACACCACGGAGCGGGCTCACAAGAAGCGAGTGGATGTCGCCATCAAGCTGAGCAAAGACGGCGGCCGCACGTGGCCGGTGAGTAGGGTCTTGCAGTCGGGGCCGAGCGCCTACAGCGACCTCGCGGTATTGCCGGATGGAACGATGCTCTGCTTCTACGAGAGCGGCGATCCGAGCTTTCCGAGGAAGTACGGCCGGCCGTGGGCATACTCCTTTCTGACCGCGGCCCACTTCAATCTCGAATGGCTTCTGAGCGGCCACGACTCCGCCCAGCCTTTGCGTGCGGCAGACGTGAAACCCTGAACGGCCGAGGACCCTGAATTAATGTCCCACACCAAGACTGCAGGCCTCATCGCCGCACCGTTCACGCCCATGCGACAGGATCGAACACTCAATCTCAACGCCATTCACTTTCGAGAGAGTCCGCAGCGATGGTTTGCACACACGGTACCGCACGGCTGTCCACCGTCCTGGTTTTCTACCTGGCCTCAATGTGTGTCGCTCGAGCGGCTGAGAACGAATGGCAAGACCGCGCTCGCTTTCGCCTCTCCGAAGACGCGGCGATAAGTCGGCAGGCCGACCGTTCGGCGGATTGGCTGCGGAGGCATATTGTCCGCGTCAAGTGGCGTGAACGCGAAGAGCCGCTTCCGGTCGTTGCATGGCGAGATCCAACTTTGGAACCGGCCAACACGGCACTGCTCGCCGGATATCTGATCACGGATACCTTGTGGGCAGCCAAGGCACTCAAACCCATTGACGGAAGACTCTCCGCCGAAATGGAGGAGGGCCTTCGCCGAAGCGGTTGGTACGGCAACGGATTGCAGGATATTCTCTTCCACGGATTGGAACGGGTCTGCCATCGTCCTGCCGACGAGGATTTCGTCCACGGTCATTCGTTGGGGCGATTTACCAGCAACGATGGAAAGCTGATCGATGTGCGGGTGTTTCGACAGCAGTGGGACGCGAGCTATGACATCGGGCATCCACGATTGTTCGCGGAGCACGCGGTCTATCAAGCACTGTGGGACTTCTGGCAGGGCCGTCTGGCAGAGTCGCATCGACGAATAAGGGATGCCTTGGCAGACCATCGAACAACGGACCCGGAGGACCACATCTTCTGGGATCGAAGCAGTGGCGTTCTTGTGGATTACGTCAATCAGCGCGAATGGTCGACTTTCTCCACGGGCCAAATGCGCACGTGCCGGCACTATACGTTCAAGCTGGGAGTCCTCATGTATGCGATCCGCCTTTTGGGGATGGAGAACGAATTGCCGGTCTCTGGCTTGAGAGACCGCCTGTGGAGCGCTCAGTTGGATTCGGGTGGCGTTGCACATTTTGTGGAGGTCGGCAAAGACGGAATGGTGGCCGGCAAGTCGGAACCGACGGGCGAGGCGTCGGCCATCGCTATCCTCGCGGAAACCGTGGTTCCCTGTGGTGAATGAAATCCGAAGAGAATTTGCCCGTTACTTCCGGACTTCACTTGCGGACTGAGCAGCCGAGAGGTCTTCGCCCAAGTCTCCCAACGAGGTCTTCAGAGCCATCCACGAGTGGGCCTCTCCTCCTTGTCTCACTCACTTCCTCGGATAGACTCAGGCCTGTCGGAGAAAACCAGATTTCTCATCACTCACGAGAATTCGATATCCATGACCAGAAAACTCGTGTCCTTGTGCACATTCCTTTGGTTGGCCGCGGCACCGGGCTTCGCGGCGGAGCGCAATCGCAGTTACGTCCCGAAGCCGGTCCCGGTCCGCTCAGACCTGGATATCGCTGCTTTCTATTATCCCGGCACGGACCAGATGGCGGAGTGGGACATGGTCGAGACAACACTTCCAAAGATCAAGCCGCTCCTCGGTTGGTATGATGAAGGGAATCCGGAAGTGATCGACTGGCAGATCAAATGGGCGGTCGAGCACGGGATCGGCACCTTGTTTGTCGATGAAATGTTCAAACGCCCGTACACGAAGGAGAACGTGCAAGAGTCTAAGGACGAGGGCTTCCGGGAAACCACCACCTACAACTACAGCCACGTCGCCTGGTGGCACAGTAAGGACAAAGAGACGAAGGGAACCAAGAACCACTTCTCGTACCAATGCGTGGAGGAGACCGTCGCGAAGAGCTGGAAGGAGCAGGCGGACGCGGGCGTGCTCCCGTGCATTCCAGTCGTTCCGACCGGCTGGAATGATCAGCCACGGTCCTTCCAAAAGGCGACCGTGATCTACGGCCGGACGCCGGAACGGTTTCGCGCGATTTGCGAGCAGGCCCGCGACTTCTGCCGGGAATACGGGATCAAGAAAATCGTTCTCGGCCCGCTCAACGAATGGCAGGAGGGGAGCTATCTGGAGCCGAATGAGGAATACGGGTTCGCCATGTACGACGCCGTCCGCGACGTGTTCTGCAAGAAGCCCGAACAGGGTTGGCCCGCGAACATCACCCCGAAGGAGCTCGGGCTCGGGCCTTACGATTATCCTCCGATGGTCCATCCCGCCCAGACCGCGTGGAACTTCGACGGCTCGACGGAAGGGTGGTACCGCCAGCCGTACGGCGCGGCCGTACTCCGCGTCCGCGATGGATGCCTGCGCCTGGTCACGACCCGGGACGACCGCACTGCGATGCGCATCAAAATCGCCCCCTTCCTCGCCTCGGAATACCGCTCATTTATTGTCCGCATGAGGGTCGGTTCCGCGGATGCCGGCGGGAGCCAGACCGCGAGACTCTATTGGGGAACCGACCGGAGCGCCCTGGTCCAGAATCTCATCCTTCAGGAGGACAAGACCGCCACCCTCCCTGTCAGGGCAGACGGCGTGTTCCACGAATACGTGTTTTCCGTGAAAGATTCTGCAAATTGGAAAGATCGGATTGTCGAGCTTTGGTTCGATCCGATCAACCGCAAGAACGCAGTGGTCGATATCGACTGGATGAAGTTCTCAGAATGAACTGGCAGGAATGGCGCTGGCGAGATCATCGAACCGATCCGTATCAAGCGATTCCTTATAGTAGCAAAGGTGATTCCTTTCTGATCGCCTTGAGCGCGGACGATGGACGAACGCTGTGGCGGGTCGACCGCACGAATCGGGGGATCAGCTACAGCGCCCCACGGATCCGCGAGATCGAACACCTCATTTCACGTCGTTCGCCGTCATCCCCACGTGGCCCGCGTGTTTGACGCCGGGACCGCAGACTACGGGCCGAATACAATGGCGTTGACTCTGCTCGCCGCCACATCAGGGGAAACTCCGGTGCAGCCGCGGCATTACGAAGCGGGAAGGTCCGCTTGAGCCAACTCCGTTTGCGTTCACGGGTCGTGTATTCTCAAAGGTATCCGTTGCGGTCCGGGGAGGTTTTCATCCACTAACAGGCTGGGGAGACGTTGATGCGCGCCATCAAGTTCGGCTGGGTGATCTTGGCAGTCATCGCATTGGCTTCGACAGGGAGGGCCGCGGGGGACAACCCGCACGCACGCACGCTAGGTCGGGTCTTTCAGAAGCTCAAAGCCGGACGGGAGACGGCTATTTGCTACTTTGGGGGAAGTATCACCGCCGCGCCCGGATATCGGGTGAAGACCCTGCAGTGGTTCAAGGACACGTTTCCGCAGGCCCCCGTGCGCGAAATCAACGCCGCCATCGGTGGTACGGGCAGCGACCTCGGCGCTTTCCGCTGTGGTATCGACGTCAGCGCGTCCAAGCCCGACTTGGTGTTCGTTGAGTTCAACATCAACGACGGCAGTCCAACCAATGAATTCCGAAAAGCGACGATGGAAGGTATCGTACGCCAACTCTGGTCTTCGGAGACCTTGCCCGAGATCGTGTTTCTCTACACGACCAGCCGCGACTTGAACTGCGCGCGCGGCAGTCATCCGGCCGTGGCACAGCACTATGGCATACCTGAGATCGACCTCCAGCCACCATTGATTGCGGCACTCGAGCGGCCTGACTTGCCAAAACCCAACGAAGAACAGCTCAAGGATCCCAAGCTGAATTGGGAAGCACCCGGACAGGTTTTCATGAGCGACACGGTGCATCCGAACGAACTGGGGCACACAATTTACTCGGATACGATCGTTGCCTATTTGAAGACCCAAGTAGACACCGCGCCCTCAAGTGTGCCGGCACTGCCCACGCCACTGGTTAGCGATGAGTTTGCCGCGGCGCATCTCGTTCCCCCCACGGCGGCCAAATTGTCCGGCGACTGGGAAGTACTCCCCGCGAATCAGCAGAATGGATTGCTGAGGCGTTATCAAAACGGCACGATCAATGCTCGCAAAGCAGGTGACTCGCTGACCTTTGATTTCCGAGGCACCGCCGTTGGTCTTTTTGAGAATGTCCAGAGCGACGGCGGGAAGTATGAGTGGATCATCGATGACGGCAAGGATGAGCCTGCCGATCCACAGTACGGCGGTCCGAAAGGCCGCAAACACGGCATCGTGGATACTTCACCGGGAAAGTACTTCCCGCGCAATCACTACGCGTTGCTCTCCTGCGGATTGCCTGCCGGCCATCATACGCTTGCGATCAAGCTGCTTGAGGAACGCGATCCGACGAGTTCGGGTAATCGTCTGCTCATCGGCTACTTCCTGGTGGCGGGCGCGGAATAGTGTCTGTCCAGCTTCCAGAGTCGCTGCAACAGCATGAACATTTCGGGATCGTGCTGCTTCAATTCCGCGCGAGTGAAGGGAAAGAAGTCATGGTCTCCTTCGGCATATGCTCTGTATTTGCCGTCATCGTACGCGTTCACGGGTCGGTGAAGAGACGGGGATCGGCCCATGTTTTCGGCCGACGTCCGGTACTGGCGGCAAGCCGTCAACGCCGAAAAATGCGCCAATCCCCCACCGACCCGTGAACGCTTACGCCGTCAGCTCTTCTCATTCGATCGCAGAGTGTCACAATGGTCGAATCACTTCACCAAGTCCTGCGACGTAATAGAGCCAAGCCATGGAACGCACGATCACATTTCTCGTCACTCTGCTGCTCCTGCCGTTGCCTGCGCTGCGTGCCGCAGAAGATGCGCCTGAGCCCACCAGACCGAACATCCTCCTGATCATCACCGACGACCAAGGCTACGGAGATTTCTCCGTTCATGGCAATCCGCACCTGCGAACGCCGCACATCGACAAGCTGGCAGACACAGGCGTACGGTTTGAGCGCTTCTTTGTGAACTCGTTCTGTGCGCCGACCCGAGCCGCGCTGCTCACGGGCCGCTATCCGCTGCGCACCGGCTGCCACGGCGTCACGCACAACCGCGAAGCAATGCGGCCCTCGGAGGTGACGATCGCTGAGGCCTTGAAGAGCGCGGGGTATCGCTCCGCCTGTATCGGCAAGTGGCACAATGGCGAACAGTACCCCTTTACCCCACAGGGACAGGGTTTCGATGAGTCCCTCGGGTTCAACAACGGCCATTGGAACCACTACTTCGACGCAACGTTGCTCCGTGGTGCGAAGCACGAGGCGACGAGGGGCTACATCAGCGACGTGTTCACGGACGAGGCCCTGAAGTTCATCTCTGCGAATAGGAAAATGCCCTTCTTCTGCTACGTCGCCTACAATGCACCACATTCTCCCTATCAGGTGCCGGACCAGTACTTCAACAAGTTCAAGGCGAAGGGCCTCGACGACACGCTCGCGGCCTTCTACGGCATGTGCGAGAACCTCGATGACAATGTCGGTCGCCTGCTGGCGCACCTCGATACCGAGCATCTTGCCGACAACACCATCGTCCTCTTCCTCACTGACAACGGCGGTACCGCGGGCGTGAAAACCTACAATGCCGGGATGCGCGGCGGGAAGACCAGTGTGCATGAGGGGGGCAGTCGCGTGCCGCTCTTCATGCGCTGGCCGGCAGCGAGATGGACACCGCATGTCGTCCAGCCGATCGCCTCGCACATCGACATATACCCAACGCTGCTCGATCTGTGCGGCATCACTCCGCCCGCGGGTCCAGCAGTGGATGGCATCAGTCTGCGGCCGCTGCTGGAAGGCAACGCCGACGGATGGCCTGAGCGCGTGCTCTTCACCCACAATCCCATTGACGAAACGAACAAGTTCCCTGGAGCCGTGCGCACTCAGAAATACCGCCTCGTGCGCGAGATCAGCGGCCCATCCGGCGGTTCGAAAGCCAAGGCCAATGATGCCAGCGCTACGTCCTGGCAGCTCTACGACATGCAGGCCGATCCAGGCCAAAAGAACAACCTCGCGGGGGCACAGCCGAGTCGTGTCGCCGAGCTGGCCAAGCTCTACGAAGACTGGTTCGCCGACATCTCGCGCGAGGGGTTGCGGCGATTCCCGCTCCCCGTGGGGCACGCCGAGCACAACCCCGTGGAGCTGCACGCTCCGCAGGCCTTCTTCGACAAGCCGCTCACCTTCGCCAATGGCCCCGGCTTTGCCAACGACTGGCTCACCAGCTGGACCGATGCCTCAGCAAAGGTGTGGTTTGAAATCGAAGTTGCCCAGGCGGGCGACTACGAACTGACACTTGCCTTTGCCTGTCCTGCCGGAGCTGCGGGATCACGTGTGCGCATCAGCGCCGGCGACGAGGCCATCGAAGCAACCATTCCCGCCGCCGATGCCGACGAGATTCCACTCCCGCATCGCGATGCCGAAGGCAAGAGCAGATACCGTAACCGGGACTGGGCCACCCTGAAGCTCGGCACGCTCGGGCTGCCGAAGGGTCCCGCCAGGCTCACGCTGGAACCGCTCACCATGCCCGGATCGCAGGTCATGGATCTGAAGCACCTCGAGCTGAACCTGCGAAGAGAGTTCACCAACCTGTGATGTAACTGGTTGCGATCCGGTGTCCGGCGAGAGCTACGCCGATCAGCCCGACGGCCATCGCAGATCGTGGAAGATGGAAGATTGCTTCGAGTTCATCGGTGACTTCGGTTGCCAGACCCAGGATGGATCCTCCCAGAACTGCACAGACCAGCTCGGCGCTGAACGACAGCTCGAGACTCCACGTGCTCACAAGATACGCGGCGGTCAGGCCGGCTGCGGTCATCGCCGCTGTGGCCGCTCGGACGAAAGGTTTTCCCGGCCGGACATTGGCTGCAGCGGCCGCGGCTATCGCGCCGACCAGCGGCCACGCATACGTGTCCGTCCAAGCGTCAACGTACGCGTTCAGGACGGCCAAGTACCCCAAGATCACGCCGATCACTGACCAGAAGACCACATTGGCCGTCCTGCGACACACCGCACCGACGATGCAACCAAGCGTCGCGCCGACCACCACGACAAGACCACACTGTCCAATGACCGGCATGCCAAACGGCTGAAGGTACGCCAACAAGAGACACAGGACCGTCGTCATTCCCAGGGTTGATCGGAGACTGTATTGCATCAGAGTGCGAGGCATCATGATGATCACCTATGGCTGGTCTGCGTGCGCCGAGACGGTAGCCGGCGCGTCCTCAGCGTGTCCCTCGACTTCCCACCAACTCACCGGCGTCGGACTGGCCGCAGCCAAACGTTGTGCGCCGCTTTCGTGTTCCGCGGGTGTGGTTGTGGTGCCTGCCTTTGGAGCCACCCGAGTTCGCTGATGGGCCGTGTGCATTCGGAGCACGCGGTCGAAAACCTGTCTGGCCCAGGGCATCAGACCCGCCTGCACAATGGCGACCCACAGTGGGTCCACTTTGACCCATGCCAGGTTGTAGGCGAGGCGTTTGGAGATGCCGGGCAGGCCCACAGAACGACGGAAGATTGAACTGAAGCTGATGAAATCCCGGCACGCACGTTGGTGGCCCGCTTCGAGCTGTTCGGGCGTCATGCGTCGCGGCCGAAACACGGCATGATCCGTGTCGTAGTAACACCAGTTGCGATGCAGCAGACGGCCTTCGGCCTCCAGGCGGTCGTACGCTGGTGTGCCGGGAAGCGGCGTTAAGATGTGGAACGTTGCGGTCAAGAGCTTGTTGTCGATGGCAAACTCCACCGTGCGCTCAAACACATCGAGCCCGTCGTGGTCAAACCCGAACACGAAACTGCCGTTGATCATGATGCCCGCGTCGTGGAAGCGACGGCAAGCGGCCGAATAGTCCGTCGCCACGTTGACGGCTTTGTTGTTCAGGCGCATGTTATCCGGCGACAGGGACTCGAAGCCCACGAACAAGCTGCGGCAGCCAGCCTCATACGCTTCTTCCAGATAGCCTGGATCCCGCGCCACGTCCAGTGATGCGGCCGCCTGCCACACGAAGCCGGAACCGCGCAGCAGTGGAAACAGAGCCCGCGCATGGCGGCGATTGGCCAACAGGTTGTCATCCAGAAAGAAGACCAGGCGGTCGTCCAGCGTAGCCAACTCGTGCTCCAAAGCGGCGAGCGGACGCGGTTCGTAGTAAGTTGGTCCCCAGAAGCTGCTCTTGTAACAGAAGTCGCAGGAATGAGGGCAGCCGCGCGATGTGACCATGGTATTGCGGATCAAATACGCGCGCGGGTTCATCAGATCCCGGCGCGGGATGGGCACGCGCGCAGCCGAACCGCGAGCAGCTCCCCGATAGAACTTCTGCAGCTGGCCGCGCTCGAAGTCCTCCAAGATCCGTTCCCAGGCGAGTTCAGCCGGCCCGACGCACACGGCGTCGGCGTGCGCGGCAGCTTCGTCCGGCAGACTGGTGGGGTGCAGCCCTCCCAGAACGACCTTGGCTCCGCGCGCCTGCCACAGCTGCGCCAATTGGTAGGCGCGGGCGGACGAGGAGATGTAGGTCTGGATTCCGACCAGATCGACGTCCACATCGAGTCTCGACGATTCCACGTGCTCGTCCCGCACGACGATCTCCCAGCGGTCGGCGGGGGTCAATCCCGCAATGGTCAGGAGGCTCAACGGTGGAAACCGCGAATACTTGATCAGGCGGTACTCGGCGTCGTTCAGCTGTTGCAGTCGCGGCAGAATCAGCAGCAATCGTCTCATGGCGTTCCTCCTGCAAAGTACTTTGTTGTGCAAAGCATTGCCGCAAAAAAAGAGCCAGTGCCTTGTATGTCACGGTGCCTCGCGCGACGAGTCGCCCTGCGCGATGACTTGGCGCAGCATGTCAAGGTAGCGTTGAAACGCCTTGCGGCCTTTGGTGCTCAGCCGCATCGTGGTCAACGGCCGCCGCCCTTGAAACGTCTTCTCGACCGAGATGTAGCCTGCCTCCTCCAGGGTGCGCGAGTGGGCGCTCAGGTTGCCGTCCGTCAGGGACAGCATCTCCTTCAGTTCGTTGAAACTCAGTTCGGGCGTGACTGCCAGCGCCGAGACGATGGCCAATCGCACGCGTTCATGGATCACGTAGTCAATCTCGTCGGGTCTGATGGAGTCACCCACCGCCATCACTCCTGCCGTTGCTTGCTCAGGACATAGAACCCGAACGCCAGATGCAGCAGACCGAACGAGGCAGCCGCCCAGACCAACCCGTATTCTTGAAACGCCAGCAGCGCCACCACGCCCGCAACGAGGAACGTGATTCCCAGGACACGCGGCGGACGGAGGGAGAACAAGCCGGCCGTATACACCCCCGTGCCATAGAGCATCATCCATACCGGCACGATGTACTGAATCTCCTCTCGGCGAGGCTCGAGCGGGATCAGGAATTTGAACGTCAGCACCATGGCCACGATGACACCCGGCGTCATGGAAAACGCGGCCACGCGAGCGCTACGGATGGACGGGGACAGTCCCTGGCGTTTGGCCGCTTGAGCAGTGAACACCACTTCCACCAGAACGCCGACCACGCCGATAGCAAACCACATCACGCAGAAAGCCACCTGGCCGCGGAGTGACAGGTTGAGAATGTCGGCGAAGTCCAAGGACCGGAACATGGCGTAGCTGGCGGCGCAACCGGCCAGCACCAGCAGACCACCGATCACCGCCGCCGTGCCGGGTAACAGTGTCCAGAGCGTTGCTCGTTCCATGATCCGCTGGATTTCTTGCATGCGGGCTTGGGCTTCCTCGCGGTTCATCGGCCGTCCTCCGAGCGGAAAGTGCTTTGTCACGCAAAGTAATTTACCACGACGAGCATGTCGTGTCCAGTTCTTGCGAAGCCCGCTCAAAGCTCCGGAACCGTCCGCAGAACAATGTGGCGTGGAGCACCGGCGTTGGCAGCTTCTGGCTGAGTGCGTGGGTGTCTCGGTATCACGTCGACTTCCCAGCCGCACATCGTAGCCGCAGACGGCCCAGCGGTACTCGTAGGCCGTCAGGACGCGTTGCCGGAACTCGGGATCACGCTGACGCCGGCGAGAGAACGAGTACGCAGGCTCCAACCCGACCGCCGCCAGGATGTCTTCGTGTGGCGACTGGGAGAGGTTGGCAACACCGCTATCGCACCTCGCGGGAATGAATCCCCGGCGGAGCGGATCCATCAAAACAGGGATTGAAGCAGAACGCCCAAGAACCTTTTCCCGGATTCGTGCGTCTAGGGATTAGTGAAGCAGCGATCCGGTAGATTGAGGATTACGACGGTGTTGATTCTGCGGCCAGGACTCATGAGTTGGCAGGCATGCGATAGGCGACTCGCCTATGAATCGGCGAACGGTCAACCCGCCCATCCTCTGCGCTTGTGACGCCCGGCCCGCTTTTTCGGGGAAGCAATCAAAACCCGGTGTCACAAACGACATCGGGTTTCTTGTTGGTTCCATGGAGGTACAATCGCATGCAGTACCCGGCAGGCGGGACTGCTCGTTCAACTATCCCGTCTTGCGAACGGTGAACCTTATAACCTGTTCAGCTCAGCGGTGAGAGCGGCGTCCTTATAAGACGCAGCGACCACCCGGCATCCGTGCCGGTCGGTGCCCTGGTTCGATTTCACCCGCGATCACTTAGAGAGGCATGAGGCTTGAGACTTGAGGCTTGAGGTGAAAGGCACGATGCACTTCCTCAGGCCTCAAGTCTCAGGCCTATTACGCCCTGCAAGTGTGATGGATCAGCACGGCAGACTTCGAATCTGCAAGACGAGGTTCGATTCCTCGGCGGGGTGCCTGGCAACGCATGATGGCAGCCAATTCGATGATACGCACGTGGGTCCGAATGATGCGACGCATCCTTTTCCGGCGGCAGCCCTCCTTAGAGCTGCCCGCCGGGACCGACGGGGTAGCACATGAGACGGAACCGCCACTGATGGACCGTCCATCCGCCGCATTGCCCGTTATGACAGGGGGTTCGACGATGAACGCCGCTTTCGAAAAATTGACACAGGTGTTGGACGAACGAAACGTCCGGTATCTGACCAGTCCCGACAATCGGACCATTTGCGCCGATTTTCGTGGCGAAGTCGGCACCTACCGGATCATGGCCGTCGTCGATGCGGACGATGCATTGTTCCAAGTTCTCGGGTGTTCGCCGGTGCGGGTTCCCGAGGGAGCGCGCCTGTCGATCGCAGAGACGATTGCCCGCGCAAACTACGGACTGAAAATGGGCAAACTCGAAATGGACATGGAAGACGGCGAGTTGCGGTTCCAAGTATCCCAACTCTTAACCGACGATCGTCTCGATGAGGTGGTCATCGACCGGTTGATGGGACTGACGATGGCGATGCTGGACAGGTATCTGCCTGCGGTGCTTTCGGTGGTTTACGGCAACGAAGTGCCAAAAGACGCGATCCGTTGTGTGGAGATCGAATGTTCTGACACCTGATAAGGCGGAAGGCGGTGAGTAGGGGGGTGCCGTAGAGGACGTGGCTCTTACCCGGGCCTTCCGCGATTTGTCCTCGGAGTGTGACGGAGGCACGCGACCCTGCGAAGGTCGTAGACCAGGTTCGAACCCTGGCGGGGACACTGAAACAGGCCTTAGGCTTGAGACTGGAGGCAGTCGCGTATCGCGTCGAAGCGAGCGGAGGAGGCCGGCGAGGACTTTTGCGGTTTCGGCTGCTTGACCGCAGAGTTCCCCCGCCAGGTCCGTACGCATGTAGCCAAGACGTGCGGCGATCGTCAGTTGGTATTCGACTTCGCGAACCGATCCGAACGCCGTGTCGAGGAACCGAATGTAGTCGGCCTCGGAAGATCGCTGGCCCAGAATAGCAATCATGGCTCACTAGGTGTGGACATGACAGCGGGCCTTTGTCCTTCAACTCCCATACCGGGTGCTCGGGGAAGTTGCGATCAGCGGGTACCGTGAATTCAGGCAAACGATCACGATAATCAAGCCATTTCGCATATGCCCGCAAGTCGACAAATGACCCTGGACGCTCAGAGTATACGACTTGTCCGTTATCGTTCCAGTTAATCCGAACTCCGGTTTGCGCGGCAACCGCTTTCTTCAGCGAGCGTACCTGGCGACGCGCTGACAAAGACGAAAACCAGGTCCACGCGTTTGGAAGCGAGTAGACCCCGCCAGGCGCAACTATCGTCGGTCTTACACCAAGCTTTGTTTCAAGCGGCGATTCAAAGTAGCCGGCCTTGAAACGCCACATTGGCATAACAAAGACATCGAGTGCCACGTTCGCTTTCTCAAGGTATGGTTACCACTCGTCAACTCCGCTGGGCACATACCAGGGGATCATCGTCCCGGTCTCTGAATGATCGGACACCAAGCATCCGCCAAAGAACCGTCCAAACACGAGAAGAAATCGTCCCTGCTCTACCGCCCGCGCAGCGGAATAGCGGGAGAGGGCAGGGTGAGGGGCGGTAAGTCCTTATCTGCCGCTCGCCTTACAGCTCGCGTGGTGCAGGTAAGCCCCTCCAGGCGCGTTGGACGCACCCTGTAGGTCGTCCATCTGCCGCCGCTGATGATCATCATGGAACAACCGCCGATACGGAATGTCTTTCAGTCCCTGACTCAACGTCGCTGCAATTGCGCGTCCACCCAAGCCATGGTCTTGGACATGACGTCCTGTTCTGGCTTGATGTGCTCGATGATGCAATCGAGCGGGCGTTTGAGTTTGCGGACCTCCGCGACGAATCGAGTGTAGTCCATTTCGCCGCCACCAGGACCCGGGAGATCCACGCTCTTTCCTGAAGCGTTGAGCTTCAGATCCTTGAAGTGGATCAGTTGCGCGCGGTCCCCCAACTCGCGGAACAGCCGCTCCATTTCGCTTTCTCGCTGCGGATAGAGCTCGGGCGAGATGAAGTTCGGGGGATCGATCACCATACCGATCTGGTTCGCGGGAAAAGGAGCCAACGCCTCCTTAGGGACCGCGAAAAAATAACTTGATCAAATTGCTATTGTGCAGAAGTTCGTTTTCGGACATCGTTCCGCATGCGTTGCGCGGAACAGATCGAACGGATTCGACAGAAGTACACGGCGCTTGCTCCTGTCATGGACGAGCGGATGCGCCGGCAATGGGCTGCCCTTGAGGCGTCGGAGTTGGGCTGGGGGGGAGTAGCTGCCGTAGCACAGGCCACGGGCTTGGCACGGAATACTATCAAGACCGGCATGCAGGAAGTAGAACACCGCACGGCTTATCCCCACGAACCGGTGGAAGAGCGAATTCGTCGGCGGGGCGGTGGACGAAAACGCGTGACGGAAACAGCTCCCGAATTGCTTGCGGCATTGGAGGCACTCGTGGATCCTGCCACGCGCGGTGATCCCGAGTCGCCGTTGCGTTGGACGTGTAAGAGCACAGCGAAACTGGCCGAGGAGTTGGGACGACAAGATCATCACGTTACGGATCGCACTGTTGCAGCATTGCTGAAGCAGGCTGGGTATAGCCTTCAAGCGAATCGAAAGACGCGCGAGGGAAGCCAACATCCCGACCGAAATGCACAGTTTGAACATATCAACAAAGAGGTCACCGGTTTCCTGAGACAACGGCAGCCGGTGGTTTCGGTTGACACGAAAAAGAAGGAATTGGTCGGGGATTTTCGCAATGCGGGAGCGGAATGGCTGCCCAAAGGCCAGCCTGAGGAAGTGCGTGTCCACGACTTCCTGGACAAGAAGCTGGGCAAAGCAATCCCGTATGGGGTCTATGATTTGGCCAGCAATCAAGGCTGGGTCAGCGTAGGAATCACCAGCGATACTGCAGAGTTCGCGGTAGCAAGCATCCGTCGGTGGTGGAACGAGATGGGAGTTGCGCGTTTTCCGCGAGCACGAAAGTTGCTGATTACGGCCGATGGAGGTGGCAGTAATAGTAGTCGCAATCGCCTGTGGAAGGTGTCGCTTCAGGCACTGGCCGACGAGATACACATACCGCTGTATGTGTGTCACTTTCCACCAGGTACCAGCAAATGGAACAAGATCGAGCATCGGCTGTTCTGTTTCATCACCAAGAACTGGCGTGGCCGGCCACTGGAATGCCATCAAACGATTGTCCAATTGATCAGCAATACGACTACCGAAGCAGGCCTGACCGTTCGCGCTGCTCTCGATCCCACGGAATACGAAACCGGAATCAAAGTCAGTGACCAGGAACTCGCTCGTGTCAAACTGCGGCGAGCACCCTTCCACGGCGAATGGAACTACAGCATTCAGCCTCACCGTAATTGATCAAGTTATTTTTTCGCGGTCCCTTAGCCAGTTCGATCCGTCCGACAAGGTGCGGATAATACGGTTCAAGGGCCACGCGTCCGTTGATCGGACCGATGATCGGCAGCAGAACCTCGCGGATGGCCTTCTGCAATTGAACGACCGCTTCCACCGAGTGATTGCGCGGATCCGCTCCTGCGAATTGCGCCGCGTAGCTCCCACTCCAAGTGACGAATTGCCTGCAGTCAAACAGATCGGCATGGGCGGCAATCAGTTTCATGGATGCCTGGCTGGAATTCATGAACCGCATGTCGTCCGGACGGAAGAGATTGAAATACGTGCCGAACGCGGCCACTCGCAGGTTCAGCTTGGCGAGCGTCTCGGAAAGGCCCTTCAGTTCGTCGGCGGTCGGGTGGAAGAAAAAAGTGAGTTGAACCGTATCAAACCCCACGGCGGCAATGCGTTTGGCCTGTTCCTGCAAATCCGCCGCCTTCGACGCTTGGAGGGCCATGCCCAAGTGGATGTTGTCTCGCACCGGCGCGGCACGCAGCACTCTCGTTGCGGCGGGGGCCGATAACGCGGTCGCTCCAGCGGTCGCGATGAATCTCCTGCGCGAAATCGTCGTGCTCATGGATGTTCCTTTGGTCTGCTGCGGCCCGTGAGGATCATAAGAAGTTGATCCTGGTGCGGGGGAGGGCCTTCTTGAGTTCTGACAACCCTGATTTCGAGATGCCCGTTTGTGCAATGTCCAGCTCTCTGAGTTTCGTGAAACGCGCGAGATGCGGCACGGAAGCGTCGGTGAGCCGGACTTTGCGCAGTTCCAGACGCCTCAATTCGACAATGGTGGTCAGATGCGCTAGCCCCGCGTCCGTAATCCGGGCATCCCGCAGAATCAACGTTCGCAAGGAGCGCATTTCCCCCAGCGTGTTCATCCCTTCATCCGTCAACGGCGTTGCCATCACGTTCAAGGTGGCCAGTTTGGGCAGCGCCTTGAGGGGCGTCAGCCCTTGGTTCGAGACGGGCGTTCCTCCCAAGTCCAGCGACTCCAGGTTGAGCATTTCTTTCAGATGAACCAGACCGCTGCCGTTGATGGACAGACGCCGGAGGTCCAGCCGCCTGAGTTTCGTCAGCGGCGCAAGCCGCTCGAGCCCTTCGTCGCTGACCTGGAAGGCTTGCGCCAGCGACAGGTCCTCGAGATCCGTCAATCGTCCGAGAAACTCCATGCCCGCATCGCTGATGGCCAGCGAGTCTTCCATCGCCAACGTCCGCAACTGACTCATCGACGCCAGATATTCCAGCCCGCTGTCGCTGATCGAACGGCTGCGAATGCGCAGCGTCTGGAGCTGTTTCATGCCGGCGATCAGTTCAAGCCCGCCGTCTCCAATCAGGTCGCTGCCTTCCAGATCCAGCGTTCGCAAGTTCTGCAACTGCGCGATCGATATCACGCCTCCATCGCTGATATAACAGTCCGTGAGAACGAGGTGTTCCAGGCGCGGCAGTTCTTTGAAACCGCTTGTGACGGAATCGGTCAGACGCGCGAGACGGTGTAAGTGAAGCGAATTCAGTTTCTGCAGTCCCATCAGGGCTCGCACGCCGGCGTCCGTTACGCTGGCCGTGTCCAGAGTCAGGCTCGTCAGTTCCGTCAGGGACGCCAAGGCCTTCATCGATGCGTCCGTGATGCCGGTGCCTTTCAACTTCAATTGCTGAAGGTGAGGCAACGCCGCCAGCGACTCCACGTCCGCGTCCTTCAAGCTCGCCTCCGACAAATCCAGGCCGATCACTCGGCGCTGGTCATCGAACTCCAGTTGACCGCCCCATTGTTTGATGCGGTCCAACATCGGTGAGGTCGGTTCGTGGGTGCCTGGCGGCGCTGCCTCCGATGAGGCGGCAGGAGGGGTCGTTGTTGGAGGCGGCGTGACATCGTGACGTTGCGAGACGTCGGTGGGCGACTGCGGCACGCATGCCGCGGTCGATAGAACCGTCACCGCGATGCACCATGTACTCAACTTCTTTCCCATCCGGACACACTCCATCGATCCTGTTCGCTTCCGGTCGTCCGCACAGACCTGGCCTCAGCGTCCAACCGACTTGACGGCTGTCGACTTGGTCGGCTTCAGACGCAGATCCGGCACGCCGGGCGTATCGATGCCCCGGACTCTCAACGAATGCGCGAGCGCCGGCTTGGCTTCGTCGGCGGCCTTGGCCAACGCTGCCTGCAACGCGGCGGTTGCCTTGTCGCCGGGCAGTCGTTCCAGCGTCATGCGTGCGTCGTCATGCAGGTCGGCATGCGTCAGCAATGCGGCGACCGGATCGGTGGCCTCCTCACCGGCGATCTGCCAGATCATCCACAGCACGTCGCGGCGCAGTTGCACTGGCTGGGCATCGCCGAGCAGTTTGAGGAGTTCGTCCGAGACGGCCTGAGCTTCTCCCTCCGCTCCGGGACGTCCGGCATGGAAAACGATGTTCTGTATCGCTCGGTTTGCCGCGCGTGCGACCTCCAATTCGGTACCGGCGGCGATCTTGGCCAGCGGTTGGATCGCTTTCGCGCCCACCGCGCCGGCGCCGTCGCGGGCTGCCGCGCGAGCCGCCTCGTCGGTACCCTGAATGCGTGTCAACAAGACGTCAAGTGTAAGCTCTTCCATTGGAGTGATCCTTCAGGTGATGCGGTGACCGCGGTCAGGCGGAATAAGGATAACGTTGGGGCCGGCCCATCAGTCGGCGGGCCTGTTCGTCGCCGACGATTTCTCGCTTGCTGTGATCCCACTGGAGCTTTCGGCCCAGAAGGAACGACAGGTTTCCCAGCACGGTGAGGAGCGCCACGTCCACGGCCGCCTCGACGTTCATGATGGTCTTCTTGCCGGTCTTGATCCCTTCGAACCAGTCCTCCTTGTGGCCGGGGCTGCAATAGACGTCCTTTGCTCCCGGACCCGGCTGCCATTCGCGGGCCTTGCGTTCCGCCCAAGTGCCACCGTCGCCGCCCCAATGCGTGAAGGTGTCCTTGTCTCCGCGATACACGGCTCCGTAGCCCGGTCGAGTGATCAGTCCGCCCGGTTCCTTGCCAGTGCGTTCTTCGGGAGGAGCCGGCTCACCGGGTTGATTCCAGGTCAGCACCCAATCCGGGTTCTTGAACGTGTACTTCACATTGATCTTCACCGCGGAATCCCACAGCCCACGCTGGGGCGCTTCGCCAGTCGCTTCGATTTCCACCGGCCCCGTGCCGTCCGCATTCATCCACCACATGGCACAGCTCATCACGTGGGCCCCGCGATCTCGGATCTGGCCGCCGCCCGACTCCATTAACCAGCGAAATGTGCCATGGCAATAGCCGCGGTTGAACGGCCGCCAGCGGAGAGGTCCGAGCCACGCATCCCAATCCAATTCGGCCGGTGGTGCGCTGTCCGGAGCGAAGCCTCCAACTGGGCTCGGATAGTGGAAGCAATCCACCTGGGTGACTCGCCCAATGTTACCGTTGACCAGATAGCGATGGGCCAGGTACGCTTCGGGCTGGCTTCGGCCCTGTGATCCGACTTGGACCGCGATGCGGGCCTTGTTAGCCGCCGTGATCATGGCCCTTCCTTCCTCCACGGTGCAGCAGGCCGGTTTCTCGACATAGACGTGCTTGCCTCGTTCGGCCGCGTGGACGGTTTGCACTGCGTGCCAATGGTCGGGCGTGGCAACCACGACTGCGTCGATGTCCTTTCGATCGAGCACGTATCGGTAGTCCCGATAGCAGTCGGCCTGAGGACCGGCCGTACGAGACGCGTTTGCCAGTCGTTTCTCATCGACATCGCACACCGCCGCGATGTTCACTTCACCGCGCTGCACACGGCCCACCATATCGTCGAGATGGTAGCCTCCCATTCCACCGACGCCGATGTGGCCAAACGTCAGGCGTTCGTTGGCGCCTGCGCGCCCTTGTGCGGACAACACGCCGGAAGGTATCACGTACGGCGCCGCGATCCCGGATGCGATCGCTGACCCGGTGGTCTTCAGGAACGTACGACGTCGTACACCCCGAGTCTTCATGCTCATGGTATCACCTCATCGTGTCACAGATTGGATTTCCCAGACTTCTCCTTACGCTCGCCGACTCAACACGCGGCGTCGAGTCAGGCGTCACGGACCATGTCGAGCCGGTTCAACCATCAATACCCTATCCTTTGCGGCATTTGCGGCCGAGTAGTCCGTTCGCTTCGTCACAGTTGGTGACTCCCCTCGTCGGGCCATCGTATTCCAGCTTCTTGCCGACGGAATGCCCAGATTCTAACCTTGGACTCACGTCTGTCGCCACAGTAAGAAGTCCAGGACCAGAACGGCCACGAGCCAGCAAAGATCTCGACCACGCATTGATTTGACTCCTCAAAGCGCCGAAGTGTACATCGTCTCGGTTCGGTCCGGTGGGGTCAAAGAACTCAACTGTCGCGGAAACACCGTGAATTACAGCGTTCCCCGCATTTCGCACTGCTGGAATCCCGGCCGAACGGGATCCGATTGGCACGCGGACCATCCAGTCCAGAACTCCCAGCCTGCACGCCGGGGACGCGTTTCTGGCTTTGCGATAAGCCCAGCCCATTGAATCACCAAATCGAACACCGGATGGTGAAGGCCGTTGCCACGCACTTCCCTATGATGGCTCGTCCATGGATTTCCTCCTTGAACCCTGGCAGTTCTTCTTCGCCATCCTGGCCGGCTGGGTCAACCACGAGCAGCAGGAAGCCATCGAGTACCTGCGCACCGAAAACACTGTCCTCAAGGAACTGCACGGTCCGAAACGGATCCTGCTCAACGACGATCAGCGGCGGAGACGGGCCGTCAAAGGGAAAGTGCTTGGCCGCAAGCGACTGGAGGAAGTCGGCACACTCTTCACTCGCTCCGAGCATACGCCCATACATAAAGCTCCCCGAGCGATATGCTGGCCGTGTACAGCCGTCCCGAGTGTTGAAAGAAGCGATGAGCCAAGCTCGCCGATCGGCGCAGATGGGCGGAGAGGATGTTCGTGTCCAGCAGAAAGCTCATTGCGCCGGCTCCCGGCGATGATCCAGTTGCCGGTCCTGGTGGATCTGCTCCAGGATTCTGTCATCCCCCTCGGTCCAATGCGCGCTCATCATTCCGGCAGCCGTATCGGTACCGTCGGGCTTCCATCGCGGCGGTGGTCCCGGCAATTGACGTACACGCAGTACGATTTCGACCTGGCGACCGTCTTCGATTCCCGGATCATCGTCCAACTGAATCGTGCGACCGTGCACCGTTCCCCGCATCATCTTGTTCATCGTCCACCTCTCGCTCACCATCACATACTTCGGTGGCCACAGGCCAGTCTACTGGCCATTGTAACGGCTGGCGACCGAGTCTTCCGGAGTCGACTCGCTTGTCGCAGTTCGAGCGTCGGCCTCCCCGCCGCTCAGCCCACCCACCGGCCGCTCAAAACCCCCGCAGAAACCCGCATGTTTCGGTGCTCTCCTTGGTGCTCTGGTGTCTCCAGTGGTGTCATACTGCTTTCCGATTTCTGCCAGTCAGAAGGCCGGTTTGGGAGAACTTGCATCAATTTGTGCCCAGAAACCAGTCGTCCGTGGGGAGAAACGGACCGCGACCTTCGGCCCTGGAGGCCGACGCTTTGTGCGACGTCGTCGAGAGTTGCGTCGCCTAACGCGAGACGCCGCGGGCGTTTATGCTTGCGGCGTCGCAACTTAGATCGATTATCGAGCTCAATATCCCCGACAGGATTCGAACCTGTAACCTTCGGCTCCGGAGGCCGAAGGCTGGATGGCGTAAAGGGTACACGGGTAAATGGTCTATGGCGAGCGAAAAACGGCGTGGTGCTTCCAGTGGTGCTCGAGGATTTTCCGAAGTTTGCAGGCACTTCGCCAGGTGATCACAGATCCAGTTGGCTTCCTCTTGGATCTGACCGCGATTGCCTTCGACATTCAGTGGGCAGAAGCTCACGGCAAAAGTCGCTGGACCTGTTCACCGCTTGGGTGTCGCGTCGACATCCGTTCCTTTGGGCAAGAGGCTCTGGAACTCCGGCAACTCCCGCAGCAAGGTCAGATCTGCATCGATTTGCATTTGACCAAAATCACTCCAACCAGCGGCGATGGACTCCTTGAGTGTCGCCAATGCCCTTTCGATGTAGTCTTTTCGTTGCGCAGCTTGCTCTTGCGTAAGTGGTTCGTTATCAGTCGGCTTGACGGCCGCAGCGCTCAGTGCGTACACACAGGCTGCGTTATACAATTGCTCAGCTGACGCTTTACCTGTTTCGCGAAGTCTCGACATCGCCTGGGCGGCGTCGCCGAACCTGCCTTTCTTTGTCAATTCGATTCCCCGGATTTCCAGGAACATCGGTAGTCTGTCAACCGGTTGCGCCAGAAGTTCATTCCAGTCACCAAGGGCGATCGACATCTGCTGGATCGAATCGGCCGCGGCTCTTGCTGTATCGATTTGCCGGCGGGCCCAGTCCGCGTCCAGGCCTTTATCGATCATCCGCTGCAACACAGTTGCGCGTTCCCGGAAATATCTTGCCGCCGCGGCGTATTCCTGCGCTGTCTTGTGCGCTTCGCCAAGATTGGCATGGCTGGCGACGAGGTCACGTTGTGCCTGTGCGTCACTCGGATTCGCGACCGCCAGGCTTTGCGCAATCGCCAGTCCCTTTTCGAAGTACCTCACGGCCTCCGACATCTGGTTTGATATCAGGCTCACGGCACCGAGCTTGTTTTGTGAAATGAAAAGATCGCGCTGGGCCCGCGCGTCACTGAGATCCGTGGCGGCCAGCTTCTGAGCGATTTGCATCCCTTTCTGGTAGTAGCCCAGGGCCGCAGACCGTTGGCCCAACTTCATGCTCACATCACCGAGCTTGTTATGCGAAATCGACAAATCCCGCTGAGCCTGTGCGTTGTTGCTATCCGTGGCCGCGAGCTTCTCACGAATCGTCAGTCCTTTCTCGTAGAAACCCAGGGCGTCCAACATGTTGTTCAACTGCAGACTCACGTCTCCGAGGCTGTCGTGCGAAATCGACAGATCCCGCTGGGCCTGCGCGTCGTTGGGATCCGCAGCCGCCAGTTTCTGGTCGATCTCCATTCCTCTCTGGTAGAAGCCCATCGCCTCCGCCGGCTGGCCCAACTGCCGGTTCACGTCTCCGAGCCTGTCGTACGAAATCGACAGATCCCGCTGGGCCTGCGTGTCGTTGGGATCCGCGGCCGCCAGTTTCTCACGATTCGCCACGCCCTTCTGGTAGAAGCCCAAGGCCTCTGACATTCGGCCGGCTCGCAGGCTCACGTCTCCGAGTCTGTTATGCGAAATGGACAGATCGCGCTGGGTCTCCATGTCGTTGGGATCCGCGGCCGCCAGTTTCTCGGCGATGTCCCTCCCCTTCTGGTAGAAGCCCATCGCGTCCGACAACTTGCCTGCCTGCAGGCTTACGTCCCCGAGCTTGTCGTAAGAAATTGACAGGCCGCGCTGTGCTAGTGCATCATTGGGATCCGCGGCCGCCAGTTTCTGAGCGATCTCCACCCCTTGCTGGTAGAAAGCTAAGGCCTCCGACGTTTGCCCCGTCTGCAGTTTCACGTCACCAAGCTTGTTTTGTGAAACCAACAGATCGCGCTGGGCTTGCGTGTCGTTGGGATCCGCGGCCGCCAGTTTCTCGGCGATGTCCCTCCCCTTCTGGTAGAAGCCCATCGCGTCCGACAACTTGCCTGCCTGCAGGCTTACGTCCCCGAGCTTGTCGTAAGAAATTGACAGGCCGCGTTGGGCTCGCGCATCATTGGGATCCGCGGCCACCAGCTCTTTGCGGATCTGAAATTCCTGTTGGTAAAGCGCTCGAGCGGCAGCCAATGCTCCTTCATTGCCACCACCGTTCGGGTTACCCGACCCGATGCGCAAGAAGACATCGCCGAGATCGTCTAACGCCACACTTGTATTGTGGTCGATCGCCGCTCGCGACGCGTAACTGTCGGACACCTCCTTCAGTCTGGCAATCGCTGTCTGAAGCAGACTCCGCTGAAGCTCACGGGCGCCTGGCACATTATCCAGTTTGCGCTGAATGTCGAAAATGACGCTTTGCAGTGATCTGAGCGCCAATTGGCTCTGCTGGCGAGCGATCTCGGCGCTCTTGTCGGCTTCCGTGCGTGCCTTGTTGGCCGCGGCAAAGGCCGCCTGCAGATCCTGGTTCTTGGACCATAATTGTTTGGCGTAGGCCGCCTGTAACGCAGCGACTGCGCCAAGCGCCAAAAGCAGTACGGCAATCGCTGCGGCGGTGGAGCCAACCAGCGTTTGATGGCGCCGGACCCAACGGCGAGTTCTGACTGTGATTGGTTCCCAGTACGCCGCGATAGGCTCGTCAGCTAGCCACTTCTCCACGTCCTCAGCCAAAGCGGCGGGCGACCGGTAGCGGTCTTCACGGCGCAACGACATCGCTTTCAAACAGATCGCTTCCAGCGGCTTGGCAATCTGCGGATTCAGTTCACGCGGCTTGCGGAATTCGCCGGCTGGTACTTGCCGAAGAGTCGTCGATAAGTCGTCGTTGCCGAACGGCGCCTGGCCAGTGAGCACGTGATACAGCGTTGCACCCAGAGAATACACGTCGCTGGTGGGTCCCAGTTTGCTGAGCTGCCCGAGCGCTTGCTCGGGGCTCATGTAAGCCGGCGTGCCGATGGCCATGCCCATCTGAGTGGGAGCCGAACCGCTGGCCGAAATCGGTTGGAGGGTTGTTTCGTCGTCAACCGCGTTTGTGTCTCGTCGTCCAACCGCCTTGGCCAATCCCCAGTCCACCACTAGCGTCTCGCCGTACCGGCCCAGCATTATATTGCCTGGCTTCAAGTCGCGATGCAGCACACCGCGGCTGTGGGCGTACTCGATGGCCTGACACACATCCACGAAGCGCATTAACAGCTTTCGCAGTCCCATACTTCGTTCGCCGGGACTGACGTACGTCGCACGGTGGAATCCACCGATCGCGTCTTGCAGGCTGTCACCTCGGATGAACCGCATGGCGTAAAACGGACGGCCATCGGCGTACTGCCCGAAACTGTACACTGGCACGATGGCCGGGTGCTCCAGACGACCGGTGATCTCCGCTTCCATGACGAACCGGGCACGGCTGTTGGAGTCATGGGCACGCTGCGATTGGATCTCCTTGAGGGCCACCTCACGATTCAATTCGTTGTCGTGGGCTACAAAGACCACGCCCAGTCCGCCTTTTGCATGCGGACGCAGGATACGAAATCGCGTGCCCGCCGACGTGGGCACACCTACCGATGCCGTCGTGACGGGAGCAACCGCGTGGCGATTGGCCGCCACCGATGAGAATGCGGCTGCAATGTCCGGATCGGCCAATGACTGCACGTCCTCCCGCAAGGAGTCGATGGAACTGAGTGCACACAAACTGCGTTCCGGATCGCCACCGTGGATTTCCAAGTGCTTATCCACAAGTGCCGTGAGCAACTCACGTGTATCATCACGCAGCGCACCCTGTCCACGCAGAATCGCGTCGAGAGACTTCGTCTTGTCAAGCACCCACGCGCTCATGGCCGCGACCAACTGCTCGCGGTCAATGAAGTCCATATGTAGGGCGAGGATACCAATGAGCAGGTTCCGGTCGGCATTGGAAGGCATGGCGACGTTCCCCCTGTCGATGCAGAGACATGGTTGAGCCATTGTGACGGAGAAGCAGTGTTGCTCAATCCGAGTGGAACCAAGGATTGTACCGTTTCGGTACGGACGCGTCACGGAAGACGATAGAGTGTCCCGCTGGGGTAGTCTAGCGAATCTTCGGAACACACCTTTCTGGCTCGCCTGTGGCGATTTCCCACCAATGACTCATGCGGCGTGCTCCTTGACGATTGCGTTGTCGCGAGAGCGAAGTGCTCTCGCCGTCATGGACAGTTGCGCTAAGCGGCCAGCAGGGATCAAGCAAGGATGTGGCCGCCGTCGACGCTCACTTCGCGGGCACATTCGCCCCGTCACTGGTTCCTGCCCTGTGGACGGTTACGCGGCGCTTACTAGCGTCTCACGCATTTCAGTGACTATCCTGGCTACAAGACCTCCAATCCGGTCGTCAGCGACAACGGCCGGTTCATCGCTCTCCAACTGGCCAAGTCGCGCGAGGCGACTGGCGTCGGCCACGGCATGTGTGTTCTGGACTTGGAAGGGGCCCGTTTGGCAGATCAGCGCACCTGGCTGACCTTCACGGCGGACAGTTCCGTCCATCAGCGCCGCGGACGGGTCTTGTGGCAGGCAGGCGACCACGATATGCTGCCCGCCAGTTCGGCAGGATCGAGACCGTCCAATGTGAGGCGACGTCGCAATTCGCTGATTGAAATCAGCAGAAACCACCATGCCGATAAGGAACTGCTCCTGGCCAGTACCGTACAGCGGGACAAACTAAAGCTTGGACGGCGCGTGGCGATATTGAGCATCGTGGCGAGCGCCGCGCTGGCGATGGGGAACGTAATTGTGGGCCTGCTGGCCGGCTCGACCTCAGTCGTCGCGGCCGGCCTCGAATTCGCGGGTGATATCTTGGCCTCGGCATTCGTCCTCGTGGGGATGCTGATTGCAACCAAGCCGGCCGACTCGGACCATCCCTATGGGCACGGACGATTCGAGACCCTCGCCGGCTTTATGGTTGGCATCATTCTAGCGGCGGGAGGCGTCGGTATATGCTGGCGTTCACTTCAGAAGGTGAGCGAGATTCACGCATCGCCGGGCGCGTACGCTGTTTGGCCGCTGCTGGGCGCAATCCTCATCCGCAGCATCACCTCCACGATCAAGTTCAGGAGCGGCCGGCGAATTCAGAGTGCGTCCCTGGTGGCGGATGCTTGGAACGACGCAGTGGACATCCTGTCATCCGCCGCAGCCCTCGTGGCGCTCAGTCTGACGCTTTACGGCCCTTCGCACTTCCTCGCCGCCGATCATTTTGGGGGCTTCACTGTCGGCCTGGTGGTGATCTTCACGGGGATTCGAGTCATGCGAGACACCTCGCTGGATCTGATGGACACCATGCCGGAAGACGAGTCGCTGGAGCAGATCAGAAGCGTGGCCTTGAGTGTCCCGGGTGTCATGGGAGTCGAGAAGTGCTTCGCGCGCAAGACCGGTCTCCAGCACCATGTCGATCTCCATTTGGAAGTTGATCCGGAACTCACCGTCCGGGAAGCACACGACATTGCGACATTGACTCGCATTCAGCTGTGCGAGCAACTGGATTGGATTGCGGATGTCCTGGTTCATATCGAGCCTGCGCCGGCCGTCGAACGGTACCAGCAAGATACCTCGACACCCGCGAAAAACCCGGACCGACATGGGTAGCCGCGTTACCAGGTTTAGTCGCTGATCGCTTTCCAGTTTACCAAAGTCCGACACGTTTGTTTCCCAGCGAGTCGTGTTGGCCGGCACGCTGGATCGCCATGGTTAGGTGAACAGGCCCGGCGAGTTTCGCCAGCACTCCGGCGGACACGCAAGCCTCTGCTCGGATTCGTCGACCACACCCGTGACCGTCGCTGATGACCGCGACGTTTTCAATCCGTACGCACGGCTCCCTTGTGCCAGAAGTTGCGGTCCAGGAGCGCCTGAACGACCCCCAAACGGGCGCCAAAATGCTTCACCGCGAGCAGCGGCCAGCGGGTTTCCCGGATCACGTCCTCCGTCACGCTTCCGAGCAGGATGGCTGCCGAACGGCTGCGACCGCGCGTCCCCATGACAATGAGATCCGCGTGTTGCTCCGCCGCCACCTGGCCAATCACGTGACTGACGCGGGGGCCTTCCTCGAATACTGGTCGTACCTTGACGCCCTGGCAGTTAACCGGCGCGACGAACTTACGGTAGGCGTGCTCTTCCTGGCCACGAAGTACTAGGTCGTACTCCTCGTAGGTAATCGCTGCCTCGTTGAAATAGACATGCAACGCCAAACATTCGCCGCGGCCCTGCAATCGGGCCATGGAAGCAGCCACGCGCAGACTCTCAGCAGAGTGGTCCGAAAAGTCGATCGGGACCAGCAGGCGGTGAAAGCTGGCTCGACAACCGTCCGGAACGAACCACACGGAACAGGGGGCCTTCATTGCCAGCCGTCGGACCAAAGCTCGTTGGTCCGCGGGACCACGGTGCTCTCCGACAAACAATAGGTCCACGTGGCTTTCCGCGACGTGAGTCAGCAGCCGATCGGTCAAGGGCCCGGTGAGTACGTCGCAAGTCACCTGCAGGGTGCCGGACGTATCCGCACAATGGGGTTGGACGGCGGACTCGACTCGCGCTCTGGCGGATTCATAGTCCGCAGGGATCGGGCAGTTGCCAGACATTGGCAGGACGTGCACAAAACGAATCTCTCGGGTGGTGTCCAGGCGGGCGATCATTGCGGCATAGCGAATCAAATCGCCATCCGCCTCGGGACACGTCAAACCGACCATCAGTCGTTGATATCGCTGCATGGTAAGACTCCTGGCCATTCGAACGCTGACATCTCGAGCCTGTGGCGGACCGGCGCGCCGCGCCGTTCCGTGACTTTCATGCCGCAGACTGCAACTGTGTCGACTCCACCGCGATGGCACGCTCGCGTGTGAGCCGAGAGACCACGCCATAGATGACCATTGCGGTCACAACGCCGACCAGGAAATCGGTGGCGATTACCATGACCGCGGTGTACACCATCAGGCCGAAATGGAGCCACCCGTGGTTCCACACTTGCTTGACCTCCGTTGGTTTGACCATGTTGACTGCCACCCAGAGGAGAATGCCACCTATACAAGCCATGGGCACGAGCCCCAGATACCGCGCGAGGCACCACACCAGTAGCAGTTTCATGACGCACTTCATGATTCCCGCGAGCGGCGTCAGGGCTCCCACTTTGATGTTGGTTGCGGTCCGGGCCAACGCACCGGACAGCGGCATCCCGTTCAGAAGCGGAACCACGGCCTGAATGAGGCCCTGCCCCCAACATTCCTTGTCAGGGTCATATGGCGTGCCGCGGTTATCGGCCAGACGGTCCGCCATGCGAGCAGCCAGTAGGCTTTCAAACCCGCAGACGAAGGCGAAGGCCAACGAACAGAACAACAGGTCGCCCAGAACGGGCAGGTTCCAGGACGGCAGCGTGGGGGGCGTGATTGACAGGAAATTCGTGGGAATTTCCCCATACTTTGTCCTGATCAGGGTCAGGTCGCCGTTTGCCAAGATCGTGGATGACAACAACGTGCCGACGCCGAGAGCCAACAGCGGAGCCGGAATGTAGATCGAAAGGTTCAGCACGGAACGAACGACGACAAACGTCAGGAGTCCGAGGAACATCGCTGAGCCGTTGGCCTGATGGAGATTCTCGCGAATGATCTGCAGTTTGGCGAAAAATCCACCGCTGACAGCCGTCTTGAGTCCCAGCACCTCTCCGAACTGCGTCAGCGCGATGGTGACCGCGATCCCGATGCTGAAGCCGACTACAATCGAGTGCGGAACCAGATTGCCGATCTTGCCCCAGCCAAGGAGCGCTATCAGCATCAGGAGAGGCCCCGAACACATGCAGATAAGCACCAGGAAGCCGTGTCCCGCATACGGATCGTCCGGCGTGCGATAGGCGGCCATGATCCCCGCGATCAGCGGAATCAGCGCCGCCACGGGTCCATAGACGTTGTATTTCGAGCCGCCGAAAAGGGCGCCAACCAGTCCCGCAATGGCGCCTGCAAATATCCCGTGTTCCGGTCGCAACCCGGAGGCAATCGCAAAGCCCATCGCCATCGGAATGGCCATCATGGCGACAATCAGACCGGCGCTGGTGTCGCGCAGAACCACCCAGGGCCAGTTCTTATTTCGTAGCTCCTCAAAACGATTGTCGAATGGGTTGAGAAACAACTGCAGTCGTTGCCACATGGTATTGATCCAATGCTGTGAAAGTCTGGGATTTGAGGGAAGACAGTCAGACGGAGCAAGCATTCTTGAGTTGTGCCGGCGGGGCGATCGGAGCCGGGAGTCGTTCCGTCAACGCAACGAACTGACCGGCGTCCGGGTGATACGTGAATACCTGCCCCGTTTCGATCTTGTAGACCCAGCCGTGGAGCTTGAGGTTGTCGCGGGCCAAAGCGGCAGCGACAGCCGGATGAGTACGGAGATTCTCCAACTGCACCAGTACGTTCTCTTGAACCGTGAGATTTACCAACACTTCCGGCGGAAGATTGGCGTACTTCTGGTCGGCGACCTGCCGCGTAGCTTGTGCGTGCGAGAGCCAGGCGGACACCGTTGGCATCTGCTGCAGTGTTTCCGGGTACAGCAGCCCCTTGATCGCCCCGCAGTGCGTATGCCCGCAGACGATGATGTCCGATATACCCAGACCAACCACGGCGAACTCAATGGTGGCACCTTCCCCGCCGTTCGCCGCTCCGTGGGCCGGTATGATGTTCCCCGCGTTTCGCAGGATGAACAGGTCACCCGGTTCCGTGTGCGTAATCAAATTGGGATTGATCCGGGAATCGGAACACGTGATGAACAGAGCAACGGGTTGCTGACCTGCCGCCAGGCGCTGGAATAACCCCAACTTGGCGGGCAAGACTTGCCGTTGGAAATACCGGATACCATCAACCAGAGTGTGCATGGGTTACCTCACTGGGTGTGTGCAGTGCGAATGCGACAAGAGCGCTATCAACGTGTGCGTCGCGCGCACACGCCGAATCACGCGGTCTGCAGGCCAGCGCAGGTTCGCGAGCGACTCGACGCTCCGCAGCAACTATGCTGCGCCGGAGGTCGAAGTGGACTGCTGGCCGCTGACCACACGACGCGGTGTTCGTGCAAGAACGAGAAAGCCCCAAAGATGGTGGCACAAAGGCTCAACCGGGGGCAGACGAAGCGGTTAGCACAAGAGCACGGCGCCACATCCGTTGCGCACGCGCTGCTCACCCCTCAGGCCATCAGCCAGTGGTCTTTGCAGCGGCCGCACTTGAACGTATCCATGAGGGTCCAATTGCGAATACGGCAGCCGTTGCCCGGCGCGCAATCGTGAATCGCCGCCTCGCTGGCCGCGCAAGGACGGCGAGGTAGCTTCGTTCGCTCGTTCCTTCTCGTGATCTTCCCCCCGCGTCTCGCCACGGTGCTGTTCGGCGGCGCAGCAGACGCAGACCTGTGCGCTCGGCGCCGCCGCGGTGATCAGCGACAAGCAGATCGTGAGGCTTCGGAGAATGATTGCCGCCAAATGTTTCATCGTGTCCTGTACACGCAGTCTAAAAATCCGGCGCGGAGGTCGCTAGCGCCAAATCTTCTTATCGTCCAACCAACGCGTCTACCATGAGCGTCTCTTAGACCACGGATGTTCTCCCTGAGTGACCGCAGAGTCTAGATTGCACGAAACGCCAGGTCAAGATCGCCAGAGTTCAACAAATCATCTTGTGAATTCGGACGACAGAGACTACCTTGCGATACAGTCGTGGAAGGAATCGACTGCTATGGCCGCCAGGAAGATCACTTACGTGGCTCGAAGACGCGCTGGTCTAAACACGATATCCGTTCTTCGTCTCGCGACGTTCCTCGTAGCATGCCAACTGCCCTGTGCATTCTTATGTTGCTGTCGGGCTGATGTCGTCGAGACCTCGTGCCACGCGACACTCCGGAAGAATTCGCCACACGTTTGTCGGTGCGCAATTGCGATCGACGACCCCCGTGGAAGTCACTCAGCGCCATCGCTGTCTTGGTGCCGCTGCGCCCCGGAGGACCATTGCGACGGCCGGTGTTCTATCGACTTTCAATCGACGCGACCGTCATATCGGCCCGCGTCTGGGCGCGACCGAATAGTAGTGCTGAATGCAGGCTACGTTACGCCTGGCGTCTGGAGTCACGGTCGAATTTGGTTGACTGAATGGCCATTCGCCACCGCGCGACGCTCTTTCCTGACTGCCGCTAAACGCTGTGCTATTCTGCAGCGGTTCTTGCTGTGACCGGCTTCTCTGAGAGCCGTAATGCGTTCCGGTTTCTCGGTCCAGGAAATGGTGACGCCATCCGGCGTTGCCGCTCGGCCTCAGTGGTTCCCAGAGCCGACTCGCGAAGCTACTCGGACAGTCCGTGACCGCCTGACACGCGGGTCGAGCGGGAGTCGCCATCACAATCACGGGAGAACAGTATGCTTGTGCTATCTCGCAAGAGCGGACAATCAGTAATTCTCGGCGGCTGCGTGGAAGTCACGGTGCTTAGAATCCGGGGCAACGTGGTCAAGTTGGGGATTTGTGGCCCCGAGACTGTTCCAGTCCGGCGGTCAGAGTTACTCGGCGAGCATCCCAGCCGTCCCAAGGCAGAAGTCAATGGGGCGTTGTTACGCGTTCCAGCAGCCATGGTTGGGGCCACGTCGTGCCTCGATAGCCACCAACCTGTCAGTTCGAAGTACCAACCGACTATTTCCACCACACCCCGCGGGTAGTTCCCCCTCCGAATGACACTCCGCAAACACAAGGATACCGTTAACATGAAGTGCCCGAATTGCAGTATCGCGATGAAAATCACCGAACGCGAAGACGTGGAAATCGACTCTTGTCCCCGATGTCGTGGGGTCTGGCTGGAACGAGGAGAACTCGAAAAGATCGTCGCCAGGATCGAATCACCGGCTATCTACGAAGACGATTGCCACGACCGCGACGATCAGGACGAGCGGCGTGCGTCGCAGTACCGCGGCGGCCAGAGCTACCGTGAGGCGGAGCACCGGCACGACGGAGAACCCAGATACCGCGGCAAGCGGCGGGAGGGGTTCTTGAGCAACCTCTTTGACCTGTTCGGTGATTGACAAGCGCGCCTCTCCCGTGTCAAACGAAAACCACGATCCTGGCGAGCTGAGTACGGCATGCCGCTGATCGCAGCTCCCAGGTTGCGCTGCATCTCGCGCTCTATTGGAGGACAGTCAACATGAAATGCTGGAAACGGAGTGGCGGCGCAGCCTGGCTAGCGCGACGGCGGTCGCGCCGTGCTATCTTGGTCGGAGGACGGCAAGCCAAATCACGTTTGGCCGAGGTGCCTTTCGACTTCGAGAAACGTCGAACTGGATTCGACACTCCTCGCCCCACGCTCAGTGCTCGGCCATTGTGCTGCACTGGGGATGGCAAGTCGAGCCACGAGAGGATCCGGACCAGGGACCGGGCACTGGCAGAGCGCTTACGACCCGGTTTCACTCTGGTCGAAGTCCTGGTGGTGCTGGCGGTGGTCGGAATGCTCGTTGCCCTCTTGCTGCCCGCGGTACAGCAGGCCCGCGAGGCTGCGCGGCGTGTCGAGTGCCGAAATAACCTCAGGCAAATCGGCTTGGCGCTGCACAATTACCAAAGTGTCAATCTGGTATTCCCGCCGAGTTTCTGTATCCGACCGGGAACGACGCTCGGAACAAACAACGGTTCTTGGTCGATTCACGGGCGTTTGTTGCCCTTCCTCGAACAGGGCAACGCCTACGACAGGATCCGTTTGGACGTACCGTGGGACGCGCAGTTGGGCTCAGGTGTGCCGACGATGCGGACGCCGATCTACATCTGCCCGAGCGAAGTGCACGACCGGGTGCGGGTCGACACCGGTGGAGCACCCTACACCTATCCGCACACATACGGTTTCAGTTTCGGAACTTGGCTCATCTACGACCCGCGGGTGAATCGGGGAGGTGACGGGGCTTTTTTCGTCAACAGCGCACTCAGCCCCGCCGGTTTCCGTGACGGATTGAGCAACACGATGTGCGCCGCTGAAGTGAAAGCGTTTACCCCGTACTTCCGCAATACTGCTGATCCAGGGCCAATTGCGCCATCCGCGCCGGCGTTTCTGAGCGGACTGGCTTCTGGGGCTCAGTTCAAGCTGGGACCGACGACAAACGACAACACAGGCCATACGGAGTGGGGCGATGGTCGGGTTCACCACAGCGGTTTTACCACGGTATTCGCGCCGAATACCGTCGTGTCGTATTTGCACCGAGACGGCCGTACCTACGACATCGACTATAACTCCCAACAAGAAGGCCGGAGCGCCGTCCAATCCACGTACGCCGCTGTTACCGCCCGCAGCTATCATGCCGGAATCGTCAATACATCGTTCATGGATGGCTCGGTTCGGTCCGTCAGCAATGCTGTTGCTCTCGATGTCTGGCGAGCACTGGGAACGCGGCAGGACGGAGAGCTCATTCCCGGCAACGCGGCCGAGTAACGACCCTTCGACGGTACTTCCGTGACGAGAACAGCCAGCCGGTCAAATCACGGGCCAATGGCGCGGTGGCTGTCGCCGGCGCGAACACATCGTGCTTGGGTACGGAACAGTCAATAACAACTACTGGGTCGCGGAATATGGTGAAATCGCCAAGAACAAGCTGACTGGTGTAACATCGGGCGTTCTTCCCGATGGCAGGTCGGGGAAAGGCACTGTCTCGCTGGTGCGCGTGGATGACAACACCTTCGAGTTTCACCTCGACATGATCCTCGACGGTAAGAAGTTCAGCGACGTCGGCAAGTTCTCCCGAAAGGCGAAGTAGTACTCTGGCTCGTTGTGACAGCCGACGCAGTTGAGGCGTCCCCCGGATCCCGTTGCGTCGGACGCCCGGCGCCTGTGCCACAAACGGGACGCGACGTCGGTGGCTCATGTCGGGAAATCCCGTACACGCCAGCGCTCGCCGTGCCGAAAACTGCACATGGGATCGTCTGGCCAGTTGTAGTGCAGTTGCGCGCGTCGGAGAATAGCGGCCATCGTTCGGTCGCGTTTCACATCTGACTAACGGAGGATCACCCATGTTGAGCAACGCTGTTCTCGTGTTGGCGGCGGCCATGGTGGTGGGGCAGGCCGATAAGCCAAATCTCCCTGAGGAAGCAAAGAAAGCTATCGGCTACTACGTTGGAAACTGGCGCGGCGAATGGACTGAAAACGGCGAAATGTACGTGAATGAACTGTCCGTCAAATGGGTCGAAGGCAAGCATTGCACGGTCCTCACGAGCACTACGACCAGTCCAAAGGGAGTCTCACACGGGACGTTGCTCTCCGGATGGGATGCGGTGAACAAGGAAATCGTTGATTGCTCATTCGAATCAGATGGTTCTCACAGCATTGAACGATGGAAAATCGTGTCACCGACCGTGGAGGAAGCGAAATCCACGGGAGTGAGCGCCCAAGGTCGACCGATGGAAGCAGCGTTCCGAATCCAGAAGAAAGACAAGGACAAGTTCACCATCACGGTCACCAATCGGAAAGAAGGGGGACAATCGAAACCAGACCTGACCGTCGAGTACGTGAAACTCCTGAAAGCCAAGAAACCAGAGAAGAACAAGTAACAGGTTGGTGACATGTCGGAAGGGTTGGTCACGGGATTCAGCGTCTGCCAGGCATGAAGTCGGCAGTACGGTGTCCGGTTCGAGGAATCGTACCGGGGTGTTCGTCTCCCATGCTTCTTGAGTCTCCGTTGGCACGCTCACACTTTTCTGTCGGCTGCTGAACATCACTACCACAACCTCGTCACAACACGGCCGAATGCATCCGTCGAATTCCTGCCAGCGCGTCCAATTGCCCGGCACCCCATGTTCACAGATGGGGTACGCGGGCGATCGGGCTGAAGACCGTATGGTCAGCTTGCATAAGGGCAGCTGCAGCGCGACACACCTTACGAAGCCGGATCTGTCGCACCACCGGATCCGGGTGTGAGTAAAGGCTCGCGAGGTGAACTGTCATCGCATGTGCTCTTCGCGCGGCTTCATGGGAATCGGCGGCTCGCCCGTAGCCCCGCGAACACCGGTTCGCTTCCGGGAGATGCCGTTTCGCGCGGCGTTTTCTCTGGCCGGCAAACCCGGCCACTCGTTGGAACTCTAGTAAAGCCGCCTTGACTAAGCCAAACTGTCAGGCAAGATATCTTTACCAGGCAATACTCAGCGGCAAACAGGCTTGACCAGCGATGCAACGCACCACGGGCACCTACCGTACCACAACTGTCGGCGGCGAGAAGGTCCGGGCATTTATTCCGCACGCGCTGCCACCTCAGCGGCCACCCTTGCAGATCACCGGGGATCTCCCGCGCTTGCTGGCCGAAGCTACGGTAGCCATCGGCCGCCTGGAAGTTGCCGGCACGATGGTACCCAGCACCGGGTGGTTCCTGTACGGGTTCGTCCGCAAAGAGGCCCTGGTCTCGTCGCAGATCGAAGGGACGCAAGCCACCTTGGAGGATGTGTTGGTGCGCGAGGCCAACCCGCAAGCCAGCCGACCGGACGACGTCGAGGAGGTCTGCAACTACGTCGACGCGCTGGCATTCGCCCGTCGGGAAATGGCCCGGCCCAAGGGGCTGCCGTTGTGCACGCGGCTGCTGTGCGCCACGCACAAGCGACTGATGAAGGGTGTGCGCGGATCGGAGAAATCGCCAGGACAGATTCGTAACACGCAGAACTGGATTGGCGGCACACGCCCGGGCAACGCGCACTTCGTACCACCCCCGCCGGATGCCGTCTTGGAAGCGTTGGCCGCCTTGGACCAGTGGCTCCATCGGGAAGATCCCCTGCCGCCGTTGGTGCGCATCGGACTGGCACACGTGCAGTTCGAAACGATTCACCCCTTCCTGGACGGCAACGGCCGGATCGGGCGTCTGCTGCTGACGCTGCTGTTCGAACATTGGCACCTGCTGTCCCTGCCGATCCTGTATCTGAGCCTGGCATTCAAGCAGCACCGCGACGAGTACTACCGCCGCCTGGATCAGGTGCGTAGCGAGGGGGACTGGGAAAGTTGGACGGCGTTCTTTCTGGAGTGCGTTCGCGATTCGGCGGCTGACGGCGTCCGCGCTGCGCGGCGATTGCACGCGTTGCTGGGTACGGATCGCCAAACCGTGTTGTACCACAAGTCGACGACGGTTCCGGCGGTGCGGCTGTTCGATCTGCTGCCGGAGCATCCGATGGTGACCCTGGCCAAGGCGCAGGAGCTGCTCGCGACGACCAAGCCTACGGCCACCAAGGCGATCCAGGCCTTGTGTGCGGCGGGCGTCCTGCACGAGATCACAGGCAAGCAACGCGACCGCATCTACGCCTATCAGGGTTATCTGCAAGTCTTGGCCGAGGACACCGACCTCCCGTCGCGCCCGCCGGGTCGACTCGGTGCTGGGGAAGGCAACTAGCGGCGCGGACCGGGGCGAATGTCGCGGACCGGCGAGACAGATCACGCTTGGGCCTCCTGACGCGAGCGAACTCGCAACGCCTGTTTGCCGGTGTACTTCTCCCACCACTGCACGCTCACGTCGCGGCACAGTGGATCGAGTTTCAGGCGAAACGCCTATCGCCCCGGTTCCCCGCCGGGGTTTCTTGGTGCGCGTCAGTCTCCCCAGCAGTGACGAGCGGATCATAGTCCAGCCGTTAGGCTCACGAACTTCGCAATGAGCCGAAAAGTGGGTAGCATACAAAGACACACGTCATTTACCGGCACTTTGAACGAAAGCGGATACCTCACGTGTCAGCCGATCCGGTGTTTGACCATGAGATCGTCGAGGAGGTCACAGAACGGGCAACCGGACCTACGCCTGACATGTTCATCATTGACGCCATGATCGAGCAGCATGTGATCAAGCGAGGCGACGTGCTGTATGTGATCCGCATGGATGTCGAACTTTGGCGACGCTGGCGACGCGGTGAAATGTCGCGTTTCTTTCACAATATGTCCAAACACCCGGGCGATCGGGCCGTGTTTGTGACGACCGACAAGGACATTGCCGATGGCCTACCGTTCCGCATCCACGCTGGTTCCTTCGAGTCCTGCTGTTCTCACGGCCACCGAATCCGCAAGGCACTCGCTTGGCACCGTGCGAAGCGGGCGGGCAACCGTGTGAACAATGGCGGGCGACCGCAATCCTAGACCCCAGCTGCGGCGATCAACCTATTTCGGCTTTCGTTGCGGTACCTCCGCGGCCGCAGGCTCCGATGATGCGGCACCGGTCGTCACGCGTTCGCGGTGGAGTTGCTGGAAGGCGAAATCGAGGGAACCGAACCGGCGAGCGATCGTTCCCGCCTTGGGTAGATCCGGCTTCAGTCGCAATAGCGAGGAACGGAAGAGGCCGAAGTCCTGGTAGAGCGATTGGATCTCCCGCAGCATGTATTCGGGATCGTACTTACGGCGGCGTTCGGCCAGGATCTCCTGAGCTTGGATAAACCGTTCGAGGTCGATGATCCCCTCGAAGGCCTCTTCGGTGCGGACCCACTTGTCGGGAGGATTGGATCGGCGGGGTGTCTTGAGCTTCTGACTCGTCTTGTTGTAGGTCAGCAATCGGTCACCAGCGAAGCGTCGCAGATGGCCTCGCGTGCGGTCAGCGGATGGTGCTGACGCCATTCGTCTCCCAGGTCCATATAGGCGAGGCGAATCGTTCCCGACTCGTTCAAATTGACCATGGTCACGCGGACGACGCATTCTTGTCGCCGAAGGCTGTGGGATTCCATTATCACGGCATATCCATCGAATCGTCTGTCCGGAGCAACTCCCTCTCTCGCCCGTCGTACGCTATTGCTCGCCAGAAGTCGCTGTTGGCTTCGGCGGTAACCGTTCAACGGTAATCCGCCGAAATCGCACTTCGGTTTGCTCAAGACCGGCAACTTGCAGTGCGAAGCGCCCCGTCGAATCTCCCAGGACACCATCCCATCGAGCGGTGGTGACACCATTGATCGTCACGTCGATCTTCGCGCCCTGTGCAGTCAATTCGAGATTATTCCATTCACTTTGCCGCCAATAATGCTGCATAGGATCGGGTGGATTCTGTTGTACCCAGCGCGGGCTATCGCTGCTGACTGTGTCGTTCCAGTGAAGTGCTCCCAGCCAGGCGGGAGGCCACAATTCGACCTGAAGGCCGCCGGCGCCGGCCCATCCTCCTTCGCGTGCGCGAAAATAGACACCGCTGTTTCCGGCGTCAATTTCCACTTCCATCCGAAGTGTGAAATCGTCGAACTCGCCATCGGAGAACAGAAGGCCGAAAATGCCGTCGCCTTTCTTGCACTGGCCAACAATTGCCCCATCCTCGACTTTCCACAAGCCGGCTCCGACGCTGTGCCAGCCGGTAAGAGTTCTTCCATCGAAGATGCTTACGGATCGCGTGACGCCAGTCGGATTACCCTTTTCAACCACGCAAACCGGGCGAAAACCAAGGCGTTGTGGGCGGCTGGGGCAAGGCCGCTCCGAAATGCACAATAACATATCGGTTTTCCCTTGCCGTCGACCCACGCTCCTCCACGCCACACGCGTTCCGATCCTGCTAACGGGCCGGTCGGATCAACACGCGGCGAGGCTTTGTACGAGTCAAATGCAAACCAGTCGGCGCAGATCTCGGTCACGTTGCCGAGCATGTCGTAAAGGCCGAATGCGTTTGGCTTGAAACTCCGCACGGGAGCGGTGAAGGGATAACCGTCGTTCCACGAAACCATCCACGAATCGGGAAGAATGTCTATTGCCTCGAGTGCCAGTGACGCGTCGCCAATATTGGCAGAACCCCGAAGGGCTTCGAGCGTATCTTCATTGCCGAACCGACTCGTCGTCCCTGCGCGACACGCGTATTCCCATTCCGCCTCGGTCGGTAATCGATAGTGCTCCCCTTCTTCGCGGCTCAGCCAGGCGCAGAAGGCCATGGCGTCGTTCCAACTTACGTTCACCACCGGGTGCATGTCGGTCTGACCGAATTTGGAATTGTCTAAGGCATATCCGAACACCGCGACCACAGACCGGTCGTCACTCTCTCCCGCTTTTTCCGCGTCGGTCTTGTATTGTGTTGCCTGCACAAACCGGCGGAATTCTCCGATCGTGACCTCGTGGTCCGCGATGTAGAACGCGCGCGTGAGCCGCACGCGATGCCTTGGCCCTTGGCTGGGCAATCGGGTGACGTAGTCGTACTCGTCGTATTGTTTCGCTCTCGCTTCCGCAATCAGCCGGTCGATTTCCGCTGGCACCAGACCCATCTCAAACTCACCGGGAGGAATCAGCACGACCTTCATGCCGACCGAGTTGATCATTTCGACGGGCACGTTCAGATGCTTCGCCCATGCCTCCTGGTATTGCTTGGCCCGTGCTGCATCAAATGGAGCAACGGCAAGCAGTGGTGTACCACGACCCTGTGATGATGACGGTTCCGCACCAAAGGTGGCAGCTGCGCCGTGCGGATCGCTTGTAGACGATTTCGCTGCCGCCTCGGTTCTTGTCTTTTCCGCCTCCGCCTCTGCCGCGTGTGACTCAGCCACTTTCGCCTGCGCAGCCGCTAACTTAGCTTGTGCTTCCGCGAGCACTTTCTGCGCTTCGGCTCTTTCTTGTTCTGTTTGCGCACTGGCGACGCGCGCTTCAGCCATTTTCAGATCCGCTTCTGCTCGGCCGAGCTCGGCTCGCGTCTGCTCCAATTCCCGCAATGCCTGTTGCCATAAGGCGTCTGCCTGACGATAGCGATCTTCGGCTTGCTCTTTTGCCAGTACAGCTCGCGAACGAGCCGACGATTGGCTCCAGTAGCCGATCGAAATGATCGACGCGATCACGAGCAAGAAAAACGCTGCCGTGCCGGCAACAGCCAATGCCGTGTTTCGGCGATACCAACTGAAGTTTTGCAATTTTCGAAGTCAACACGAGTCGCTGACGCTCCCCGGACTCGTCTTTCGGGTTACCACAACGCATGGGGTTGCTAGCATTAACGGGTACACATCATGTTGTAGGTCTCTCAC
>Ga0233425_10001125_pt1 | contig 62211 bp, 51 predicted proteins | sample Watercolumn_Towu_2_FD_181712 | JGI IMG/M metagenome (GOLD analysis project Ga0233425, IMG submission 181712) | Freshwater microbial communities from Lake Towuti, South Sulawesi, Indonesia - Watercolumn_Towuti2014_140_MG | ecosystem: Environmental > Aquatic > Freshwater > Lake | place...
ATTCCCACGAAAGTGGGAATCCAGGCAGTTTTTCTGATGCATCTGGATTCCCGTTTACACGGGAATGACAAAATCCTCTCCTCATGAAAGTGGGGAAAGACAACCTAATTTAAAATGTTTTCGAATGTATTGTCCTCGTGTGTTTAACCGGGGATTTGGCCGGACGCCTTTTGTGTATCTATTCCCTTTTGATAAAGTTCGACCCTGTTTCTTCCCTTTATAATCGCAGACGAGAGCGCTGTTTCAGTAAAGCGAACGAATTCCTCAGGCGATTGTCCTGTAAATTCCGATATTCCAACGCTTGCCGTGATTTTGCCCTTTGGCTGCACCTCTTCATAAAGAAATGGGTAATCATGGATCATAGAGACAAATCTTTTCGCCAGGATTAAACCGGAGGAAAGAAGCGTGTTGGTAAGAATTATTCCAAAGGCATCGCCGCCAAAACGCACGAGGACATCGGAACCTCTTATGTTTTTCTTTATAAGCTTCGCGATTTTTTTAAGAACGAGGTTTCCGTAATAAGTGCCTTTCTTTTTGACATAATGATTAAACTGGTCGATATCAAGAATCATAAGGACGATAGGTAAATTATATCGTGTTGCCCTGACAATTTCCTGCGTAAGCCGTATTTGAAAATATCGGTAATTGAAAATACCTGTTATTTCATCGATAAGCCCTGCCTTTTTGGGGTGCATTATTTCGACATTTCTCAGGTGATTAATTAACTCTTTTGATCCCAGCGCATCCTTGTGCAAGACCATTTCTACCTGGTCTGCCATTTCTATCCTGTCTGCCACGGAAAGGGTATTGAAGGTAATTGCGAATATTGGTATATCCTTCAGGGCCGGGTTTTCTCTGAACTGTTTAATTATTTTAAATCCGCCTTCCGGCGTATTAAGGTCGATGATTATTGTGTTTGGTTTGTTTGCCAGGGCAAGATTAATTCCGCCTTCTGCGTCAGCGGAGGACTGTATGAGAAATCCTTCGTTTTTAAGGGTTTCGCAAAGGTTGTTCCTGGTTATATGGTCATGGCTGATAACAAGGATATTGACGGGAGAGCGTTTCTTTTTGGTCAATAGTGACAATCCCGACAGTTTCTCCATAAGGGTGGTCTTGTCAATTGGTTTTGCAAGGTAATCAGTGGCGCCAAGGGCAAAGGCCAGTTCTTTGTTTTCGATTACCGAGTGGATGATAACCGGGATTTCCCTTGTTTCCGGGTTGATTTTTAATGACTGAAGCACTTCCCAGCCGTCTTTTTTCGGGAGCATTATGTCCAGAGTGATAACGAGGGGGTTCAGCTCTTTCGCTTTCACAAGAGCCTCTTCTCCGTCATAAGCGTGAGCAACCTTGTATTTGGCCTGAGTGAGGTGGATGGTGAGTATTTCCACTGTTGGCAGGTCATCCTCAACTACGAGGACGAGAGGCCAGTCGTCTTCAATGTCGGGGGCTTCAATTTGAGGATATATTGGCTCCGGTTTCCTGCGCGCTTCTTCAAGGTGAATGACAGGGAGGTATATATTAAAGGCAGTGCCATGTCCGTAAGTTCCTTCTACCTCAATATGTCCCCCGTGGATTTCTACAAGTTTTTTTGTTAACGTGAGTCCAAGCCCCGTGCCTTCGGTTGTTTTGGATGGATCGAGTTGCTCAAATTCTTCAAATATTCTTTCCCTGTCTTCCGGTTTTATGCCGATGCCGGTATCCCATACAGAGACCTTAAAAAACTTCTGGTTTTCCAATGCCCAGGTGAAATTCCTGGTGCCGTTCATTACTTCGTTTACATGTATTCCGACTTTTCCGCCGTCCGGTGTAAACTTTATCGCATTGCTCAGAAGGTTGTAAAGAATTTGTTTAAACTTGATTTTATCGGCGGTGAAATGGAGCGCCTCATTGCTGATAGTTGATTCCAAATGTATTCTTTTTTTCTCTGCAAGGTGTTGTATTACCATTATTACTTCATCGATAACTTCTCTAATCGGAAACGTTTGATAGGAAAGTTCAGCTTTTCCGGCTTCTATCTTGGCGAGATCGAGGATGTTGCTTACGAGGTGGAGAAGGTGTTTGCCGGAATTAAGGATGGTGGTTGTGTATTTTTGTTGTTTCTCGGTCAAATCTCCAAAGGTTTTCTGGAGGAGTATGTCTGAAAACCCTATTATGGAATGAAGCGGCGTTCTGAGTTCATGACTTGCATTTGCTATGAAACGTCCTTTCATTTCATTTGCCCTGACCAGTTCCCTGTTTGTTCTCTCAAGTTCCTTTGTTCTTTCCAGCACCTTTTCTTCAAGCCTTTCGGTAAGTTCCTCCAGTTCTCTGTTTTTCCCCTTCAGTTCTTCCCTGAGACGTTTTTCTTCCGTAATGTCTTTGCTTATGCCAACCGTACCTATGATACTTCCTGTTTTGTCCCGCAGTAATGATATGGTAAGGCTTATGTCGACGTGAGCCCCGTTTTTTTTGATGAGCTGTGTTTCGTAATTATATACGGCTCCTTTTTCATGGAGAGTTTTGAGTATAATGGACCGTTCATCTTTATTAACATAAAATTCGGACACTTTTTTGCCAACCACCTCATCGGTTTTGTAACCCAAAATTCTCTCTCCGCCCGTGGAATATTTTACGACCCTCCCTTCGCTGTCGGTAGTGATAATCATGTCCTGCGAGTCGTTCAGCATACCCTGTAGATATGCCAGAGATTCTTCGTGGTCATGGAGCAGTTTGTACTTTTCAATGGTCTGGGCCACCATATTGGAAAAGAGGAAGATAAGATTCTTGTGCCGGTCGGTAAATGTTCTTGGTTTAAAATCATCCAGATAGAGAATGCCGAATACTGTACCATCCGTGATAAGCGGGCACGCAAGGATGGATTTTACCCCTTCTTTCAAAATTGTGGTATTTTCAAAAAGCGGTTCTTGTTCAATGTTATAAAACGCAACGGGCCCCGTTTGTTTCAATATATGGTAAGCGGGACCTTCTCTCTGTATCTTCCACCGCTGTTTTTTGAAAAAATCAGGCCTCAGCCCTTTTTGCGAACCCGGAACCATGTCCTCTCCCTGGCTAAGGACGATACTGCCCGCTGGCGTTTCGGTAAGTTCCATAGCAGAGCGCAGCGCTTCGTCCAAAACCTCCTTCAGGTTTTTGGCCTTTGTAATGACGAGACCGTAACGATAAAGACTCTCCATGTCCTTTTTCGCCATTTGTTGTCTGCTTACCAGCTCCCAGAGGCATTTTGCCCCCATCCCTTCTATAACTTCTACCGGATATGGAGAGGTTTCTTTGATACGTTTGCCGATTTCAGAATGGCCGGTTGCATTTATTACAATATCGGGTTTTTGGTCGAAAAGTTCCTTGATTTCATGTGCAATAAAAATTCCCCATTCCTTTGCCATTTTCAGACCGGGGGCATTCTTGTTATTATCGGTTATTCCGATTATTTTTACGTTGCCGTTGGCGTGGAATATATCGAGGAGTGCACACCCGCCCTTGCCTGCTCCAATCACCGCTATTTTTAGCATGGGTGCTTCTCCATCATTTCTATAAATTTTTCCAGTAGATAGGGATCCCATTGCCCCGATTGTTTTTCGGCCTTCATTATTCTTATAACGCCCTCCTGTGTGAAGAGGTCTGCTCTGTATGGTCTTATGGATGCCATTGCATCGAAGGTGTCTACTATGTTGACAATCCTTGCGGTGAGGGGTATTTTTTCTCCTTTGAGTCCGTCGGGAAATCCCTTTCCATCCCATCTTTCATGATGATTCTTGATAATGGGAAGCGTCTGCCTTAGTGAACGCAATGGCTTGACGATGTTAAATCCGGTTGTAGGATGTTTTCTTATTACTTCAATTTCCTCCTCGGAAAGCTGGGATTTTTTGTGAAGTATACTTTCGTTCAACCCAATCTTCCCGATGTCGTGTAATATTCCGCCCTTTTTAATAGTAAAGATTTCTTTTTCGGAAAGTCCGATAAACCCGGCAAATTGAGCAGAAAGGTTGCCGACCCTTTCCGAGTGCCCTTTGGTATAAGGATCTTTAGCTTCAATGGCAACAGCAAGGGTAAGGATTATGTCTTCTGAATTTTCAAGTTCATCCTGGAGCCTTTTGAGTTTGATGAGGGAACGTATCTTTGTCGTAAGCTCGATGTTGTTAAAGGGCTTGCTAAAAAAATCATCAGCCCCTACCTCCAGCCCTGTAACTTTGTCTTCCAATTGATTCAGGCTCGTTACCAGAATTACGGGGAAGAATTTGTTGCTTGATATTGTCTTCAGCTTTTTGCAAAGCTCGTAGCCGTTCATGCTCGGCATCATTACGTCAAGAATGGCCATATCAGGCGAGAGATTTTCGGCAAGATAAATAGCTTCGTGGACGTTTAAGGTAACCTGAACCCTGTAGCCTTCCTTTAACAGAATGGCCTCCATAAGTTCCAAATGTGTCTCTGTGTCGTCCACAACAAGGATGAGCGGGGACTTCTCTCCTTCGTCTGATTCTTTTAAACGTTGGGTGGACAACATCATATCGTTTTGTCCAAAAAGAGAGGCTTTGAATCGTGCAGAGTAAAGTGAAATAACGCGTAGATGCTAAAGCATTGGATTGTTTTTGTCAAGTTTTTCTCTGGAAAAAATTCTGCGGTCTTGTGTCCGTTGCTAAATCGGGTCGATATGCACAAATGCCTTGTGAATGTTGTTAATTGACTCAACTTCCCTCTGAATATTCTTCCCGATATCGTGTGCCTGGATTAGGGTTAAATGTTGGTTAAGATTGGCATGGATTTCCACATGGATATAATTGCCCACGTAATGAGCCCGAACGTCGTGAACGTCAATGACGCCGCTAACGGAGCAGGCACACTTTTTTATCTTTTCCATAATGTCCGGTTCTGGTTGTCTCCCCATGAGATAATCAATGTTTTGGACGCCAATTTTATATCCTGAATAAACGATCCAGAAGCTGATAAGAATAGCGGCAATATCGTCTACCTGTTCATATCCATAAAGTCCGCAAACTACCCCGGACAGGGCTGTAGCAGATATATAGACATCATTTCTGCTATCGATAGAGCTTGCCAGCAGGGCAGGGCTGTTGCTTTGCTGGCTTATTTTTTTAAAATAAACGAACATAGCGAATTTAATTCCTATGGAGATCAGGAGTGTTGCAAGCGTGAAATTATTTATCCTGTGCTCATGCTGTTCCATCAGCTTGAATGCAGAGGTGTGTAGTATTTCAAATCCAAGAATTGCAGCGAAAATTGCGACGATCAAGCCGGCAATCGGCTCTGCCCGATGGTGTCCGAATGGGTGTCCTTCGTCAGCCTGTTTCGCAGAGACCTTTATAGCGAAATAAATGATTATGGAAGAAATAATGTCGGTACATGAATTTGCAGCATCGGAGATAACTGCAAGGCTATTCGATGAAAGACCCGCTATGATCTTTATGACAAACAAAAAAGTGTTGCATAGAATCATAACGATTGTTGCGTTGCTGCTCTTGTTTTGCATAAATATTCCGTCGGTATGATCGGGATTTTCGCTTAAATTAGGCTGCCTTCGGCAGCGACTTTGCCTCATCTTGTCATTCCCGTGTAAACGGGAATCCTGATGCGTCAAAAAGGTGCCTGGATTCCCACTTTCGTGGGAATGACATGCTAAGAACAAAATACTTTGAAATTCCTGTACATTTAAATAGGCGGTTACAACTTAATTTACGTCAGATTTTATATGGAGGGGTGGCAAAAAACAACAGATAATTAAAATTGAAAACTTTGCAAAAAGATATTTTTTGTTTCGGGTTTTACAAGTATAATAGCGCACCGACGATTTATTGCATTTAACATCCATACTAAAGGAGACAATGTGATGACATATTTGTCCAGCTGCTTCTATGCCAGTCCTGTTATTGCCGTCTTTTTGTTCATAGCTGGGACACTGGGACTCACAGGCTGTGCCACCCAAAGAGAAGGGGGCTCTTTGGCTTTACAGGTAAATACGCCGGTTGAAAGAGAAAAAGGTATTACGGATGAATCGCTGAAATGCATTACGTGTCATGAGCAAAAGGGTATTTCGCATGGATGGATTGCCGATTGGGAGGGAAGCCGGCATGCGAGGAAGGGCATAGGATGTGAGGCGTGCCATGTCAATCTTTCTCAGGAACAAACGTCAGCGGAAGGCGTGGAGCTTGAATATTTCGACATAGACAGAAGCAGGTGCGAAGACAAAAGGGTGAACAGACAGGTTTCCGCAAGCTTTTGTGGCAAATGTCATATTAAACAATACAACGAATTTATACATAGCAGGCATTCTCTCAGTTGGAATCGGGTGATCGAATGCAGCAAATATGCAGGATTTACGAAAGAAGTTCGCCTGACAAAGTGCGCGCCCTGTCATAATATCCAATACAAGTGTGATTCGTGCCATACAAGACACTATTTTAATGTGCTGGAGGCAAAAACGCCGGAAGCCTGCAGAACATGTCACTCCGGGCCGGATCATCCGCATTACGAGAGTTTTATTTCTTCCAAACATGGCGCTGTTTATACGGCCAGCCAGTCTGACATTTTAAAGGAATCTCAAACCACCCGGGCACTGAGATCGCCTGTGTGCGTTACCTGTCATATGCCGCAGGGGTCGCATGATCTGAGTTTTGGCCTGGCTTACGGCCCAACAGGAACCGGAGCGTCTTACATCAATCGTGATGGCGTTACAGTGGATAATACCGAATTAGCCAGGAGGCGTGAGATGATGTTGACGGTTTGTGATGCGTGTCATTCCAGGCATTTTTCCGGCAAAACATTAGCCGCAGCAGATGGCATTCATAAAAATGCAGAGGGTGTGATACATGAGGCAAAAGAACTCATTTCAGGCCTGGAGAAGGATGGACTGGTAACGCCGCCGCTAAGTGGGCTTACAGACAGCCAATTTGTGGGACATCCCCTTGTCCTGGGAGATGTGCAATTGTTTAACGAAAAATCCAGGGTGTATAGCTTGTTTTTCAACCTGACAAACAGCGCTTTGATTGCCTGGAAGGGGGCATACCACATGAATCCGAATTATACTCATTTGTACGGCTGGAATGAACTTCAGAAAAATTTAGGTGAATTAAAAGAAGAAGCCCGAAGGTTGCGAGACGATGCGGAGCTTAAACGAAAGATGAGTATCAAGTTGAAATAGATCAATAACTCTGTTTTTCCGGTGTGCCTCAAATTTCTTTGTCGTGTCGTGAGAGTGCGGACAATAATATACGCATGGAATTACAATATAATCTTGCAAATATAATTATATTTGCTTTAATACCTTTGTTGTATCCGGGATACTGAAAGGTGAGGTTTCTGATGAACCAATCATTTCTGTCCAAAACGAGCACAAAGCTAGCATACACAGGTAACATTTTATGCGTTTTTTCTTGTTTGGCCTGTCTCTGTGCTCCTGCCATTTCTTTCGCTTCAGACCGTAAAGAAACTACCAAACCCGGTAAGAACGTGGTGGATTACACCCCCGTGCAGGGATATCTCCAACCACTGAAATTACGCCGTGAAGCGCTTTTCGAATACACTTGTAATGAATGCCACCGCGTATTTGATACCGTTGAAGATAAAAAGATCCGAATTGCCGAACACGTTGATTTGAAGTTGAATCACGGAAAGGATGTCGGCTGCCTCAACTGCCACCACAAAACAAACCGGAATGCCTATGTAATGAACGACGGTGGGGAAATACCTTCCAACAGACCGGAAGAACTGTGTTCAAGGTGCCATGCATTGGCGTATCGTGACTGGATGTTTGGGGCGCATGGACGCACCACTGGCTCCTGGAACAGGGCTGAAAAAGGGTGGCGCGCACTGGTCTGCACGGAATGCCACGATCCCCATAGCCCGAAATTTCCACAACTTGTTCCTATGTCAGGTCCTGCAATCCCTCAGAGAGGGACAGAAATGGGGGCGCATTAATGTCTGATAAAAATACGGAAGATACCGCCGCCGGGAAGAGGGAGACGTTCAAACCTTTGAGCCGCAGGAGTTTCTTGAAGGCAAGCGCCCTCGGCGCCCTTTTAATCGGAGGCACGAGTACGGCGCTGCTGCCGCTTCGAAAATTCAAGAACGATACGTCTCTGGAGACATTTTTCCAGCAGCATTACGACCTCCTCACGCCGGAAAGAATGGAACGCATACTGGCGCGCATTGAAAAAGAGATTAAGGAACGTTACGGGGTGGACGCCGACGTACAAGACCCGAAGCCGATTCCCGATGTCCAGTTTGCTTATGCGTTAAATATCAGCCGGTGCATCGGCTGCCGGCGTTGTGTCCACGCCTGCGTTGAGGAAAACAACCAGTCGCGCGACCCTGAGATCCAGTATATCCGCGTGCTGGAAATGCCGGAAGGCACCCTTGACGTTGAGAAGTCCAATCACTATTACGAGCCGGACAAGGTACCCGTTGAGGGGAAATATTACATGCCGGTGCAGTGCCAGCAGTGCGATAATCCAGCGTGTGTAAAGGCGTGTCCGGTAGGCGCAACGTGGAAAGAGAAGGATGGAATCGTTGTCATAGACTACGACTGGTGTATTGGCTGCCGTTACTGCGAGGCCGCGTGTCCCTACTGGGCGCGCCGCTTCAACTTTGCGGAGCCGAAGATACCGAAAGAGCAGATTAACACGGAAATGGCGTATCTCGGCAATCGGATACGCAAAAAAGGCGTTATGGAAAAATGCACCTTCTGCTTAGGGAGAACCCGCAAAGGCCTCATGCCCAAATGCGCCGAGGCCTGCCCGGCCGGCGCAAGACAGTTCGGCAATCTGTTAGACTCCGACAGCGTTATCAGGCACATTTTGAGGGAAAAACGGGTTTACGTGCTGAAGGAAGACGTGGGAACACGGCCTAAGTTTTATTATTGGTTTGATAAGTAGGGCGTGAATTAACCCTGAAAGTCGCGTTAGATAGATCCAAAAACAGTAATAACGCTTAACAAGACGCCACAACTGCATGGATTGTGACTTTGGATTGTATTGATGGCGCAAAAACGGACGTATTGGTTAAAAATTCTTAAGGGGAATTTTATGCCGATCCGTATAAGACTGCATGATAAAAAGGATAAAGAGGCATAAATGGCGCTGTGTAATACGCTTATTAATATAGCGCTTGCTATGCCAAAGGCATGTTATACGTACAACAAATCTGTATTCCGCATATTATGCGGATCCATCTAATTAATGTTAGCCATAAATAAATATCATGAAATTAAAAGCACCACAGTTTGAAATTAATAAGGATTCCCCGTTCACACATGACTTATTGGATCGAGCTGAAAGCGTGGACATCCTTACTGAATTAATAAAGCCAGGTAGGTTGGGCTGAGGCACGAAGCCCAACAAACAGTTAAAAACTACGAAATGGTGGATGTTAGGTTTCACTTTCGTTCAACCAAACCTACAAATTTTTTTTACATTCATAACGTAGGGGCGGGTTTTAAACCTGCCTGTCAACGGTTAAAATTCCTAATTATCTGTATGGGCATCATACAAAGCGTGGAGATTGAGTTATGAAGAATAGGGAACGCGTTACTGTTCAAAACAAGGAGGCATCTTGCTTCCTCTGCGAATATGGGCTTTTCCTGCTCCGCGCGGTCAGGCTCGGCTTCAGGGGCCGTAGCGCTTTTTACGCGTGGATGATCTGCCTGTCCGTCGCTTCACTCTTTGGCCTCAGGGCTTACTGCAATCAGTTTGTGGATGGGTTTATCACCACCGGGATGACCGACCAGGTCTCGTGGGGGGTCTACATAGCCAATTTTACCTTCCTCGTTGGCATGGCGGCCGCGGCGGTTATGCTGGTAATACCCGCCTATATTTACAAAGATGACGAAATGCACAACATCGTTATCTTCGGGGAATTGTTTGCCGTTGCCGTAATGGTCATGTGCATGCTCTTTGTCACCGTTGACCTGGGGCGTCCTGGGCGTTTCTGGCATCTCATTCCGGGAATTGGGCGTTTCAACTTTCCCGTATCGATGCTGAGCTGGGACGTGGTGGTGCTTTTGGGGTATCTCGCGTTAAACGCGCACGTCTGCGGCTACCTCCTCTATATGAGATATCTGGGGAAAAAGCCGAACAAATGGCTCTATATGCCCTTTGTCTTCATCTCTATTGCCTGGGCAATTTCCATCCATACGGTAACCGCCTTTCTTTACGTAGGGCTTGCCGGACGCCCTTTCTGGAACGCGGCCATCGTTGCGCCCCGGTTTATCGGTTCGGCCTTTACTGCCGGGCCGGCGCTTATGATTATTGCCTTTCAAATCATCCGCAGGACAACGGGATACCATATCGGCGACCGCGCCCTCCACCTTCTCAGGCAGATTGTAACCATATCGTTATTAACCACCCTCTTTCTGCTTGGGTGCGAGATTTTCAAAGAGTTTTACAGCCAGTCACTGCACAGCGCGAGTGCCCGCTACCTGTTTTTCGGACTCCATGGACATTATGCACTTGTGCCGTGGATATGGTCGGCGATTGCAATGGAAATTACCGCGCTCATAATACTCCTGAGCCGTTATTCAAGAAAGCAGGGGAGCTTTGTATGGCTGAATCTGGCCTGTATCCTGGCAACGGTGGGTATATGGATTGAAAAAGGACCAGGGCTGATTATCCCCGGTTTTCTGCCAACACCGCTGGGTGAAATCGTGGAGTATACACCAACGTACAATGAAATCATAATCTGCGTGGGTATATGGGCCTTCGGCGCCCTTCTTTTCAGTTGGATGCTGCACCTTGCCATTCCGATTATATCGGGGGCATTTCGTTGCGGGCAGGACGAGTAAACTATGAATTTTGCTGCTACACGGCAGGTGTTATTTTGGGTTACAAAGCATAATGAATAACATATAACAAGAAACGAATAATTAATAAGTAAAAAGGATGAGTGAAGGCAATAAGAAATATGATTTAGAAGAGCGGTTAATTCAGTTCGCGCTTATGATTATTGACATTGTTGAAATGCTGCCAAATACAAGAGCAGGAAATCATATTGCAGGACAATTGATTCGTTCAGGTACATCACCTGCATGTCTTGTTATATGTTATTTATTAAAAGTAAGATTACTCTGTATGCGGGGTAGTTACTATTTTTTTTAATTTATATGAGGTGTAATGATATGAATAAATTGCGCTATTTCTTTTTCGCGGTATTGACAAGTATTTTTCTGTGCAATATAGGACTGGTAGCCGGGACTTTTTCCCCCAAAACCATTACCCCGGAATCCGCAGAGTGCATCAGGTGCCACAAGGATGAGTCGAAAACCCTTTTTCAGCAATGGGGCGCCAGCAAGCATTACATGGCAAACATCGGGTGTTATGAATGCCACGCCGCGGAGGAAGGCGATGCGGACGCATTCCAGCACGACGTCAAACTGGCGGACGGCACAACCTATAAGGGGAAACTGATTTCCATTATTGTCAGCCCGCGCGACTGCGGCAAGTGCCATGAGCGCGAGGTGAAGGAGTTCTCTGAATCGCATCATGCTTATGCGGGAAACATTCTGGGTTCTTTGGACAATACCCTTGCGGAGGTGGTGGAAGGAAACCGGGGGTTTGTAACTACTGGCTTTCCTGAAGGAATATCCGCCGCAGCGGTGAACGGGTGCTGGCAGTGCCACGGCAGTGAGGTAAAAGTGCTTCCTGGCGGCAAGCTTGACCCGGCAACCTGGCCGAATACCGGGATTGGCCGCATCAATCCCGACGGTTCCAGAGGTTCCTGCGCTGCCTGTCACGCGCGCCATACGTTTTCGGTAATACAGGCGCGGCGTCCGGAAAATTGCGGCAAATGCCACATGGGACCGGACCATCCTCAGATCGAAATCTACGAGGAATCAAAACATGGTATAGCGTTCCACGCCAATATAGACAAAATGAATCTTGATAACCCCAAGTGGATACTCGGCGAAGACTACAATGCTGCTCCAACGTGCGCAACCTGCCACATCTCCGCAACACCGAATCAACCGGTAAACCATGACGTTGGTATGCGCATTTCCTGGAACAACAGGCCGCCAATATCCGTGCGTCCCGAATTGTCGGACGAAAAAATGGGTCTTCCGGGCGCCAAGGTAAATTGGCAGACCAGGAGGCAAAACATGCAGGACGTCTGCCGCAACTGCCATAATCAGCAGTTTATTGACGCATTCTATCTTCAATATGATGAGCTGATTAAACTGTACCACGACAAGTATGCGAGTCCTGGTAAGGAACTCATGACACTGGCTGCGCCATTGCTCAAACCGGTTGAATTTGCCAACCCAATCGACTTTACCTGGTTTGAACTGTGGCATCACGAGGGGAGGCGCGCCAGGCATGCGGCTGCAATGAGTGGCCCGGATTGGACGCATTGGCACGGGACGTATGATCTCGCCAAAAACTTCTATTCCCATTTTATCCCTGAGCTTGAAGAATTGATTGAAAAGGGAAAGGCCTCCGGCGATGAAAAACAAGTTAAGGCTGCTAAAGTAACGGAAGAGCGTCTCACTGAAATCCTGAACAGCGAGAACCACCGGTGGTATTTGAATAAAATGGACCCGGAAGAAAAAGAAAGACGCAAGGCGCGGCAGGCAGAATTCAAGTCCCGTTACACAAAGTAGTATAGTGGGAAGTTAACTTAGAAAGGATTATGCTAACTGCGATTGAAATAGCTAATTTTAAATCAATAGGATTTTCGGTTGTGACTTTGCTGCACGAGTGGGTATAATTATGATATGTCAATTTTGACGTATTTCCTCTTTATAGATTCCTGTACGTATACGCGCGAGGAACACCGGTATGGCTATTCAATGGAAGAAGTCTACCTGCCCATATTGCGGTATTGGCTGTGGTCTGATGGTTGGCATTGAGAATGGTAAAATCCTTGAAGTTCGTGGAATGAAGGGACACCCTGCCAATGACGGAGATATTTGCATACTGGCACATAATCTCCCACCCCTTTTTCAAGTCGAAGACCGGTTAACGCGACCCTTGCTCCGTCACAACGGGAACTTCGTTCCAGTTACCTGGGATAACGCCATTGCCCACGTTGTGGATAAGTTTAGCAGAATCATAAAAGAACACGGCCCTGATGCAATCGCGTTTTATGGTGGAGCCGCTAATTTGACCGAAGAATACTACCTTGTGAATAAGCTCATGAAGGCCGCCATCGGCACGAATAACGTGGAATGCACCTCCCGCCTGTGCATGTCAAGTTCAGCGATGGGCTTTATTTCAACACTTGGAGCAGATGCCCCGCCTGCCTGTTACGCCGACATCGAGGAGGCCGACCTGTTTTTTGTTGCCGGCAACAATATGGCCGTTTCACTTCCCATTCTTTTTCGCCGAGTTTGTGCTGCAAAGAAAAAGGGCGCAAAGGTCATTGTCGTTGACCCCAGAAGGTCGGAAACTGCCACTATAGCCGATATCTACCTTCAAATCAGGCCGGGCACAGACGTGGCGCTCAACAACGGGCTTGCCCACGTTCTCCTGAAAGAGGGTTTCGTGAACGAAGCGGAGGTCGAACGCTATACGAGCGGGATTCATGAACTCAAAACAGCGCTTGAGGAATATCCGCCTTCATCCGTGGCGGATATCACCGGCTGTACGGAAAAACAGATAATTGAAGCTGCGCGCATGATTGGCCAGTCAAAGGCAATGTTGACCTTCTGGTTCCAGGGATATAACCAGTCAACTCAGGCGGTGTTCAAGAATAACACGTTGCACAATTTATCGTTGTTGACGGGTAATTTTTGCAAACCGGGGGCCGGGCCGCTTTCGATTACCGGTGAGGCCAATACCCTGGGCAACCGTTGGGTCGGCGCCCTGTCGCACCTCCTGCCCGGCATGAGGATGGTCGCCAATCCCCGTCATCGGCAGGAAGTAGCAGATTTCTGGGGAGTTCCCGTTGAAAAGATACAACAGGTTCCGGGGCGTTCCGCCATTGACATCATAAAAGGACTCCATACCGGCGACGTGCGTGCACTGTGGGTTATTTCTGCAAATCCGGCGGCCGCGCTCCCCAACACGCGTTGGGTGGAAGAGGGGCTTTCGAAGGCGGAGATACTCGTCGTTCATGACATAGTCCACCCCACGGAAACAACCCTGCTGGCAAACGTCATCCTCCCCGCCGCCATGTGGGGTGAAAAAACCGGTACCTTTATTTCCTCCGAAAGGAGGGTTGAACTGGCAGAAAAGATGGTTGAACCGCCGGGAGAGGCAAAATCCGACTGTGAGATCATTTGCCTGATTGCCAGGGCAATGGGATTCCGGAAAGAATTTCCATACCAGTCTCCCGAAGAAATATTCGAGGAATGGAAGAAAATCACCCGCGGGCGTATTTGTGATATGGGCGGTGTAAGTTACGAGCGTCTCCGTGGCAAGGTGGGACCCCAATTGCCCTGCCCTGACGCCGAACATCCCGGCACGCCGAGGCTATTCACCGACATGAAATTTCCCCGGTTGGACGGACGCGCCGCGCTGCTTGCCCGTGACTACAAGAAGCCCGCTGAGACGTCCGATGAGGAATACCCCTTCGTTCTCAATACCGGACGCCTGGCGTGCCACTTTAACACCCGTACCCGTACTGGCCGGATAAAACGACTCCATACCATTGAACCGGATAATATTGTAGAAATACATCCCAAAGATGCCGAACTTCTCCGTATCGGTGAGGGAGACACCGTCGAAGTTATTTCGCGCCGGGGCAGTGTTCGGGGGATTGCCCGCATAAAAGACCGAATCCTTACGGGTAACGTCTTTATGAGTTTTCATTACGGCAGATCCTTTGCGGTTGGCAAAGGCAAGCTTGCCAATCTCGTCAGTAATCCAGCTTATGACATAAATTCCAAACAGCCGGAGTTCAAATATTGTGCGGTAAAAGTGGCAAAGGTCGCATCTCTATAATATTCTTTATCAGTGAGTTAGGTATTTGTGAATAGTTGTAAGATTAAAGTTGTAACTCTTAACTCACAACTCTAATCTTACAACATTCAACCATGTTTTCTTGATCGAAGACTCTGTCTTGTTCGTAAATATGAGCAAACACCCTGCAATTACCCCTGACATTTCTCAACAAACGATCCGTTTTTTCGAAAAACTGCTTCACGCATCGGCGGACGGAATACTTATTATAGATGCTGCCAATAATATCCTGGTAGCAAACGAGGTATTCTGTAACTTTTTTCTGGTAAAGCAACGCGACATTGTCGAAACAAACCTATACTGTTTGTTGGAACAATGTGATGCCGCCTTGCTGAAACGATGGGCTTCGTTTGTAGAGCGTGTGTACCGTGAAGGCGCCTCCCACAATCTTGAGTTTCAATTCATTGCCAATACCCAGAAAATACGGCACCTCAACGTCAACGCCTCACTTTTGAAGCAGGTTGCCGGTGCAGATGTAGATGCTATCCTCAGCGTCTGGAGAGACGTCACTGATCTCAAAAGAAGCCAGGAGGAACTAAAAATAGTCAACCAGTACCTGGAACAGCGCGTGGCAACCAGAACAACTGCCCTGCTGACTGCAAACGAAGAACTTCGGGCGGAAATTGCGGAACGCAGGCGCGTTGAAGAAAAAATCAAGCACATTGCATTTCACGACGTTCTGACTTCCCTACCCAATCGCGCATTGTTTCAGGACCGCCTTTCTCTCGCGTTGGCCCACGCGCGCCGGAATAACGAGATGCTGGCGATACTCTTTCTCGATCTGGACCGGTTTAAAGTCATTAACGACAGCCTTGGACACACCGTGGGAGACCAACTCCTGCAAGGCGTCGCCGAACGGTTAAAAAAATGCGTCCGGGAAGACGACACCATCGCCCGTCTCGGCGGCGACGAATTTATCATCCTTCTGCCGGGCATCTCCCACGTTGACCACGTAAGCGCCGTTGCCCGGAAAATACTCGATACCATCAAGCAGCCATGGCACGTCGGGGGAATTGAATTATTTGTCACTGCCAGCATCGGCGTTGCCCTCTATCCCAACGACGGCGAACAAATTGACGTCCTCCTGAAAAATGCCGACGCCGCCATGTACCGAAGCAAGGAAGAGGGACGGAACGACTACCAGTTTTACATCCAATCTATCTATTCGAAGTCCTACGAAAAAATGATCCTGGAAAGGGACCTCCACCGCGCCCTGGAACGCAAAGAATTTGTGGCGCACTATCAGCCGCAGGTGGACGTTTGCACCGGACAGATCATTGGTATGGAGGCGCTGGTGCGCTGGCAGCACCCGGAACGGGGACTCGTGCTTCCCGGAGAATTTCTCTCGCTTGCCGAAGACACGAGAATGATTGTGCCCATTGACAAACTTACGCTGAAAACGGTGTGCGAGCAAATCAAATCCTGGCAATCGGCGGGACTCAAGCCGCCATGCGTTGCCGTAAACCTTTCTGCATACACGTTTCTCCAGCAAAATCTTGTGGAATTTGTCACGTCAACATTGAAAAATACCGGAATTGATCCCGGCTTTCTGGAATTGGAAATCACCGAGGGCGTCGCCATGCAAAACCTGGACACGGCAATTCAAAAGTTAAATACCTTGAGAGATTTAGGCATCCGCATTACCATTGACGATTTTGGCACGGGCTTTTCTTCCTTGTTTTATCTCAAGAAGTTTCCTATCCATAAACTCAAGATCAGCCACCTCTTTGTGCGTGATGTTATGTCTGATCAGAACGACAAGATGATTGTATCGGCGATTATTGCCCTTGCAAAGAGTATGAAATTCGGTGTAGTCGCAGAGGGTGTGGAAAGCGCCGACCAGCTTGAATTTCTTAGGCAGCAGAACTGTAAAGAAATTCAGGGGTATCTGTTTTACCGGCCATTGTGTTCCGGCAAGATAGAAAAACTGCTGTTATTACCGAAGGACAACAACCTGCCATCGGCCTATAGCCGATAAACCGGAATTGAGTGTGGTAAAACTCAAGGACTTGCGAAGAATAGTAGATAACGTCTGAACGAAAACACCCTTTACAACCTCATTTTGCCAACATGTTAAAATGCCGAAGTAGCAAGTTGAATCTGTTGTTTGGAAGGGTTAGGTGTTGGTATTTAAAGACGTGCGCCCTTTGATGCCTTAAAAATGCCGTCACCAAACTGTCACCAGAAATGGTTTTTGTCAAATTTGGGAATGCATGTTTTTTCTGGTAATATTAGAGGTGGTTCTTGTCTGTTATTTTTGGTTTTGTTTTATAGTCATTAACATTTGAATGACTGTGTCTATTCTTTGGTTGATAGATCCTATTTCACTTCTTAATTGTCCTATTTCACCCCTTATACTTCCGATTTCGTTTTTTACTTCATTTCTTAACTGTCCTATTTCACCCCTTATACTTCCGATTTCGTTTTTTACTTCATTTCTTAACTGTCCTATTTCACTCTTTATACTTCCGATTTCGTTTTTTACTTCATTTCTTAACTGTCCTATTTCACTCTTTATGCTTCCGATTTCGTTTTTTACTTCACCTCTTAACTGTCCTATTTCTCCTCTTACGCTTCCTATTTCGCTTTTTACTTCACTTCTTAATTGCCCTATTTCACTTCTTACGCCTCCAATTTCGCTATCAATTTTTTGTATGAGGTATCTGAAGTCGTCTTCCTGCTTCTTTTTGATTTCGTCAACCTTCGTGATGATTTCCTCAGTCCGTTCATCTACTACCTGGTAAACCAGTTCAAGCGTTACCTTTTTTATTGCTGTTTTTATAATTTCCTTCATGTTTGTTACCGTTAAAGAAGTTTCGTTTTTAATTCTCAAGTAGTAGTAGTTGTTGTTTTATATCATGTAAGGTTAAATGCTGTCAAGAAGTATATCTTTGGGTATGGTTATTGAATTTATTAATACTGTGGAAAACCACGTCCTGTGGGTGTGGTCAGAGTTTAAAGGCTTTCCCAGGAAAACGACTCATTGTTACAGTCTAAGTTGAGTTGTCTCCACAACATCAACAAAGGAGTAACAAATGATTCGATTCACTTAAAGACAAAGTAATGGAATTTAATGAGGCAAGAAAGGTCGATGGGTTGTAGTGTGTACCGTCACTGACGTGTCATCAGAATATTTTTCGTGTTTGTAACTTGTTTGTTTGCAAGTATATAAAATGCCGAAGCAGGGAGTCGAACCCTGACGGTGTTGCCACCACTAGACCCTGAATCTAGCGCGTCTGCCAATTCCGCCACTTCGGCTTTATTATAAAGATTTTGTTGTCGTCCGGATGTTTTGTAATTGTTTCAGCACGCATTTAATTTTACGTAATTAGCTCTGGGTTCAAAGACCTTAGTGTGTTACGCCAGTTCTATACGGAGGTTTGTTTTTCCTTAAGGAAAGGTTTTTAAAAATGCGTTGCTCTTAATAGAGAGGTATAAAATTACAAAAAAGCATTTTAAGAAATATAAATAATTAAGTCAATGTAATTTTTATAAAATGTTCTTGCATTTGATGTTACAGTTTGTTACTATTTCCAAAATTAATTTGCTATTTGACAAGATTTATTCTGATTATATTTGATTTCAATGGAACTTATTGCGAAGAACAGAAAAGCCCATTTCCAATATGAGATTTTGGAAAAGTTTGAGGCTGGGATTGCGCTTACCGGAACGGAAGTAAAATCTATAAGAAACAGGGACGTGAGCATTAATGAAAGTTTTGCCCATATAAACAATGGTGAGGTTTTCATATATGAAATGCATATTGGGCTTTATAAACAGGGAAACAGGCAGAATCATGAGCCGAAGAGGATTAGAAAGCTGCTTTTGCACAGGAGGGAGATCGATAAGATAATCGGCAAAATTAAACAAAAGGGTTATGCGATAATTCCTTTATCGTTATACTTTAAAGACGGTTATATAAAGGTGGAGATTGCCCTTGCTAAAGGCAAAACGACTGTTGATAAGCGTGAGGATATAAAGAAACGCTCCATCGAAAGGGAGATCCAGCGGGCAACGAGATAGTTCTGCAACACAAGGGTTGTGCGCGTATTATATCAGGGGCGTTAACTAAACAAATAAAATAAAGAGGGAATATGCCTTCTGCGAGAATATTGATCGTGGAGGATGAGCGTCAAACGGTTGATACGTTAAGGGATTTGTTTGAGCAGCATGGATATGAAACGGAGGTTGCCCTTAATAAACAAGTGGCATTGGCAATATTACAAGAGAGAAAAATGGATATTGCCATCATTAGTGTATCAACTCAGGATGTAGATGGTGCTGGAATGTTAAATGAATTGAAAAAGTTACACGCAGATTTGCCGGTTATTGTGGTTGGTAGTCAAAAATCAAAACGAATAGAATCGTCCTCCCTCAAAGCCGGAGCCAGTATTTATATAGTAAAACCTTTTGAAAACATATTTATTTTACAGGCAATACATGGTTTGTTGGAAAAACAAGCGGCAAGAGTAGCGCCTAAAAAAACCGCTAAAAAGCATACCAAAAGCAAGAGGTAGTTTTCTTTCCTGCTGATACAAGTCTTATGAATCGTTGTAAGTTTATTCAAAAAAGGTGTTCTGGTTTTATTGTATTGTTTCTTGTTTGCTGTATTTTCCTCGCTACAATTTCAGAGTCGGGAGAAATCGGTAGTGACGACCTCAGTAAACGCATCCTGCCATTGTTGGAAAATCCCGTATTAAAAAACGCCTCTTGGGGTATCAGTATAGTTTCCGGGAGAAAGAATACGGTTTTGTTTAACTGCCGGGACGAGAATCTGTTTCGGGTCGCTTCGAATATGAAGCTTCTTACAACATCTGCTGCCTTAGAATATCTGGGACAGGATTTTAAGTATAAAACAAATATTGAAGCGAATGGTAGCGTGTCAAGCTCCGGGGAACTGGAAGGTGATATTATAATTCGGGGAAGCGGTGACCCAAATCTTTCGGGACGGTTTTATAATGGCAACATCACGGCAGTCCCCGACTCCTGGGCAAGAGCCCTGAGAGATAGAGGGATTAAGAAAATTTCCGGGGATATTATTGCAGATGATACGATCTTTGACCGGGACTATATCAACCCCTCATGGCCAAAAAATCAATTGGCAGAGTGGTACTGTGCCCCGAGTTGCGGTCTGTCATTTAATGACAATTGTGTTGATATTACAGTCTGTCCTGAGAAGAAACCGGGAAGTGTTGTGACGTTGTTGGTTGAACCGGACACATCTTATATAAACATCAACAATACGTGTATCTATACAGCGAATAAAAAAGAGCATGGGTATTCGTTGGAGAGAAAACAAGGAACTAATCAGATATTCATCAAAGGGAAATTTTGGATTGGAGCGTCTCCCCAGAAAAATTGGGTGAGCGTGCATAACCCAGCCCTCTATCTTGCAACGGTTTTCAGGGAATCTTTGAAAAGAATCGGGATATCTGTCAGCGGGGGCGTTCGGCTTATAAAAGAAGGCGAAATAACCGATGACAATCCGGATGTTATTGTGCAGACCGTTTCTACGCTTGAGCAGACTGTTATTGCAACAAATAAACAGAGTCAGAATTTTTATGCCGAGCAGCTATTGAAAACACTCGGTGCTCAGGTTAAGGGAAGAGGGACATCGCAGGCCGGCATTGAGGTCTTGTATGAGTTTGTTGATAAATTGGGATTTAACCGAACGGAATGTTTTGTTGAGGATGGCTCGGGTTTGTCGAGGGGCAACAAGCTATCTCCAAAATTCATAACTACGCTTCTTACCTATATGAGCAAGCAACCATACGGGAAAGTATTTTTTGATTCTCTGCCTGTAGCCGGTTATGACGGAGGAATGCGCAAGCGGGTTACTGCTTCACAGTACAAAGATAAAATACGTGCGAAGACTGGTTTCATTGCAAACACATCGGCGCTTTCAGGTTATGTTAATGCATCCGACGGTGACATGCTTGCCTTTTCAATTTTAATGAATAATTTTAAAGATCTCCATGCGGTGCAAAAAATACAGGATAATATTTGCAGAGTTTTGGCAGACAATTGTAATTGAAAAAATAGAGGATTTTAATGCAGACGAAGAGTGAGACAGGTGTATTTCCATGGGGTACATAAGAGTTGAGGACTATTTCCGTTTGTAACGGGAAAATTTTATGAGTGAACACATAATAAAAATATACTCTTTCTATGCGCAAATTTACGACTTTTTGTTCGGAAAGTTGTTTGAGCATGGAAGAACGGTAGCCCTTAAGATTATGGATGTAAAGTCCCGTGAATCAGTGCTTGAAGTTGGTGTAGGAACAGGTTTGGCGTTGCCATTTTACCCTAAGGATGCTTATGTAACCGGGATAGATATTAGCAGGGAAATGTTGGAAAAAGCAGAACACAAAAGGGAGAGGTATATGTTATCGAATGTAAAGCTGCATAATATGGACGCATCGTCCATGACCTTTGCGGATAATACCTTTGATAAAGTTATTGCCTCTCATGTGATAACGGTTGTGCCTGACCCGTTAAACACTTTGAATGAAATAAAGAGAGTATGTAAAAAGGGGGGAGAGATTTTTATACTGAATTACACAGGTAGCGACAACAGGGTTGTCTCTCTTTTTGAAAAATTTATTTCTCCATACAGAGACAAGTTGGGGCTTGGCAAACATTTTGATGTGGATGAGTTAATAAAAAAGGCAAATCTTGTCATTGAGTATGAACAGCGTGTGAATTTTATGAAGATGTGCCGGTTAATTAAATGCAAAAACACCGTATCAGACAATTCCCTTTGTGTCCCGGCAGGCAGAGATGCCACTTTCGTGCAGGCACTCTCTACGCCAAAGGGTTAATAGTGTATTTTCTCTATTTAAGAGATTGTTCGCTGTTGCTTTACATGACAAACTGGTCTGAACGGTGTGGGCTTTTGGTTGTTGTGCTTCATACCCTCCTGTTTTTTGTCCTCTGCAGTGTAATTTGGAACATAACTGTTTTTCGTAAGAATCGTGTGTTCAATCCAGCCGCATACCGGTTGTTTTTGTTTCTTCTTACCCATTGTGTTAATGTCAGCGAGTGGAATGTGTCGGAATTAGTGAATGTCAGGGAGTCTTGCCGGATACATATTTCAAAAGCCAGACGATTATGTTGAGTAAAAGGAAAAAGAATGTTATTTGCCAGAAAGTTTCCCTATTATACACGTATTGCCTATTTTTATGATGCCAGGTCAGGTATTTTTTTTGGTATCTTTAATGGATTGGTTATTTTTTTTCTTCCTATAATTGGGCGTAGGCTTGGCGCAAACCCAACAGAAGTTGCCATGATTACTGCCGCTCCAACGGCATGTTTCCTCCTTACGATGTTCTGGGCGAAAATGTGCAGGAAGCGGAAAAAAGTTTTGTTTGTTGTGTTTAGTACCCTCATTGCAAGAAGTTTGTTTTTGTCTATGTTCTTTGTAAGTAGTCCCCATATTTTTGTTCCGATAGTTATCGGCGCGGCTATACTGGAGTCTATGGCAATCCCTGCATACAGCGCCGTGATGAAAGAAGTATATCATGAACGTTATCGCGGAAAGGCGATGGGGTATGTGCGTTTTTTTTGCAGCGTGACCGCGATGCTGGCATCCCTTGCAGGAGGATATTTGTTGGATATGGAGAAGGGCACCTTTTATCGGTTCATCTTTCCGGCTGGCGCAATATTTGGTATGACTTCGTCTCTTTTATTCAGAAAGATTAAAATCCGACGGGAAACAAAGCTTCCTGCGATAGACAGATTGTCCGGCAGTATAAAGGATTTTTTGAAAAATAATCATTTGAAATATTTTACTTTTTCTTTTTTTACTGCAGGTTTTGGTTATCTGGTGGGTGCACCTCTTTATCCCCTTTTTTTAGTGGATGAACTATCGCTCAGCAATACGGTTATCGGATACACGGGATCAATCGCTGCTTTAGCGGGAGCGGTTTCTTTTGTCTTCTGGGGGCGTTTTCTCGATAAACACAGACCTATACAGATGGTAAAATTTATTATGTTACTTGCCGCTGCGATTCCGATGATATATTCTCTTTCCTATAGCATGTATCCCATCATATTTGTTTCTGCCCTCAGTGGAATAATAATGAATGGCTGGGATTTGTGCTGGTATAATCATATTATTCAAACGGTCAGGAGGGAGCATATTCCCGGCATTTTTGGCATACAGTACTCGCTTATCGGTATGCGGGGACTTATAGCTCCATTTATTGGTACGATGCTCTCCCAGCACGTCGGCATACGAAATGCATTTATCATATCTGCTGGCATTATTGCGATGGGTGCAATCCTCATGATGTTTTGTAGTAAAGATATCATGATGTCCAAAACCAAAATGGCCTGACTTGATACTTCGCTTCAGTCTGAATGATACCTCGCAGTTTTCTATTCTTCCCTTTTCCCACTACCAGGAAAATCTTGCATCCGTTCGGGAAAAAAATACCCGAGAATTACAGTGTTGATTAGAAACGTGCCCACCCTTTTCCCATAATAAATATTTTTGTTTGATGGTTGTATGATTTTATAAATCAATTGGTTATGCAATATTTCTTCGTAATGTTTTAGTTTTTATCGTTTACAGAAAATACACGGCATACACGTTGCTTACTTACAAAGCCGAGTTTAAATATTTTCATTTTGAGGAGTATGACATGTCAAACCTAACAGTAGACCTTTTTGATTCAGGTAAGTTTTTTGGGAACGATCTCAATAATTCCCAATATACTGTTAATCATTCCAAGTCCAATATATCAAATGAAAATTCAATAGAATCGGTTCCCGATGATTCCAGCGCCGATAACGGAAAATCGGAAGATGTTGCATTTCAGGAGATACTGGGACAACAATTAAATGCAATGATGGCGCAGGGAATAGTTAATATCCAGGAACCGAAAAGTCTCTCACTGGAAACAGGTATAACTGAAATATCTACAGAGGGTTCAGGAGAAATAAACATACCGGTTATTAGCGTAGCTGATGGTAAAGCATCCACCAATATTACCATTCGGGATTTTGGGGAAAATTCTTCCATCGCGGTTGCCGGATTTGAGGAAAATACAGAATCAAGCGTTAATATCGCATCCTATTCAAATATTGATATTCGTGATGCGGTTGATAATTCCGATTTGACGATAACGGGGATAAATGAAAATACCGTTGCGTCAAGTTCGTATTTCGGTATCCAGAATTTTGATAAAAATTCCCTTAAAAATACTGGCTTAACAATAACCGAGGCAAGTGAAAATACAGATAATAACATTAATAACGGTCCAGATTTCTTTTCCATCGAGGATAATGAGGGGAAAAATGCAGATTTAACCATTCGTTCACGTAGTGTTGATAATGATGATTCTCCTGTTCTTCCTTTTGCCTTCCCATCAAACAGCGAAGGTGTGGAGAATCAGGAAAACCCTTCTGGGGTTGATGGAAGCCAACGTAAGATTTTCGATAACACGGGTAATCATTTGGAGGAAAAGTTGTTCGTACAAAATGTATTTCCGGAAAAGAGCAACAGCTCTTCCTTAACAGAGGGTTTTATAGAAAATATGGGATTAAACCCTTCAGGTAATTCTCATAATACGATACAATCAAAAAATACGGCTCAATCTGAAAATACAATGCAAAGCGGGGGATCAATTTCTAATATAATAAACCACGATGCAGAGCCGATGGATGTTCCTTCTGCAACAAAAGAATTGTCTCGCGAGTTTAAGCTATTCGCTCAAAATATTTCCGGGGAAAATGGGCAAAGTTCTCCGGCATCCGCAGATAGTAATCCGTCTGGAGCAATTAATGACACTAATGATAATACTGCGAGAGACTTGACTAAAATCCAGCAGAATGAAGCATCTTCCGAACTTGATACATCAAGCGTAAACCGAATCAAGGGGGAGACGAATTCGTTCAACAATCTTTTTCAGGAACAAGACGCTTCAGACCAAGGCGCTCTTGGGCAGTCTCTCAATCGCAATGTCTTTTTTCCTGAGAACAACCAGATGGATTTCGATACCACACAATCAAGTGCTCAAAATAATCAACAAAATATGTTTGTTTCTATGAACAGCACGGCAGGTTTTTCTTCTCCAGCCGAAGGTCCTGCGGATAATGTAGCCGGTCACTTTGCCACGCATTCGGGTGCAACTGCTGAAAATATACAAAGCAACGATATTGTAGAACAAATATTCCAGAAAATACATCTGATCAGTAATGGGGACAAGTCTGAGATTAAAATAGATTTGAGTCCGCCGGAATTAGGGAGCGTGAAAATTCATTTTGTCGAGAAAAATGATGAAATCGAGGCCACAGTATTCGTAAAAGATGAACAGGTTAAGGCGGCTATAGAAAACAATGCGCACCGTCTTAGAGAATCTTTAACGTCCAGCGGTGTTGAAATTCACAAATTTGAGGTTTTTGTGCAAAATGACGATGCAAGCAAACAAAATGCATTCGAAGGTTTTAGCGCCAGCAATCGCCATAGTTACTCAGACAATGAAGGAAGTCGCAACCGGGAACAATATCTTAATGATGAAGAGGAAACAAACAATATTCTTCAGCCGGAAAATAGTATAAACAATTCACGTTTAGCAGTTGACTATATTATATAAGGAGGTAAGCCATGAGTATATCGAGTGTATCAGGTACGTCAAGTTCATCAAGCACCACGAGTATAAGTGATAGCATTAGCTCTGATGATTTCTTGACACTCTTTGTAACTCAGTTGCAAAACCAAAATCCTTTAGACCCTACGGATAACACGGAATTTATGTCTCAGTTGGCCCAATTTAGCACTTTGGAACAATCGACTAAGCAAACAGAATATCTTTCAGATATCAGCAGCATAAACACGGCTTCCTTGCAGCTTGACCAAATATCCCTGGCCTCTACGTTCATTGGCAAGACTATAAAGTATAGCAATGATAGTAGTGATAGCAGTAGCAGCAGTACACTCTCCGGTGTTGTTGATGGAGTAAAACTCGAAGAAGACGGAACGGTTTCCTTCGTCATTGGTGGAGAGTCTGTTTCGATTTCAAATTTCATAGAAGTGGAGGATACGGCAGCTACGGCTTCAACTTCAACCGCAGCGGCTATTTTCTCAAAATTAAATGTTTTTGACAAAAAATAATAGTAGACAATTTGATATAAACTACAAACTTACAGCGTAATCTTTTAAAAGGAGGTGTATTATGGGTCTCGGAGGCGCACTATTCGCAGGAGTAACAGGCGTTCGTGTCCATCAGAATATGTTGGACGTGATTGGTAACAACTTGTCGAACGTTAACACCTATGGATATAAATCATCCAGGCTATTGTTCTCGGATCTGCTAAGTCAAACGGTATCAAACGGTAAAAGCGGTAACCCTATGCAAATAGGTAAAGGTGTAAACATGGGAAGCATTTCCTCTAATTTTGCACAGGGAACCCTGGAAACTACAAATAATGCTTTTGACTTCGCTATAGAGGGAGACGGTTTCTTTGTTGTTAGCGGCGGGAGTAAAGACTATTTTACCAGGGTAGGGGCATTTGCTACTGACCAGGATAACTACCTCATCGATTCCAACACCGGCTATAAGGTAGTGGACACCAATGGCAAGTCTATTACTATTCCTTATAGTTCTACTGTTTCCGGTAATGCTACAACAAAGGGTTATCTTACAGGCAACCTTGACGCAGCAGGAAACACCTCGAAAGCAGAAGTGGTAATGATGGATAGCGGTTTTACTTACAGTAGCGGAACGGTTGCAACAACAGCGACAACATTAAATAATTTGGACTCAAATACGACTGATTACATTACAGGTGACACTATTCTTATTTCCGGGACAAAATCAGACGGAACTTCCGTATCATCAATTTACACTGTTACCTCTACTGATTCCATTAGCGCACTTATATCTGCGATAAATACAGCATATTCCGGTGATGCAACGGCGTCTTTAGATACCACGACAGGGAAAATTGTTCTCAAATCAAACTCTACCGGTAAAGACAATTTGTCCATGACTCTTACTGATGGCGGTTCAAATACAGGCAAATCAACCTGGACAAACCATAAGTTTAATGGTAATACCTATACAACCTCTATGGATGTGTTCGATTCGCAGGGTACAAGACATACGGTAACACTGCGATTTACAAAACAAATTGATAACAAGTGGAATATTACTGCATCTATGAATAGCAGCGATGGCACTATCACTGATAGTGCAATGAATGGAGTTTCATTCGCCACGAACGGCACATTCAGTTCTGCTTCAGATAGTAAACTTGCCTTCAAGTTCAACGGAATGAGTTCTGCACAAACAGTATCATTTGATTTTGGCACAACTGGAAAAACAGATGGTCTTACACAAAACGGTGGTGATTCAACGGCCGCAGTTACCTCTCAGGATGGGTATGAATATGGCACATTTGATTCCATTACCGTTGATTCAGACGGTACTATAAAGGCGTTGTATACTAACGGTATTACACAAACTGTTGCAACAATGAAGATTGCCCTATTTAGCAATCAGAATGGTTTGGCAAAGGCAGGAAGTAATTTGTATGAACAGACTTCTGCTTCAGGCGATGCAATTTATGTAACGGCTGCTTCCGGTCGCGCAGGTTCTATATCAAATGGTTATTTGGAAGGTTCTAACGTAGATATGGCTACAGAGCTGACCTCCCTTATTACAGCTCAAAGGGGTTTCCAGCTAAATACAAGGGTTATAACAACTGCGGATGAGGTTCTCTCTGAAGCTGTAAATTTAAAGAGATAATAGGTAGCTTTTTCTCATAGAGGGGCATCCCTCAGACGGTATGCCCCTCTATGTATTTTCTGTCTTTCCTTCTTTCGATACGTGTAACTTATACAGAAATGAAATGTATCGATAAAATGTCCCTTTGCGAATGGAATAATTGATGTCGTAGTAATTATGCTTGTACGACCTTTGATTTACATTCATTCCTTCATCAAACTGCACGCTAAATTTTCAACACTTCCATTTCCTTAGCTGGAAAAATTAATCAACTTACCAGGAAAAAAATACCCAGGTATTTTCGTGCTACGTTAGAGTGTGTTTTTTCTCATTTTTGTTTTGTAGTTCACATCCTATATCGACAATACATCTTACGACATAATATGTATTGTAAATATCCACTTTACATTATTTGGTATCAAGATTGCTTTCTTTACCAATCGGGTATTTTAGAATTCACAAGGGAGAGAGTAATTATGATTAAAGGACTTTATACGGGTGCTACTGGTATGGTGGGCAAAGATGATTATCAGGGAGTGATAGCTCGTAATCTTGCAAACATAAATACCGTGGGATACAAGAAAAACATTGCTTTTCAGTCGTTTCTGGCTGGTGCCGGGAATAAGGGGGGGGACGGAGCTTCTCAGGCGAAGAAGAGTGGTTCGGTTGCAGTCTCGACAGACTTTTCGCAAGGCGCGCTTGAATATACAGGCAACAATCTTGATATAGCATTAAAAGGAGAGGGATTTTTTGCCGTTAGAACACCTGCTGGTAACGTATACACGAGAAAAGGGCAATTTATGCTCTCCAGTGACTTGAGGATTGTATCTCCTGAAGGGTGGTCGTTGAGCGACATACAAATACCAAAAAATGCTAAAAATATAACCATTAAAGGAAACGGAAGCATTTCTGTTGATGGCAAGGAACTCGGTAAAATCTCTGTTGTCACTATTCCCGATACTAAAAAACTTGAATCTATAGGTGGATGTGCATACATATTACCAAAAGGTGCAGAGGCAGAAGAGGCAACTGAATTTGAAGTAGCGCAGGGCTACGTAGAAAAATCCAATGTGAACGCTATTGACGAAATGGTCAATATGATAGCCAATATGAGAGGTTTTGAGGTTGGCAATAAATCAACTGATGCTGTCGACGAATCGGTAAAAAAACTTATACAAACCGCATCTTAACGTAAAAGGAGAACCAAGTATGATACGTGCACTATACACAGCCGCAACTGGCATGAAAGCCCAGCAGCTATACCTTGACAATGTGTCAAACAACCTGGCCAACATAAATACAACAGGCTTTAAAAGAAGTCAGGTTAATTTCCAGGATTTGCTGTACGACAAGAAATATATAGCAGGTTCTGAATCTACGCAAGGTTTTGAAATTCCTTCGGGTATACAGTTGGGTGGCGGTGTAAGGCCGATTTCCACCTCAAAGGTGTTTTCGCAGGGAAACCAGCAGACGACAAACCGTTCCTTGGACCTGGCTATCGAAGGAAACGGTTTCTTTCAGATCAGTCGTCCGGACGGCATAATTGCCTATACACGTGATGGAGCATTTGAATTAAACAGCAAGGGTGAATTAGTTACGGCAGACGGATTGCCAATGTCACCATCAATCACTATTCAGGACGCAAAGGAAATTTCGGTTGGGACTGATGGTACCGTCTATGTAAAAGGTTCTGATGGCAGCATTCAAAATGTGGGACAAATCATGCTTGCAAATTTCCCCAACCCGGCTGGGCTTGAAAGCGTTGGCAGGAATATGTATTTGGAAACTATTGCCACAGGAGCTCCTATAGTATCTTCGCCGGGTGAACAGGGGACAGGTGAAATTTATCAGGGAGTTCTTGAAAACTCTAATGTTGAAACAGTTACAGAATTAGTAAATCTTATTACCGCACAACGGGCGTATGAAATAAATTCGAGGGCAATAAAAGCCAGCGATGAGATGTTGTCTACCATTAACAATATAACTTAAAGACGATTTCCAACAACTATGTCTCTGCTTTTGCTAGCACAACAAAGTTGAAAATTTTATAGAGTTCTAAAAAACCATGAATATACGATTAAAAATCCTGACGTTTTTGTCCATCGTTGCATTTTTCCTGGCGAATACCGCTTGTGGTGAAAAAATTAGTGTAGAAATTAAAGATGCGGTAACGTTGCCTGAAAAGCAGATTACGCTGAGAGATGTTGCATATATTTCGTGTAATGACGTTTCACTTCAGGAACAGATCAGCAATATAGCGGTCGGTAACACTCCCTGGCCTGGCAATATAAGGAAAATAGAAAAAGACATTATTCTTGCACGTCTTGTTGATGTCGGCATCGGTCCAAATGAAATCGTTTTTGGTGGCGCTAATTATTCATTGGTTTCGGTTGAATCGATTACCATAACGGGGGAAGAAATTTTGAAAACCGCAAAAGAATTTCTCCTGTTGACATTGTCGTATCATGGGAACGAGGCCGTTATCGAATCGGACAGAACGCCCAGAGATTTAATATTGCCGGCTTCTGAAGGCGATATTTCTATGGAGGTGTCACAAACCAATACAAACAAAACTAAGGGGAATGTCCAGCTTATTGTGCGTATCTTTTCCAATAACAAGTTATGTCAAAAAGTCCCTGTATTCTTTAATGTGAAAACTTATGAAGATGTTGCAGTTTCAACGAGAAAAATAAACAGAAATGACATTCTTGGAACAGAAGACATTGAAATAAAAAGAATGGATACCACCAATATGCAGGGGACCATGTTTTGTTCCGTAGACGACCTTGTTGGTAAACGTGCGCTACGCACGTTGCAGCCTAATTTCCCTCTTACCGCTGGAATTGTTGATAATCCTCCTCTTATTAAAAAAGGTGATTTAATAAGGGTCCTGGTGCGGAATGGTAATCTTCACATTGTCATGAAAGGGGTTGCAAAGGAGGATGGGTATGCAGGCAAGCTCATTAAGGTTAAAAACATGGATACCAAAAAAGAGTTGTGTGGCGTTGTGGAAGATTCTGATACCGTTAAAGTCAGCTTATAGCGGGGGGGGGAAGCATGAGTAAAAAAATTACGATATATTTTGCCCTTATTCTGGCATTCATAGCAATGGGTAAGTATGTAAATGCAGATTCACTCTGGAAAAAACGTGTTACGTTAAACACTAATCTTTACAACGATAACAGGGCGCGTGGTATTGGGGATATTGTAACGGTGCAGATAAATGAAACTACGGAAATTACTGGAACCGAAGATTCCTCTGCCGACAGTGCAAACAGTCACTCTATCAACCTTGATGCCTCAAATTTCTTAACAGGAGTAAGGCCGCTAAAGAACATTAACGGCTATTTACCGAATATAACATCGGAGACAAGCCATAGTTTCAGCGGTAAGGGAGAATATGAAAGCAACAGGAATATAGCGTTGGAGCTTACAGCCGTTGTTACAGAAATGCTTGCCAACGGGAATTTGATCATCGAAGGCAACCGGGACGTCAGCGTAAATGGAGAAAAATATAACATCAAAGTGTCCGGTATCGTCAGGCCTATTGACATTACTCTTGACAATATTATCCAATCGTCCTCAATTGCAAATGCAAATATAACGCTGGAGGGAAAAGGATTCCTTACGTCGGCAGGCAAGCGAGGGTGGGCTCACCGTCTTAAAGAAGTATTTTGGCCATTTTAACTTAATTATATGGGTATGCACTTATGAAATACATGCATCATCGTTTTAAATATGTAACAGTATCCTGCATAATTGCGCTTCTGTTTTTCTCTGTATCGTTTTGCAATAATACAGTAGCTGCGGTTCGTATTAAGGATATAGCATACGTTCAGGGTGTCCGTGACAATCAGCTTTATGGATACGGCCTGGTTACAGGGCTTCAGGGCAGCGGGGACAACAGCCAGATATTTAAAGTAACAAGGCAACTGGCTGTTAATCTTCTTGAAAAGCTTGGTGTTCTTGTGTCGGAAACCGATTTCTTTTCGCGTAACGTTGCTGCCGTCATGGTCACGGCTAATATTCCGACTTTTGCAAGACCCGGAGACAAGCTCGATATAGTTATTTCAACTCTTGGCGATTGTAAGAGTTTAGAAGGTGGCGTGTTGCTTCAAACCGCCTTACAGGGTGCCGATAATGAAGTGTATGCCGTAGCGCAGGGTGCATTAACCGTGGGTGGTTTTAATATTGAAGGTAAAGCACAATCCAGCCGTAAAAACATAACTACAACTGGCTATATTACAAATGGTGCTATAGTTGAAAAAGAGATTCAGTCCTCCATCCTTGTAGGTAAATCTATAAGTATTGTTTTGCGTGACCCTGATTTTACGACGGCTAATCGTATGGTGGAATCCATTAATAATTTGTATCCGAAATCGTCAAAAGCCTTAGATTCTGCTGTTGTCAATATAGCGCCTCCGCAGGAATTTCAAACGGAAGAGGCGGTTGTACAATTTATTGCAAACATTGAAGAACTCTATGTAAAACCGGACAGTATTGCTCGCGTTATTATTAACGAACGTACCGGGACTATCGTTGCCGGAGAAAATGTTCGAATATCAACGGTTGCGGTGGCACATGGCAACTTAAGTATTACTATTACCGAAACACCGGAGGTTTCTCAACCGAATGCTTTTTCGTCAGGCCAAACGAAAAAACTGGACCGAACAGATATTGCGATAGCCGAAGCGGAAGAAAGACTGCACGTTCTTGAGGAAGGGGTAACAATCTCTGAGGTCGCACGCACCCTTAATGTGTTAGGAGTAACTCCTCGCGACTTGATCTCCATATTTGAGGCGATAAAGAGATCTGGGGCGCTTCATTCAGAACTTGTCATCATGTAAATAAACAGTATCAGAATTGGTTTTGATTTCTGTATTCAATATAAGGAACTACTCGTATGGATAATTATTCGGCAATAACACCTGTGATTTTGCCACAACCGTCTTGTATGGACAACGTCAAGAATTTAAACAATCAGAAAGTGGCGAATAACGATTTGTACACATTAAAAAACTTGTCCCGTGATTTTGAGGCAGTCCTTATCAATTTTACAATTAAGACTATGTGGGAGACCATTCCCAAATCAGGTTTGTTGGAAGAAGATAACAGCGGAATGGATATTTATACTGATATTATGCAAAGCACGCTCGCGCAGGATATTTCCTCAAAGGGCGGGATTGGAATTGCAGATACAATATATCAACAACTGGTGGCAAATAAGGGAAGCTCTGTAAACGATCACTCCGCGTCTCATGTAAGGGCAACCATGGACGGATGCCCTTACAAAGGAGTGCATACGGCAGGAGATTATGATGAAAAATCTGCTATTAAATGAATTAACGGAAACGTTTGAAAGACTGTCTACAACATACGACAATTTGCTTTCAACGGCAAAAACAAAGCACGACTTCCTTCTTTCCGGAAACATGGAAGGATTAGAAACTATCCTTTATCAGGAAAAAAATCAGACAGAAATTGCTCAGCTTCTTGAAGAAAAAAGGCAGAATGTTTTGTTCCGATACTGTAAAGAAAACAATATTAAGGATAATAGAATTACCATGAAGTCTCTCCTAAACAATATAGATGATATGTCCAGGGCTAAGATAGAAGCCATACTTGACGGATTAACTCTGGTTGTAAAAGAACTGCAGGATGCCAATGCGAGAAATGCCACTTTGACTAATTATTCCTTAGAAGTCACCGAGGATATCATAAGAATATTTTGTCCTCCCGCTTTTCAGCATCAAACGTATTGTAATACCGGGAAAAAGAATGAAAATAAATTGCCTATGGTTTTAATCGATACGAAAGTATAAACGTAAATCTGATTTACAAATGTGTGAGAAAGTACATGTAGCAAGTGTTGTTCATTTTATGGAGTAAAATATGGCTTCAGATCTACAAATCGGATTAAGTGGAATAATAGCTTCCCAGCGTGCCATGCTGGTAACAGCCCACAATATTTCTAACCAGAACACAAAAGGCTATTCCAGACAATCGGCTCTCATGGCGACACGCACTCCCACCACAACAGTTGCAGGTACACTCGGAAACGGTGTTGAACTGGTAAAGATTCTGCGGCAAAAAGATGATTATCTAAATAGCCGGCTGAGAGATATTTCGTCTTCCATAGGCAGCGCTTCTGTGAAAAATCAATATATTCGAGAGCTTGAAACTGTTTTCAATGAAACTTCAGAAAATAGTCTCAATAATGCCCTGTCTACATTTTTCAAGGGTATTAATGATCTTTCACAATTTCCGGAGAACATGAGTTTGCGCTCAATACTTGTTGAGAAGGCCAAGACGCTTACCGAGTCATTTAATTCAATTGATGACGAAATGGGGCAGATGAAATCGTTTATCAAGCAAGGTGTTGAAAGTAAAATTTCTGATGTAAATACCATAATCTCCGACATTGCGAAATTAAATAAGGATATAACACGTCTTAAAGTAAAAAGTATAGAATCCAACGATCTCTATGATAAACGCGAATCGTTGCTACATGATCTCAGTAAGCTAATCAATATAACCGTTAGAACCCAACCCAACGGAAGTGTCAATGTATCAGCCGCCGGTGGAACTTTGGTCTCCGGCTCCTTCGCAACTTCTTTTACTTATGAAGTTGACTCATTGGGCAATCTTAATGTTCTCAATAATGATAAATCAGCAAATTTTGTCTTTAAGAGTGGAGAAATAAAAGGGCTGCAGGATCTCTATAATACAACCATTGTAAAATATAGCGATAAACTTGATACCCTTGCCTCCAGTCTAATCAAAGAAGTTAATAAACTCCATAGTGAAGGGGTAGGATTGGGCGGAGGGTTTACTACCATAAAATCTGCAAATGCGGTGTCCAGCCCCACGGCAGTAATAAAAGATGCCGGATTACCATTCGCGCCTTCCAGTGGCGATATTTATATCACTGTGACGAATACAAGTACAAACGCCGTGACAAAAAATAAGATAACAATTAATACTTCAACAGGTACACTTACCACTATTAAAAATGCCATTAACGCTACTACAAGCGGAACTGCTGGAAATATTACAGCGACCATTGTGGATAATAAACTGCAGGTCAGCGCGGCATCAAGCTACAAGTTTGATTTTTCTTACGCTCTCGATCCGAATCCCGGAAGTCTTGGAAGTTCAACGGTTTCGCTTTCAGGTATTTATGAAGGGACTTCTAACGATACATATACATTAAAAGCATTGGGAACAGGAACAATTGGATCTACATCAGGCCTTCAAGTTGAAGTAAAAGACGGCAGTGGAGCAGTGGTGGCAACTCTCGATGTGGGATCCAATTATACACCGGGAAATACGCTAACTATTGCAAATGGTGTTTCTGTTTCTTTTACTGGTAGTGCGGTTACATCGGGTGATACGCTATCTTTTGATGTAATAAATGATTCTGACAAAACCAATCTTCTGGCAGCTTTGGGAATGAACAGTTTTTTCAGCGGTACAGACGCCTCTGATATCTCCGTAAGCACAAATGTAGCCAACGATGTTTCTTTGTTTGCGGCATCGACTGGTGCAACGGGAAATAATACAAATGCATTACGACTGGCAGCGTTACAGGATAATTCCAGCGCTGTTGGTAACACATCACTTAAAGATTATCTTCATCAGACAGCATCGGCCTTAGGTGAGGAAGCCAGTAATGCAGAAAAATCGGAAGATAGCTTTAGTTCAATAGAAACAAGCCTGGAAAACAGACGGGATGAAGTGTCAGGGGTCTCCGTGGACGAAGAGATGGTTAATTTGGTAAAATATCAACAGGCATATCAAGCGTCTGCGAAATATATTTCAATTACCAACGAGCTTATGGCTAGATTACTAAGTTCCTTTGGTTAAGCCAAACATAAGGATTTTAAATAGTAGCAACTTAGCATGAAACTATAGTAAATTATTTTACTCATTAAATGTGAATGATGGAGGGGAAAATATGCCATCCAGAATAACTCAGGAGAGTATGAGCCGTACAACTCTTTCCAATATAAAGCTAAATTTCAAAAAAATGCAGGAAATACAAGAAAAGATGTCCAGCGGGAAGCAGATTAACCGTCCTTCAGATGATCCATCCGGAGCAAGAAAGGTACTCGGATTAAAAACGGAAATATTGCAAATAGATCAGTTTGTTGATAATGCAAAAACTGCACAACAGCAGATGGAATATACGTCCAGTGCACTTGAAAATATCCAGGAGATTCTTTCTAAGGTCAACGAACTCGCTATACAAGCAAGCAACGATACTCTGTCACAAGCAGAAAGAAAAATTCAGGCAAGAGAACTCGACCAAATGATAGAATCTGTATTACAGTTTGCAAATATGGATAATGACGGTCGTTTTGTGTTTTCGGGCACAAAAACCTTCACTGTTGCATTTACGGCTACCTATACTAATGGCAACATATCAGGCGTTACATACAACGGTAATAACGAAGAGATTAAATATCAAGTAGGCGCTAGTTCTTATGTAAAAACAAACTTACCGGGAGGAGCTTTTTTTAATGACAAAAAGATATTCTCTAATTTAATATCGATGCGTGATGCTCTTGATGCCAGCTCTTTTAATGCTTCTGCTTTTTCGAGTTTAAGGCAAGACCTGGCAACAGCGATAGATGCTGTTTCAAGTGAAGTTACTAAATTTGGCGCGAAACAGAACAGACTGGAAATTACTGTAAATAGACTGGAAGAAACTAAAATATCCATGAGAGAACTGATCTCGAATACTGAAGATATTGATGTTGCATCCTTAGTTATGGATTTGAAAAACCAGGAAAACATTTTACAATCATCGCTGCAAACTGGCGCTAGAGTTATACAGCCGACCCTCCTTGATTTTCTCAGGTAAAACACGTGCAATATTTAGACATAAACGTCTAATAATACAACACTGGAAAGTGGTAACAATACAAGCCTCATTTTTTTGTAATTAATAAATACTTTCATACCTTAAATTTATCAACAAATAACCTATTTCCCATCCAGATACACTTTTTGTAAATCAAACCTAAAAACTATATAGATAATAAATTATGACTTTATTTGTGTTTCAATGCCATAATGTTTGATCTGGCATATTAGTATGGTATAACGCTTGCGTGGATTGTATCCGTGTTGTTGGTTTTCCAATAAATGTTTTTGTGGTTTTTGTGTTAAGCGTCTTTCCACGTGTCGGTGGTTTTGATGTGTTTGCCATACAGGTGGTTTAAGGTGCTGAGAAAGAGTATATTTTAGTTTTATAGATTTTTTTAAGGAGAAAGAAAAATGGTTGTTAAAGATAAGAAGGGTGCAGAAGTTGAAGGTAACACAATAAATCTCGCAACGGAAAAATTTGGTGAAATTTGTGTAGAAAGAGAGAATATAATTACTTTCAAAGATGGTATTGTAGGCTTTGAAGAACTAAACCAATTCGTTGTTGTAAATATTGAAGAATGTAGGCCATTTGAATGGTTGATATCAATCGAAAATCCGTCTGTTGCATTTCCGATTATTAATCCAGCGCCTTTCTTCTCTGATTACAACCCAATTAAATCCTTGGAAGATATATCGCCATTAGACAAGAAAGACGTGAAGAATATCGAGACATTTTGTGTTGTCACCTTAGGCGATAAACCTGAAAATGTTACCGTTAATCTTAAAGGACCGATACTTGTTAACATGAAAAACAAGACGGGAAAACAGTTTATTTTGACAGAAGATTTTTATAATCTGCACCATCCGCTCGTGAGAAAATAGATGACCATGGGTTTTTAAGAAAGGTTAGGTATATGCTTATACTAACAAGGAAGTTAGGAGAAAGCATTAACATTGGAGATGAAATAAAAGTTACTGTATTGGAATGCCAAGGTAAGCAGGTTAGGCTTGGTATTGTAGCTCCAAAAGACGTTCAGGTGCATCGAAAAGAAATCTACGATAAGATTCAGGAAGAAAACAAAAAGGCGGCGGCAGTATCAAAACATAGTGTAATTGAAATTGTACAACGTTGGCGTAAAGATGAAAGAAAGTTTAATCAGAGTTAATAAGTCCTTCTGATTTTTTATAATAATTTCGGAAAAAGGATGGCTCTTATGCTTAAAATAATAGGAGAAGACGGTTCTGGTTTTGACAACATGCCAGATGCAGATAGGTGTACTGACTTTCAATCAAATGCAACACGTGCAAAAACCCATATTGAGGGTGGTGATTGGGAAGCTGCTTATCCTTATCTGAAAAGAGCCGTTGAAATGAATCCTAATTATGCAGAAGGATATAACCATCTTGGGGTTTTTTACTCTAGAAACAAGAATTACATGGAAGCAATTAACAATTTTAAAAAAGCCTTGCGATGTGATTTTACTCTGATTGAAGCCCATTACAACATTGGTTCTTTGTATGTGGAACGCAAAGAGTACAATATGGCCCTTCCTCATTTTAAAGAAGTGGTTTTAGCAAATCCGGAAGACTATGAAACTTATTTTTTAATGGGCTTGTGCAGTATCCATTGTAATGAAGAAAATGCTGCTGAGGCTTTTTTTACTGAATCATGTAAATTAAATCGAGACTATGCGCCATCGGTCATAGAGCTTTCCAAGTTGCTAATTAAAAAAGAAAACCTGGGAAAAGCAAAAAACATTTTACTGTGTCTGCTGATGAATGAGCCTTCCAATGCGGAAGTTCATTTCTTACTGGGTATTATCTACAAAGCACAAAAAAAATATGTTAAAGCGATACACCATCTTAGAGAAACTGTAATGAAGAATCAGAATGCCGAAGCGTATAATTTGTTAGGCGAGTGTTGTCTTGAATCAGGCATAGAGGCAGATATAGAAAAGGAAGCGGAAGCCTTTTTTGTAATGGCGACGAGACTGGACACTTCCTATTCAGACGCCTACCTCAATCTCGGTAATTTTTACTATAGTCGAAAAAGATACTTTGACGCTATTTCTACCTTGGAAGAATATGTTAAATATACAGAAGCGATAGATAACGTTAATGTTCTTTGGTCGGACTCGCCTAAGAAAAAAACTGAGGAGATGGTGCCGTTTTATAATTTATTGGGATGTAGCTATAAAATGACGAAAAACTCATTTATGGCGAGAACCTTTTGGGAGAAATCACTAGCTATACAGCCACAGCAAGAGTCCATAAAAAATGCACTTTCCAGCTTGGAACAACCGATTAATTTGCATAAGCGAATCAGTCTTACGATTGATTAAAGTTTTTCCGGTGTACGAAGAACAAAATAATCACAAAAACATTCAAATTCAATCTTGATTAGGCATTAGAGAAGTTATAACAAAAACATAACGTTTCCGTGTCTGTGAAAGCTTAGAAACTGTGTATACTTTATTGCCAATCAGTCGCCAATCAGAGTAAAACTCTGCATCACACCTAAAATCATCAATTGAAAGCAGCAAGCAGCAAATAAAGTATGTGTTTTATCTATTTCCCACAAATGAAACTATGAACACTATTTTATAGTGCATGCCGTAGAGTAAGCAAATTCCTAAATTGTCTTGAAATCCTTAATGCTGCATGATAAATAGATACTATCACGGAAAAAGATAGCGTCTCAAAAAATCATGACGGCCTATACAATACAATTATGAAAAATCCCGCTTCCCGACTGGAGGAAGCCTTGTTGAGCAAAGGCATCCTTAACGCAAAACAATTAAAAGATGCCAAAGATCTCCAGAATAAAGAATGTATCAGACTTGAAGAAGCTATTGTTAAATTGGGGTATTCTACCTATTCAGAAATTACTCAGAGTCTCACCGAACAGTACCAAATAGCTGCCATTGATTTGAACAAAATCAGCATTCCTGCCGAAACAATACAGTTGATGCCGGTGCAACTTGTGAAAAAGCATCATATCATTCCTGTGTCAAAAAATAATGGCATTATAACTATTGCTGTAAGCAATCCTCCGGACATTGGATTTATTGACAACTTGCGCTTTTTACTGAATGTGGATATTAAATGCATCCTCGCTCCTTCCGATGATATAACCAATGCTATTCAAAAATATTATGGCCAGTCATCCTCTGAATCTGTTGGGTCTTTATTAAAAGAGCTGACATCTCAGGATATTACAATAGATGAAGCAAAGGCAAAAGATTCAGAAAAGCTTCGTATTGATGCAAAGGCAGGTGATGATGAAGGGCCTATTATTCAACTGGTTTCTTTGGTTATCAATAAAGCTATTGCCTCTCGTGCAAGCGATATACATATGGAACCTCTTTCAAACAGGCTTCGTGTACGCTACCGGATAGACGGAGTATGTCAGGAAACCGATTCATTGCCCAAGCATCTGCAAGACTCCGTTATTTCAAGAATTAAGATACTGGCTAATGTTGATATTTCAGAAAAAAGGAGGCCACAGGACGGACGTATCAGTCTGCGATATTCGGGGAGGGATTTAGATGTCCGGGTGTCCTGCCTGCCATCTGTTTTTGGGGAAAGTGTGGTTATGCGTATCCTTGAAAAATCAACTATTCTTATGAACCTTAAAAATCTGGGATTCTGCGAAAACGATGAGAATCGTTTCCATTCTATTATAAATAAACCAAACGGTATCTTACTTATTACAGGTCCGACAGGGAGTGGAAAAACAACTACGCTTTATGCGGTTATTAATGAACTGAATAAAACAGACACAAAGATTATTACCGCAGAAGACCCAATAGAATATGTTCTTCCCGGAGTTAATCAAAGTGAGGTAAATGAAAAGATAGGTTTTAGTTTTCCTGCAATTCTGAGAACCATGCTCCGTCAGGATCCGGACGTCATTCTTGTGGGAGAAATCCGCGATCTTGAAACGGCAGATACGGCAATAGCCGCAGCTCTGACGGGGCACCTTGTCCTTAGCACCCTTCATACAAATGACGCCCCTTCTGCCATTACACGATTAATCGATATGGGGATAAAGCCCTTTCTTGTTGCGTCCTCCTTGCAAGGAATACTAGCGCAACGATTGGTAAGAAAGATTTGTCAAGACTGTATCGGGACATGTATGTATACTGAAGAACAATTGTTTGAAATGGGGTTTGAAGTTGATGCCTTAAAAAACACCACCTTTTACAAAGGGAAGGGATGTAGAAAATGTGATAATTCCGGCTATCATGGCAGAATAGGGATTTATGAATTACTCGTTATGAACGATACATTGCGCGACATGACATATCGCATGGCAACAACAGATGAAATGAAAAAGAAAGCCAGAGTATTTGGAATGACTACACTCAAGGATGATGGTTTGCGAAAGGCAAAAGACGGTAAAACAACTTTGGAAGAAGTATTTAGAATAACCGGTATAGAAAACTAAAGTGTATATGCAAACAACAGGAAAAACAAAAACAAATATAAAAACCGAAGCCCGTAGAAAGCTTTTTGGACAAATCTTGAGGGAAAAAGGCTTTGTTACCGAAGAACAAATACAGGAAGCAATGGCTATACAAAAACAGAAAGGGGGGCTACTTGGAAATATTTTAGTGAGTCTTCAGTATGTGACAAACGATCAAATTATGCAGGCATTAAGTGAACACCTGGGTGTTGAGATCATAAACATAGAAAATATGGACATTCCCAAAGAAGTTATAGATACAATTCCCTCTGCTCTTGCACAGTTGTATCGCATAATACCTGTGTTTATTAAAGACGGTTCTCTTATCATCGTACAAGCAGATTCACTGGATATTGAGACACTCGATGATTTACGATTAATACTCAGGTATCAAATAAAACCAGCCCTTTGTCATCAGGACATTGTTCTTCGTGCTTTAGAAAAATACTATCCCAAAAAGCATGAATCTGTAGAGCAATTATTGCTGGAATTCAAAGACGATCAGTCGTACATTAACCCTGTTAAGGGAGATTATATTGACATTGAAGAGCTGAAAAAAATGGCCAATGCAGCTCCTGTTAAAAAATGGGTTGGCCTTATGTTTATGGATGCCATATTAGACAAGGCGAGTGATATTCATATCGAATCATTTGAGAACGGATTTAAGGTGAGGTACCGATTAGATGGTGTACTCTATGAAAAAATTTCTCCACCACAACAATTGGGAATTCCAATTGTTACAAAAATAAAAGTTATGTCGGGAATGGATATTTCTGAACGAAGATTACCACAAGACGGACGTATTCAACTAAATGTAGGTGGTACGCCCATTGATTTAAGGGTGTCTACCCTCCCGACGAAATATGGGGAAAGTGTCGTTATGAGGTTGTTAAATAAATCTGCCGTGTCACTTGATTTGAAAACACTGGGATTTCGCCCAGATGAACTGAAACTAATATATCAGTTAATAAACAAACCAAACGGAATAATTCTTGTTACAGGTCCTACTGGTTCCGGAAAGACAACGACCTTGTATGCTGCTTTAAATTATCTAAACGACATTAGCACAAAAATCATTACTACAGAAGATCCTGTGGAATATTCTATCGATGGCCTCATACAAGTACAAATCAACTCGCCAATCAATGTTACCTTTGCAAATTGCCTGAGGGCTATTTTACGTCAAGATCCTGATATTATTCTTGTCGGAGAAATACGCGATCAGGAAACAGCGAGAATCGCCGTGCAAGCCTCATTGACAGGACATTTAGTTTTTAGTACACTGCACACCAATGACGCGCCAAGCACCGTAACGCGGTTGATCGACATAGGGGTTGACCCTTATTTGATTGCTGCTTCAGTTGAAGCGGTAATAAGCCAGCGATTGGTGCGTAAGATATGTGAATCGTGTAAAGTAGAATATAAACCTTCGGATGAATCGTTAATGAAGCTTGAGTTAACGCAAGCTGACATACAAGAAAAAAAAATTTTTATGGGCAAAGGATGTGACAATTGCCGGAATATAGGCTATAAAGGGCGTCTGGGAATATACGAAATCATGACGATTAACGATGAAATAAGACGCTTAATAAACGAACAGGCGAATTCAGGCGTGATTAAAACGGCTGCCGAAAAAAATGGTATGAATACATTAAGAAAGAGCGGCCTTACGGCAATATTCAATGGTTTGACAACAATTGACGAAGTTATTAGAGAAACAATTGCAGAATAAAATTTATGAAGGAGTGCTTCCATGCCGGTTTTTCAATATATCGCTGTTGACAATAAGGGGAAATCGCTAAAAGATAAAATTGAGGCGCCTACTACGAATGATGCGATTGCGAAAATACGAGGTTTGGGCTATTTCCCCACGGATATTAAGGAAATACACGTTCGTACTAAAACTGTTGCTGCAGAAGAAACATCCGCAGCTCCTAAAAAGCGCAAAGAAATTTCTTTCAATATCGGCAAGGTTAAATCAAAACACATCACTACTTTTACACGCCAGTTGTCGACCCTCCAGGACGCAGGCCTTCCTATCATACGGGCATTGAAAATATTGGAGTCTCAAGCTAAAAAAGGCCTGTTTAAAAACACCATCAAAAAAGTAATTGAAGATATCGAGGGGGGGGATACTCTTTCCGGCGCTCTTTCCAGGCATAAACGAATTTTTGATAAACTCTATGTCAATATTGTAAAAGCCGGAGAAGTGAGTGGTTCCTTAGATGTTATTTTGCAGCGGTTAGCAGACTTTAGAGAAAAAATGGAACGACTTATAAGAAAAATAATCAGCGCCATGATATATCCGAGTGTTGTCATGGTAGTGGCTGCAGGAATTTTAATAGGTCTTATGATTTTTATCATTCCAAATTTTGCAAAGATATTTGAGGAACTTAATCTGCAATTGCCGCTTATGACTAATATGCTTATTACATTCAGCCTGGCCATGAAAACGCATTGGATATACATTCCATCTATACCGTTTGGAGCATTTGTCATGTATAAGCTGCTGGGTAAAATAAAAAAAATACGCCTTATTATAGATAAGATTAAATTTAAAATACCTGTTTTTGGAACAATTGTAAACAAATCAACTGTTTCGAGGTTCTCCCGTACGCTTGCTACTCTTACATCCAGCGGAGTACCCATTCTTGACGCCCTTAATAACGTCAAAGAAGCCACAGGCAATTCAGCAATGGCAAATGCTATTCAGAATATTCATGACAGCATCAGGGGGGGAGAAAGTATTACGAAACCGCTACGGGCTTCAAAAATATGCAATGAAATGGTAGTCAATATGGTAGAGGTGGGGGAAGAAACAGGCGAACTTGACAAAATGCTTATTAAGGTTGCTGATAATTATGACGATGAAGTAGACCGGGCTGTCGAAGCCATGGTCAGCCTTATAGAGCCTGCTATGATTGTGTTTCTGGGGGGATCCGTAGGTTTTATAGTAATAGCTATGTTTGTGCCTCTGATAAAATTGATGCAAGGTATAGGTAACTTTTAGGGCTGATCAACCGAACATCACCAATAGTATGATCATCTACTCAGGCAGAAAAATAAAGGTAAGGAAGGATGAAATTACTCTTGATGATGGGAGGAAAGCAATCCGGGAAGTTATCGAACATCCGGGTTCGGCGGCTATCATCCCTTTTCTGTCAGAAAATGATATCGTTCTGATTCAACAATACCGGCATGCTGTAAATGAGACTATCTATGAAATTCCTGCTGGAACGCTCGACAAGGGGGAAACGTTTTATACCTGTGCGGAAAGAGAACTGGAAGAAGAAATAGGTTATAAAGCAGGCAATCTCGAATTGCTCACCATTCTTTACCCTTCTCCGGGTATTTTGAGTGAGACCATGCATTTATTCAAGGCAACCAATCTTATTAAAACGCAAATAAATCATCAGTCAGATGAATCGATTAAAGGTGTCATACAGATCAAGCTAAGCGAAGCGCTGGACATGGTAAACAGAGGGATCATTCGAGACGCAAAGACCGTTTGCAGTATATTAATGTGTACAAAATAATGAAGCTCTTGACTTTATAAATTTAAGAATTAAGACACCTGTTCAGCGACATTATTAAATTAAACACCATGTTATTTTTGGTGCATGTATAATCGAATTTATATTTTCCGTAATTCAGCATTAAGCGTTCTTTGCAGACTATCGATGATTGCCTGGAGTTCAACATCAACTTCTTCGCTGCTGAGTGTTCGGTCCGGAGACTGAAAACATAAGTTAAAGGCAATACTCTTTTTCCCTGCCGGTATCTGTTTACCACGGTAAACATCAAAGAAGTTAATTTCTCTTAAAAAATTAATCTTTGTATATTTTATGCATCTTTGAATATCCGACCACAGATACGCCTCATTAACAATAATTGCGAGATCTCGAAAAACCGGTGGGTACAGTGAAAGGTTTTTGTATTTTTTGATAAAATTGGATTTTTCCATCAATAAATCCATGTCCAATTCCATCATGCATGGTGGTGGCTTAAATTCTGATTCGCAGGATTCCCCCAAATATCCTAAAATGTTGCCATCCCATTTAATCTGAGCGACTTTTCCCGTCTTAAACAATAATATGGATCTACTAGTTTCATACGGTATCCACTCACACTCCGCTGCAATTCCGAGATTCGATAATAGCGCCTCGACAACTCCTTTTAAATTGTAAAAATCTACATCTGCTATGGCTGACAGACATGTTTTTTCTAATGGGAGCTTTTCGTTGCCTGCAAGGTATACCTTAGCAATTTCAAAGATTCTTACCTGATCAACACCATGATTCATATTATATTTTTTTGCCTGCAAAAGACTTGGGAGCAGGCATGTCCTTAAACGGCTTTCTTCGTGTCTGAGCGGATTGGCAATGTCAATGCCATCTTTGTCATCCCACAAATTTATAGATTGCAAGGGCGAAGTATCTACTATGCTAAACGTCTTGGCTTCATAGAATCCAAGACCAATGAGGGATTGGTGAATGCAATCTTCTACAATCTCATATCTGTTTTTTAAACTGCTCTGTACCTGAATAGAGGTTTTTGTCGGAATGTTATCGTATCCATACACCCTTGCTATTTCCTCTACCAGATCAATCTCACGATAAATGTCGCCGCGGAAACTTGGCACCTCAACATCGATAAAATTATCAACAACATTGAGAATTACAAACTGGAGTCTTTTCAGGATATCGACAGCAACACCAACTTTTATTTCAACGCCCAGTACTTTGCACAGCATTTCTATGCGAAGTGTAATCTTTTTCTTCTCATGTCTGGCTGATCTTATGTCGATAATACTGCCGGCAATTTTGCCTCCTGCAAGTTCTCGAATAAGATGTGCCGTTCTTTGTGATGCGCTGTTTACGCCTTCCGGATCGGTGCCTCTTTCAAAACGATATGAAGAATCCGAAGCAATACCCAGTTCCTTTGAAGTTCGGCGTACTTGTCTTGGCTCAAACTGTGCGCATTCCAGAAGAATATTCCGGGTAGATTCTGAAACTTCTGTATCTTTTCCTCCCATAATTCCAGCAATGGCAATCGGTTTCTTGCCGTCTGCGATAACCAGCATGTTCTGAAAAAGAGCCCGCCTTGCCCCATTGATTGTTACTATTTCCTCGCCGCTCAAGGCTCTTCTTACAAGTATTTTTTGGTCTGCCAATGTATCAAAATCAAATGCGTGGAGAGGCTGCCCTGTTTCCATCATCACAAAATTAGTAATGTCCACAATATTGTTTACCGGACGCAAGCCAACACATTTTAGTCTCTTTTGCATCCAATCGGGAGAAGGTTCGATGGTTATATTATTGATTAGCAGAGCGGTATATTGAGGACACAATATTGGTTCTTCAACTTCTACATGAACACGTTTGATGTTCTCTGCGGTCGGATGCGCAAGATTTGTTTTGGGGGAATGCAGGTCTCCTCCCACAATAGCCCCAACCTCCCGTGCAATGCCGATTATTCCCAGACAATCAGGGCGGTTAGAAGTTACTTCTATTTCTATACAAAAGTCATCATCAACAGGATTTATGTCGGCAACCACTAATCCCACGTTTGTTAACTTGTCGGCAAGTTCCTGTGGTGATAGATAAAAATAAATATATTCTTTTAGCCAGTTGTAGCTGATTTTCATTAGAATTGGGACAAAAAGCGCATATCGTTTTCGTAAAAAAGTCGGATATCGTTAATATTGTACTTCATCATAGTAATACGTTCGATGCCCATCCCGAATGCAAATCCTGTGTATTTTTCTGCATCGTAATGAACATGTTTAAATACATTCGGATCGACCATTCCTGCCCCCAGTATTTCGACCCATCCGCTGTAAGAACAGACACTACAGCCCTTGCCTTTGCAAATAGAGCAAGAGATATCAACCTCAGCGCTGGGTTCTGTAAAAGGGAAAAATGACGGCCTAAAACGTGTTTGCACATTTTTGCCAAAATAGGTTTTGATGAACTGGTTTAATATGCCTTTGAGGTCGGCAAAACTTACATTTTCGTCCACAAGCAAACCTTCTACCTGATGAAACATGAAAGAGTGTCTTGCGTCTACTGTGTCTGGCCTGTAAACCCTACCCGGAGCAATAATACGAATGGGCGGTTGCTGTTTCTCCATAACACGAATTTGAACTGTAGACGTCTGGCTTCTCAAAAGCACGTCATTTTTAATGTAAAAAGTGTCAAAATCAGTACGTGAAGGATGATCCGAAGGAATATTTAATGCCTCGAAGTTGTAATGTTCTGTCTCTACCTCAGGACCGTAAGTTACCTCAAAACCCAGTCGGGCAAAAACCTCTTTGATTTCATCGATTGTTTGTGTTAGAGGATGTTTTTTCCCTATGGAGATATGCTTGCCGGGCAGTGTAATATCAAATATCTCTTTTTTTGTTTCCGGAGATGCTACAGATGATACCTTTCCTATCATATCGTCCAGAAAGTGAGTAATTTCACATTTTAGAGTATTTACCTCTTTTCCGTAAAGAGCGCGCTGATCCTGCGGCAATTGCGGAATGACCTTCATTAACTCACTGATAATACCTTTTCTTCCCAGGTATTTCGTCTTAAGAAATTCGGCGTCTTTCAGGACAACTACAGACCCTGCGTCACGCTGAAAAGTCTTTTTTACATCCTCTAAGTCCTTATGCATAACGAATGGTATTAAATATAAAAAATTAGGCACGCGCCAGTCTTTAACGAGAAAAAGAAAGGGCGTGCCTTATAAAAAATATAAATATACTTTATACAACTGCTTTTACTTGTTCAACTAACTTATCAAAAGCAGGTTTGTCATTTACGGCCATCTCGGCCAGCATTTTCCTGTTTAATCCTATATTTGTCTTAATGAGGCCACGTATAAAGCGGCTGTAAGAAATACCACGTTCCCTTGCAGCAGCGCTGATTCGCGTTATCCACAGTTCTCTGAATTTCCTTTTGCGCGCCTTCCTGTCCCTGAATGAGAAAACCATAGCGCGGATATAAGTTTCAGTGGCTTTCCGGTATAAATTGCCCCTTCCACCCCAATAACCTTCAGTCTTATTTAATAATCTTTTTCTTGCTCTTTTTCTTGCGCAACCTTTTGTAGCTCTAGGCATAAACTCTTCCTTACAAATGATAAAATGTTAATTTCTTATTACGAACCACGTAAAGCCCTTACAAATATTTTGGTAAGAGCCGGAGAAACTCCTTTCTTTTTCCTCAGATGCGACCTTCGTCTGCCGGATTTTCCAGACATCAGATGGCTTTTTCCTGCCCTTGACCTCTTAACTGTGCCTCTTGCACCAACTCTAATCCTCTTTTTTAACCCTTTATGGGTTTTGAGTTTTGGCATTGTGAAACCTCCTTAATATTAGTTAAATTTTATTATTTGGGAGATAAAATTATTCCCATCTTACGGTCATCTGCTATCTTGTCTTTTTCAACTTTTGCTATATCTTCCAATGCAGCCACTATTTGTTGTAAGATGTTATCACCCATTTCAGTGTGAGCCCGCTCACGCCCTTTAAACATCATATTGATTAGTACCCTGTCTTTCTTTTCCAAAAACTTTCTTGCTTGACGAATCTTTGTTTGAATATCATGGTCGCTTGTTTTTGGTCTTATCCTTAACTCTTTTAGGTGAACTACGTGTTGTTTCTGGTGTGTCTTTTTCTTTTGCTTATATTTAAACTTGCCGTAGTTCATAATTCGGCAAACTGGAGGATTTGCCTCAGGGGCGACTTCTACAAGGTCTTGCTCAGCTTCGCGGGCTTTTGCGATTGCTTCGTCTCTGCTAATCAATCCGACCTGTACTCCATTTTCATCTATTAAACGTACTACGGAAGCACGGATACGTTCGTTTACTCTATATTCCTGTGAAATATATACTCTCCTCTATTAAAATTAATAATTATCTTTTTTCCCGAATTTCAGCGTCAATATTATGAATAAAATCTTCCACCCTAATTTCCCCCTCATTTCCCTTTTTTCTGCTTCTCACGGCTATTGTGCCGTTTTCAACCTCTTTATCGCCCACAATGAGCAGATAAGGAATCTTTTCCAGGGTGCCTTCTCGTATTTTATAGTTGATTTTAGAACTGCTTGTATCACATTCTACCCTTAAATTCCTTGAAAACAACCGGGTTTGCAATTTTTTTGCATAGTCTAAATGGGTATCCGTGATCGGTAAAATCCGCATTTGTACAGGAGCAATCCATAGCGGAAAATCGCCGGCATAATGTTCGATAAGGCAGCCCACAAACCGCTCCATAGCACCCAATACCGTGCGATGCACCATCACAACCCGATGATGATTGCCATCCGAACCGACGTAGTTTACGTCAAATCTCTCCGGGAGATTAAAATCAACCTGGATTGTCGGTCCTTGCCAGCCGCGTCCCAAAGCATCTTTTACTTTAATGTCGATAGCCGGGCCGTAAAACTTTGCCTCTCCCTCCATTCGTTTATAGGTAAGTCCCTTTTTGTCAAGTGCGACTTTCAAGGCACTTTCAGCATGTTCCCAGACATCATCCCGGCCTATATATTTTCCCTTTTCCCCCTTGCCCCGTACACTTAGTTCCAATTCATATTCTTTGAATCCGAAACTTGATAACATAAACTGCGCTAATTCAATAACGCCAATAATCTCACCTTCCAATTGGTCCGGTGTGCAGAATATATGTGCATCGTCCTGTGTAAACCCCCTTACGCGCAGAAGCCCATGCAAAACCCCAGATCTTTCATATCGATATACGGTTCCTAATTCTCCCCATCTTAAAGGGAGGTCGCGATAACTGTGGAGTTTAGTTTTGTATATAAGCACCGCAAAAGGACAATTCATGGGCTTTAGAATATACTCTTGCCCATCCACCTCTATAGGTGTATACATACTTTCTCTGTAAAAATTCCAGTGTCCGCTTGTTTTCCACAAATTTATCTTTGCTATATGCGGGCTGTAAAGAACATCATACCCTCTTTTAAAGTGCTCCTCTCTCCAGAAAGTTTCTATAATATTTCTGATTCTGGCGCCTTTTGGATGCCAAAATGTAAGCCCAGCCCCGCCTTCTTCGTGGAAACTAAAAAGATCAAGATTTTTTCCTATTTTCCGATGGTCACGCTTTTCGGCTTCTTCTAGAAATTTTAAATAATTATCGAGTTCCTTTTGCGTAAAGAAAGCAGTCCCGTAAATGCGTTGCAGCATAGGATTCGTTTCTTTCCCACGCCAATACGCGCCTGCTACGCTCAGAAGCTTGAATGCCTTTACCTTGCCGGTGCGCTGGATATGAGGACCCCGGCACAAGTCAACAAAATCGCCTTGTGTATAAAAAGATACCGAGTCATCTTCAATATCTTTGATAAGCTCCACCTTGTATGGCTGCCCGAGTGCCTCCATTTTTTTTATGGCAGCCTCACGAGGAAGTTCTGCTCTTTCAAATTTTATGTCATCATGGATAATTCTCGCCATTTCATTCTCTATCTTCCTCAAATCGTCCTCGGTTAGACTATGGTGGAGTCCAAAATCATAATAAAACCCATTTTCTATTGTGGGTCCTATTCCGAGTTTTACATCCGGGAAGAAATTGCGAACTGCCTGCGCCATGATGTGTGCGGTGCTGTGGCGAAGAATTTCTATATCTTCTTCGGTATCTTCAGTTTTTTCAGACAAGGGTGTATATAGTACAATAAAATCTGATAAATTCTCAATAATGATAATGGTGGGCGATACTGGGCTCGAACCAGTGACCTCTTGCTTGTCGAGCAAGCGCTCTAGCCAACTGAGCTAATCGCCCTAAGTATTTTACTGATTATAATGCCTTAAATTTCTTCAGAAATCTTTAAGGATATAATACTTAGGCTTGGTTATGTTATCAAAGATGATTTTTATTGTCAAGATTTTAAAAAAAGTATTTAAAAACAAATTACGCTTTGCTATGATTAAAAACTATTAACGTTTTTATCTGCATTTAAACAGAAGAAGAAGGTACGAGTGTCTGCAATCGTAACTAAAATAAAGGAACTAAAGGCAAAAAGAAATGCCATTATACTTGCTCATAATTACCAAAGGGGCGAAGTGCAGGATATTGCGGATTTTTCCGGAGATTCGTTGGGACTTTCACAGCAAGCTTCAAAGGCAAAAGCAGACGTTATTGTCTTTTGCGGTGTGCACTTTATGGCGGAAACAGCGTCAATCCTCTGTCCGGACAAATTAGTGCTATTGCCCGATGAACATGCTGGTTGCCCCATGGCCAATATGATAACAATGAAAGAGCTCAAAATAAAAAAAGCGGAACATCCTCATGCTAAAGTAGTTTGTTACGTAAACAGTACGGCAGCCATAAAAGCTGAAAGTGATATATGCTGCACATCTTCTAACGCAAAAAAAATTGTAGCATCGATTCCCAACAACCAGGAGATTCTTTTTGTTCCCGACAAAAGTTTGGGCGGCTATGTGTCATCGCAACTCAATCGACCCATGATACTGTGGGAAGGATATTGTCCCACGCACCATAGAATTCTTGCCGAACATATTTGCAGGTTGAAATCCGAACATCCGCGTGCAAAAATTGTTGTACATCCGGAATGTACGCCTGATGTAATTGCGCTGGCTGACCATGTGGCAAGCACTACAGGCATTGCAAAATATTGCAAGGAAAGTTCCGATAAAGAGTTTATTATTGGTACCGAGGTTGGCATTTTGCATCGGCTAAAAAAGGAAAATCCGGAGAAACTTTTTTATGCAATTACACAACTTGCCGATTGTTCAAACATGAAACTCATCACTTTAGAAAAGATACTTTGGTCGTTAGAAGATCTTGTTTATCAGGTAAAAGTGTCCGATACTATTGCGGCAAAGGCCAGAGTTGCAATACAAAAAATGCTCGATTTATCGTAATAATTCATCAGGTACGGTACAAAGAAAAATTTATGGATACAGAGGAAAAACTGAAAAAATTAAGAGATAATATAAAGGCTTTAAAAAGCGTGGTGGTGGCATTTTCGGGGGGAGTGGACAGCTCTCTTGTGGCGAAAGTTTCCTATGACGTGCTTGGAGACATGGCCATTGCCGTTACTGCACGCTCTGAAACATATCCTGCCTATGAATATGAAGAAGCGCTGAATGTAGCAAAAGAAATTGGTATTCATCATATAACCGTAGATACCAGCGAACTCAACATTGCGGGATTTTCGGAAAATCCGCCGAACCGATGTTATTTCTGCAAATCAGAGCTTTTTGCAAAGCTTCGGGAAATTGCCCAGGAAAAAGGCTTTAATAACGTTGCTGACGGCGCCAATCTCGATGATACAAATGAGTACCGGCCAGGACTCGATGCTGCACGCGAACTCAAGGTGCGCAGTCCCCTCAAAGAATGCGGTTTGAGAAAAGCTAATATACGTGAACTATCAAAATATCTTAATCTTTCCAACTGGGACAAGCCGTCCTACGCCTGCATGTCTTCAAGATTCCCTTATGGACAATCCATTACGGAAGAGAAACTGGCGATTGTGGCAGCAGCAGAAGATTATCTTCGGAGTATTGGACTTCGGCAGTTCCGTGTTAGGCATCACGACACCATTGCGCGCATAGAAGTAATGCCGGAAGACATTCCCGAACTCTTGAAAAACGGGAAAAGGAATGGAATCGTGAAAAAACTTAAGGAAATTGGTTATAAATACATCACCCTTGACATGGAAGGGTATCGAAGCGGCAGTATGAATGAGGTCCTTGTACAAAAAAAAGAAGGGTAACACTTTTTAGTATTACCCTTCTCCAGATTGACTATATCAAATCAAACGCCCTTACTGCAATATTGCTGTGTCGGTGCCCCCTGCTCCACTTGCCGCCCCTCCAGTTGCCGTCCATATATTATCATAACCTATAGTAGACGTACCATAATAACCACATGTCGCAGTACCTTTCCATTCCACATGACCATCTAAATAAAGCACATTTTGGCCTTTATTACTATGATTGTCTGAAAGGTCTACGCCAGCAGTATCTGTACCCTGTCTATCAGCAGCAATAGCTACACCCGGATCATTTGATGCCGTATGGTTATCATCATATCCATAGCTGCATGTGCTTGCTGTGAAAGTAGTGACGGTTGTCGTTAAAGTTAAAACATTTGTTTCAGAAACTGCTGAATCGCTGGGGCATCTGAAAATCTTTCTGTCAGTAACATACGCATCATAAAGTTTTCCAAGTGAATACCTTTCCTGCAACGCCGTTGTAGTAAGACTTGCGGTTGAACCGAGAGACCCACCTGTTGGGAATTGTTCGCTATTGTCATTCGCATACATATTGATTGCCAGCCCAATTTGCTTAAGATTTGATGCACACTGCGTTTTTCTTGCAGACTCTCTCGCTTTTCCTAAAACCGGCAACAAAATACCAGCAAGTATACCAATTATGGCAACTACTACTAACAGCTCGATTAAAGTAAAACCTAAACTACCCCTTTTCTTCAACATATCCAATCCTCCTTCAAAGACATTAATGGAATAATTTGACAGCTATTTAATGCTTTTTATTAACTTTCACATCCCTCCTGCTAAATAATCAGCAGCAATATAACAACTTCAAATTTGCCTGTCAATTAATAATTTACGACATTTTTGCAACCTTTTTTAAAATTATTTGGTGTTGATTCGGTATTACCTCCTATCGTACAAAACAAAAAAACCCAAGACAGATTTAGTTCTAACGCTTGGGTCTTCATTGTCTGCGCCTAAAACTCAAAAAGCAACATTATCAAATATATACTGCTAACATTAAGGACATACCTTCTCTGCCCACATGTCCACAAAGTATACTCGAATATCACGCTTTTCTATGGTTTTAGCGCTTATTGTGACACTATTTAAATTAAACTAAACCTGGCAACCTGGCGATCTTCCCTTCCCGAAGACCCATGGCTTTGCGTCCCAGCCTCACGACTGGTTTGCCTTTTTCAAAATTTGTTTATTTATTTGCGCGGTTACCTCCATTAACTTAAGTTTATTGATAAAGTACAAACTTCCTGTATTGTCTGATAAAATGACAAACTGTGAAAAGTATACTATGAAAAGCTAAGAAAACAAGGGGAAATTTTACACTATTTATATCGGTATCTTCTTCATATTATTTAACAAATTCCAGTGGTAGTGAATTATATTGAGACCATAAGTGATGGACACTGGCAAGAGGAAGGAATCAGCGGGACACTACAAAAGTGTTTGTAAACAACAAGTAATTCTGTTACTATTTTTTATCTTTATGAAAAGAGAAGAGATGTTAAATATCCGGTATGTGATTATACTCTTATTGGCAACCGTACAGTTAAGTGCTGTTTTTACAGGATGTGCTGGGCAGGGTTTTAAACCAAGAAATATGGCGGTTGTATCGGGTTACTTTGATCTGGATACAGCCACAGTGTGGGGTGCTGTAATTGAGTCTTTTGCGGGTGTTCCCCTTGATTCGAAGGATAAAGAAAGGGGGTTTGTAAGAACGCAATGGATTATGGGGTGGACAGATGATAAGAGCATGGGGTTACTGCTGGAAGGGCGCTGGCAGAAGCGGTATCGCCTTTTTGTTCGGGTAACAGGTGAACACAATAAGACGTATGTGTCTGTAAATGCACAGATTGAAGAAAAGGCTCCTGGAGGGAGCCAGGCGTATCGATGGAGTCGTGTTCCTTCTGATGGCATACGAGAACGGGAATTTATGGCGAAACTGGAAAATATTCTCAATAGTCAAAGACTCATTCAGAATAAATAAAGTTATAGAGCAGCGTAGCCGCGCCAACAGAACGTTTCTCTTTTTCCATTCACAATGGGGGGAGAGTTTACGAAAAAGAAGTTTTTCAAGAGAGAAGATTGTTAATGGCAGCACAACGAGACTGTAATTTATGGTGCGGTGTTGCTTACAGTCAACTAATTACTCCGTTGTGGCTTTGGGGATGAGGGGTATATGAGAAAAAAGTTTCTCTGGCGTAGGGTGATATTTATACGGGAATCGATACTGGTTGTATTTGTCTGTTTCCTTCTGTCTGGCATGGCTTGGGCGCAGACGGAAGCAGAACCGGCAGATAATTTTCAACTGCAAACATATCTGACCGAAGAACAGGCACTCGCACTTGTCTTTCCTGAATGTGACGAGATTATAACCGATGAGTTTATGATGTCTCCCGATGAAAAACAGTATCTTGAAAAGTTACTCAACAGAAGACTGTATGAAGATGGGTTTAAGGTATATATAGGAAAGAAAAACGATGTTGTTTTGGGATACGCAATAATTACGGAAGAGATTGGGAAATTCCATCCATTTACATTTATCGTAGGTGTAAAACAAGATGGGAAAATCAGCGAGGTGGCTGTCCTTGTGTATCGGGAAAGCCGTGGTGGAGAGATTGTTAAGAAGCGTTTTCTCAATCAATTTGCAGGGAAATCATTCAAAAACCAGATCAGGATAAATAAGGATATAATCAACATTACCGGTGCTACGATGTCTGTGCAGTTTATGTGTGCAGGTGTGAGGAAAGCGCTTGCCGTCGTTGAGGAGTATTATCTCAACGGCAAAAGAGATGGTGGGGTGAGGCAGGAAAAATCGGTTAAAAGCATGCCAAAATCACAAACGACCGGGATTGCCACCAAAGATGATTCCTCCGCAGATACGAAGTTATTAAAAGAAACTCGTATGATTATGGGCACTTTCGCTGAAGTGTCCATATATTCTGACGATGAAAAAACTGCCGGCATTGCGATTGAAGAAGCATTGAACGAATTGAATCGCATGGACGGTATTATGAGTAATTATAAAAAAAACAGCGAACTGTCTCAATTAAATGCAAAGGCTTTTAAATCGCCAGTGTCCTGCAGTGAAGAACTTTTTGACGTGATTGAGCAGTCGCAATTTTATAGTGAATTAAGCGATGGGGCATTTGACATTACCGTTTCTCCGTTTGTTGATGCCTGGGGGTTTTTTAGCGAAAAGGGCCGTATCCCCACAGAGGAAGAGATAAAAAAACTTTTGTCCACCGTTTCATACAAAAACATAGTAACAAACAGCGTCTCCGGCAAAAAAAAGGCTGGTACAGTATCATTTAAAAACAGTAAGACAAAAATCGATTTGGGTGCCATTGGCAAAGGGTATGCGGTAGACAAGGCGCTTGATGTTGTTAAAAAGTATAAAGTGGATAATGCTTGTATTAATTTAGGCGGAAATATTTACGTAATGGGCGTCCCCGCGGGTAGAAATGCGTGGAAGATAGGCGTTCAGCATCCACGCGACAAGACAAAATTATTAGGGTATCTGGAACTTAAAGATGAAGCTACGGCTACGTCTGGAGACTACGAACGGTTTTTCGAGATTGACGGGAAACGATATTCTCATATAATAAACCCAAGGACCGGAAAGCCTGTAACCGGCACAATTGCAGTCACAATTGTCGCCCCTACCGGAACGGAGGTCGATGCATTATCGACCAGCATTTTTGTGTTGGGACCTGAGAAGGGGCTGAGAATCATAAAGGAGATTGCAGGCGCTGACGCCATGATTGCGTATGAAAAAAACGGGGAAATTGTAATTGATATGACAAAAGGTTTCAAAAATAAATTTACAAAAATAGAGGGTGAAGGAGATGCCGATGTCAGGTGGCATGTGGTTGCTTCCGACCAGTAATAAGTTATTTTTTACATTTTTTTTGTCATGTATGGCTGTGGCAATAGGCTTCGGTTTCCTTAATTATTATGAGAAAACCGGATTTTCTTACAAAAAAACGATCCGCTATTACTGCGGGGATGAGGAGGAAGGCATTAGTGCGCCTCTTTCTGAGGAGGAAACTAAAAACAGACTGGAAGAGGGTCTGTTTTTCCCCAAATCCTACCGTGAGCTTCTGGATGTAACCCATGCACATTTGTTTTCGATTCCCATTGTCGTTTTTATACTTTCCCGCATACTTGCCATGACACATACCAGAGAAGGACTAAAGATTGCCACGTATATTATATCTCTGCTAGGCGTTGTATTGAACCTCTCAACCCCCTGGCTTATCAGGTTTGTGTCTCCCTTCTTCGTAGTTACCTTCGTTTTTTCCAACATCCTCCTCATCCTGAGTTTCGGGGCATACATCTTCATCCCCCTCTACGAAATGTGGTTCAGGAAAGATCACAATAGCTTTACAGATTAAAAGTTAGTGTATATCTTGTTGAGCATAGGCCAAATAATATCTCTATTCACTCGCAATGAATCACTAAATTTGCTATAAGACTGGCATAATCGAGACATAATTAATTGCCGTAGATATGCAGGGGGATAACGTTCGGATAGTTACCGCTTATTGCCCAAGTCCGGAGAATTGGAAAGAAGATTCAAAGACAAGGAGGTAGTTATAATGAAGTGCCATGTGTGTGGGAGTAATATGAATCCGTTAACCACAGATCTGCCTTTCAAGGCTAGCGAAACAACAATCGTCATTGTGAAAGGTCTTCCCGTTCTGCAGTGCAATAATTGCAGTGAATACTTGCTGGATGATCCCGTCTTAAAGCAGGTGGAGATAATTCTTGATAATGTGGACACATCGGCGGAATTAGAAGTTGTCAACTATGCTGCTTAAATCGTGTTTAAATAGAGGAGAAATGTTATGAAGGCGGTTGTTTTTTATGAAAATGGCGGTGTAGATAAATTAACATATACAGATGTGGAGAAACCAAAGATTTCTCCTTATGAAGTGCTGGTGAAGGTAAAGGCGTGTGCGTTGAATCATCTTGATATCTGGGTAAGGCAAGGGTTGCCCGACATTGAAATCCCCATGCCGCATATCCTCGGCAGTGACATTGTTGGAGAGGTGGCAGAGGCAGGGATTGAAGTTAAGAAATTCAGGGCGGGAGACAAGGTGCTTATCGCTCCGGGCGTCCGGTGCAGGAAATGTGTTTACTGTATTTCGAGTAGCGACAGCATGTGCAGTAGTTTTAAGATCATGGGATTTCAGGTGCAGGGTGGATATGCCGAATTTGTGAAGGCGCATGTAGACAACGTAATTCCCATTTCTGACCGGCTTTCCTTTACGGAGTGGGCTGCAATGCCTCTTGTGTTTTTAACTGCATGGCACATGCTTATAACGCGGGGACAGCTTAAGACCGGGGAAACCGTATTGATTCATGCCGCCGGCAGCGGTATTGGAAGTGCCGCTATTCAGATAGCACATCTCTCCGGTGCGAGGGTTATTACCACAGCCAGAGGAAAAGGAAAATTAGAAAAGGCGAAACAACTCGGCGCCGATGAGGTTATAGACTATTCTCAGGAAGATTTTGCAGAAAAGGTACGGTTGGTAACCGGCGGTAAAGGTGTGGATCTTATCTTTGAGCATATCGGTCCTGAGACGTGGGAAAAGAATTTACAATGTCTTGCGAAAGGCGGACGGATGGTAGTCTGCGGGGCTACCTCAGGTCCTACAGCAACGATAAACATCAGATTACTGTTTATGAAACAACATTCCATTATTGGTTGCTATATGGGGAGCAAGAAGGAGCTTTTGGACGTTTTGAATCTGGTGGAACTTGGGAAACTGAAGCCCGTGATGGATAGCGTATTCCCGCTAAAGGATGCGGCAATAGCCCAGCAGAAAATGCTCAACAGGGAGAACTTCGGGAAGATTGTTTTGGAGATTTGAGAATCAAGAGAGGTGTTTACCCCGTTGGAAAACAGATTAGAATTAACCAAAGAAAAGCGAGAAGAAAGAGTTGTCCGAATGTTGCGCTCATACGCAGCTTAAAACCACTAAAAAGCCTTGCATATTGCATCGTGACTGGTATAATCAAATCTTTTATTTTCTGTAATTGCCTGATTAATAGGGCTTCTTTGTAGAGTAATGATGTATTGCATCTGAAGTATTCCTAAATGGCAATTAATAAAATAGGCAGCCTTGATTGAGCACACTGTTGCGAATTGCCGGTTGTCATCAGGAGAAGGTTTCCTGCCCGCACATTTTGGTTGCCGCAATTTAAATCTCATTTATGGATAAAAAAACGGAACATTTATTTAAAGCACCCAGAGGTACCGAAGACATTTTGCCCGGGAAGTGGAATTTGTGGCGGAAACTCGAAAAGGCCGGGCGGCAGGAATTCGAGCTTTGCGGATACGATGAAGTACGCACGCCTGTATTTGAGGATACCAGACTTTTCATAAGGAGCATTGGAGAAGCAACAGATATTGTTGAAAAGGAGATGTATACCTTTGCAGACAGTGAGGAATCCGGTATTACGCTTCGTCCGGAAAATACAGCCCCTGTAATGCGCGCTTACCTGGAGTATGAATTACATAAGACAAAAAAATTTCAGAAATTTTATTATGTTGGCCCCCAGTTCAGAAAGGAGCGTCCCCAGGCAGGCAGGCTTCGACAATTTCATCAAATGGGAGTTGAAGCAGTGGGCGCTACAGATCCGTTGCTTGACGTAGAAACGATCAGCATCGCCACGCGTATATTCGACCGTATCGATCTGAAAGGATACAAGGTCAAGATCAATTCCATAGGATGCGAAAAGTGCAGGCCGGTATTCAGAAATATTCTCAAAGAAAAGCTCCATGAGCATGAAAAAGCGCTTTGTGAGCTTTGCCAGTCGCGTCTTAACAGGAATGTATTTCGCGTTTTGGATTGTAAAAACGAGAAATGCAAAGAAATCGGCTACCACATGCCTTCCATCAATGACTACTTGTGTGTTGAATGTCAGCTTCATGCAAAGATTGTCAGGGAGGCGCTTGTTGAAATAGGCATTCCTTATATTGCTGATGCCCATCTGGTGCGGGGGCTTGATTATTATACCAAAACTGTCTATGAAATCTCCCATTCATCGCTGGGCGCGCGTGACGCAATCTGCGCCGGGGGAAGATATGATAATCTGATTTCCGATATCGGAGGTCCTTCCATTGGCTCGGTTGGATTTGCAATCGGAATGGAGGCAACGATTCTTGCCATGGAAAACACTATGGCAGAAAAGAATAAAAATTTGAGCCAGGAGGCCGGCGGCACGTCTCCCCTTGTATATATTGTGTCCATCGGAGAAGAAACGAAAAAACATTGTTTTTCCCTGCTTAACATGCTCCGGAGAGCGAATATTTCTTCTGACTTCGATTACGAAGGGAAAAGCCCGAAGGCTCAAATGCGTATGGCCAACAAAATGGGGGTGAAATATGTCATTGTGTTGGGGCCTGATGAGTTGATGCGCGGCGATGTCAAAATCAAAATAATGGAAACGAGCGAAGAAGTTGTGCTCAAGCAGGATGAAGTTTTGAGCTGGCTGTCGAACAAATAATTAACGGAAAACTAGCAAGCAGTTCTCTTTTCAGGAGCAACATAGTATGTCTATGGTAAAACGGACGCATACCTGCGGTCAGTTGCGTTTAAAGGATAGGAACACTTCCGTGACTTTGCTGGGATGGGTCAGTCGTGTCAGGGACCACGGCGGAGTCATTTTTATAGACCTGAGAGACCGGTACGGAGTTACTCAGGTAGTCTTTAATCCTGAAGAAGGGAGCAAGGTGTATGAAACCGCCCGTCAGGTAAGATCGGAATATGTTATTGCTATACAAGGGAGTGTCTCTGCAAGGCCAACCGGCACGATAAATCCGAATCTGGATACGGGTGAGATAGAAATATCTGCCACGACTGTCGAAATATTAAATAAATCGGAAACGCCTCCTTTCGAAATCGTGGATGAGAGCAACGTGTCTTTGGAGTTAAGGCTGAAACATCGCTACCTTGATCTGCGGCGCACTATAATGCAGAAGCGATTGATCTTTCGTCATAAGGTTTGCCAGACGATACGCGAATATCTCGATCGTTTGGATTTTGTCGATGTTGAAACCCCGGTGTTGACGAAAAGTACGCCGGAAGGCGCCAGGGACTATCTGGTGCCCAGCAGGGTTAATCTGGGAAAGTTTTATGCCTTGCCGCAGTCTCCCCAGCTTTTCAAACAAATCCTCATGGTTGCCGGATACGACCGGTACTTTCAAATTGTGCGCTGCTTTCGTGACGAAGACCTCCGGGCACAGCGGCAGCCTGAGTTTACTCAGATGGATATGGAGATGTCTTTCGTAGATGAAGGCGATATTATCCAGGTTATTGAAGGACTCATGGCTGCGATTTTCGATAAGGTTATCGGGAAAAAGATTACCACCCCTTTCCCCAGGATTTCTTACAAAGAAGCAATGGCCTCGTACGGCTGCGATGCGCCCGACCTGCGTTTTGGCATGAAGATAAAAGATGTATCTGGTATTGTTCAGAAGTCTGATTTTAAAGTGTTTTTGGAAACGATTAAATCGGGTGGGCAGGTGCGCGGGATCAATGCAAGCGGATGCGGCAGTTATTCAAGGAAAGATATCGATGATTTAACCGCCTTTGTCGGTCAATTCGGGGCAAAGGGACTTGCCTGGTTCAAGGTAGAGGAAACGGGTTTAAATTCTTCGATAGCAAAATTCTTCCCGGTCGAAGTACAGCAGAAGTTACAACAATGTATGGAAGCGAAAAAGGGAGACTTGCTCCTTTTTGTTGCCGATAAACCCAAGGTGGTATCCCAGTCGCTTGCGCAATTACGATTGCACCTTGGTCACAAAAACAAACTCATTGATACCAACGAGTTCAATTTTTCCTGGGTCGTGGATTTCCCGCTCTTTGATTATAACGAGGACTTGAAACGGTATGAGGCGCTCCATCATCCGTTTACTTCGCCCCATCCGGACGATCTTCCTTCCATGGAAGAGAAACCGCTGGCGGTAAAGGCGCGGGCGTATGATTTGGTGCTTAACGGCGTGGAACTGGGCGGTGGGAGCATCCGTATCCACAGTCCTGAGGTGCAAAAGAGGGTTTTCCGCCTGCTTGGCATAGATGACGAGAGTGCATATAAAAAATTTGGGTTCCTGCTTGATGCGCTGAAGTATGGCGCTCCTCCGCATGGTGGGATAGCGTTAGGGGTAGACCGCATGGTGACATTGCTTTTACAGCTTGACGATATTCGTGAGGTTATTGCTTTTCCCAAGACGCAAAAAGCTACGTGTCTCATGACTGATGCGCCTTCTGAGGTTGATGCGCAGCAATTGAAAGAACTGGGGATACGACTGGCATAACTATACCTATCGGACATTGGCTTCTGTTATGAAAATACGCCTATACATCAAATACTTAATATTGAGACGGCATGGATCAAATAGATGTATTAAAAATTCGGCAACTTATCCGTGATGAAAAATATCTTATCAAATCTCACGCAAGAAAGAGAAT